>Ga0116231_10000066_pt1 | contig 111922 bp, 76 predicted proteins | sample S1TSphgellanicum_2_FD_89695 | JGI IMG/M metagenome (GOLD analysis project Ga0116231, IMG submission 89695) | Host-associated microbial communities from peat moss isolated from Minnesota, USA - S1T2_Fd - Sphagnum magellanicum MG | ecosystem: Host-associated > Plants > Peat moss > Unclassified...
AAAAAAAAAAAAAAAAAAAAGGAATTTGAACTAGGAAAAATTTGGAATCAGAATTAAGAATTGGCCTCCAACTAAAAACAGACCTGAAACTAAAATTGACCTCAAAACCCACTTTACATAGCCAAGTTCTTCATTTTTTTTAAATATTAATTTCATTGTCAACGCTTTTTAATGTTTATTTTATTTTATTTTCCTACTTGGGGTTTTTTTTTTTGCTAGTTTCAGAAAAAATATTTGGTATGCATTTTTTTAATAAAAAAATTGGGGGTGGGGTGAGGGGTGGCATTAGGCATGTGGTCGATATAGGTGCTAGTATTTCTAAAAAATCTCAACTTTGCATTATGTGTAAATGGTTGTAATTAGATTTGGTTTGGAACTCTACCCACCTAGGCTTTTTTATTTTTTGAAAAACCAAGAATCAAGAGTCTTGAAATTGAAATGTGAAAAACAGGTTCCAAAACAAGGGTTCTATAACAAATTTTTAATCCTTGAACCAAAACCAGGGTTCCTTTCAAATGAATAAAAACAAAATTGGGGTTGCTTAGGCTACTTAATGTATTTTTAAGGACTACCTAGACTACTTAAGAATTATTTACATGGGTTGTCTTGACTACTTAAGGTACTTAAGAGTCTACCTAGAATCTACCTAAACTACTTAGGAACTACATAAGGATTGTTAAGTTACCTAAGGGCTACTTAGGGTACCTAAGTGTTTACATTTACAATAAGTGAAAATTTGGATTAATACCTTTGCTTCAAATGTAACATCTCAAACTCCATAATCTAAATCATACATTGCAACTACCATTAGATTTTCCTTAACTACAATAATAAAATTATCAAAAACAAAACAAGTAGAACTTACCATAATCATTTGGTAGTAAACAACTCAAGTAACAATATAAATGCACACAAACAAATGCAATAGAACATTAGGACAACAAACCAAAATCACACAAGGCAATGTAACAAATTTTAGCAAGGTAAGAGTGTCACAATTGGAAAGGCAAAAAAAATAGCAATGAAGAATGAAATGAAGGCCATCAACAAGCATTCTTTTCAGAAGCAAAAGATTAAAGGATTGAAAGCACTAAAAAAATCTTATTCATGATTCATTAGCTAATTAATGGCATGGGTTTTAAGAATGGACTTGGTGGTTCAAAACAAAGTGTTGAATCATAAACCCAAAAAATCAAAATCTTTTCTTATTAGGGGCAAAGTAGGAAAATGTGAACTTTTAACACTTCAATATTTTCAAAAAGCACCCATACTTTTAGGAAAGAGTATTACCCCAAGTCAAAAATGGTAAAAAATCATTTTTGAAATAAAAATAAAATGTAACCAATAATAAGGCTCAACGTGCATTGTGAGGGGCCTAGTTTTTTTCTTTGGAGTTTGGGTAGATAAGCAATGGGATGGGTTTGAACAATGCACCTCATGCCTTACACCAAAGTGTTAAACCTTAAACCTTGGAGGTTGCTAGGTTATATTAGAACCCAAGGGCTACAATGTTTTTTTAAACCTAAGGGCTATTGGGATGTATTAGAACTTGTGGGCTGCTAATAATACAACCTAGTGGATGCTAGATTGTATATGGTGTTACCCCTACACCCCAAAAAAAGCTTGAGGACTATTGAGTTATATTAAAACTTGATGGCCAAAGTAGGTTATATAAGGAGTGAAAATAATTTCCAATTACTACCTAATGTTTTCCTTTCAAATGCCTAAACAGATTTTTTTTAATTTAAATAAAAAATTCCAACTAGCTAGCAATAATAGTAAAAGAAAAAATAAATTGTAGGCAATGTTGAGAATGTGTGTGTCACACATGGAACCCAATGGAGAAAAATTAGAAAACTTTGAGAATAATAATTTTTTAAATTGTGGAAATAAGAAAAACAAAAAAGCCATCTCCAGGCAATAGAGACTACAGCCATTACTAGATGAGCTATTATTCTCAGTTTTTTTTTTATCATCCATAAGACACTTTAGCCATATTTGGCTATAAATGTTACGAAAGCTTTAAGCAATTAGCATCCTTCTAAATTTGTTAGTTTTTTTTCCTTGTTCCTAATATGTTCCCATCATGTTCTCACTAGGTTCCTATTGATTTCCCCAAGGGTTCGAGTTGTTCCCCAAGATGTTCCCAATAGCACTTCAGATTTATCCTAGATGGTTTGCTCAAAGTTCGACCCTCATGTATATAAACCAGAAAGGTGAACTATAGTGGAGCACATTTGTTTCTATTTTGTGCCTAGGGTCCAAAAGGGTGCTTTTATTGAGGAGTGCCCAATTTTCCAAAAAAATTGATGATGGGCCAATCAAAATGATTCCTTCAAATAATAATAATAATAATAATAATAAAATTGTGAGTGGACCCATGAACTAATTAATATGGATGGCATCCTTTGTAGATGTTCACCTCAACTCATTCTTCTGTAAAATAGCAACAACAATTTGATGTTTTACCAAAAAGATGCATTTTCAAATTTTGATTGCAGTCCTATAATGCTCAAAGGATTGAGGATCCATTGACTTTGCTTATAGTCTTGTTCTAAGGTTTAGGTTCAATGGAACCCATCAACCAAATTTGAAAAAAAATTCAAAACGGCTTTTCAGTTTTTTCTCTTTGGGGTTAACATTTACCTCGGTTCACAATCAACGATGAGATGCATTCACCTACCTTTGTAAGCTAGGCCTTTGTAATCTTAATTTCATCAGAAATGTCTTTTACGGAGGAGCAAGAAGAATGATATGAAGTTGGCAACAAGCATTGATTAAATCACTTCTTCATCGTTATGAAAAAAGTAGAAGAACCATTCTCTAGGGTATCAGCAACTGTCACCAATCCTAACCAGAGGAGTAGACACATTGAGGAGTGTTTATTTGAAGGAAACTGAAGTGCTTGATCTCAACTGAAAATTTTGGAGAGACAGCATATTTTTGAAACTAGAGAGAGTGGTAAGGTAAAGGTTTAAAGCAAACCTCAAGAAATCCATCCCGATTTTTATCGAACATCTGGAACATGAAATCCAGTTCCCTCTTCACAAGATTGAAAACACACATCACTAAAGTCAATTCACAGATTACTTGAGAAACATTCAAGTTCTATACAAAGTTTGCTACAAACATGTCACCTGCAAGAAGACCCTAACACCAAGCAGATGACTTGACCTGGACACCTTGTAGTTAAAAGGCCTCGGGCCAGTGATCAACATCTACTGAGCGAGCTTACAACCTCCATACGTTACAAGGCATTCTCTCTTTGTTCAGATGTGACATAGCCTGTTTTTATCTGCCTACAAACTAATCAAGATCTTTCCAACAACAAACACCAAAGGCACGTTCCAATTCCTCCAAAATTTTCAGCTACGATTTAGTTTAATTTTCAGTGAAGAAATTATTCAATATTTAAGAACTTTTGCACCACAAGTCGAAACACCATGGAACCAAAGCTCATGCAACTCCTAGTGGTTGAGAGCTTTCCAAAGACACCAAGAGCACGATCTGAAGCATCCCGGTTTGGTGGATCTCATAATTACAAAACAAAACAAAATAAAACAAACTACCCTTCCTTCCTTCACAGATAGATGTGACCAAGCACCCACCACTACACCACCCATTGGACACTAGTAAAGATCTACTTGAAAGTTTCTTAGTGTATTCATAGGGAACCTTGTAGAGTGTATAATCTTGTATGCAAGAGGTGGGCATTCCAAAGAACAAGATGCCCGCGATTTTGCAAAAGCACATATTTTGTTTTTTTTAAAACACTCACGTTTTTTTTTTTTTTCACTTTTGCGTGTGGTAACTATCGGATATCACAAGAAAGATGAAAAAAAATTGTGTGGGTTTTCACATTGCGTAATGCTTGAGGAGTGAGGCATTCTTGAGTAAAAGCTCTCCTTTGCTCCTTCCCCCTTTGCCCTACCCAAGTAAGTAACTACTTCCGTATGTGGGTACTAGTGTTGGGTAGTACCCACTTTGGAGGCTTGGAACCACTGGTTTCAATTTCAGTTCCAGTTAACCGAAAACTGAACCAGAATCAGATCTGATTTTTGGAACTGGTTAAAAAAATCGAGATCACAATTTATTCATGCTTGGAACCAGAACCAAGAAAGGAGAACTCAGAAACAACCGAGTCTATTTTTGAAAAAACAAAATTAGAACTGAGGTCTAAATGGAGGTTGACTGAAAAATAACTGCAGTTAACTTCTAATTCTAGTTCCGGAGCTAACCATAGTGGTTAGTTCTGTTGATTTTTTTTTATCTTAGGAGGTAGGTAGTAAAGATAACTCTTACCTATTTATAAACCCTATACTTACTTAGTAGTCACCTATTTTCTTACCTATCTACATAAATATGTAGAAATTGCTTATTACATAATGCTTTACCCAAGGTGATACCAGATATTAACTTAATTGAGGTTCATTCACAATTGAATCATAATGGTTGTCCAATGGACGGTGTAAGAATGCATTATAGTGGTTATAAAGATAGGGAATGCTAGATGTTTTTCAATCAATTTTAACTTCCATTGGCTCATCTAGGTGCAATGCACTTCCATTGTCATTGCCTTCCTCACATGCCTACTCATCAAATGTTTAGTGCATCATCCACCATCAATGTCTATAATTTGGTCCATAATGAAACACCATCAATGTCTATAATTCAATCCATATTGAAACGTCCTTGGTCATCAACTTTTTCCCCAACAAATGCCTTGGTTGCATTGTCTTGATGTTTTTGCCCCTATGTGAACCTCTTGATATGAGACAGTGTTGTTGTGACCTTCCTTGGTCTTCAAGGTGGTGGAGGTGCCATTGGTGCCCTTCAACAACTTGATTTGTTGATAAATGTTATTGCAACCCCCATTTGTGGGCTCATCCAAATGTTACCCTTTGAGCTTTGATTCAAATGTCATAAGAGGTGCAATGCTCGAACCAAATTCACATGCTTGACTGTCAATGGGTATGATCTTAGATGAACCACATTTTTGTCATTTGTGGGTGTCTTGCGAAGGGTGTTGTGAGTGTTGTTGGCCATGCGAATCATCATTCGATACTTGAAGGTTTTTGGGGCATTTCATGGTACATGGGTGGGTGGTTCCCCAATTTTTGATGGTGACCTTTGCACCCCAATGTTATTGCCATTTGTGTGGCCAACATTTCCAACACTACTAAAAACGGTTAGTTTAATAATCACAACATCAACAATATGCATTTCTTGTCTTTTAAAAACGGTAAAAATTCAAACCTTCCAATACCCTTTCTTTATCAAAAGTTGAACGAAAGCAACATTGCCTTCAACTCTAGGCCTAACATTAAACTCCTTTTTGTCAACAAATGTATATGGATCATAAGGTTTTTGATCTCCTTGGCCTAATTCAAGAAAATTTTTGTTCGCATCTCCAAATATGTCGTTAATGTTGTTTCCATGCATTCCACCAATCTCATGTTCATTAAAATCATCCATAGTGTTGCCTTCAAAATCACCTTCATCTTGGTTACTCGTGTTCAAATTGACATCTAACTTATTCTTTTCATACCATTCTAACATTTGGTTTGTAACTAGGTGTGAAGTGTAAAGGCCCATAAAACACACTCTCACAAATGGGGGAGAGTGCAAGGGATGAAGCCCAATGATTCCCAAGTGCACTCCCACTTTGGGAGTTACATTTATGCGAGAATTGCAAATGTTTAGAACCTTGGTTGGAAAAGTAAACAAACACTGATGGGCCCCAATGACACCATTAGAAAGGTTTTTAAGTGTAGATGCTTTAAGTGCCCTCGCATTGTTCATTTAAATTGGATTTGCATGAGTTATGATCAAAAGAAGGGGCAAGAGTCAAATTGAGAATACTCGACCATAAATTCTTTGAAAGTAAGGGTCAAGTGAAATTTGATTAGGGCATGTTATACACCATTGGAAAGATGTTTTTGAGATCTATAATATATTGCCTTCACATTCTCAAAACATAGTTGATTTGAAAAAGATATGAGCGTCTAAAGTTTTGGGACAACAAGAATCCCAATTTTGTGACATTTGGATGTAGTCCTTAGGGAAAGGCATAGAGTATACTATAGGGAGGGGAGTGGTGCCTCCTCCCAAAGGTTGTGAGTCATGTAAAGTTTATGCTTGAAGTTGTCCTTATTACAGTAAACTCTCTCTAAACTAATATCCTTGGGATCGGCCGGAAGATATTATTTTATGGAGGATATTAGTTTACACAAATTATATGGGGGGTAACAAAAATCATTCTGGAACCTGCTAGAGCAGCATGGAAGGTCATGGAAGTTAGTAGAAGATCATGGATCATTGGGGAAGGTAACGGAATCTTGTGGAGTTTGGTGGAGGATCAAAGAAACACGTAGAAAATCATATGTCGTGAGTGTTTTCTCTGATTTCATCACTTTTTTGGTGCCATATGTATGATGTATTAGTTTATAAAATGCTATGAGACCGAAAAAAAATATTGAATATCAGTTTATGGAGAATTATTAGATTAAGTATGAGGCCCACCACAGGCTTGTGCCTACATATTAGTTTAGAGAGAATATTAGTTTACACAGTATTAGTTTAGAGAGAGTTTACTGTAAGTCGGATGCACCACTTCCATTCAACTTACACTAACAACCCTCTTTTCTAGGTCGTGAAGTTTAATTTCATCTTGAATTCTCACTTGTGAGTTCATCCTAATCCCATCCCGAAACTCCAACATGCCCTCCTACCCTCAAAATGCTACAAGTTAGGGAGCATGCCCCAACTCTCTTCTTCTTCCACTGTTTTGTTCTGGGACCTACCTTTGGGTCTTTTGAAGAGTTTGGGAACGCATCATCCAACATGTTCTTCTCATACCATGTTATGGGAGTGGCACCAAATCATTCCTTCAAAAGTTTACTATTGGTGTAAATACACATTGGATATATTGTTTGGTCAAATGTGAAGCAATTTTGTTATGCACAATGAATATGAACTTCAATTTTGTTCACATCACAATGTAAAACAAACTTGGGGAAAAATATGTTTAACCATGGTACAAGGGTGTGAATGTCCAATACAATCGAGTCCCACCATTCATGGGGAGGCATATTTTGTAAGGTTATAGTAAGCATGTTTACAAATGGTTTTCAACTTTCAACAAAATTTACAAAGTCTATCAAAGCTTGCACATATGATGTTGCATCAACTAACATTTTTCATAATACATGCTTGATGCCTTTCTTTGCATTGGCATCATCATGGATCCAATTGTTTCCAAAAAGATAGGGGTGAAGGAGTACCCTAGGATCCAAATTCTTAAAGGTGTACCATTTAGGACAAAAAAAACCCAGTCGGTAATGGAGTTTTTTTTTTGTCTTATATTTTGATCCCCATCAATATTGATGAGTCAAAATGTGTCAAAATTTCGATAACTATCATATTTTAAACCACTATAATTTTAGATTCCATCAATCTCATCCATTTTCTGTCTTTACATGTTTAATAGGACTATGCAAAGGAGTACAAAAAAGGGTGACATTATGGAAAGGGATAATCACTATTTAGACAAATGTGGACAAATTTGGTCACACTCCTTGGACATAGGTGATTGTTATTTGGATAGGGGTGGATAGTGGTGGACATGGGCACTTGTTACTTGGAAAGGGTGGACAAGGGCAATGGTTCCTTCAATAGGGGTGGTTGTAATTCAACTAATCCATGGACAAGGCTAAATATATTGCAATTAAATTATAATCATAATTTGGATAGTTGAGATTATTTGCATGATGCCATGAATCATTGAGATTAATGTAATTGGTTAGATGGATAGTTAGGATCTTTCTTTTTTAATAAAATCCAACAAAGTTTTCTTGCTACCGCATTTAATGTTTTCTTAAATGTTTAACTAAAAGTGCACGCATTGGGTTCCCATGGTAATTTTTTTACATAGTTTGCACATATTATCTCCATAGGGGTAATTATTTTACATAGTCCGCATGTGTTATGTTTGTAAGGGTCACTATTTTACCCCTGATCTAAAAATAATTATACTTAGCAGAGGTTGACCTTAAACTGACATGACGTAAGGTCATGTCGATATCAAAACATACATGATTGATGTGACATGATAAGGCCAACACTAATAACCTTACTTTTACTCTTATTTTGTGAACAATTCTAACAAATATGAAAACGCTTACAACATTTAAACATAGACACAACAACCATAATATCATAGAAAAAATCAAAATAGGACAATTGTACCATGACAATATAATCTATAATTTGATTAACCATTTGCATGAAATAAAAAAGGTTCAAATATTTTCTTTATATATCAACAATAGTGACATGAAAATAATAGGACTTAAATCTCTTTTGTCACCCACATTTGCACTGCAACATTGCCAAACCACTTGATAATGGTTTGTTCATATGGAAAACTTTACATTGTAAGATACATTGATTGGAAAGTTTAGTACACATATCTAAGTGCATGTTAAGCATGTTCATGAAATTGACTATACTAAATGCTTGTTCATCCTTAATAGAATTAAACACCTAGATTACAACAATCTTGACCAATTTAATGTATTCCAATACTTATAGTTGAGATTGACAAATCCAACATTTTTTGGTCAAAGCCTTATAAGTGGGTTGAACTTCTTAACTTTTTACAAAATTGGTTTTACATTATGCAACATGGTCATTTTGAAAAAGAAGTTTGCAAATCAAGAGTTTGACTTGAAATTAAATGAGACATTATGTTCCCACTTTCACCCCATTTTGCGATGCACACAAAATGTGGCTTTCAAGATAGCCAAATGATTGCGAAAATTCTCTTCTACCTCCTTTCCATTTGTAGCCCAAAATTGTGGATACACCACACCCATGGCAATCATTACTCCATGTGGTAAGAAGTGGCATTGCAAGTTTTCAATAAAGCCTTGAGCTATGCCTTCACATTCTTCCTTCACTTTGTTGATGGTTTGGTTTAAAACTCTTCAAGGTGATAGGTTTTTTTTTCTAGCACTATCAACACGAGACTACTAAATAAGGTATTTATGATCAACAAATTAAAATGCCAAATAGACAATGTTATTTCGCCATAGAGGTCAAAAAAATTAACTTGTGGTTGTCATTGGAACTTCAATTGAATTGCAATAATCAAAACCTAGATTTTCATACTTGCTAAAAGGATCATAGTCGAATCATTATAATTTTTTCTAAGGTAGCTTAACAAACTCCACAAAGCTGCAAACAAATATGTTCCTTTGTGTAACTTTGATTAATGCATATACACATTCAAACATAGGAAGGATATTGAAGAGCCCTAAAATGAGTTTAACATTACATAATGCATTTATGTGCTTTAAAGTAGCCTTTTTTTCAATTCATTATGAGAAAACTATGTTCATTGCAATTCATTTGATGCAATTAAAAAATGTCCAATAGAATTAAATTGCAACTAAAAAATGTTTGATAGAACTAGATTACAACTAGATAGATAAGTTGTAATGGACATGATTTTCTCATAGTAATTTTTAGTGCATCCATCGTCACAATTAAATCATCGTATTTTGCATATATGCATTTTGCTTTAAAAACATAGAAATTTAGCAAGTTTTGACATTCCAAAATAATTTGTTACCTTTGGTGTTGATGAGGTCAACAAGTTTTTAGAATTTTTTTTGTTTGTGCAAAAAGAAATCATATTATGCTTATGAGATACCTTCCAACCTTTTCATTAAATCCAATTCTAATAAAGTCATTGCTACCAAATTTATCTTATGAATGAAATATTAATGCATTTTACTGAGAATGGGAACAACCTTATTTTTGAATTGAAATGTGACACACATTTGATGGCCTTGGAACACACTACTTCCATCACATCCCATGTTGACCAACTTGGTTTTAATTCTTCCAAACCTAATCCACCAAAATCCAATAACTTAAACCATTAGACCAAATACATACAAAATGTGGCCAAAACATTAATTGTTTCAACATAGTTTAGACCACATATAAGTGGATTGACAACCATTGGATATTTTCAATTATTGTGATTTTGTTTGCAAAAATGTGAATGAAAGCAGTAGCAACAAATGCAACTTTTATGGCATTCAACAACACACCATACACGATGATTACCATGTCCCATTTCAATGAATCAAATCAATGTTTTTTGGAAACATTTTTCATTTCAAGCATTTGGAATAAGGTTTTGAAGCTTCAAAATCAATCATGGGACAACCATTAGCAAAGATGTGATAAATAGTAACAAATTGGACATATTTCCTTTTGTGATTATAAAAGACATCGCATTAAAATAGGTCTAGGATAAAAGGCTGGTATTGATGTTCATTTTGGGAATGCACTAAGTTTTCATACACATAATAAAAACCCACATCTACCCAAAACATAAAACTTTGCATTTCTGTTTGTGAGCATGCTTAAGAAGGCTATTTAGCTTTAGAGCAAGTAGCTTTTCTTTTCCTTCCACTAATTTGCAAATCATAAAACACATTTGATGAATTCCTCATTATCATTAACAATATATTTCACCCATGAAATCCATGCATTTTGAAACTTTCAGATCATGAAATTTCTATTTTTTCTAGAACTTCACTTGGGTAGATCTTTAGGAACATAATCAAACTAGATGATAGGTCGGTTATCATTAGATAGTATGGTGGTGGGGAAGATGATGACCCAACCTCATGATTCATCTTGAAGCGGCAAAGATAAAACTTGGTATAAAGTCTTGAATTTAAGGTTCTTGGAAATTTGCAAAGTGGTCATTGATTTGTAGAGTGTGACATGTTAAAAAAAGAGTGAATTACAAAGCTTTCAATAGGTTGTAATAATCAAAAAGTAGAGAAAGATTGAAACCATAAATAAATAAACTCTAAATAGGCAAACTAGGTGAATTGGTTGAAATTTTTACCCTAATTTTACAATGGGAATGTCACAAGGTGTTTGTGAATGTCACCTTTTTTATTGGTTTTCACCCAAAAGAAAAGGCCTGATACACACCTTGTAAGTGTAATTGAAAATTTTATTTACACTCTTTGTAAATTTAAGTGTATGGGTTCCATTCACATGCATGTAACTTGTGTATAACATTGAACATGTAAATGAAAGTGCATAACCATGTAAGGCCATTTCATGTTGTGTAAAACTCTTGAAATTACAATGTAAGACTAATTAATTTACATGTAATGTAAAATAGTGTGGATTGACAAATGAACGTGTTGATGCACCTTTGATTGTCATTGACAATTATGATTTTAAAAAATAAAAAATTGCACCTTTTATTGTCATTGATGAGTATGGTAGGTAGAAAAATGAGGATATTGCATTTTCATTATCATTTGAAAATTATGATTTTCAAACCAACAAAGATATTGCTATGCAAGACCATGATGAATAGGTGTGTACAATGAAAAAGGCTCGGTCAAGTTCACCTAAATAGGCCCATGACAAATCTTATGGCATTGACAAGTGTTGCAAGATGATCATAAACATCACACTATTATAAAAATATATGTAGTTTTTGCCCTTAGCATTGTGACAATAATGATTAACACGATTGAGCTACTTGTTCAAAATGATTAAAAATATATATTTTCTTTATTTTGCCCCTCATTTCCCCACCACACCCAAAAAATAAGAATGTTTGATATGATTAGGTGCACTTCTCATTTCAATTATATCATACATTATTATTTACAAATGACATGTGTGATGCTTACATGATATGACACATTTTTAGATTTTTCAAGTGATATCAAGGGTGAAAAATGTCTGGATTCAACACGGTTTTGCAACAATGTGTTAGTGTTGTGTAGCTATATGATTCAAGTCCATTGAACATGGTTGAGTCAATAGCCTAAGTACTTGGGATTCATGGCCACATATGGAATTCCAAAAAGGCCATGAAAGGAGTGGGCTTGGGCTTGAGGTTTAAAGGGTTTTGTTCTCTATTCTGAGGTCCCAAGACAAGGAATATTGGCTTGGGCCTGGGGGCAAACCCCATAGGATTCTCTTGGACATGGGTCTGGACATCTTACAAATTTTGTTAGTGTCTTGTCCTACACCTTGCATGCTTTTGTCCTGGGCCCTTGGTAACCTGAGGTTAAGTTTTTTTTACAGAAACTAACCTTGACATTTTATTAGGTGATTCTCAAGTCGAGTATTTTTAAAAATCAACTCTTGTGCATAAGTGGTCATAGGAGGGTATTATCAAAATGATAATTGAGGAAATTGACAATGATATTATTCTATGCAAATTAATAATAAGTGGGTAGCTTCAACACTGATTATATTAATCATAAAAATGTGTGAATTTTCGAAAATACTTCTTTTTTGATGAAAAAAGATGTGTGAAAGAAAATAAAGAACCTTTTGAAATATTCAGGGATACTTCATTTTTCATTAGAATTCTTTCAAAAAGTAATTAATAGTTTAACAAATTGTGTCTAAGGCCATCCTCCAAGGGAATCTTATGGGGTTTTGCCCCAGAGCCCAAGCCAATATTCCTCACCATGGACCCTAGGACAAAGAATATTCTATTTTAAAGCCCAAGCCCAAGCCCAAGCCCATTCATTTCATGGCCTCTTTGGGACATAGTGGCTTGGGATCCTAATCATGGGTGTCATGGGGTTGGGAGAAAATGGCCTCAAGGTACCTGGGGCATTGGATGTGGCAATCTCCCCCCCCCCCTCCCCCCAATAGGATAAGAGGGGTATGGAACATGTGTATGAAGACTCTAGGTCAAAAAACTTTCTTGTTGCATACCCCAAGCCATATTCAAATTTCATAATGTTACCATGCCTTCATGGATGACCATTGTGGATGTGTTATATATTTCATACATGTATAAATACGGAGTAAAATTATACATTCATTCCCAATTCTTGTTCCCATTGACCCCAAGTTACCAAGGGCCCTGGACAAACATTGAAAAAGATGAAACAATTTATTTGGAGCAAATGTTCCATTTTTTGATCTTGTTGATGATTTTTTTTTTTCAAAGCATCCCCCAAATAATGGAGGAAAAAATACATTAGATAAAATTTCCTCCGATTACACTAAACAAAATAGGAGCGTATTGTGAGGTCTTTCTTAATATTGGACATTGTCAGCAATGATGAAAATATAATACATATTGTTCGAGCCTAATTTTTTAGGTTGTTCTTTTGTGATGCTATTGTGTAATTTTGGACAACTTGTCATTATGGTATTTTATATAAATAAGGATTATGGGTTTTATATTGAGATGATCTTGGCAAAATTCACAAAATATTATGAATTTTAAAAACCTTATTGGAAAATTCACATGGAGAAAAAATTATAATATTTTGGATATTTGTTGGTAATCTATACAAAAATTATGTACAATATATTGTAAATTTGATTTTTTTCAATTACGTATTTTTGAAAATTGTTACCAATGTTATTATCTCCTTGATTGTGGATGTTTTCAATATTTTCTTGTTCTTGTACCCAACTTGAAAAACAATACCTATATATATATATATATATATCTATGTATGTATGTATGTATGTATGAAATCATAATTAATCAAGTAATTTGGCAATTTTTATTTTTTTATTGTTCTAGTGGTTAATATTTTTTATTGGCTTCCAATTGTATTCAAACATCAAATTGTCATGTGTCAACTTCTAATAATAAATCCTATGAGTTTGTGTTTTTAATAAATTTTGTTGTTTTTCATTGCAATTTGTAAAGGGAGTACATGTGTGTGGTAGAGATAAATTAACTTTTTGATGTAGTTTGTCATATAATAAATCAATACTTTTTCTTTGTATTAGATATAGTAAACTTTAGATGGTGGTTACATGTACATGTTAATCATATAATGGGGTTTGCATTATTTAACCATTTGTTAGTTCTTTTAATGTGTAAAAATGGATATTTAAAACAAAAAGTTGGGGAGAACTTTACCATTTCAAAACATTGACGTCTATTTTATAAAAAGTTGGGTTATAGAAATTGATTAGAAATGTTCATTAAACTACATAAGTCATTTCAAGAAAAATTTGAAATATGTTCTATAACATATTTTGGAGTTAGTTTCAAAGAATACATTGAAATGGCTAAAACTCTTGGGAGGGTTTAATACATTCAAATCTATCATAAATCCTTCAAAATAAACATCACTATCTTGTAGCTTTCATCAAGGTTTTTCTAGCAAGTTAAATTTTTTTTGATTTAATTTGGAGATGATTTGATCCCTCAAATTGTTGAAATAATGGTTGGGATTCATTTTGGTAGTTTGATTTCTCACTTTGTCTTGGTCATAACTCCCGCTATAGATCATTGTTTCCTTAATATAACCATGTTACAATAATTTATTTTTTATGACTTTTCCAATGGCTTAAAGAGGGCCCAATGTCAATTTGATCCTTCAAACCTTGTTCATTGCAAGATACCTCATGACACCCCCAAAAAACTTTGATAATCAAGGAACGTGATAATAATTATTTGACGACAAATGTGTAACTAGGTTAATAGAAGTTGGTCTCACATACATGTTTTATGTTTCTCCCAAGTGCATCAAACGCTTAAATTGCTTCAACATTCAACTTGCAAGAATGGCCATCATAAGTTAAAATCACAAGGATCCTCCTCATCATTTGCCATTCTAGATTCAAATTCCTTTCCTTTTCATGTTTATATGTAGAACTTAAAGAATAGATTGTTGAATAAAAAAACTTCATTTGTTTGTGATCTTCTTCATGGTCTTAGGGTTTCATGCACAAAACCTATCTTTGTAAGCAATTTGAAAACTCAATAACGCTATAGCTTGTGGGACTATTATCTTTTTTGCAATGCGGAAAACATTGACATTCATGTCTATGATCTTCCCCACATTTCCATAAACATAAAAAAAGATGCATCCACTTGTTCTAGAAAGGAGTTACAAAAAAGCAAGAAACAAAACCTCATACACAATCGCATAGCTTATAGGCAAACATGGTGATTAAACAAAAAAACATTTCTTGAATTTGATCTTCATGACCCATGAAACAAAAGTTGCAAAATCCAAGAGATGCACCTCATGAAAAAACCAAAACATGAGCACAAATTTTGTGCATCATCAACAAACTACTTGATGAATCATAAGTGCTTCAAGCAAAAATGAAAAGACTTGAGGGTATTAGCAAAACAAAATTTGTGCATCATCAACAAATTGCTTGATGAATCATAAGTGCCTCAAGCAAAAATGAAAAGACTTGAGGGTATTAGCAAAAGCAAAACTTTGTTCACAAAGTACTAATAAGCGACAAATTGTTGTAATTGTATTTCAAAATGTTTTTTTTACAAAATGATATTGTAATCATCAAGTTGATGACAATGCTATTAGACCCTATACTTGTTTCACCTATACCAACTCCCTTTATCATCATCATTGGAATTTGTGAATTGGAACACAAGTAGAGTTTTTGGACATTTATGTTTAGTTGTCTTTTTTTGATGTTTAGACCCCTCAACCCCTATCACTAAACAACATATTTGCATGTCTTTCATACCTTTTTATAAAACTACTCCAAGATACACCTATAATCAAACACTAAAAAAACAAAAGCCGCACTCCTACCTTTTACACATTTATGGTTAGTTGTACATGTTTTTGTGTTCACTTTAACCCTCATCACCAAACATTTGCACACCATAAAGTGGGTTAATTCTTTTCATACTCCCTTAAATTTACATGGGCCATAATTGAACACTCCCATTAATGGGTCATTGTAGTCTTGTGTTGGAAAAGAACCCAACACAATCTTTCTCTACCATGTGTTCGACCATAGGCACTGATATGAATGGTGACCGGGTTAAGCATATTTGGTTACCAACTCTGGTTTGCACTATTGAAGTGTTTGGTTGTAGACCTATGTTTGGTGATGGGCATGCTTATCTTAATGTGTGCATTGGTCAAGTATGAATTTGGAATCCTAGTGTTAAGTGTTTTGCATTTACAATATCTTTGTGCATGTTTTCTTCCACAAATAGAACAAAGTTACGAAGGAAATTTACAAGCAACTTGCAACGAAGCATTAAACATTATAAGCAATAGGCAATGGTCAAATTGAGAGAAAAACAAGAGAAAATTTATTGCCAATGCTAAGTAATGTTCTCATCACCTTAGTACAAAGGTAGCTTTTAACACATTTGTTGACTAATTCCAATGGCAATGATTCATTAAATTTGGTATAGGTAGAACAACTTTAGGTTCTATAAGGCATAGGTCATCATTTGTACAATTCCAAACTAAAATCTATTTAGCCCATTCCAAAGTAAAGAGGCATGAGAATGTGTCTTTTCCAATTTGTATACACCATATTCATAAGTAGATTTTCAACACCTTCTCCACCAATATGCATCCTATTTCTTCAATTGTTGGATTGAATTTAGTTGAATTGGAACTCAATTCAATTCAACTAAATTCAATGAAATTTTAATTCAATTCAAATTAAATTTAAGAATTTGAATGAAATTCGAATTGAATTCAACTTCAATTCAAGTTGCATGCAATGTTATTCAATACTTTGATTCAAATGGAACATAATTTTCACAAGATCAATTCATTTTTCCCATCAATTGATCACTTGATCTTGACTACAAGTGCTCAACAACACTGAGCCCAAGCAAGAACTCGAATTAATGAATTGGAAAAAATCTAGCAGGGACAAAAATTATGAACCCTAATTCCCAGCTGTTAGGGTTTTGCAAGGCCTCATGGGAAAGCACAGATTATGAAATACCAAAAGTCCCAAGATACTCAAAAAGATTCAACACTACTGGGCTATATACTCTATCCAACATGAGCGATCAAATCCGGAGCCCAAAAAAAAGCCACTGAATCAAGTCAGAGAAACAACCCAGCTACCACATTCTTTTATGTTAAAGAAATGAAGCTCAAGATGTAAGAAGGTGCAGCCTCAAAGCAAGACCCCCAAAGAATTGAATCTCCACATGTAAAGCATTGAAACAAAACAGACTACCCAACTTCATCAATCGAAAAATAACTCTCCAGAGGTGTAACACAGCATTGGAGAAATCCAAGCATCTCATAGATTGAACACACCTCTCACCTGTAGGCCCACTGACAGAACAGGATGACAATGTAATCGATTAAAACCTAAAACCAGAAAGGGAGATCAAAAGCAAGGTAAAGAGACATATGTGAACATTTCCAGATTCAGACTGAGTGCATCACCATGTTCATCTTCTTCCCCATGTGCAGCGATGTGCAGAGTGCATCACGCTTATCTTCTTCTCCTTATCACTCCAATTTCATCACATGTCTCTGCATGGAAACAGAAGATTCTGCTGGAGATTTATTTGATTATAAACACCTTCTGTTGTCTCAGATCACTCTGAAGAGAATAGAGGTTCTGCTGGAGATTAGCCTGATGATCTACTGTGTAGTCTCCATGTACAAAACATATGGACAATCTGTGGACTGTGCTGTGTGCAAAGCACATGGTCAATCTGTCAGCTTGTTAATAAACCAAAGAAAGACTACATATGTCTTCAGAAGACTTATTCATCTTTAAACCTTCTTTCTGGACATGTTGCAACAGATTTGCATCTATGTTGATGCATACAGTGGCCATAGACTTGGGACTGGAGCATGGGCAGGTGCAGATACTATTCTTTCATCATCAGTTCATCACCACAAACTTCTTGCAAGTGCTTTTGGAAGCTTCACGTTTTCCTGTGACAATTGGTGGAAGTACTCTACATTCCAATCAACAAGAACTGCAAAGTGGTTGCAAACTGACAGACTTGGCAGTGAAACATTTGCAAATCCATTTTCTTTGACATTATTATATTGATCTTGGAACAAGCAAACATGAAGAACATGTTGGGCATAGATAGAGAGGCCTACATAGAGGCTGCGGATTGGCACCTCCTGCACACCTTCAAAACATATCCTTGCAAAGCTTGCCTGCACTGCATTGAGCCATGTACAGAGAGAGCACATTTGAGAGGCAAACAACACAGATGGATGGCTATAATAATATTCAGCTTCTATTAGATAGCCAAAGATTGACACTTGCCAATGCATCAAGGTCTCCTGCAAAGAATACCAAATGTTCCTTACAGAGAGAGTTACAATACCCACTCAAACCCTAATTAGCTTTCCTCTTTCATCTTGGAGAGAGAGAAAAAGATCGCAACATGAAAGCTAATTAGGGTTTGAGCTGAGTGGGTATTGTATCTCTCTGTAAGGAGCAATTGCAGAGACATTGAGGTTCTCAATCCAAACAAGAACAAGGTTTTGAGATTCACCCAGTTGCCGCAAGCAAGCAATCTCTAACTATACCCATTAAGATGAGATTCCAATACACACATGATTGTGGAAGCATGCATGCAGCTCATGAGGTTGCAGAATAATGAAAACACTTGTGAGAGAGAGAGTGTTTCACCTCCTATCTATCCAGTTGATAGGCACAAGAATCAATCACATTTGTATGATATAAGGATTGAACAATTCAGCATGAGATGATGTATACCTGATGTGGATTTGCACCTGCACCATCAGTGGCAAAACACAAAAAACCTCCTTGGACATATGATTTCAATTGATGAAAAACCTAGCGTAGAAAGAAATCCAGGAAGACCAAAGCCCTGGAGAAATGTGGCAGAAGAAGCTAGACCTAAAATCCAGCGCATTGAGAGACAGAAACAGAGAAACAGCAACAAAGAGGGCAAGAAAGAGACAGAGACATAAAGCTTTGGAAGGACACAGATGGGTCTTCTTCCGAGCTGCCTGCTCAAGTGCCTCTGAACGAAAAGAGAAGAAACATGGCTCAAAGCTGCTGATGCTGCAACAAAGAGCTCTGTGACTTCCAAGAGGAGAGGGAAAAAAGATCTCAAAACGAACCTAAGATTAGGGTTTGAGCTTCGTGCACGTCACTTAATAGGGGAGAAGTTGTTCTCTTCACAGAAGGAGTCTGCAAGATATTTTGTATTGTTAGGTGGGTCGATTTTCCATTGCTGCTGCTCCTGATCCTTTCTTCTAGTTCTGCAGAAGAGAATTCCTTGTGGATTCTGGCTCGTGGGTCTTCTTGTTTTGTTTCAAGCGGAGAAGAAGAAGGAGAAAGAAGGAAGAAGGATGGTGCTTCTTTTGTTGCAGATCAAAGCAGAACTGGAGAATGTCACTAATCTTGAAGCCAAGGGAGGCTCCGATGGCAGTGAATTCACCTTCTTCTTCAAGGTTGTTGTTCTTTTTTGCTTCTTTCCAACCATTTCCCACATCCAAGAAATGCATTTCCAGAGTTTTGAAGAAGTTGTTGTGAAGACTGTCTTCCCCACAGGTTTCAAAGAATCTGAGTGTATGAAAACTGTCTTCTTCATTGCACACAAGCATAATCTACCCTTGAAGAAAGACTAACCGCAGCCATCCATCTTTTAAAGAGTGAGAAAGGTTTCTTCATGATGGTAGGTTGTGGGAAGAGTTGTGCAATCAGGAGAGCTTCAGAAGATGCCTAGATATGAGAGGAGTTTCCATAAGAGTTGGGTGCAAGAGAGACATGTCCCTGCACATGTGTGTGTGACTCTCTCTCTCTCTCTCTGTGTACAATTGCTGCTGCTGCTGCTGATTGTCTGTATGCCCAAATGTAGCAGATTAAGTGCGGGGGTTGCAGCAGTGTAACAGAGAAATATTCATCAGTGACAGCATCAGAGCTCTATGATATTCCGAAGAGTCGCGGCAGTGCAAATCTTGTGCAGAAGGTAGGTGTGGATGGCATCCTCCTTGTACCTTTGGAAAGTCCTATACCTCTCTGGACAGGAAAACTGAGTTCTTCTCTTGCAAAATTTCTTCACTTCATGTGTTGTTTTCTGTCTGCTTGTATATCCTCCTGCACCAAGGGGCTTTGCTTCACTTTGTAGTTAGGGTTTTTGTCTGATCATGATCCTCGTCCTTTTTCTTGAATGTGTTTTGTTCTATTGAATACTGATGATATACCTCCGGTTCATGTTTGCAAAAGCAGTGCAAGTTCTGTGACAAAGTTGGAACAATTGCAATCGTTGAGGGGCGAAGCAAACCCTACACTACAGAGGACAGTGAAGCCAGGAAGTTTAGTCCCATCGGATGCTTTGATTGCCGAGGGATTGAGCCTGTTGATTTCTCTCTGAGGGACGGTTGGACAGCTGAAGCGGTATGAGGATTTGATTCTATTGTGAACTTTCCATGAGATTTTTGCAAGCAGTAGAGAATCTGTGAAGTTTCTCTTACAGTTCGTTGTGTGAAAGGGATGGGTATGATGAGGTTGTTTTGCAGTGATTCTGTAATAATGTTTCTTCTGTGATGGTTTGTCGTTGTGCTGGTGAAAGCTGAAACTGTGGAGATTTTTCATCTGTTTTCACAAATCATTTTTCATTGTGGTGGGTTGTTGGTTTCCAGACATCTGGAGCAAAGTTTGTGGACATTGATCTTTCTGAAGGCGAATGGTCAGAATACGATGAGAAGGCATCTGTATCAGTGGGCATTCTAAATGTAGAGCATAAATTTGTTGTCACGAGATAGAAGAGGCCCTATGTCAATAAATTCTCAGACAGCAAAAATCACTCTGCAAGTCTATTACTATAACTGTATTTTCATGTTTGTACAATTATGTTTTGAAAAGGAAAAAAAAACAAGAGAGTTTGTTGTGAATTGTCATCCTAGTATTTTGCACTGTTGAAGTGGGGATGATCTCTTTTGGCAATTGCACCTTGTAGGGAAAAGACACATGAAATGTTTTTAGGATACAAAAAAGAGTTCCAGGCCCCCTGGATGACCCCTTTAGTTCAGAGAGAGCCTTACACTTGCAAAGTACTGAAAATTCGAGATGTTTCCATTGATAAGGCAGTGGAGGTGGCTCACAATTTGGTAGGTTGTCACCCTCTTGACACGATCTGCTTGCACCATTCACCTCCGCAGGAACTGGTAAGCTTACAGTCCGCTTAACTCCATGTTCTGTGTTCTACCATGTGTGACACATTCTATCAATTCTGAACCAAATGTTTGCAGATACTGTGAATGCTGATGATGAGACATGGGAGTGCGAGCCCTAGATTCAGAGCATCAGTAAATGTTTCACACAGCCAGCCGGCCACCATTGCAAGTTTGTGCCATTGCAAGTTGATCATTGGGTTTGTTCACAGTTGATGAGCCACCTGACACCTTGTTGACCCTTGAGAATGTATATGAGAATGAGTGTTAACAGATGCAAAGCTGTTTGTCCAGGAAGACAGGTGGCACAATTTCAGAGGAAATTTTTCCCACCCATCTCAAACAGATTGCAATATGATTCAGATGGGTGGTGCAATTTCAGGGTGCCAAATGCAGCAGCATCTTCATTTGCTAAATATTCATAACCCTGAATCTGACCCTAGAATTATGATGTGTTGTTCCAAGATTTTAGGTTTTATGGTATACTATGTGTCTTCCAGCTGCAGTGGCTGTGACAAAAGTGACAGGCTCCACTGAGAATATGGCACACCATCTTTACATCCATACAACAAGCAGGACTTGGAAATCTCAATTTATGAACTTGGCAGATTGGATTGATTCCATCCATTATAATTCATACTTCTTGTGGAGGCAGCCTGTTTGGGTGGCCAAGAATGCCAGCTCCAGAGGTGTCCATGGCGATGGTTAATTGAGATCTGAATTGAGATGTTAAAATGAAGTGCAGGGAACTTGTTTGGGCGCCCAAGAATGTTGTGTCCAAATGGATCCATATTGTTGGTTATTTGAGATCCCAATTGAAATGTTGAGATGAAGTGCAAAAAACTGGGCATTATAGATTTGTTTGTAGCCTTTGGAGATGTAAGTAACATTTTTACTTTACTCAAATTCAATGTTGGTTTTGTGGTTGATTTGTTTTATATAAGTATTGCATGCTTCATTTCCACTACCAGCAAGTTCCATTATAGTTTTTGCAGGAAATTTATTATTCAAATGAATAATTTCCATATGGAATGTTAATAGACGAATCATGACCATAAGTGTCATGATGAAGTGTGTTAGTGTCCTAAGGTGGTTTGATGTTTTAGACATTAATCTGCAACATAAATTTGTAGTTCACAGTAGTGTTTTGGAGAAGCTTTTTCATAATTAGAGGTTGGTCTGTTGATAAAAAAATTCATGTTTCCTCACATTTATACACATGCATGACATATTCTTCAAAGACATTTACACATTTCTTGTGTGGATGTGTTTTGTTGAACACTCTTGGAAGAACATCATCCTTTCTGTTGCAACTAGAATTTTTGGCATTCATATCAAAAAGGCAATTAATATTAGAAACATTAGAAACTAAGTTGCTAGTTTTAAACAAATATTGTACAACACATAACTCCATATGCAAAATATGGACAAAATACAATTTTATCATCTTGGGCAGTAATAAATGATTCAATTATTGAATATTCAAGTAAATTTAAATCTTAAGTATAATTTTATTTATTTTATTTAGTGGAGCTGAAAATTAATAATATATGTTGGATTTATGAGAATGTAAGATTTTAATATAGTGTGTAGGTGAATTAGCTATATTGATCAAAACTTTGGAAGAAATCTTTTTGTAAACTGCTGATTTTGAAGGAACTGCTGATTTTGAAGGAAGTGCTGGTTTTGAGGAAACCAGAGCCCTATTTTTAGCGAAATATGCACTCAGAAATCCATTTATGCCACAGAAACTTAGGGCACATTCTGCACTCAGGTGTTGCCCAAAAAACTCACTAGAATGCAAAATGTGTCAGAGGGGGCACTTTCTCTAGAATAAAGTTAATCCAAATTTCAATATCTCCTGCACCTAAGGTCGAAAAATTACAAAACCAGCTCCATAAAATCCTCCTCATTGAGAACTTTCCAATAATATCAAACCGTCTGTGCCAATTTCCTTAAATTTCTAAAATTCCGTTTTGATTGGATTTTCAATGATAAAACTGTTCAATACTCAATCATTTTGATGCAGCCAGGAATTAGAGCTACAAGTATTTTCATGTACTACAATTCCATTGCATCTGCAATGGATGGTGCCTCATTTATCCTTCATTGGTTGTCCCCCTTCCAGATGATTAGTAATCCAAGAGGGCCCTCAGACACTCATGAATAGGCTTATAAGGTTTAAACAGTAACATTTGTGACGATTTCTGCATTGGGTTCTCTATGATTATCTCATCACTTCCAATTGATTATTGTCAATTTTCTGGCTTCCCAACAGAGACAGAGACATGCTGCGTTCCCGGCAGGCCAGCCAGTGATCTTTTGCTGGCAAATCTTTGCCAAATTTCAACTGGACAAATACGACTTTGACATATAAAATGGATTTTTGGTGGAAAAAACGGCCCAAATTAGCAAGATTCTATGGTGGTAAGAATCTTGACATATCTATCTGCAAGATCTGTGTTTAGTTGATCATAGAGGATTCTAATCCCCCCGTTATTTTTATTTTACACCCTTAAAAAGAAAAGCAAACATTTTCATTTACACTAGGCAACTTCCAGAAAACCTCAAAACTTCCCACAAAGGAAGTGTTGTAAGATTCTGCATTCTACAAATTCATTTCCTTAACAACTGCAAATTGATCTGTTATCAAATGTGTTGAGTTCTCCAGTTTGCATAACTTTGCTTGCTAATGTTTTCAACAAACTTTGATCAAAACAGTCAGTACTGTTTGAAGATAAGTTTTCAGCTTTGCCTTGTATGTACTGGAAAAGTGTGCCTTGTATTTACAAACAGAGAGAGAGAAAGAGAGAGACGTCTCATTTCAAAATTCATGCAAAGTCAAGACCATCATCTACTGAAAGGGTTGGAAGCATAAGGCTTGAGCATTTCACATTCTGGTTTTTTCCAATCAGGCATGCGATTTGCGCAGCAATCCATGGAGATAGCCACCTGTCATTATGAGAGAGAAAAGCGAGACTACACCTGCAGGAAACACCTTCCCTGAGTTCTTGAAGCGTGAGCCCATCACAATTAAAAGCAAACTTGAGATTCCTGCAACATTGACAACCATCAAAACAGGTTTCAAGGACTAAAACCACACTCTCTCTCCTTCAAGAACATGCTCTTTAGTAATTGCAGAGCTTCCATCAATCTGAACTACGGCATTATATCTCTGCACAAATCAACTACTCTATGGGCGGTGTCAGCCATTATAATGTGCAGCCACATCCTTCATTTCTTGTACTCCATAAACAGAAGAGAATGTCAATATAACAGCAGACAGACACCAAGGATTGTTGTCAATGTCAATACAACAGCAGATGGACACCAAGGAATGCATGACACAAGAAGATGGCATAAGTCTTTGTCATGCAAATGCTGGTGCTGGGAGATCATTAGTAACCCTAAGGTGAGAAGGTGGACAAGCTTACCTAGACCAATGGCGGAGGCCAGGAAAGGGTTATGTGGTAAGGTCAAGTACACGTAGTACAGAACCAGTGCTGAACCTCCACCTGCCAGAAGAGACTTGTTGCTCCCTGTCTTGAAAAATCCAATAACTCCACCAACTGCAAAATTTGTTCTTCCAAAAGCATCCACATGAACAAATAGTAATACAATGAATGCCTTCCAAGCTCAGATATATTGAGCTCTCCATGGAAGATATAACCACTGTCCAAAACTTCAAATCATGTGTTCCACTCATTTTACATGTATGTCCCCACCGCCACCACCACCAGCAGTATCATGAACACATTACACACACGATCTCTTTTCCCAGGCGTACATCCTAGTCCATCAAAAGGTAGCACTTGCGGCATGGATAGAGAAACTTCTCAACCATACCAAAACCCTAACCTTAAAAAGAAAAGAAAACATCCAATGCCAAACTGGCAGGAGAAAATTAGGGAGACGAGCATGAATATCACTCACCACCAACAAGTGCCGCATACGCCAGAGTCAGTTTCTGCGATAAAGACAACTTCTTGCTGAAGTCGCTTCCTTCCTCTCCCTGTCCCCCTTTCCCACTTCCTCCTCCACCACTGCCACCACTACCGCCGTTCTCCTGGCCACCTCCTGAGCCTCCCTCCAACACTAGGTCCTGTTGTCCTTCTGTCCCTTGCACTCCAGGCCCGTAAGCAGATGGCGCTCTGTAATCGCCGGGCGTCTTGTAATTCACAGGGGCAGAATAATTCGAGGGCGTTCCATACTTCCAAAAGCTCCTCGCGGCCGTGGAAAGCTCAACTGGCTCGCTCCCCGGAACCGGAGCCGAGGGGGGTTTCAACGCGTCGGAAGAACCTCCTGGGCTATGATAGGGTTTCGGAGCACCATAATCCGGGAGCCCGTAGCCAACAGCTCTAATCACTTTGGAGAATAGCAGCCGCCTCCTTCTGTTACTGGAATTCGGGCTCCGAGAAATTGCGATCCGACGGAATGAAGAAGAAGCAACGGATGAGGAAGAAAGCGGAGAGAAGCGAAGCAAGGAGACAGAAGAAGAGGCCATAGCCATCGCTGCTGCTGCAACACAGATCCGTCCCCGCCTCCGCCCACTAGGGATCGGGCGCTTGCCCTAATCCTCCTCATTAATCTCCGTTTCCGTCTAATTCCCCACTTAAATTAGCTCTAGTTCCCACTTAAGCGAAGTGTAATCTCCACTTTAAATTTAAGTCTCTAGTCCCGTGTACAAGAAATCAGGATACCAACCGGTTCTCTATCTATCTGGACATAACCGGATACGGTACCTACGTGACATCTGGACATCCCCACTTTCATTATTCTCTACTCCAATGTGCATATCAGGTTAGTTTCAGGGTCTTTACCTGGACATATCCGGATATGTTATCCTAGCTTGTTCAGTCCACACCCTTTTTATGTTAGTGGATGAAATCGTGATGAAATTATTTATGGCGAGGAGGACAAGGAACTCATAGCCCAAATAATTGGGAACTCTTTTGAAAGATGTTTTTGTTTGTAGTGTAAATTACACTAATTTTCGTATTTTTGGGGAATAATTCACCAATTTTTTATTGTCACAAAAGTGGAAAAAATAAATCCTGATTAGGCTACATCATATCAACCCAGTGTTCTTTTCCAATTGTGTGATGTAACCTCTAGGTGGCGATCATCCATTAGCTGATTGGCTATTCAGAGGAATTTAAGAAAAAAAATCCATGTGTTATTTTGGCTACCTACTTTAGCCATGTAATAGCAATTATTTAGCGTCTCGCCATAAACAGGACTTAGTCAAATTTGGTTGCACATTAGAGAGGAAAGTAGAAAAGTTTGGGAATTAGGCTATATTCTGGCCACAACTTCGAACCTATTGTCTAAATATGGCAAATTTCATTTATTTTTGAGCCACTTTTTACCCCACAAAAAAAGCCTTTTGTATTTGTCCCACCGGGATTTAAAAAAATATCCCCAGGATGTGATAATTTACCCAAAACACACAAACACCGGTTATGATCCAACCACACACTACAATTTATGGAATTCATAAAAAACCAAAAAACAAAATGAGCTTGTGGCTGCTGGGATTCGAGCCCAGGTCTCCACGGCCACAACGTGGAATTCTCACCACTAAACTACAGCCACATCCAGGAAAATTCAACAGGATAGAATAATTATAATCTTATTTTTCTGCTGGAGAAAGAGAGCACAAACCTTGCAAATGTGTGTATGTGTGACACAAAAAACTAGGTGCAAGACTGGCACATCACTCCTCTGTAAGTCTCTTGCATCCAGTTCAACGATCACATGTTTCAACACAACAATTGGAGATTTTGTATCTTAAAATAGCCTTCACCCAAATCGAATGACGGGTCCGCCATGTTGGCTTTTTTGATCATTTGATCATCTGACTACCCAGAATCCTAGATGCCCTTCTCAACACAAACCTGCTTACAATTTGCCCACAGTTGCAATTACAACCAAAGTCTGACTTGTTTCCTAGTTAGCCAGTGTTGTCTACTAATCATTTCACCATGAATATGTATATATATGTATGTCCGGCTTACATTAAGTGAGCAATATTGGCCTTGTTCTTGAATGGCCAGATGATCAGATGTAATAAGTGGGGTGCCCTTTCAGAAACCTGCAAGAATCAGAAAGTAGCAGATTTCTGTAGCAGTCAATTTTCTTAAAAGAGTCTTAGCCATATTTGAGCAATCATGAATCTTCTAGTGTCCCTTGCATTCAGCTAGGAGGAAGAATCAAAGTTACATTGCTCACAAATTCAAGAAAAAAATTGCAACACAGAAAACAGGGAAAGCAGAAGCTCCAGACATTGCACAACTTGTTGCTCATGTTGTTGTACAAATTTTAATGCTTCTACGATCAGTGTACGTTGATTGAAAATAATGTAAGCTAATACATGATCTGCAAAGCAAAGGAACAAAACAACAATGGGGTTATATTCTCTCCAATTTTGCATACATGATCTGTAGAGTAATACCCATATTATTGTATCCTAGACACCTCTCATACATCTGACGTGAGAAACAAGCACAATGCATCATGTCTTCCATCTGAGAGTGCAGAAATTTCTCACATTAAATTCACTTGGTCATGATGATTCCACACAAGAAATGTTAAAAAAAACCCTTGAAGCTATTACACTGCTGAGTCCTTAAATCACTCCTCCCCCAAAAACGATTAAAAATAGACGAGTTCTACTGTTCAAATTGGTTCCAACAATTCCACTCTCTTTGCAGAAATTGATGAACTGTTTTTGTGGGTGGGTGAACAAACTTGCAACGTGGGTTGAGCTCATTTTAATACTGATATAAGCTGTGAAAGTGGACATGATCGAAACTGAACTTCATGACAACTCAAAGAAACTCACTGTAATGTACCACGCAAGCTCTTGCTCTAGATCTACTCTAGTTCTTCTTCTGAGAGACACGCACACACACACTCTCACTCACACATATACACAGATTAGAGATACATTGTGCATGTACAGAGACTGTATGGGGAAATTTGAGCACGCAGTCTTAGTGATTGCCAAGGGGTGAGAATGCTGGTCATGATTCCACACTGTAACGAATTATAGGTGAACAGGGAGGTGTGAAATTGTAGTACCTGAAGCTGCCTGGGACGTAAGGAAATTGGAGATCATGGGGAAAGATTCGTCAATGAAAGCGGCGATGGAGAGTGGATTCAAGCGCCGTGCGTGTAAAAGGAACCTGGCCATATTGGTGGCTGTGGTGGCGACGAATCTTGTGGCGCTCTGCGTGTACCAGGCGCTGCAGTCGCAGGTGCAGAAATCGGATCATGGCAACCGGCCGGTTAATCCGCAGAAGGAAATGTCGAACGATCATCATCAGCAGCAGCTGGAATTTTTGGATGCGACGACAAATGGGTTTTTAGACAGACGCTCGGAGGTGGAAAATATGCAGCTTACAGCGACGAAGATGGAACTAGAGGAGGTTAACAAGCAACTGCAGAGCGTGAGACGTGAACTGGAGGAATCTCTGACGAATTATCGTAAAGTGTTTCACCAACTCGTGAAGCAAAATGCAGAGATTGCTGCTGATCACAATAAAACACCGGTAGCTGCTGGGGACTCCTCATGTCCAAAGATCGGCGAGCAAGAGATATTGAAGGATCTAAGCCCAGAGTTTCAGCACTTCATAGCACCGAGAAAGCTGCCGCTGGGTTGGAATCCTGCCCTGAGCTCTGACACCATGGTGTTGAACGTCGGCCACGGCTGTGTAGCTAACAAGGAGCTTCTGGACAAGTTCATGAACTATCAAGTGGGTGGAGTCTGCCCTGACGACGATGATCTTGCGCAGAAGCTGATGGGTAGTGGATGTGAGCCTCTTCCTCGTCGCAGGTACTTATCATCTTTTACTACTTCGCTTCCTTGTCCCCTAATACCTGCAAACCCACTCCCACATAGGATGGTCAGCAATTCTGGAATTTGGTTGGATTTTCTCTACAGTTTGCAAAGCCATTGTAATTTACAGACTTGTCCACATTCAGCTTAAAGTTCTCACATGTTTCTTATGATCAGTTCAAACCCATTGCTCAACAGTAATCTACTGTGAAGGTCTGCTTGTGTTTTCTGCAAGTAAATCTATGCATGAGCATAGATCTGTTGAACATAGCAGGTTGTGACATTGAGAGTCAAGACACATTCCTCTGGGAGACCCATTTGTGGATCATTCAAGGAGCACAATCAGGATGTTGAGCATATTGATATCATAAATTTCTTTATGGTCACTCATTGATGATGTCAAAACAGTCAACATCCTGATCTGCATCAAGCCTGCAAATGACTTTCATGAACAAATCTGTACAACAATGAAAGAATTTAGGAAAAGGAAGAGGTATAAACATACATGTCCATCATCAAGATTGTTGGTCTGGGTCATGTGGGGCGGAGTGCAGGTGCCTAGCAAGAATTCCAATCGGATTTACAGAGCCGCATCCATTCCCAGAGTGCCTGTGGGCACAAGTGCCAGATAGTAACATCCACTGGTCAGCATATACTTGCAAGAGCTTTGAGTGCCTCAATACCCGACGCATGCACGAGGAATCCAAGTATGCAGATTGTGTTGATTGCTTTGATTTGGGAGGGAAAGAAAAATTCCGATGGACAAAAGCTACAACTGGGCCTCTAGATTTTCCAATCCCTCAAGTCCTGAAGATGAAAAATGGAGGCATCCGTATAGGATTCGACATGGGAGGTGGAACTGCCACATTTGCAGCTCGCATGAGGGAGTATAATGTGACCATTGTAACATCAACTCTGGATACAGGTGCACCATTTAATAACTTTGTCAGTCTCCGAGGGCTGGTGTCTATGCACCTTTCCATCTCACAACGTGTTCCGTTTCGAGACAACACCTTGGACCTTGTGCACTCCATGCATATCTTGTCCAACTGGATTCCCACTGACACATTGGAGTTCATACTATATGACATTGATCGTGTCCTTCGTCCTGGTGGGCTGTTTTGGCTGGATCATTTCTTCTGCATGAGGCCCCAATTAGATAGTGACTATGTGCCATTGATAGACAAATTAGGGTACAAGAGGCTTAAGTGGGTGGTTGGTGACAAATCAGATCGAGGAACAGAAGAAGTTTACCTGTCAGCTGTGCTGGAGAAACCAACTGAAGCAAGGTTGTAAGATAGATTTCAGATCTAGTTACACTCTCCATACTGTAGGCATCTGTTATGCAACAGGACTTCCTCCAACTTGAACTGAGAGCTTGTCAAATCCATTGAATTCTGCTCCCAGTTTGATGAATGAGCTGGATACCATTTATAACAATTTGTAAGCAATTCCAAATTTCCCCCAAGTGTTTAGGTTGTGGCCTCATCACATAATTTTTGTACACATTGCAAGCTTTGTGATGATACATCACAGTTTTCTATGAATTGACTAACACACCCCTCCTCCCCCCAGCATTCAAGCAACCTGGACCCTTAGCTTGTAGCACTGTTTTTATCAGTTTTGATTGGATTTGGAAATGACACTGACATACATGTGTGCACACAGACTGTGAGAAGTCACCTCATTTTCTGTGGATGCACAAAAGCCACAAAACCTGCAATGAGATTTAAAGCAGCTTCCAATGTTTTCTTCCTGCTTGCTATGAAGTGATCAATGGCTGGAGGGTCCTTGGGGGCTGTGAAGTGAAAAGCAGTAGTTAAGACAGCAAGAGTGGTTATATTACCCCTGTCAGGTTTACCATCAGTACTCAGTGCCTACCATGGCTGCCTATTAAGGTCAAATCTGCACAGAATAAATTGATGCACACATCAGTACTCTTTTGGCAAGTTTGTCCATTTTGCATCTCTCGTTATATTTTCGAGTTCATGAAACGTATTTCCCTATGACAACTTCACCTGAAGTGTTCTTGTCAGAAACAATAAGGGAGAGAAGGAGAGCAGTTCAGTAGGACAAAAACCCTGCAAGCCCAAAATGGAGGGACTGTAGTATATCTCAATATAGCTTGTCCCTGCAAATGGCTGACATATCTGCATCACCCATCAAGCACCAATTGGCCAGGATCACCCATCAATTCCCCTGCTGCAGCATGTGAGCTTTTCTGCGCTCTCATGACTTTAGCACACCTATGTCATAGTCAAAACGCACCCCCACAAATCTCCCTTGAAACATCAACCAGGGAGTGAGTTCTCATCATGCATGGATTGAGAGATCATGAACTGACAGATGTTAGGACTCATCTCTGTGGCACGTGATCTTCAAAATATCACAACCGTTTCCCCTGCTATTAAAACACCAATTACCATATCTCTTGGATTCTTCTTTTGTGTAGAGTTGGGTGGCAGCTCCATTTTGACGCACACAAGCACCTTGCATATTTGTACAGTGAACTTCTTGTGATTGCCCTTGCTGCTTGGATGGTGATCTCAACATCTCTTGGGTTTTTTTTGAAGATTAGCCTGAACAATCCTATTATCTACAGGGAGTTGACCACAATATCTCTTTATAATAGCTCAGGAAAGAGCAGTAAATATGTAACCACATATCTGTAGCTCAAATCAGCAGTTGGCAAGAAAATACTCACATAATATGATAGTCACCATAAGAGGCTACTTATCATCCACTATCAAGCAATACTCCATTAGTTGAATCGGCATTTAGTGTAAGAAAAGCAAAGCAAAATGGTGATTTGGTGATTAAAGAAGACAGACAATTTGCTGAACAAATTTGTCATGTTGAACATGCCAGGAACAATCCTCCTCTGAAGTGCATAAAAACTTATATATCCAACATAGTGCACGTACCTCCTAGTAGTACTGTGGTGGACAACAGCATGACATATATATAGGATTTCTCCAGGCAGAAACAGTGTCTATATATAATCACAGATTTCCTATGCAGGAAAAGTATACCCAGTTTTACTGAAGAAATTGGTGTACTGTGTGTGTTTTCAACACTGTATTGAATAGTACCTACTAAATTGGTTTACCAGCAATGATCACCTTCTGCAGCAGACCATAGCTCTTGAAAATGACTGCATGCAGCAAAGCAAAAACATTGGTAGCCCAGCAAGTTGCAATCAGGTACAACGGGGAAGTCCAAGGGGGAGCAGTACCACCCTCTCCAAAATTCCCTATACAAAGTTGAGCTGGTCCCAGGTGTAAAAATGCAATATGTATGGCTATTGAGAAAATTATCATCAATAATGAGCCATGGTAATGTAGGTACAGATTGCAGTCTTCCCCAACCGTTTCTCCAGAAGCCATGAGACTTGGAGTCAAGAGCCCACTTTCCTTTCACTTAAATGAAGCATCTGTGACACAAGTGAACAGTACAGAATAGTCAGCTGGATATGTATGAGTTGAATTCTTCAGGGTTTCAATAGTCTGTTCTTACCTTATAAATTGACCTAATCCTGCCAGACTCTTGGTTTCAGAAGGCACCCAACAAAACTGAAGACATCATGGGTTTCTGGTTTTGGTTTGACCCATGCCAGAGAATCTAATCTGTTTAATCTATGGGTTAATAGGACGATAAGTACTAAAATGCAAGCAGGACATGCTTTAAGATGCAAATGAGCACCATACATCCACTATGAACTGCATACAAATGGTCACATGTGCTGAGCAAACAATCAAAGCTTCCTAAGGACTAGTTGCAATTCCTTCCTTTGAGCACCAGTCTTTTGGATCTGACACAAATTGGGTACCTACAGAAGAGTCTAAAGAAAGGCAAGCACAATATTTCTATGAGCAGAAACCTGTGAACTACAGACTGATCAGTGTCCAGTGACACTGCCTTGGTTATAATTTGGTTTTACAAAGAATAAGTACACACCCAGAAATGTACCGCTCTTAGCTCGCAGTCTTCTCTCCTTTGATGTGCGTTTCTTGAGCAGTTTGTGGTGTGGATACAGAGTACTACTCTGCTCACACAAAATTTCTCAAAACAGGCATAACAAAAATCTCAAAGTAACTGGTATATCCAGTATGAGTCTATCAAACGTCTACGAGGAGCACGCAGATGGCAGAGCTATTTTTCATTTTGCAAAGTCATGGCCAAATTGCATATCAAAACAAAATTTCAAGCGTTCATACACATATTGCAATGTAGTGGATCTGCAGCTACCTCCTTTTGGAATTTGGCGGAGGCAAGGTCAGTCACAGTAGCGGTATTTTCCTGGTCCTCGGACTGCACAGTCCTCAGGGCTATTGTTGAACCCGCACCTTGCACAAGTTCCGCAGTGGTTTTGGCAGCAATCTTGAAGCTGGCCTTAGACTTCGGAACCCTGCTGTGTCCGAAAAGAGGCCCAGTGAGACAACGAACAAACAGAGCTGTCGGCCCTCTCATGATCTCTCTTAGTTAATCTAGTATGAAACCGAGCTATCCAAAGCGTGATTTTAAGAAAAAGATTGGCAAATGCAAGTGCAATGGAGGTCCTGCATCTGGAAATGTTTTCAAACGTACTGTAGCTGGTCGTCCGAAGGAGATATTATTCTCAGTTCTTCGACTGACGGCCCCAGAATCTCCTCTTTCTTACAAGCAATCAATGCCTTATCGTTGAGCTCATCGGTGCGTAATTTCGTCTCAGAACTTTTGCTGGCCGACATGACTCGATTGGATCTTCTTGCAGCAAATGGCACCGTGAATCGCTTCCCACTGCGGCTGTCTCCCACAGGCTTAGACGAAGCTGTCTCTGCAGTGGCATGCGGTCCTTTAGCCGTTGAAGAGGACGATGATGCTCGTATGGGACGACCGGCCCAGCTCTTTTCACTTGACCGGTGAAGGCGGCAACGGAAGGAGCCCGCGTGCATTGTAGGTGCACAAAGACAGGTTCGAGCCATCCTTGAAACTGCACAAGGATTGTAACTTCTTCAACCGAGAAACTTCGACTCAATGGCTCTGGTAGTGTTTCGATCCTGAGCGATAGCAGTTACAAGGAACTACGATGCAGAAGCTCTTCAAAGCCTCAGCAGATCTGTAACAAGCAGCATGGAGTTGTCAGGATAAACGCACTCGAGAAGTGATCAATACTTTGTTGTACAGTGCAGATCACGTTGATTACGGGTTGCCAGTAAACTCTTGACGCTTACAGATTATTGACGAATGTTCTGCTACGATTATACTTGTAGAACGCGACCTGCGAACAATATCGGGACTGCAATTGTGGTGCGTAACCAGTCGTTCCCCACCGTGGAAAACAGTGACTTTCCCTCCATTCCCTGTAAGGCTCAAACGGCGCCTCAGAGAAGCTCGAAAGCATCAAAGCAATGAAGAACTATACATCGAAACAAGAAAATCAGAGAATGCGATGCATAGGACGTGGTGCATATGTAAAGGGAAATTAGACAGTGAAACTGCACGGAATCAACTAGTGTTCGTATGCAAAAGACAGCGCTTATGACTAAAGACATAATACGGAGTAACCGGGTGCGCGTTGAAGGCGTTTTTATCTCAAGAAAGACGGAACAAATTGTCCGCTCCACAAAACGTTCAGAACAACGTAAAGAACGATCAAGTCTTGTACCCTGTTCTAACAAGAGTCGAGACTTACAACAACAACAACAACGATAAAAAGACGTTGACGCACTGATTCAAGCAGACGAAGCAGCGATCACCGAATTTCGAACATAGTGATTGTAGACCTTGAAAAAAGAAAGCGCTGAAATGGTTCGCTATGGGATGCACGTTAGCATTACCATTTCCATTGAATACTACAGAATTAATCGCAATCGCAAACACAAAAACTTCCATACAATAATCGATGAGAAATTCACAACGAGACAGGTGAAGAGTACCTGGACTTAAGACGTCATGATGCAAGGGCGGGTTCTTCACGTCTGCCGTATCAGTGCGACGATGCGTCTCACCGCCAAACAAAATTGTTCCGAAGATGACTGATCAGATTGGCCGTCACAACGTTCCAGAGCACCACAGACCAACAAGAATCGTCTACTGCCCCACCGCTGCCAGTGACACTTTATTCGAATGCAGCCAGCCGCGATTGATCATCAGGACACAACAACTCGACGCCAGAGCTTAGAATTATTATAGGTCCAGACTTTCATTCAATTCGTGGATACAAGGTGGGGCCACATGATCATAACATGAAATATTGCGGAAAGGGGAAAATAAAAATTAAAGAATCAGATGATACGATCGCCCAAAACTGATGATCCGATAAACTCAATACATGTGACTGCCGCATCCCAAAGCGCGATTGAAGGCGAGACGATAGAAGAGAGAGAAACACGCAGGAGACGAGAACGCGGAGAGAGCAAGACCCGGGACACGAACGTGAGGGAAGGGAAAGGATGGAGGAAACCCGGCCCTTGATTGTGGCCGCGGGTGACCACGACCCGGTCCCAGTTTCAGGTTCCAAATCCAGATCCCAAACCCAGATCCCATATCATCCAGAGAGAGGCCGGCCTTGTGAACTCGATCCCAAGCGGACGGATCGGATGCATCTAAAATGCATCGGCTTTGGTGAGCCGTACGATTAAATATTGGGGTTTGGAGCTCAGGAAGAGAGTTCGCTTTGAGTCTCTTGTTCCTTTGTTGTCTTTTGCTTGTGGGAGGCGGCTGTTCCGTTGCTCTCTCGGATCTGTGCGATCGACATGACGACGCGGCTGAAGAAGAATCGGAAGAAGAGGATTTAGCTTTCTTTTATACTGGTCTCATGGTTTGCAGTTTCTGAATCCATACCCAGTGATGCCTCCTGGAATTTGCTGCTGTGATGGTTTTCTTGTTGCAATCTTATAGCATTTTCTGGTCTGGTTTTTCTATCGCACAACCATCAGAACATGAAAATGTGTCATCTGGGGTAATGTGGGGATGAATCCTCTTCAGGAAGAGGATGCACGAAGATGCACCAAAGGTGCGCATGCCAGGTGCTCATGGGTGATATGGAAATCCCAGTTTAATTTTGCAAACTCAGGAATTGACTGAACAAAATTAGGCACTTTGAAGAATGAGTCTTCATAGTGGTGGTCCCTCATAGCAAGATGTATTCACCGAGATTTTGAATTGTCTGATACGGTGGTGTCTTATCCCCAGTGCTGCAAGGCAAAGGCCTAACAACAGATTCCAATACATTTCAATTATAATGGAGGAAACTAGAGTGCAGACCTTTGAGAAGTTCAATGACCTAATGTTGACAATATAGGAAGTCTAAGAAGAAGATTATGTTGTTTTCTTGATCACATTGTATGGCATAATCTTCTGCTCTTGGAAACACACTTGGACTAGTGACCAAAATCTTCAACAACACACATCGAAGAATAATATAAGGTCTCAATGGTTGAATCAACTCATTTCTTCATCATGCTTCTTCTTCATCGTGAGAGTGGAGATTTCTCTATTCTTATGAAAGATATTGAATCAACTCATTTTCCCACCTCCCTTTATGGCCCAATTGTTGATTATGTTGTTCACTCATGCTCCAATAATGTTACCATGGTGCTGTTAATGCCAACACATTACTAATATTTAGCAAACCATCAACAAATTCATTTTTTTAGACATGTCACATGTTATGCATTCTCAAAGGCTTGCCACAATTCATGGCTTGGATTTGGGTATAGTCATCATTCTCCTCCTTGGAATATGTTTTGTAAGTTGTTGTCATGTTTGCATCAAAGTGGCAAAAGTCTTAGCATTGAACATTTTCAATTTTCTCATAAAATAGTGCCTCCAAAGCTTCAAATGACCATTACTCTTTTCTCAGAGACCATCCAAATGGGAAATGTGATTCCATTTTTTTTATAGCCTTTGAAATCAAAACTTTCAACACCTTGTTTGTTGTGATCATAGTTTAAAGCTTGCAATCAAGATTAAAGCATGAAAAGGGAAATGGGTTGGGAGAGTGTTTTGGGGTTCTATGCACTTTCACAAGTGTGAGAAAGTGTAAAAAAGTGAATCTCAACTAGTGTTGGGTGGATATTTGGATTTTTTGGATATCCACTCTGATATCAATTTAGATATAAAAAATGACATCTGGTGGATATCACTAGGAGTGATGTTCAGTCTAATAGCCAAGGTGTTGGATATCATCCATCGTGATATCCGATATGTTGATATCCAACCTAGATATCAAATTTTTTTGTTGGATATCAAAGTTATTAGTAACTATCTATGTTTTTTTAAAAAAATTCCCGATGGAATTACGGTGATGAAAATCTTTAGACAATTTAAAACTGTTTTAGGGACATGTTTTCAAAGGTCTTTTTAGACTTGTAATTAGTAGTAGTTGTTATCGTGCTTATAATTTTAAAAATGATAATTTATGATTTTTTTTGTGAATGCCTTTTAAAAAAAAAAATTGTGACAAAATATTCTCTTTTGGAAAAAAGGATGTTGCCTTTTGGAGATTTTTTGTCCCAAAAACAAAACTGGCACCCAAAATAATTGGAAAACAAATTTTAGAATTTTGATATTTAGATCTATTGATATCCAACTAATAAATAAATGGAAAATATCCGAGAACATTAATATCTAGGTCAGATTGAAAAATGTGAAAAATGTGATATTTGATTAGGATATCTAATTTATAAAAAAAATATAATATCCTTATTTGATGGATAAAAAAAGATGAGCATCCTTATCCAATGGATATCAAAAAAAAATGATATCCGTCTAACACTGGTTTCAACATTACCAAGTGGATTCCCACTTTGGGAGTTGGAATCCCGAAGTGCCTTGGGGTGAAAGTAACAAAGGAAACACTTAAGAAGTGGACAATGTTAAAATTGTAGCTTTGCAACTTTGAAAAATCATCCTGAAAACACCATAATTTGAGAAATTAGTTTATTTTTGGGAGCTTGTTGCTCATGGTTCCTTTCTTACTCTCACCCCTTGAAAGTTTGGGAAAAGGTTTGGAGAATCAAACATGTTCCAAATTGGGTTTTCTTTGAACCATTGGAAATGTATTGAAAAGTAGATATTTCAAGTGGGATTGCATCCCCCATTTGAAGATTTAAAACATAAGTTATATAAGCAAATGAATAGTTCAAAATTTAATTAACAATTTAACATTTGATCATTATAATGTTTGATAGAGGAGTCAAATCACCTTTGATTGGAACATGTCATTTGCCATTCAAAAATTCTTTCAAAGACTTACAACTTTGCCACTTAAAGCTCTCAAATTAAAAACTACATGAAAGAGTTCCAAGCTCACAAAATAGCACATTCATAAATTTCAAGACTCTCAATTGAGAGTCTCGAAATTTTTGCCACTTTGATGTGGCCCCCATTGCCATTTATAAAATATTTAAGGAGGGGAGTGATGACTCTTCCTAAGTCCGGGTTATTATATAATTCATGTGTGTTTTTCATAATTTCATGAATGCACCATTTTAACTTCAATTTATATAAATCACATTTTTTTCTTGGTTTGTGCAAATTGATTTCAAATTGAGTTTAACTTTGTGAGTTCATGTTAATCCCATCCAAAAGCTTTCACGCTTTTTTTCTTCATGAGAGTTAAACAACACACCCTAGGTCTACATTCCATTGCAAAATCAAGAATTAGCAAGATTCTTTACACCCAATACCACTAGATAAACCTAAGGGTGCATCCATATCCATGTAAACCAATTTGGACAAAGTTTGCCCTTCTAAATGGCACCTTATGAATGCACACAATACTTGTAAAATTTTGGAAACTTTGGAAATATTTTTGTCCCAAATTTTCAAATGGCCATAACTATTCACCATTAAGCTTATTTTGACAAGACTACATCACCATATTATAGTTCACATCTAAATACTTCCAATAAGATAGAAATCATTTGGTTTTGACAAATTTTGATCATTTAAATCACCTTTTGAACACTCATGTTCATACTTCAACTTGAGATTCCTAATTTAATGCCTCACTTACATGCCCACATACTTTCAGGTCCCATCTCATGTGGGAGCATGTTTGCATTTTCTTGCTCCCATTAAGCACTAAATGTATGCATAGTTGAATAGACCAATTTGGATGTAATTTGACAAATTTTGTCTAAGTGTGGTTCTCATTGCAATGTTCATATTGTGTGATGCACTTTGAAATTTGTCGGTATGGATTTAATTTTAGGATCTTATCTTGAATGTTTATATGATATACAAATTCACATTGCAAACTTTTAAAAGCCGTAAGAGTCATAGACTTTCAAAGGCAAAACTATGGAATGTAATCCTCAAATTTATTTTGGATAAGGACTTTGAAATGGCCCACTGATTTTATGTTATGTTGGTTAGAAGCTTGAAATTAGTTGAAAAACATATAAAAAAATTCAAAAAATTTAGATAATTTCATATGTCAATTATGTATTATGAACCTTTTTTATCTTTGAAAAAAATCATTTCACCTTTTTGGCCCACTCAATTTATGCATTCACCCCACTCTATGTTTCAACCCCTTACTTCAAAGCCTAATCTCAACTTCTTATATCATCTTGGGAAGGGTTAGACTTTATTTTCCATTTTGGGAGTTGATTTCGCACCCAAGTTAGAGTCACAATAATATGATTTCATCATTGAAATATTTGCTTGTGGTTTTACTTAAACCAAGCCAAGTGGATGGGCAACTTCATGGTTAATAGTCCCTCTAAGCCCTTCCTTCACAAATTGTATGGTGTCCACTTGTCCACCTATCTAAATTCTTAGATTTGTTCTTTAGATTTTCTTTTTTTCCCACCTTTGGCAACCTCAACTTTGTGTTGTTTTATATTTTATCATTTATTTAATCATTCATGGTGATCATGGAAATGGTTGGACTTCCATTCATCACATTGTGATGCTATTGGAAAGTAAGCAATAAACTAAACTTTATTATTTAAAAAAAGGATAGCAAAAGGAATATAACACACGACAAGACTATTGCATTTATAAATTTGCCAAATATAATTGTTATAAGTAATATACTTTTAAAACCTATAGTACCTTTTTAGATATACTAGGTTTGAACCATTTTTTTAGCCTACCTTAGACCAAATTGCAATTTACAAAAACATGAACTAAATTGAGATATTGTCATTATGATGAATGAAATGTACTCCTTGACGTTCTTTTTTAAAATTTCACTTTGTGCAAGTCTTAAATATTGATTTTTTTTTCAAGTTCATTTTTTGGTCTTGTGAGTTCAAGAGACCAAAAGATGAACTCCTTGAAAGAAAAAAGAAAAAAATCCTGAAGAAAACATGAGCACATTTAATACACAACTTACCTTTCTTGCGACTCAATTTTAGGCCTAAAATGAAATCCTAAAGGGTTGAAAAAAAATTATAAATGCAACTTATTTTTGTACTATTTTGAGTGCACACATTTGGGTGTATAACTTTGCATTCAACTGTGTACACCTTGAATGACAACTTTTGATGAAAAGCTAGGGACAAATGATGAAAGAAGAAAGAAATGAGATGACATTTTTTCATCCATTGTGCAACTGACTTGGCTAGATTTTCATGAGGAATTTTTTTTTAGGAAAGTTAGGGGGCCTTAGAATTTGCAATTCATGGTCCCAATTCTTTTTCTCTCTAAGAAACTTGGCCTCACTGTTTTCTCTATACTAAGCAACTTGATTGGGGAAGTGGGGCCAAGTTGCAAAAAGAAATAAACCCAAAAACCACCTTCTTCCTCCGAATTGTGTGAACATGAAAACACAAGAAGAATATGCTTCCCAAAAGCCACCTTTTCCCCCCTAGATTGTTTCCCATATGAACATTGTAAGAAGAGTTCATTTAAGAAAGTCATTTAGGGAAGAAGATGGATGTTGGGAAAAAGGTTTAAATTCAAAATTTATTGCTTGAAGAGGTGGTTCTTAACCATTGGCACACAATAGCCTTTTATTTGGAAAAAAAGAAAAATAATGATAATTACTACATTTATGATAAATGAATTAAAAATATATATATACATATATATATTGAAAAATATCTTTTAGTTGGTCACTTGTCTTGCAACATTGTCAAGCCTAGTGTCACATTTAATTTGTTGTTCTTGATTTAGTTCCCCAAGTGGGGTTGCATGATTTTTTTTAGGCGTAGAACATAAATGATTGATAATATATTTGCCACATTGTAACAACCTTGATTTAAAATTAATCATGTAGTGTAATTTGAGGGATATCCCCAAGTGCAATTTTGAACCACTTAAGGTTAATGCGAGGAGGTTTCATGTAATTTCCTTTGAAAAAGGGTGTATTGTTTCAATAGAACCCTGATTGTTCATTTAAATGTAGCTTAGCCATGGAGTGGAAGAGCCTCCTCAATTGTTTACTTCTTATGTTGGGGAAGGCCTTGCTATTTTACACATTGGACCTCAAGCTCTACCCTCAATTCTCAATGTGTAATAATGCCTTGACAACACAAGGCTTCCCATATACAGAAAGCAAGTTCAAGGTTTACAATTTTCACATTTCCCATAATCTAAGTATTGTCAATTGTTCATTTTTCATTTTCGAATTCAAAGAACTTAGAAGACAATTCAAATTTTTTATGATCTTTGCAAATTGGTAAACAAGCAGCTCATTGCATAAGGATTCCACGTTTTGTGACAAGTTCAAAATTCAAACAAAAAACTTCCCTTACGAAATAAAAAAACTTCTCATCTAAATGCAAACACAAGGCCATCTACATCTATATATGTAGCATGATAGAATCAAACAAAGACCATTTTGCAATTCAAGAGCTCCAAATGCTCAACTAATTACCCAAAGCTGTCCAAGTAGTTAGCTATAATTATTTGCACCTCTATCTTTTGTGGTGCCCTTGTCTTTACAAGAAGCATTGAAGCATTGAGCACTCTAGTTCTGGTGAGAAGGTGAATCAGTTGCAACAGTTCTAATGTGGGTGATCAGGTGTCAGCTGGTAATGTTTTGTAGTAGTAGAGTAAGCAACAGCCCCTGATGTGGTGCTTTTATGAAGAATTCTAACTTGGGTCTCTAAGCAAGCTGGTACCATACTAAGCTTACAATGATGGGGGGCTCTATTGGTTTGGCATATTACGCTGCTTTTCAGTACACACCTTGTGGTTTTAGGATGTTACTGAGCATTGGGTTATTGCTGAAACCATTTGCAGAGATCGCATTCTCATGGCCACTTTGTGTAGCAGCTGGAGTGATGGTATCTGGGTAAGCAGAATCATGCACCCCCAAGGCTGCTCTGCCAGATGGATCCAAGTTATCAGCCCATGCTTTGTCCCAAGCTATGGCTGCTGCTGTACTGCATGCAATACTTGGACCCCCAGGCACCGTCATTCGTGCAGATTCCTGCTCAATTTTTCGCACCAGTCGAAACAAACTTTTAGATGTCAATTTTCAGATTCTAAAAAAAGTTTCACATTCTTGAACATTGTAATGCATTAAATTGTGAATTTTGCATAATGAAAATTTCATGATGCAAACAAGTTATTCAAGCATGTGAAGTGGAATTTTTTAATGTGAAATTAGACAATATTAAGGCCTGGATGAATGAGGGTGTGTAAGTGACTGACTTGGGGGAAGTGTTTCTCAAACTCCATGCGGTAGAAGTAAGCTTCCTTAGTATTTGGAGTGTTATATGGGTACATGTGCTTTGCATTTTTCAGCATTCGGTCTGTCACCTGCACATAAATTCACATTCACCCATTTGAAACTTATTGTAGCTTGACAGATGAGCAGTTTACATTCAGTCTCAGTCATCAAGTAATTGAGATTGAATGTGAAATTGTAACATTATGGGGCATGCCAGGTATGTAGGCCATTGTGCTCGTTTTATTGCCCATTTGGAAATTCAGGCTCACCCAAATTCCTCACATGCATCTCTCACAGGGCACAATGGCCTCTGTAGTACCCAGCATGCCTCCATAATACATGAAGCTTATATTGACTTCTCTAGATAGATTTGAATGCAAATTCCCCGGGTTTTTTATCAAAGAAGAAGAGAGGCTGATGCCAGAAATAGTAAAGAATGATCAATATAGATACATATGTATGCATAATACCTGATGGGCTGCATGTGCCTTGAGACCATCAATCCAACTGTAACCAACCCCATCACTGAATTGTTCCTTCTGCCTGTAAAGAATATGCTGCCATCACCATGCCACACCAATCCAACTTGTCAGCACCCAACTTGTCTACCACCGATTGACATTATATACATATACCATGCCTCTTCACATCCATGAATTTACCATTGGAAAATGAACACAAACCTTGGGTAGGTATGGATTCTCTGGGGTGTCAAATGCTCTTCGCATGATCCACTTTTCAATTCGCCCCTTGTCTTTTCTAACCTGCAGATCTCAATGCCAGTTGACAAGCTCAGCACTTGAATGATTCTGTCAAATCTTTCCAAGTAGAGATAAGCAAAAATTTCCAACAAAATGTTGGCTTCTGACAGTCTAGCTCTAATGGCCTGCAGCTTTTCCAGGTTAACTGCTCAGGCATGGACAAGAAGTCTAACAACAGAAATTCCACTGAAAGTGAAAACTTTGGTACCATTTTCTCAGCAGGGTCAATAGCCATGGCCACACTCATGAAGTCCTTGTCCAGAAATGGCACCCGAGCTTCCAGACCCCATGCAGATGTGGATTTATTTGCACGGAGACAATCATACAAGTAGAGGGCCTTGATCTGTCAACACAAGTGAGACTTCCCATTACAGCACCTACTAGAACTCTACTAAATCTTTTCTACTTTCTGGTTTCTGTACTCACCCCATAGCTAGTCTAGAACTTGGCTTGCAAAAGCAATTGTGTACAATTCAAGCTCTGAAGCTGCAGAGACAAAGGCATCCTGCTGATCTGCTGGAAGTCTCAAACACTGGCCCGCAGAAGAAGCAATGGCATACTATAGACATGATGCGGGACAGTTTGACAATTTGCACTATATTGAAGAAGTTCAAGCATGAAGGAGAAATCAAGAGTCTTGCAGTACCTTGCGTATGGTCTCCTTGTGAAGCTCTTCCTTGCTAGGTGCTTTGTGAAAGTAAAGATAGCCACCAAAGATTTCATCAGAGCCTTCACCAGAGAGCACCATCTTCACACCCAGTGCCTTGATTTTGCGGGTCATCAGGAACATGGGTGTGCTTGCACGGATGGTGGTCACATCATATGTTTCTGTGTGGTAGATCACATCTGAGATAGCATCCAATCCATCCTGCAAAAGCCCAAGACCAAACATCGTTCAGAACAACACAACTTAAGGATCTTCTGTTGACAGGCCATGCTAAAATCTGGGGTAGACCATCAATCACTTTGAAATCACAAAGTGAGAAAGAGAAGCAGCCAGGGCTCCAAAAGTCATGACAAAAAAGTTGAGAAAATAGTCTAGTACAGATCTGTGTGCACATGCATCTGAGTTTGGGAGAATGGGAGAACGGGAGAACCTGAACAGTGAATGTGAATTCATGGTGCTTTGTTTTCAGGTAATCTGCAACTTCCTTTGCAGCTCGCAGATCAGGCGATCCCTGGAAAAAAACAACAAAATCCAGCATCCATCCAGCCATGAAGATCAATCCTCCCCCAATGCATGTGACCTCTTGAAATTTGCTGCAACAAAAAAACTAAGAACTGAATTAAAATCTTCTGCATGACTGAACTTCATCCATTGGTTCAATCTAGAGTACTTAGACTCTCTGACATGCCCAGGCTGAATATTTGTTTTTCAAAAGCTTGATGAATCATCATGCTTCATGAATGTCACAACAGAAGTACCTTGAGTCCAACAGAGAAAGTGTGAAGTTGTGCACCCCAGACATTGGCAGCTTCAGTTTGTGCAAGTTGTCGTGATGCTACTGCAGCTACCAAAGAGGAATCCAAACCCCCAGACAGAAGTACTCCAAAGGGTACATCTGTCATCAGCCGCTTCATGACTGCCTGCAAAAATATGAAGCGAACCATGTCCCGACAACCAAAATCAAGTCAAAAATCAACACAACATTGGATCACTCTTGAATTCAGCAGCAAAGCAAAGCAAAGCAAAAATTTCTTCCAAGGGTTGAACATTTTTTCTTCAGAATCGGAGGTTCCAAAATTTATTTTCCAATTGGCAAGTGTGTGTGTGTGTGTTTTTTTGGTTGGTTTTTTGCATGAATCAGATCCTTGAATTCAGCAACTGATGAGAGAAAGGACCCAGGACCTTCTCAAAAGCAGTGCGGAGTAGTGCTGGATCATATGGAGTCGAAGGGATCACAGTCTCTGAATACCAAGCTGGGTTGAAATATCTGCGAAGTCCTCCTGCACAGCAGCAGCAGTAGATCCAACCAACATCCCATCAGACAGAGAGTCTAACCCCACTACAAAAACAGAAATTTCTCAAGCAAAACTGTTCAAGATTGTAGTCAAGCAAAATTGTAAGCTCTCGAGCGAGCTACATAAACTTGTCTGGTTGCAATGTTAAATGAAGGAGCTGCAAATTTGAGTAACTTCTTGAGAATGATGAATCTGCTGCACAAGGACTTTTAGTCTGGAGCAAGAAACATCATTGTTACTGTAAGAATGGATTAATTTTGTGGATACATAGCAAGTAGTAGACTAGAGACTTTACCAGATTTGCTGGAGTAGATATGGCCCGGTGGGAAAATCTCAAAACGTTCACAATCGTCTTTCAAAGCTTTCATCTCTGATGCGAAGTACACTGCCCCTGCACCAAGCAGTAGATGCAGAAATCAGCATACGCAAGTTAGTACCAGATCTATGTATTGCCAACAACTGGGCAGCCTTAGAATTCAAGCAAACCATTTACTTGTGAGGAGAAATTGATCTTGTTTGCTGCAGACCTGCAGATCATGATGCATGCATGCATGTACACATGCATTTCACGAATTGGGAGTGAGGAGGAGCTTGGTAGTGTGCATATACCGTCGTTTCCCCAACCAAGGTAGAGTGGGGTAATGCCGATTGGGTCGCGCGCGGCGATGAAGGACTTGTCGCGTAAATCCACAAGCACAAACGAGAACATTCCGTCTAGCATGCCCACTGCTTCCTCGCCCACATCCTCATACTAAAATCGTCATCATCAACCATGTTCATGATCGCCGATTCCGTTTGCAAACAAACCAAAACAGGACTTCACATCGTCAGTCAATCTCGAAGCAGATTCAAGTAGTACACAAGAAGAAACCAAGGAGGAATTTCATCGTAAGATGAACTACTACTAGTACTATGCAAATCCCAACTTGCGTTCAACTCGTATTCTTCCTTTTATATCCATCGTGATCTGGACATGGAGCTCACCAGATGAGCGATGACTTCGCAATCGCTGTGGGTGTGGTAATGGTGTTCTTTCATTGATTTCTTCAGAGCTTCGTGGTTGTAAATCTCTCCATTCACCTACATTCCCGCCGGTTCAATCCAACCACAACAGTCACGGATTCAGCTTTCTGTTGTGAATCCAAGCTCTTCAGATCATGATCTACCGATCGGTTGCTACTGCAACAAGGCGATGATCATGCCATGATGCTGATCAACATCATCTGTGTGTCCACCTGCAGGGGGAGAAGTTCGGAAGCAGTACTCACAGCGACGACGATGTTCTTGCTGCCATTGTAGAGGGGTTGATCACCAGATGTGGGATCAATGATCGCCAGGCGCTCATGCGAGAGGTAGCAGCCAGCCTCCTCGTCCACAAACAGTCCACTCCAGTCGGGTCCCCGATGCCTCAGCCTGCATAAATTCTCACGCAGGCCATGCATGCATGAGTAATTGGTCCTCTCTCCCATGATCAAACTCCAGCAGGAAACCACACAACAAAACCACAAACACAAAATGCCGGGGAGTGGATCGCACAGGGACAAAACAAGCAAGCAAGCACCACACAACCCCAAAAAAACCCATGATTGCTACATACAACCCATATATGAACAAGCCGATCAGCATGCGACACGATCCAGGTGCTTCCTATTACAGCACAGCTAATTGCGCCTGAGAAATGATCAATAGCAGACGAGTCTCTTAGAGCTCTGTGCAAGGAAGCAATCAGACAATCTGCTAGGTCGAAATTGGTTCTTCAAGAATGGACTGTAGAGCTGATCAAAAAGCTAGGAAAAAAGTCATGGATCATGGTATTCCACCTGCGAGAGAGCTCGAGAATCCGAGCTCGCTTGGCTGGAGAGTAGTCATGAGAACCCAAAACTGCCAGAATCCCACACATGGTGACCCACTAGTTCAACCAATTGATGGACTACAACAAGAACAAGAACAAGAAGAAACAGATTCTTGCAAAGTCATGTACTAGTCTATTGTGGAGATAGATCTGACAGACTCAGGAGAGATGATGAAAGTGGTGCGACAGAATTTTTGCATGCATTTAGAGAGGGGGGAAATGCCAGTGACAAAAGCAGTGAAGAATTGGAGACTCTTGCAGAGAGTGTGGAGATGGGAAAGAAAGCGGATGATCGACGAGAGAGAGAGAGAGAGAGAGGAGGTTTTGGTGCAGCAAATCCTTGCGTTTTTATACACAAGATTTGGGAAGGGAGCGGAGCGCGGTGGGGGAGGGAAGGGGGAGACACCCCATGGATCATCGGGCCGCCCGCCGCTGTTCTACCGGGTCTGCCCTTGCGGTTCCTAAACCAGCTTGCTTGCAGTAAATTGTACTATTTTTTACTATTATATTTTACAACATATTTTTAGGAGCAAAAGTTTGAGTGGGGAGAGTAAATTATAGTAAATAACTATATCTGAGTAAGTAATTTTGGCTACTAGTATTTTATTATTGTATACCTATTTAGCCTAAATAGTTTATAATAACTTTTAGGAGTGAACAAGTGGGGAGAGTAAATTATAGTAAATGATTCTATCCGAGTATGTAATTTTGGCTACTAGTATTTTATTATTGTATACCTACTAGCCTAAAATTTATTTTACAACAACACACTTTTAGGTGTGAATGAGTGGAGAGAGTAAATTATAGGAAATGATTATATGCGAGCAAGTCATTTTGGCTATTAGTATTTGCTACTATATAACATTTAGTCCTACCTTAATATGCATAGGTCGGAGTTGGTTTTAAAGGAAGAGTAGCCTTAGGTTTCATAAGTTGTCCTTTTGGATGACAATTCCTCATGTGGACAATGCTTTCAAACATGTGAAAATTACTTGCAAAATAACTATTCACATTTGTCTTTTGGTAAGCTTGCATTTCAATTGTCACATGTGTATATATTGAATGTTTTTTTTTCCCTAACAAGCAGGCTCAACACCAACACATATATTTGAATTGCTTTCAAAGCACACCAAAGAAATTGGAGGCATACTTGATGTCAAGTTAAGATTTGTGTTTCCATTTTGTTTTGATGTTTTGAACTTGGATTTTTGTTGTTATAGATGAATACGTGTTATATGAAGCATTTTTTTCACATATTTTCATGTGTGCGACTTTGGAAGTTCAATAGTGTTGGGCATTGATTTACTAGTGCATGACATGCCTATCAAAATGGGTGCCATTTCATTATCTTCCTTGCGACACTCCTACTCAAATGACCATGACCATGAAAAAATACGGGTAATTTATATGATGTTGCCTTTCACTAAAGTTTAACATACACAACCACCAACTCCAACATAGATTCTTGAGCCATAACTTTAGTCAAGGACTATGCATTCACTTGGGTTTCGAGCACTTGGGTTTATACTATGAGTAGCTTGGACCTTGAATTGGGAAATCAATAATCTTCAAACATACCTAAATCAAACACATGGCTTACTTAGAATGAATTGAAATAACTACATACTTTGAACTTAAAGCTATAGAACATGACTTTTTAATTTTTAATTTTTTAATCTTATGAAGTAGATGGATTGGGTATTCATCCACAAGAGGACTGAGCCAAATTTGTCAAAAAGTCATAACGAAAAATATAAAATTTTAAAACCCTGCTATATATTGACAACATAGAAGAACCTATGGTCTAAATATGGTGAGTTCAATTTATTTTTTCCTCTTGAAATATGGCAACTTTAGTTTTTTTTTCCAAAAACTCCTATGCATATATCATAGCCCTTTTTTTTTTGGTTGCCCAATGGTGAAATTTTGGCCAAAAGACAAAAAAAGAAAAGAAAAACTTGCTCTAGAAGTAAGAGGAGACAAATGATTTGATATTGCTCTTGTGTCAAAGATTGACTCTCTATTGTTATGCATCTCATTTTATTTAACTCAATTTTGTTTTTACTCTTGTGTTAAGGACTAAAACATTATTATGTCTAAAGTAAATAGGCGATCTCAAGTGAGATTATGTTTAATAGTATGTAAAATCAGTGTAAATATCATGGCATGGATATTGCATCTTTTACACTTTTTTTATGTGCCATGTTTGATGCTTAGGTGATTCATATTGTACCTAATTTTTTTAGGGTTTGCGTATGTCCATGTAATTAGTCATTTAGTAAATTTAAAGCCCATATTCTACAAGAGAGATGATAAATACTTTGAGGAATTCCCTAGTCCTTGTTATGCAAGCATGACATTTTTGCTTGAGTTTTTTTTCATTTTAGGGCAGATTGGCACTACATAAAATCTTTGGTCTCAGTTTTGACACTTGTTTTAGAGAACCTCTTCCTATTGAAGAGAAGTGGTTTTGGCACTTGTTTTGGTGGCAAAAGGCTAGTTCCAATGAGATCTAGTTCTTGTGTTGATTCCAACAAATGGGTGTCCACTTGAGTCCCAGGTCACAAGATCCCAAACCCTCAGGTTTATCCCTAAACCCTAAATCTACCAACCCTAGTGTCTAGGTCAAGCCCCTTCATCCAAACATAGGACTTGCATAAATACTTTGCTGAACTTGGAGGAAGGATTGAAGATTTTGTTCACTACCTATTCACCACTTTAGACTTATACAAAAGACCATGATCAAGACCTGAAATAAATGTCTAATTGATTTTTCTTTGTTGGTCCAAAGACCAACCTTCAACATTTTGTTTTTTCTAAGGCAATATTTTGAAGCCTGGACATTTTTTTTCAGATAATTTTGGACAAACCTGTTTATTTACTTCAATTTATTTGACTAATTTTTTCTTTTTTGGGGTATTATTTGCCAACCTCAAAAAAATTGGAAAAGGAAAACTCCCTGCTGACCTTACCATTATAGTTTTAATAGTAGATCTCCCCATCAAATAATTACCATTTATTCATGTTAGTTAAGACCAAAATCCATGAATTGTTATTTATCGGAAAATATCTAACTTATATGCACACTTATTTAAGTCCATGAATTATTATTTAACTTTGTTGTATGGAATCCCTTTCATTCACACCTTTAACAATTTGCTATTCCCAGAATACTTCAAAACAATCTTGACCCTCATGATGGTCACCATGGGAAGGATGGATAACCGTCAGTTAATCTCATGTTAACCCCAGTTCCCAATCACTTTCTTTTCAAAAACATGTATTTTCACGGTTCCAGTTTGGGTTTAGGGTTTAGAACTGAAAACACCCAGTTCCAGGTTCGGTTCACATCCTATGCCTTCTAAATGACCTTAAATTCCTTTGCTCTTATTATTTGTCTCGTAGACAAGGATATTTGTGTTTAGATTCATTATAGGGCATGGTAGCTTGATGGATTTTGGCCCCTAGGTAATAAATAATAGGTCTATTTTTATATGAGGATTTTTGAAAGATGATATTTTGGCTTGTGTTCAAACTTGAGATTAGTTATAGAGTTATAATAATATCTTGAAGGATTTTGGTTTCTTTTAAAGGATTATTTGAAGGTTATATTTTTGTATAGTGAAATACGTATTTGAGATTCCATAATTCTTCTTTTGCCTTAACATACTTTTTAATGTAAATGCCAAGGCCAAAGTGTGACACACCCCTTGGTACATTGGTATACAAGACTTGTGAAAAATTTTGAGACCAGGAAAGACGACTACTACTAGTGTTGAGAATACTATGCTGGTATCAATTATCCAATTATTGGTGCCATGTTATATCCGTGCCAATAGCAAGCAAGATAGCTATGCAAGAAATGATACCCGCCACATGACCAATACTAAAGGGTTTCTAGAACCGTCACTCAAGGGTGCGTATATTCCCAACCCTTATCCTGGGGTTCTTTGTCTGGAAAAGGGAGAACACTACATACACAACCCTTAACAAACACGGTGGTCATTTTAAGTCAAATGGATGCACCGTCTAAAGCAATAGTTGGGGAGATTGTGATGAGTTCAACGCTTTTGGCAAAGGATATGTTTTACACGTTGGATGGAAAGGGCGGTCAACATTTGTTTCCAAAATCTAAAATCCATGAAGAGATTGGAAAAACATTCCTAGGGTTACATTACAAAACTACCCCTTGCTTAAAAAGAGGTTGCAAGTTTTAATGTCCAATGATATAAGAATACGTTCAAAAGTCGAAAACCCAACACTTGAAAACTAAGTTGTTTAAAGAACTAGTTCAACTAATGGTGAATTACTGATGTTTAAACTTGAAACCTGGGGACCTTTTGTTAATCCAATGTAAATATATAAGAAGGATACATACATGATGGCATCCTATGACAACTCATACAACAATGAGCAATATGTTTTTGACACATACATAGGAGTTTTGTGAAAAAAACAAAATTGACACCAATTGGCCATATTTTGAAAATAGAAAATTTTAAATCACCACATTTCTACAACAAGTTCCAGGTAGCCAAAATATAAAAGCATTTAAATTTATTTTTTTTCATATTTGATCTATAGCCAAATGTGGTTAAATCTTCTTATGGATGATCACCAGATTGGGTACATCACAAAATTGAAAAAGATTCGCACTGATCCATACAATAGGTAGGCTACTCAATGGAAATTAGTTAATAGCAACTAAAAAACTAAATCGGAGTAATAAATAATATATTTATACATGGAAGACAGCTGAAATGGTAGCCATTAAAAGAAAAAAGTCTGGATGTTGCTATGGGTTGATAAAGTTGAAGCACACAAAAAGATCATCCTTGATTCACCATCAAAGTTCATTTCCCAAGCAATTGTACAAGCAAAAGAAAGAGAGAACACCACAGCCTAGAGATTCACCAAGTTGAACTCAGTGCATAGAGATTCACCAAGTTGAACTCAGTGCATGTAGAAGAATAGAAGATAACTATGAGAAGAACCGAAAAGATGGTCAAAGAGACATTTGGTGCGGTGGAAAGAATGGTGGTGGTCCATTCTCATACGGAATTTCCCTTGTCCCATACCTAACCACCATGGTTAGCATGTATCTAACATGGTTAGCTTAGCTACATACTAACCATTGCCCTAACCATCCACATGTATCTACTACCTCCATAGTAATTATGGAATGCCTTACCTACCTACTTATGTAAGTAGGAACCACTAACATTCCCTACTCACTTAACATATGTAAGCTTCCTAGGTGGTGTGAGGTTTTAGGGTTTAGGGTTTTACAAGGTTTAGGTTTTAGAGTTTGCCAAGATAGGTTGTTACCAAGATGACTCAGTAACCTTTCTTTTTATGTGAAGTTTTGGAAATCTTCTATTGCAAACTCAATGGTCAATGCTGTTTTTTTTGGAAAAACTCACAATGTTTGAATTTTTTGCCCCCAAAAAAATCTTTAAATATTGCCACATTTCTATATATGGCACAAGTAGGTAGCCAAAAATTATAAGGATGTTTTACCTTTTTTCTTTTTTTCCTTTCATATGTTTTTAAGAGCCAAATTTGACTACATCTGCTTGTGATTGATTGCCACCTTGACCAGCTACATTAATTTTTTTTTAAAAAATAAACACTAGACAAAAGTGGGTCTCAATATTGTATAGAGGAGTTATCCCTACGGCTGCCAGAGTACCTTGGCAGCTTCAGCACAAATTATATCATTTTTAGAAATGCTGAAATTTCAAAAAAAAAAAAACATAATTTCTGGAAAAAAAATTGCAAATGAAAAATTAAGAATCTTTTGAAACATTCAGGAATTATTTTTAAAAATTCTTTGAAATTTAATTTTCAAATTTAATTATTTATTCAGCCAACACATGCTGAAGCTGCCACAAGCTACAATACTCAGTTGGCTGGTTCACAAAGAGAGAAGGAAAAATAACATAATAATAAATTAAATAAATGGAGAACATTTTATACGTTCAATGTAACTTGTTGTACATGTTTACAAAGATTTTTCAATGACCGACCGACCAATAGACCCACTGATCCACCCCCCCCCTAAACCCAATACCGCACAAACAAATGAACGGGAGAAATGGCAATAGATCAAGGGCATCAATCAATCACAAGTTACTCGACCTTGTTCAAAGTACACGACAACATTGTTGACAATGCAAAGCCCCAAAAGGAAAATCCGTATGAAACTTTATTCCAAAGCCTTGGGAACACTAGTAGGGAGCAAGTATCCCAAAACCCCGGAACACCATCCATAAGCTAGGGTCTCGAGAACCTTCCGGGCCCCAAGAAAGAAGGGAGTCCACCAACTTCTTGCCACCCAAGGTGTACTAAAAGTACCCAGCATTTAGGTACAAAATTGCAACCCCTCGATTACTCCAAACATCCCCAAACATCCTCCGAACAACAACAACAACCACGCACAAAGTGTGCCAAATAATTAATCAATTTTGAAGGTTTCATTTCAAAAATTGGAATATTCCTGAATATTTCGAAAGATTCTTTCCTTCACGCTATTTTTAAAAAAAAATTTGGAGAATTTTTTTTTTAAAAAAAATTTAGCATTTCTAAAAACTAATATAATTTGTGCTAAAGAATAATAGTGAGGGAAAATAAATAATAGGTGTCCCCAGTAGTGATGTTTTGGGGGCAAATTTTTTCAACTTTTTGATCTGAAAAAATATGATTTCAACATATACAATGGATTTTTGTGAAAAAAATGACCCTACTTAGTCAGATTTCTAGAATGGGTTTCAGCACGAGGTCAAAATATTAATTGATTCTTTAAAAAATTTACTTTAGTCTATAGCCAAATTTGGCTCAATCTTCTTGTGCATGATTACCAGTCTGTATAAATTACAAAATTAAATTTTAATTAATTAATTAATTAAAAATTATTATTAAATAATTTTTAAAAAACTGGTCCAAATGCTCAGAGTTAAGCACCAGATGGAGCCACACACCAACTTCACATGGTCTTGGATTGCACCAATACACACATCTATTTATGGGACATACCTTAAATGCCCATGGCCAACCCCCAAACTCTCCACCCCATCTAGAGTTGATACTAGGTAGCCTTTTTCTTACTGGAGAAAAATTCCCCAAAAAGAGAAATAGAAAAACAAGGGGAAAAAAAAGATTTTTGAGGCTATCAATTCTCAATCCCCCCAGATGTGAGAAAAATAAAAATATAAAAAATCATCAAATTTCTATATATTTGGTTTTCAGTGTTTAACTATACACATAGAAGGTTGATTAAAGATTTTTTTGTATTTCAAATGTGGTTTACGGCTAAATCTTCCTACAGGTGATCACCATTATTTCTATATCTTCTTCCTATGGATGATTGCCATTTAGGCTACATTTTATATAAATAAAAAACCTTCCTAAAACAAACTCAGATGCTCCAAGGATTTTCATCTAAACCCTCTCTAAATTGGGCTCGACTTCCCTGGTCATCATATCATTTGGAGCCTATGACCACACTCCACATAACCAAAAAATTACCACACTCTAAAAAATAATTAAGTTTCGACTTTTCACATCAATTAAGAATGGGAAAATTGGCTTATGAGGTGTTGGTGTTTATGCGTTCCCAGTACAAAGTCTTGCCATAGGTGCAAACTGTAGGATCAAACCCTAGGACCGAGGCCTTACCAAAATTAAGGACCCCTTAATCGTGCAAGAGCCAAGGGTGTGTCCCATATTTCTGTTCAAAAATCCAGTTTAATTCCATGTACACATTACACACTCCCCTGTGCTGGATATTGTATAGATACAAAGTTTTTTTTTAAATTTAAAAGGAGAGTCTATATAGATACAAAGTTTAACATCTAATTAAAAATAATTAATATCTAATTAAAATTTAATTATTTAAAAAATATAAACATTTAGTTTTAAATTAATATTTTTTAATAAAATCAAATTGCAGGGCTAAGTGTAAAGTGGGCCTAAGTGTAAAGCAGGCCAACTTTGAGCATTTTTGGGTTGCAAATTGACCTCTCAAATTTGATGGTATCCTTTTTTCAGCCTTGGGGCTAATACAAGGCCATAGAGTTCAGCATTTATTAGTAACTTGGGGCAGGCTGAAAAGTTTTTTTTTCTCTTTCAGCCTTGACTCCTAGTGTAAAGCCCTTGGGGCTGATTTCTTTATCTTTTGCACCAATAGGAATGCTGGATTTGGGTTGAACATTGGCCCTGACTCGGAGTGTAAAGTGGGCCTTAGTTTCTATTCATGTGATGGATGCAATCTATCAATGAAGGAAGGTAGTTTGTTTTGTTTGGTTTTGTAGTTATGAGATCCACAGATGCTTCAGATTGTGTTCTTGGTGTCTTTGGAAAGCTCTTGACAAGGAGGGGTGCATGGGCTTGGTTCCATGATGTTTGGACTTGTGCTGCAAAAGTTCTTGAATATTGGATGATTTCTTCACTGAAAATTAAATAAAATTGTAGCTGAAAATTTCAAAGGAACTGGAATGTGCCTTTGGTGCTATTGAAAAGATCTTGATGAGCAGGATTTAATGGAATTTATTTGGTAATAGTTGGATTCAGAATGTGGGAGACATTGATTTTTAAGTGATTTTTGCAACTGAAAATTCAAATAACTTCCCAAAAAACCAGGTTTTGGAGGGGAAAATTAAGCTGAGGACATGGTAACACTTGGGCAACAGCACAGGCCACACTAGTTGTCATGAAGCTATGAAGAGGTACAATTAAAATCACAAACAAAAAAATCCCATGGGTCTTGTAAGCACATAGAAAGAGTTGAAGGATAAGCATTGATAAAAAAAGAAAGCACATTGTACGAGATTTCAGCAATCATAGACAAGTAGACCCGACATCTATTATTTCATGTGCATGTCTCTCACCTCCAAATCCACCCATCACTAGTGACCACACTTTTGTTTTGTTCTTGTTCCCTCCCCTCATGCCCCCATGGGGCCCCCCCCCCCTCGCCCACCCCACCTTCTCTATATATTCCCAAATTCCTTTACTTGGTTTACATTAGAATGCTTGTTTAAAATTTTATTTGGGATGTGCAAATAAAGAAAGAATAACCCATTCAAGAGTAAGTAATGGCGCATTCACACTTGATGTTAAATCAATGTTAAATGTAAATCTAGGTGGCATCCTAGGTGGCACCCAATGTTAAATGGGTGATAACTTAATTGTTAAGTGAATGTTTGTTTAACATAAAGTCTTCATAATAAATAAAGTTTAAGTCTTAAATGACTAGTATGGGGAGAAGGGACTCAACACTAGAGTTCCCTAACACCAAGTGGGAATGCACCTTAAGTAAGTTAGGTGTTTGTTTAAATTACACCATGAGAGGTGTCGAGGTGGCATGGCCTGCTTTGCTTGTGTGTGTGTGTGTGTGTGTGTGTGATTCATGGTCAATAACAAGCACATTAGTTATTGGCCCCCACTCTCCTTCAATGTGATGAGAGCATGATATGATGACTCTGAAGATGACTTGGGGGGTGGGACTCGGCGAACCGTTGTTTCCAATTCGTAGAAGAAATCGTTCTTTCTCAGGATTCTTCTTGTGGGAGGTGTCTGTTTTTTGCTTCTGCATACAACACTACATTAACACGATCGTGTACACACAAACACACAATTTGACACCCACGGATGTCACAACATTACATTCACACGATCATGTACACACAAACACACATTCGACACCAATGGATGTCACACAATTAGCAAAGTCACATTATGCAACTCACAAAAGTAAAGAAAGCACTTACCAAAGCACTTTACTTCTTTTTTTGGTCAAGTATGTACCAAGTCTCATAGAAGGCCATGGTTAAGAGTACAAGAGTACGGGAACGGGCAGGTGGAAAAGGATGGATCCCTTATGATGGCCATCTTGGGTTCCAATACCCCATAACAACATAACCCCAACATGAACTGCCCTTCCAAACCCTAAATCAAAGGCCTTGTTTAATTCCGCCATCCTTGTAGCGTGATTCTCCGTGTGGAATTGGCTGTCACATGGAACACTGCTGTTCAAGGAGTTCACCTATTTTTGAAGCCACGGAACCTCATATTTATGCCAGAGAATGGTCATCCCTTGATGGACGATTCTGCCATGCCCAGCACCACTAGGCTCTCGCCTCACCAAGCTTGCTTAGTGATCATGTGTCTGGCAGAATCGGCCACCAAGAGCCTGTTCCATGTTCTCTTTTACAGAAAAACCTGACATTATTTGAATCTTCTAGGGTAGACTGGTTCATCATAGGTCACCTGCCTATGATCGAACACTTATTTATCTCTTCACCATATGTGCTTCATTTTGAGTGATTTAAAATGTTATGGGAGCCTTACCTCATGCTCTATAAATCATCTTTGACGTGCAAAGGAAAGGATTAGTGAAAAATAAGCTTTTCAACTTATTAAAAAATTATTTTATTTTATTTTTCTTTTTTTCTGACTCATCCTACTTTCAGACCTTATAACTTTCTTATTCATTTTAAACAATTTAAAGTGTTATAAGAGCACCACCTAAAGTTTTAGGAATCATCTTTGACCTCATAACTTTCTTACTCATTTTAAACGATTTAAAGTGTTATAAGAGCACCACCTAAAGTTCTACAAATCATCTTTGAACTCTTATAGCAAGAGAGCAACATACAAGGATTTTTTTTGAGTGTTTCGAAATCAACCTTTGTAGTGTTCGATGGTTTGTCCTTTTGAGTTCTTGAACCCCTTTACTTTGGGGCCTTAACTTTGTCATTTCTAATCTGCTTTCGACCAATGTTAGTGTGTCAGATGCGCAAAGAGAAGGGGTCCAGGTTTTGTTTGGACACCAGAAACAACATAGCCTTCCCCTGTGCACTTAAATGTTTCGTCACAGGCCGGTCTACCTTAGTCTAGAAGCATATTACAGACTTTGTAAAGTGCCTAAGAAGCTATGAAGAAGATTATGTTGTGTAAGGTACCTACAAATACAAAGGAAAACTAATAATCAGTGTTTTTTTGGGGGCAAATTTTTGCACATTGGTGACAAAAAAAATTTAAGTAGAAATTCAAAAAAAAAGAATTTTCTTTGAAAAATTTCGCCAAACTTTCAAAACCACAAATTTTCATTTTTATTTATTTATTTATTTATTTATCAATGAAAACCCTGCTAATAACTCAGTCAAGATAAAGATATTAAAATCTTTTTGGCACCGTAAGATCAATCCAAATTTAGGTCAATCTTTTTTGGTCATGCCAATTGCTAAGTTTCTAATAATAAAGTGGCAATGATGAAGGGATGAACTGAGGTGGGTTCTAAGTTACATAACGTAGTGCAAAATTTAACAATTCGCTCTTATCCTTGTCCGACAAGTCCCAAACAAAGGGGCTCTTATGTTCCACCCATGTTCCATGTTGGGGAGTGTGTTATGAAATTGGAAAATTCCTTCTCATCATTCATTATTTAAGCAATGACTCATCATTGCCTACCACTTTTCCATCTTTAGTTTTGAAGAGATTCTTTATCATGTTTCACTACCTACCTACCTACCTACCTACCTACCTACCATGAACTTTGATAATAAAAATGACATGAAGTTTATCCATCACCAAACACACATGATTCAAGAATATGCAATTGTAACCTATGTTGTTGGCCCAAGTGTGAATCAATTAAACAACTAATTTTTCCTTTCAAAACCATGTTTTGTATTTTTAATTGAATCTCCAACGACAAAAACATATTCACATTAGGTTTTAAATTTTCCAAATTGCCTTCACAAAATCCTACTCAATGAAGGCTTTCCAACGATACCAAGAGTGTCACCTAATTCCCCAATAAATTTTAGTATTGATTTAATTTATTTTTTAGTGAAAAAATTTGTTCAATATTCAATATTTTTTTCAACCTAGGTCAAAATACTATGAAACCAACTTGATTCACCCCTATTCATTGGAAACTTTCTAATGGTACCAAGAATGTGGCAACATGCACCATAGTTTGGGAGATGTTAATGTGACAAACAAAACAAACCAAAATTTTCCACCCCTTCACACATAGATATCTCTTCACAACAAACAATTATTAATTATTAAGGTTATCTTAAAAAATAATCCTTACTTTGAGCTTCACTCTTGTCTTCATAATACTCACTCATCCGCCCTTTTGAGTTATCCATAAAGTTCACCAAGATGAAATTCATTTTATAAAATTAGAAATAAAATCCCCAAAATGATCACCATAGTTTTTTTAATTGAAATACATAATGCCTAAGTTATGATCACATAGATTAAGAGACTACCTATCTAAAGGGCTAACTAGGTAACTCTTTAGGTAGGTTCTATGTCATCCGTTAAATAGCCATTAGGTATCTTATAACCTAAATAGATTTTTCGGCATCTCCTTGAAATCCTTAAATAAGTTGTAGGTAATCCTTTACCTAATCCTTAGGTATCTCATAACCTAGGTAAACCTTTCAATGTTCTCCTAGATAATCCCTAGATGGGGCCTAGGTAATGTCTTTAAGTAACCCAAGTATCTCCTAACTTAAAAATCCCTAGCTAATCTCTTAGGTAAGCTTTATGTAATTCTTAAATCTTCCTTAGATATTCCATAACATAAGTAAACCCTTAGGAAAACATGTGAATACAACTAAAAACACAAAAGGACACTCAAATCATCCTAAATTGAGAAGGAAATTTGAATTTCTTCCTTGATTATATTGCTTCAACTCAATCCCATCCTGCTTTTTAAATGTGGACTTCAATTTCAAGGAATGAAGGTTTTGCTCCTGAGTTTTCCAGTCTTAGTATGTACTTGCTTTCTTTTCGGGGATGGATATAATTTTGTGACCACGGGTAGGCTAATACCCTTTTTGGGCTGCCAAGGTTGTTGTTGTTGTTATTGTTTACAAGGAAATTTTGATAAAGATCATCCCACAACTTTGGATGAGCCATTTACCCAATTCTATTTGTGTATTGGTTGGTTTTATTATGTTAAAAAATTACTAAATGCTTCATTCAACCTTTGTCAACTTGACCTATGTTGAGTGTTTACTAAGCACATGATACACATAAGTTTTTGGCAATATCCATTGGATCTAGATAATGAATATTGGCCTAGATCTACATCCAATAGATATTTTGCAAAAAACCTCACTTGTATCTTGTGGCATTTCTTCTAGACCTAGTTGTTTCTTTCTCTTTTTTGATTCTATCATCCTTTGAGTATGATTTGTACCCATATCCTTGGATCACAAAATATGGGTACACATAATTTTGGCACTACATTGCCAACTTCAGGGGCTATTGTTCCATTGAGTGGGTAGAAAGGAATAACAATATAAATTCGTTTAGGCTGCAAAAGGGGGCCCCTTTGTGTTCCAACCACAAAAACTCTTGGCCCCACTTTTCCTCTTTTCATTCCTTTTCCATGCTTACTAATAGAGATGGTGTTTTTTACTTTGTATGCAAATGAGGCAATTCCAAGTACCAAAATGTTCACATTATTGCCCCATGTGGACATGCCCATGGGCACATATATATATATATATATATGACAGCTTCTCACTTTGCCACTTTTGAAATGAATGGCTTGCAAATTTATCATTGCTTTAACAATTCATAACAATCCATTAAAGTTATCCGTCAAGTCAAGCCATAATAGGCCCTCAAATGCCTACCTGGGAATGAAATTTTACAAAACGAAAGCCCAAACTATTTTTTCCACCAATATTGGTGGTAAACTGAGTTTCAGCCCCTTTTTCCTTTTTCCTCAGGGCCTCCCCTTCTGCTACATTTGTTTTCACTGATCGTACATGTACAACTACTATAGTTACTCTCGAACCTTGTGCATTAAATGCTGAGTTTCAATATTTTATACTCAAATTTAATAAAATTTCCTTACTTTGCAGATACCACTGAAAGAGGGGATAGGGGGTGAAAGAGAGGGTGAGTTTACGGACAACTTTATTATCCAATTTGTTTTTGTATTGAACTTATGGGTTTCCTCTTTCCCAACTTTCTTGGGTCCATTCATTGTCCACCATCGTCAAGTATATTCATTTCCCTATTTTGCCATATAAATCCTGTGTCCCATGCTTTCAGGCTCAGTCATTGTTGCACTTGTGCACACTCATCCCATGCATAACTTTGATCCATTCAACTATTGTCCCACTTTCAAAAATATTATGAAGCATTTTACACAACTTAACATTGATTAAAGGAAGTTGATTGGTAAGGAAGATGATCAAATCAGGATCTGATTTCCAGTGTTATCTATCTATGAAGGAAGTTAGTTTGTTTTGTAGTTATGAGATCCACCGAACTGGGATGCTTCAGATCACATTGTTGGTGTCTTTGGAAAGCTCTCAACAAGGAGGGGTGCATGTGCTTGGTTCCATGACATTTGGACTTGCGTGCAAAAGTTCTTGAATATTGAATGATTTCTTCACTCAAAATTAAAATAAATCATGGCTGAAAACTTCAGAGGAATTGGAATGTGCCTTCAGTGTTGGTGGAAAGACCTTGATGAGCAGGATTAAATAGAATTTATTTAATAAGATTTGGATTCAGATTGTGGGAGATATTGAATGTTAAGTGATTTCTGCCACTGAAAATTCAAATAAATTCCAAAAAACCAGGTTTTGGAAGGAAAAATCAGTTGAGGACATGGTAACACTTGGGCCAACAGCAAAGGCCACACAAATATAAATTAAAATAGCCACACAACAATTAGTGATTTCCATCGTATTTGAATCCCCATTCCTTTCACTCCAAGGATTGACAATAAATTAGTGTCCTGCATGTCGTCCATTGAGCTGCAATCAATTTTAGGCATAATTAAAACTCGATCCTACAATAGAGTTATCCATAAAGTAACCCTGTCTTCATCCTGTCTTTGGGCCTGCTTTCACCCCCTTATCCCCTCTTTCAGTGGTATCCGCAAAGTAAAGACATTTTATTAAATCTCAGCATAAAATGCTGCAACTCAGTATGAAATGTGAAACACAGCATTTAATGCACCACGTTCGAGACTAATTATAGTAGTTGTAAAGTTGGGATCAGTAAAAAAACATATGTAGCAGCAGTGGAGACGCTCATGAAAAGGGCAAGAGGGGATGAAACTCAGTTTATTAGGGTTGATCCTTTTTACTGATGGTTTTCTGAGTTTCATCCCTTGTTGAATGCTAATGTACTTTTTTTGCAGATTTTTTTTTAATCTCACCTTGTGTATGACCAAACTCAGGGGTTCTGGTGCTGTGTTTTTCTTATTTTACGGATAACTCTAATGAGGTACATGCAAAACTATGGATTATTTAGTGGGCAATGGACATGCTCAAATTTGTATATTATTTGCTTCCTAGTGAATTGTGCTACATTCAACTCATATGCTTGTACAATTTATATTGTTTATTTTCGTAAGTTAAAAATGATGTCAATTTGCAACCTACTTTTTCTCTACTAGTAAAACATGGTAAATTACTATTCACCTCCTAAGGGTACTACATGCTTTTGGAGGTGGTTAGTGTTAGCAATTGTAATAAGGGGAATGGAGTTCCCGAACCTTCTTGATCCAAGTTTTGAACCCCAAGTAATCACATTGTTTTTGATGAATTGCTTCATCACCCTATCACAATTTGGTTTACTAGTAATATACATAACATCTAGCAAGGAGTGGGGTATAAGTGTAGGAGAAAATTGGGGAAGAACACAATGAAGGAAAAATAATCCTAGTAACCAATGAGAGAAGGCAACAAGCACTTAAAATGCCTAGGTTTTTCCCCTTTTGGGAGAAGGGGGGCTGATTTTTTTGGTTTTTTTCTTTGGGAAAGGGAGAACCAGCGAATTGGATGCTAGTTTGTTAAACTAATTATAGTTCATCAATGGTTAGAAGTCACTAAGTTAGAATTACAAAATAGGTACTTTTTTTTATCTTGAGACTAAATCAAAAAGTGGTGACATAATTTATTTATTTTCTTTTGTTTGGTGATGTAGCATGCCTTAACATCTCGAAAATTTATCCCATACAGTTTGCCCAAAATTGAATTGTCACAACTTAAAAAATAAGGTTTCTTTACTGGGCTTTTTCATTCAAAACTTCATACTAATAGAGCTAGAGAACTTGGACCTATTTTTTAAAAGCACAACAACCCAGTTCAAGATTGAGTTTTCAATTTGAACAAAAACTGATTTTCACGATCTTGATCCAAATCTAATTTTAATAATTTTTCGATCCTTTAATCCAAATATCTCACAACCTAAATGTAAAACCTAAACCCACCCAACACCCTAAACTTGCCAGCACTTGCCAAGAGTCAATTTTTCGGTTACTTTGGTTTGAATCCATCCCTTAACAAGATTTCATTGTCCTTTGGAAAGAAAATCTATGAACAAAGAATGAGGATTGGCCACATGACTTTTTAATGGATTTTTTCATTCACCATATTATGGCTATAAAATTACAAGAGTTATACCATTTTGTCAAAAATAAGTATAATTACAAGACACACTAATATGCATGTTTCCGTGATAGACTTACTATTTGACATATTTGAGGACTTTTTATTATTTGAAATAAGTTCTTGAACTTCAACCCAAACTAACTCATTAAATGTTTTCTACATATGTATAGGGGCCAAAATGAATATGTAAAATAATACATATGCTTGTCATGCTGGGGCTGAAACTAGCTTAGGTTTCACCTTGACCCAGTTGCATTTTTTGCATTTATGTGCTTTCCATTTCTTGTCAATTTTTCCCCTATTTCTAAGCCACATAAATATCTACTTATTTCTGTTCAAATGTTGCAATATGAAATTTTGATTCATCCATATTAAATAATATTAATGTATAAACATAACCTTATATTATTATCAAACCGTGGATTGAAGTCAGGAGGGTTCATCTTGACCTTGTAAGTGGACATGGGTCAAATTTTTAGCTTAAACATGTGTATACATGAATATTTCTTGGGCTGTTGGATCAATTTTGTTTCAAAGTTTTAAAAAATTCAAATTTGAACCAAAAAAAAGTTGTAATATTACACTATTATGTAAATATATGTTTTTAAAACTTCCCCCAAAAATATGTCATGCTTAAAAAAATTTGAATCCTTATAATGTTTAATGAATGTTTTTGAATGATTTGCAGCATTAGTACAATTTTTGACACTAGAACATGAAATTAAACATTGGTTGCACTTGTTTTTGCTCTTTTTAATGTGAATGCACCCATACCAATACTATAAACCTAGGTTGCCCCCTATATACCAATATAACATTAATAAGAACTTATTAATTATCAAAAACAACTCTTAAATTATTAGAATATTGAATGCAAAATATGGTTCAAGTTGAATCCATTAACACACAGAACACTAACAATAATTTTTTATATTCTGAAATTCTATTATCATGAATAAGGTTACATGACTTCTATAATCATCTTATTTTGGAACAAGTTATTGTAACTAAAAATAGGGTGAGAACTAAAAAAATTGATTTATATTCTTACTATGATGGTTTTGGGTTCTTTTACCTTGATACTTAATCCATGATACATGTTTGCACCTTCAGTATATTTTTAATAACCCTAAGCTCTAAAAATTTTGAAAAAAATAATAATAAAAAAACTGATTTTAAATCCCATGTTTTCTTTTAAACCAAAACCAAAGACCCATTCATTTTAGGTAATTCAAAAACCTCAAAAAATCTTTTGGTTTCATGAAAAACCAATAGATTTTTAGGTGGTTATTTGATTATCTTTATTTTTTTCAAATATGTAAACAAAAATATTAATATGACACACAACTACATATGCAATATTGTGTCTATTCTTTTCTTCTTCTTCAAGATGGTAGCCGTGGAAATGGATTGGTCGGTCAACTACTTCAAAAGGACAAAAAAAGGAAACAGTAAATGGTGGGCATGAGGATAAAAAACAAAGAAAGTAAAAATTTTAAAAAAAGGTTTAGGTATGGAGGAAAGGCAAACCCATCCTTGGGTGGTACCATTAGGAACTATTTCAAAGAACCAAAATTGGTCAAATGATTTTTCTAGGTTCTATTTTTAAATTTTTCATCAATATAGTTTTTTTTATCAATTATTTTAAATTTTATTGGAATAAAAAGGATGAAAATTGCAAAAGAATTGTATTCCTAATTATCATGGCCCCTTCAAAAACAACGTTTTTAAAATTTGAAAATTCGTAACTAAATTAAATGTACTCAATTAATTACATAATAAAATAAAATAAAATATCTTCAAGTGTGCTTTAGAAAATGATTTTTCAAAAAAAAAAATCAAAATATGTTTCAAATTTGTGTTCTTGACCAAAAATTTCAAGAAAACATTGTTACATTCCTAAAAAAATTTATAAATGCAATGATTAAGAACATCAAAATATAAAATGTTCTTGATATCATTAAAGTTTCAAAATCTATACAACCCAATAAATATATCTGAAAAAATTTAATAAATTTTTTTTATTTATATGAATATAGTAAAATGAAGGTGTGACATTCTTAATGGTATCACTTTAAGGATGGGTTTGTTTGGAATGATATTATACAAGGTTTTTTCTATTGTGATCTTGTGAGCTTTCATGTGTTTAAAGATTTTTTCCAAGTGCAGTTGGTGATCTTGTCATTTTACAACTTTTTACATTATTGAAAGTTCCAATAACAACATCATGTTTCAAGTGAGCTTCTTACTAATTATTTTTTACCCTCTTTAACATGTTGCATTCTTCTTTCTCGTGATTGTCTTACAACTCTCTTCATTTTGGTCTTGCAAAATATGGTTTAAGATGAACTCTCCCGTGTTGTTCATTTCCAAATATAATTTTGTAATTTTTAATGATGATTTTGTGATCATCTTTCATCAATGACTTGTTTCACATAAGATCCCCTTGTCATTTTGCTTTTGTTGTGATCTTGCCTTATTGTTTTAAAAACCTATAAGTTCTTAATAAAATGTTTGATATGCAACAACCTTATGTCTCATAAGATTATTGCATTGTGATTTACACCTATATGAAAAGTGTTTTTTGCACTACATTATGAAAATGCATTTAAAAAATATATACATGCACACCATACAAGTGCAAAAGCAAATGTGTAAATATATACAACATCAAATGTTAAGTGTAAAAACTTTGATGTGTGAATGTAAATGATTTACAATTACACTCACAATATTTGTATGCACATCAACGATCCCATCAAGTCTTTACGTGTGTCTACACGCAAAGGGACCCTATTGGTCTTTGAACTCTTTTTAACCTAGTGCACTTCACTTTGTTCCAAAAAATCCAAGGTGGGACCTAATGTCTTTTTGAAATCGTAAAAAAAACTTGTCCTATAAGGAATCATGAAAAAATCCATGACATACATCATTCAACTTCTTTACCATACATTAACCCCTTCGAGCACAAAAGGTCTAAGAACCTAAGCCTTTTTTACAACCATATTACCATGTTGTGGTTTAATGTTTGATTTAATTGGACCTCAACAACCACCCTTGTAAATTTTTTGTTTTGGTTTTGCCACAAAACCTTTGGAAACCATCATCGTGATTCCTCACTTCTATTCAGGTGGAAAGGCAAAAACCCTAGCTGGCAAGGAATTCTTCACATAAAAACTATGCCTTCTAGACCCTTCCTTCCCATGTGGTCCTATTTGCAAAGGACCCCAAAGCTTATTGCCTAAAAGATGGAGAATTGAACATGTACCAAAGGAAGGCCAATACTTACCTCATTCGTCGTGCGTAGACAGACTTTCATTCACAAATTGAAAGCTAGACTTCAATCTTTTTTTAACCACTAAAGGGCTGCATTTAAACCCGAGCAACCCAAGTAGCCTAGCTCTCATGTTTTCACAAGGGGCAAAGATAATTACAACTTTTCACCAAGAAAGGTCTAGGAGTTCTTTGATCTAGAACATTGTTAAGAAATGGTTAACCAATATGGCCCATTCCATATCCAAAATGCCCCTTTGTCCACAAAAATGAACATTCTTCACAAATAAGACTTGCGGGTGATTATCCCCTTAAACATACCATGTGGCAGGGTAATGGACACTTTCTTTGACAATTTATTTAAAACCCTAATATAGACGCCAATTTTTCATCCAACTGAAAGTCTTTTCTTTCATCCTGCTCAATACAGTTCATGATGTTTATTTATCATGTTTCTTTAGGCATGGGAGAATATCTCATCTAAAAATGATCATCCATCCATGTCCAAATTGTCAAAAACATGCACAAACTGAGGGGGAAAAACATACACGATGATGGCCATGCATGTGTAATAAAAGTGAAAAGTGGCATAAGGAATTTACCCTTTTACATGACATTGAAAGGTTAACAATTTGTCATTCACTTGCAATTTTTTTTAAAGAAAAACTTTCAAGGGACTCATGGAATCGATTGTCAAAAGATATGGGCCTTTGATCCCCAAGTCCACGACTCCCCCGACAGCCCGGGCCCTCCGTTAGTGCATGTGTTGAATCAAATGATGATGGGTTATGGACACTATGTATTGTTGTGAAAGGTAGTGGCCGACCTATACTCATGGACGAGTTTGTTCAGATAAGAATGGTCCGGCACAAATACCCCCATACATTTGGAAAGTAACACTCAAAAGCTGAACACTCACTCTGTTTGTTTTTCAAGGTCTTTTTACCTTTCGGGTTCTGTTATTTGTTGGCCTTGCCTACCTACCAAGGCAAGAAGGATATTGTGTTTAGATTCATTATAGAGTATAGTAGCTTAAGGGATTTTTATAGGCCCCTAGGTAATACATAATAGGTCTATTTTTATATGAGGATTTTTTAAAGATGATATTTTGGCTTTTGTTGAAACTTGAGATTATTAGTTATAGAGTTATGATATCTTGAAGGATTTTGGCTTCTTTTAGAGGATTTTTTTTGAAGATTACATTTTTGCATGATGAAATATTTGAATTTTCATAATTCTTCTTTTGCCTTAAGATACTTTTTAATGTAAATGGCAAGGCCACGGCGTGACACACCCCTTGTTAACTCTGGATCTTTCTTTTCTATTAGCATAATCAGCAAAATAAACAGCCTTAAATTAAGAAGCCCTTTAAAACAATTGTGTTTTTCAAAAATCGTTAACATTTTGGATGAGGAACAACAATAGAAAGTGTATGGTAACGAGCAATTTTTGTTGAAGAGTTTTTGCATCCTAACAACCAAAAAAAGAAAGTAAACCAGTGTGACTCGTGAATACAAAGGCTTTCATTGGAGAAAAGTGGCCAAAGTGAGCACATTATGAGGATTTTATTTTATTTTTGAATCGCCAGATTTAGAAAATAGGTTTTAGCATGTTGTAAAAAGTATAACAGGATTTCTAAACTTTTCTATTTTCCTTTCCTACCTGTAGCCAAATTTGGCTTAGCCCTCGTGTGGATAATCACAAGATTATCTACCTCACGAAATTGAAAAAAAAAAAAACATGGGTGACAACCCCTATCATTTACCACTTTGAAAAAAAACACAGGTGACAACCCCTATCGTTTACCACTTTCAAAAAAAAAACATGGGTGACAACCCTAGTCATTTACCACTTTTATAAAAACAGTTGTGACAACCCCTAATTGTAAAGCACTGCCTGGACTTTTCCTTGTATTTTCAGCTCCCTTACCTGCCTGAAGAAACCTGTTTTCAGCAACGGGGATCTTCTGCGGTGGAAAGTACCAGTGAGACTGTACTGGGGTCTATTGACCAGCGGAAGGTACCAGCCAGCCTGTCACTATTTCTAAAAAGTGAAAAAAATCTCAGCTCTGCTTTACAGAGGAGAAGGGCCTCTATTTGAGAGGCCCTTCCCTGATTTGAGATCTGTGCCTGAGGCCACAAGATACCTCTTTTTGGAGGTGTTAACTCACAATACAATTGATCAGACTGTGAAAACATTTCAAACTTTCACACAAGCTCTCCTCAGGAAAATGGGTTTTTTAAGACCAGTCCACAATCTTTCGAGTACTAGAATCGACAAATTGCTTGCACCGAAGATGAAGCAAGGAAACAACATTCAGTGTCAATTACTACCTATTTAGGCACATTGAGTAATGTTCCTTTATTTCCGGGCATGCACGGAGTTCTTGCCCACCCCATATGGGCAGAGCCTCTCATGATAATTGAAGATTGTTCCTTTCTTGTGGTCGGGTAAAGGGTTTCCGCTTGTAGAATCAAACTACTTTTTCCTGGCCTTTTTAGGCACAGCACCCACACTTTGAACCTTAATGAGCGGTGCACCAGAAATGGGTGCACATAACCTCCAGACTTGTCGGGCAGTATAAAATCTAATGATAATAATCTGAGTCGAACTGAAGACCACAATGTCTAGTTTACAAAAAGCTTGGTCATTGACCAAAAAAATATTCTACAACCCTCAATCAATCAAAACTCACCATTATTTTTTTTGTTGGTTGCCCAAAGCAGATTTTGCTACTCAAGCATTCCTATATGAAAGGCTGTTAGGCTGAGTCCTGTTTGGCGGGTTGCTCCAGGCATAATGTGTGGCAGCCAGCCTCATTCTGAAGTTACAAGCACTAGTAGGCGGATTCAGTGTGCAGAATCTGCAGAGCTGGCTGATTCTGTAACTGACATACAACTCGACCTAGCCAGCAGAATCAGTAGTAGTGTGAATTAGAACCAGGGGAAGTACTAACCAGGCGAGTGTGTTAGGGTGAGCTCAGTGATACACCTAACATAAAGGGCAAAGGGCAAAGGCCATTCCATGAACGTTAAGGTCTCAGGTGGCAGACACATTTTAGTCACCATTATTATTATGACTGTATAATCATCACTGGAAGATTATGTCATATAATGTGACCAAGAAAGTGATATAATCTACCACCCCAGACTCTAATACTTTTGTATTTAAAAAGATGAAAAGACTAGAGGAGAAAAAATGTGTTTTTCCAAGCCAAAATTCACCACTTTTGCAAAGTCAAAAAATTACAAAAAGGAAACGCTGGAGTAAACCACATCCATTGGGAATATGAACAAGGATGGGACCCAACTGTCGCCTGTGCATAAACAACTAGAGATGAGAGAGCATTTTAAACCCCTTGTTCTTATGCTTAGAATAGAAGCAGAATGCTTTGAATAGGAATCAAATTGGTCTTTGCCTTTTGATGCTGGAACATTGCTGTTTGTTGCCACTGAGAATTTCTCACTATCTTACGTAATGTTGTTGTTGTTGTTAACTGCACACCTTTTCTATTTGTTGCCTCTCAATTTCACACACTTCCAACAAGACTTGCAATTTCATATCATTCCATCAAAGCATGGTTTCTTTTAAGGATTTTGTGGTGTAGTCAAAGTGGGGATCATCATCCAGAAAATAATTTAGTCAAATTTGGTTACATATTAAAGTTATCCGTAAAGTCAGGCAATTAGGGGGTGAGAACGGCCAGTTTTGGCGTAATAGGGCATCAAACTCTTCACTGGGAATGAAATATTACAAAATGAAATAACTGGGACCCAAACTAGTTTTTTCTACCAATTTTGGTGGTAAACTGAGTTTCATCCCCTCTTTCCTTTTTCCTGAGTGCCTCCACTGCTGCTACATATGTTTTCACTGCTCCTACTTGTACAACTACTATAATTATTTTCGAACCATGTGCATTATATGCTGAGTTTCACCATTTCATACTGAGATTTAATAAAATTTCCGTACTTTGCGGATACCACTGAAAGAGGGGACAGGGGGTGAAAGAGAAGGTGACTTTATGGATAACTTTGTTAGACATGAAAATAGAAAAAAACAGAATCCTACTGTATTCTTGACTACCTACTGGAACTTATCATTAACATCCGGTGAATTTGGACCATTTCTCCCATGAATTTTTTTCTGTATAGGTTGAAATCATATTTTCAAGGTCAAAGTTTGGCGAATTTTTACCAATAAAAGAAACTTTGCATCAAAGACTTGGCTAAGACCAACTGTGAGAAAAGAATAACATTATTCTTAATGTCTCCGCTGGTGCTTGGTTTAGAGGGTTAGAATCAATGTTATGCATGTAAATGAGTTGGGACTTACACTCTGTAAAAGTGTAAATCTCATAAGGAAATTTATTTACACTTTGTGTAAATGCAAATGTAAAAATAAATATATTTATGATTCTATTCAACTGTGAAAAATAGTGTAAATTTTTTAAAAAATCACTTATATGATTTTATATGGCCGGGTAAAACAATGTATGTGTAAAAAATATTAAAAATATGATTTTTTACTTGGGGAGGTGGGGATTTCATAATGTTTTTGATGATAGGCCAACCAAATGACCCATTGCAAAAACAAATCAAAACATGCACTCACAACTAATTTATATGCATTGCAAAAAAGTACGATCATTAAGGGTATATAATAAAATTATCCACAAAGTAAGAAAAAATACAACAATAAAACCCTGAATTTGATCCTAAACCGGATGAAATTCAGAAGAAACACTAACAGAAAAAAATACATTAACATTCAAAGGGGCAGGGGGGAAGGGGTAAAATTCAGAAGACCATCAATTTTTGTGGTAAACAGAATTTCATCACGTCTTTCCATTTTGCTTAGTGCCTCCACTGCTGCTACAAATTATCGCACTGCTCCTACCTGTACAGCTACTACAATTACTCCCCGACCTTGTTCATTAAATGCTGAGTTTCAGCATTTCATACACAGATTTAATAAAATTTCATTACTTTACACATATCCCTGAAAAAGGGGGTGAAAGGAGGCACAAAGAGAAGTGATTTTACAACTCTAGTATTTACATTGACGTGTCCCAAAGCATTTACACTAGCCTCATGTAAGTGACAACATATATATATATGACAACATTATAAGTGTAAATGTAAAAACTTCAGATGTGTAAATGATTTGCATTTACACGAGATTTTTATGTCACATATATGCCTATTGACACTTATATGGACAACATTAGTTAGAACCAGTGTTACACAAGTACCCAAATCATCAGGTAAGAAACATCGGTTTCGATTCCTAAACACATGCTCAGAACTGGGTCTTGGTTCTGGAACTGATTGGAACCAGGACTCATTTTGATAAATAAATGTTCTGAAATTGGGTGGGAATTAACCCTTGGTTCTGACCTTGATTGTAATTGGAACTAGACTTGAAAGTTGGTTCCAAATTGATATTATAACCAAACTCGAGTTATAATATTGAAAAAGTCTAATTTTGGTTATATTAAGTTTAGGGTTTAGGGTTTTGTTATCCAATATTTTATTAATTACTTTTCTTTATAATTATTAATTACTTATAGGTATTAATTAGTATTAGCTTGTTTCTATTTAAATTATTCTTTCTAGATTCTGTTTCAAAATTTCCAAATTTTTGTGGGTTTTTAATTTTCAAGAAAATAAATTTAGATGGTTGTTTTTTCTTTCTGAATTTTGAAATCAGAGTCAAAGGTTACCCGAAACCATAGGTTGTTGTAGAACTAGGAATTGGAACTAGCCAAGTTTAATCATAAGTTCTAGAATTGAAACCAAAACTACTCTTAAAATAAAAACATTGAAATCATAACCAAGTCTTGATTTTGGAGGAAAAAAAGAACGGAAACTACTCCTTTGATAATTTTAGAAACTAGATTATGGGGTTCCTTCAAGAATCAAGGAATTCGCCAACACTACTTGAATCATTAAATTTGGTTTGGGTAAAAAAAAACTTGAATCCAAATTCGCTCTCATTTTTGGAAGCAGAACTAATTTTTTCAAAAACCAAATTTGAAACCAAATTCTTCATTTCACTTTATGTATGGACTTGAAATTGGAATTAGAATCCATTTTTTCTTTTTTTAATTGAAAAAAAAACTAAAACTAGTGGTTAACTAAAAGTTAATTTTTAGTTAACTTCCAGTTATCTAAAACTACATTTGATTTATAGAACTAGAATTAAACTTGAATTTTGTTTTGAAAAACTAGTAAAACTAGTAAACTAGATTTTTTTTTTTGAAGAACCAGAACCATCCTAGTTTATTTTTTAGACCTGGAATTGGAGGTTCTTTGTAAGGTCAAGAACCACCCAACATTAATCTCCACCCACCCCCTTTCAAGAATTTTCTTTTTCTTTTTAGAATCTAAAAAAAGTTGAAATGCATCATATGTTAGTGTACTCATTATTTGATATCATTTTCCTTCCTAGCTTTTTTTTTGTCTTTGTTGGAACAATTTTTAACCCCTAAATGCTTGGAGCTTCCTGAAAGTTTTTAAACATTCCCACCATGTAGATTGTGAAGAAAATTGAAATCTAAAAATTGATGCATCAAACAAATAAACCAATTGTTGGATTTGAAAGGAAAATCATGAATGAGTTGTGCAAATGAATTTAAATGTCACTTGTTCAGCTAATGGCAAGATTTAACATTTTGATTGGCAACATAAAAAGGTTGGCAAGTGTCACCCAAGCATTATCACACATTTCAATTTTGGTTATGGTTAGGATCAGGATATTTGGCTTAATGGGTCTCAATGAGGGAAAACCCGCCACAAGACCTACTTTGGTGAATTTAGGTGTGAGTATAACCAACCTTGGTCTTGGGCTTAACCTAAGTGTTTTTGGGGGATCAATCACATCTAACAAAAGATTTGATCTTATAGGTCCCAAGCCCAAGATTTAAATGTATAGGTATTGGGAACATGCCTAGACATATGGATGACCTTAGGGTAGAGTTTCATAAACATGGCTCCAATTAGCTCCTATTGTTCCATTGACTTGTTTTTGGATTTTACATTGTATCATTCAGGTTACATGCATTTTGTATTCCATCCATGTGACTTTGTTTTTTTTTTTCTCACTTCCCATTCCTTCACAGTGACCTTGTTTGATTGTTTTCTTTCACCATTCCTTCCATATGACTTTGTTTTTGTTTTGTGTTCAACTCCTTTGTGACTTTTTTCTCTCTTCCCACTCATTGTGAATTTCACCATGAGAATTAAAAATCATCTCATTTCTTGAAGTTTAATAAGTTCAAAGATAACAAGACTACATTAACGTGTTCTCTTGAAGAGAGTCAAGACTTTGAAAATACTACCTTGCAAAAAGTGTTTTTATAGACAATTAAAAAATTGGACCTAGCCTCACCCTTAAATTGGAACCAATGACCTTAGCATAGAATCACCAACCCAAAAAATCAACAATCTAAAAAATTAGATTCCACCCCAAAATCAATGGGTTTTTTTTTTAAAAAATATTCCTTGGACCTAAAAGTAACAAGTTGTTTTATTTATTATTAAACTTGAACTTGACAATTCATTTTTTAAAACCTCAACTTGCTCAACATCGGTCTAAACCTACCCTTAACCGTGTGGTTTTTTGTTTTGTTTTTTCTTTGATGAAACTTGCCTATTTTTAACATATTTTTTCCAAAACCCAAAACTACAGGTTTATTTTTTAAAATTATCAAAAATTCAAAAATTGAAGGTTATGACAAAATCAAATAACCACCCAACATTCGTTAAGAGCAGTGAAGGACAAGCACTTGGTTGCTTGCCTTTTGACCTCCTTCAACCACTAAATGTTAATGAAACACCATTTTAAAATTATGAATCTCGATGTCATACCAGTTGATTATGTACACCTAGTTGTTAATTACAAATAACCTTTGTGCAACATTCTCTTGGTAGCCACAATGAGAAAAAATTGTAACAAAGTTTGGGCTAAGTACTCAAAGGTGATGATAAGTTTCATACGTGTACTTGACCTAACTTATTTGATTGACTTTTATTACCTATGCACATGTACTTAACATAACTTTGCTGACAAAATGTTGACTATTGTCTTAATATTTCAGATATGTGCACAATATATTGTCTTAAACTTGTGTTATCAAAAAGTATTTGCTAATGAGTATTATGAAACATTTTTATGCAAGAAATCATTGTTAACAATAAATTTTTGACTATAATAGGACTGTTAATTCAATATCCTATTTGGATGGGTGAGGTTTTTTCATGTTTCAAGGTTGGCCTCTTGCTTCTTTGTTTGAGGGTATGAGATTAAACTTTATGATTTGTTAACCAAGGAGATTACTAGGTAAACTTCTTAAGAGATTCCCAAGGGATGTTTCCCAATGGCATCTAGTGTGGGCAAACTAGATGCCAATTAAGAGGGATCTCAATAGATGGTATGGAAAAGATGTTTCATCTTTCAAATTTTTTGTGGGGTCTATTATGCTGATCATTAATTCTAAATAGGTGTATAACTTAGGGAACCCTAAACCCCCTATCTAGTGAATTGGGACAAAAGAATGAAGTGTGCCAAAGGGGCAATTTGTATTGATTGCAAGGACATGCTCAAGTAATGAAGAATGAATGAAGAATTCCATTCCATTTAACTTTTTGGTTTGACAAAAGGACCCCCCCACTTGCATTGAACTAATATTCCACAATGTGTTGTTTAATGTGTTAAAGTTTATTCACAATTTATATATATAAATGATAAAAGAAACCAAAAAATGCCTTTCTTTGAAAATAGGTGGACATATTGTGCACATATTTGGGGCAACTTGAAGTTGCAAATATGATTCTCCAATGGGCCTACATGTCAATTACATTTTTCAACAAAAACCTTAAATGTACTTCAACCCATCTTATATTCAAATCCCACATATTCTAGACAAGAAAATGGAAATTCTAATGCATGGTTGAAAGATTGACTTAGAGGGCACAACTTTCTTAGATGCTAAGATCAATCTATAAAATGGTGTTCTCCCTTCCCTAATTTGTACAAAAAAATTGTAATTGCTAGGACAATCATGGAAACCTTATAACAAAATAATTGACATTTTAATAGTGGTTCAATTTGTTGATCTAGTTTATGACAATTTTCTATTACCTTGCTCCTTACATTATTTTCCAATTTGAATTACTGATTGGTTGTTTAATTAAATCACACTATAAGTTGCAAACTAATTCGTAGTAATTGACCCTATTTATCTAGGATTTTGAATCTAAGAAATTACTGAATTTTTTTTCTTATATGAAGTGAAATTTTTAGTTTGTCAACTTCAAGTGATGGAATCAAGTTTTTCTTTCTTTTATTTCCTTGAATTTTGTGAGGTAGGTGGATGGGTGATCATCCACAAGAGTACTTAGCCAAATTTCACTAGAGGTTAGAGAGAAAAGTTTTTTTTTTTTTGCAAACCCCACCTTATACTGGTGACATACAAGAAAACCCTATGGTTGAAATATGGAAAATTCGATTTTTTCTTCCTTGAATTTTTTCCAAAAAATATCTTTAGACAAGTTGCAACCCCTCTTCTCTTTTTGGTCACCAAGTGATGAAAATTTGCCACCAAAAAAAAACCCTGGCTGGAATGGCTCTTTTCCCTTGAAGACTATTGCCCCCATTTCAAGTGTAGCCATTTTCTAACTATTGCAATAAGGTGATGTATTTTGACCCAAAACTATTCAAATACTTTAATATATACGATCAATTGACCTAATGACCCCTTCTATTACTAGGTTGGCTATAATAGTTAGTGTCTAGCAAGCGTGGCCTTGTGGGGGAACCACTTGGGTAATTTGCTTGATGCTTGGTGTCTCCACCACACTATTCACAAGGCAACATCTGGTGTGAAGTGGAAGATTTTCATGGTTGAGAATTGACAAGTTGGGATTTAAAATTATTTAAAATTTTTTTTTTTAAAATTTTAAATTTTAAAAAAAAAACTCATTCATAACCTTTAATAATATAGTATTGAAAATGAAGTACATTCCAAAAGCAGACCCCAGGAAGCATACACAAAATTGATGCCCAGGCCCCACACAAAAGAATTGTTTCCTATGCTTCGTAATAATTTAACAACAAAGCTTTCAATGGTTTTCCTTAAAACCTCTAAAGATTCCATTCAAGGATGTCCAAAGAACTTGGAGATTGCAAACAAGGCATCACAAATACGCTGGCCCTGCCAATAGACAAGAAGTTGTACATCTACCTACTACTATGTCCACACTCTCAACACCAAAAAAATCTGTTTCAATCTAAACGGTCTAAACACTTTCACCACAAAAACCAGTTCTAATAAGGTAAAGCTTCCAAAAGTTGGATCAAATGTGATAGTCCCGGGCCCAAACAAAATAGGCTACTATTGTGAAACCCAAGTTGAACTCACTTGGGGTTCCATCATTCATCCATCCACAACTGAGTTGTTGGTTGGTTCAAACCCTACTATTCCAAAAAATAATTGTAGTTTTTGAACATGGATATGAAATGGGTCCATACTCCATAAAATGTTGATTTGTCTATTAATTGGCAGAATCAGCTGCCACGGCCTATTCAGTCCTTTCCTACCCACCTGACTACTCTAGTACACAACCTAACTATGGGCCTAACTATGCTATTTTTCAACCTAGATACGAACCTTTACACAATGGAATATTATGCCGTAACGGGGAGCGCATTCTGCCTCCTAGGGTGTGTTCTCTAGTGCATAAAATTTTGAAGTTATAAACTGATAAAGTTAGCAAACCTCACAAAAAACTTTTACATTTTTAACAAGGTCCCAAAGGCTTTTGTTTGGTTGATGGCTGTTCCCAAATGATCATGCTTGAACAATGTAATGATACATATCCTTGATTTTTTGAATATCGGAAGGCAAATCTGTTGTGTTGTTCTTCATTTTCTTTCCAAATGTTGAACAAAAAACTGAAAATTTGTGCAAAAATTGAGCAGGGTACTAGTGCAAGTCGTTATTTGTGGAACTTAATACGGGTATTATCTTGACAAAACAATTTTATATTTTAATGTGTACATAAACTTTAAACCAACAGTTTTGAATTAACCTATGATAGTTAGTCATTTTTTCCCAGCAATTCTTTTTAATGGTTTCAACAAAAGAAATGGAAATTTTGGGAGAGAAATGAGTTTTTCTATGAAATTTTTTTTAAAATTACCTTTGATGAGAATATCCAATTAAGAAACCAATAAAAATGAGTTATAATAACTAAGTTAATGATGAACATATTGAGTCACCATCGTTACATATTTTGTTTGGGTATTTCTTTGGTACGGTGTACACACTTTGTGTTGAAATTGGAAATACATATAATATCAAAAGTACTCACACATAAAATTTCATTCATTTTGAATTTCTATAAAGGTCACATATAATTGATTTGGGCCTTAACAATAAATCAAATTATATAAATTATGAATATGAAATTGATTCATATGTTTGTCTTTATGTAATTTTACACCCATAATTTGAGAAAAAAAAAATTTTAATTCCTTCTTTAACAACAATTTATCATTTTTCATGAATTTTTAATTTTCATTTTTTCTTTGTAGAATGATAAAACAACATTTAACCCAATTACAATTTCAATAAGAGAACATTTTACAACTTAAAAAATCATAATCATCAACATTATTATAACATAATGTATTATCAAACATTTATTTATCACATAACATGAACATTATATTTTAAAACAAGTTGAAAGTTTTCATGGAAAAAATTGTTCATTATGGTTATTTCTATGTAGCTTGAATTTGCATCTTTACATTAATGACCAAGAGAAACTTTCCACAAGTCTCTACATAATAATGAAATTGAAGCACTATTAAAACAAAAATTTATTAAAAAAATGTATTGACACATGTGTACTTGATATATTTACAAATAATGCATAGGATGCACCCCAAATTGCTTCATTGTAGTCCTCAACCTAACAACGTCCTTCTAATTTGGAAAAATAAATTTTTTGGTTGTCCACCAACTTACCACACACTTGGCAAACTTTTTAAATAAAACATTTGATCATTTGGCCCTTCTATAGTTTGTCCAAAATGCATTTCTTAATGTGTCCAACAATAGACGTTTGTAACAAAAAATAAAGGCATGCCTAATGTGCCCAATAGGTTAAATCATCATAGACAATTACATGGATTCACTTGTCTATGATAGTTCTTTCCTTTGCACTGACACTATCAATGAAAATTTATAAACATTCCTACAATCAACACACACATCAAATGGCTAAAAGGTCTCTAGGGGTCAAATCTCTTTGATTTCTCTCTCTTGAACTTCAACTAAACATGTTCCATTTTTCTTACTCATCACATACCATTGAACCCCACATTAAGAACTTCCATCCCCATGACACATCACAAGGATAAGAGAAACCAACAACACCCCATAATACCCTTGGCAATTCTGTTCTCATGACTCTGTCAAATCCAAGAACTCAACGATTGGCCACGAGTACAAACAACACCAACCTTGACACTTTTAGAAAAAACACCCCACACTTCATCTTGACACATAAGACTACTCATGAGTTTTACAAAAAAATCTCAGTTTCTCAAATGCCCAAATTCATTGATTTTAGACCTTTAGAAATCCCAAAATTCCTTCAAAATTCCCAATTTGAAAGGTACTCTCCCATGAAAAATAATCACCATGTCCACCCCAAACAAACACACAATTCAACATTGATAATCAAAAGAACCAAAACAACCACTAATCGAGATCCCTAAGTTTCTCATCATGCCCCAGGTCATTAACCCTGAATGCAATTACAAATGCCAATTTGAGTTTACTGAAACAATTTGTGCAACAGAATCCACATTGCTTCAACAACAAAAATTTCCTCTACTAGCTTTAATTTTTGCAAGCACAATGTCTATATAATCTTCTTGAAAACTTATCCCCCCTACATTGAAAGCTTGTTGAACCCCCATTGTTGCCCACCTAGCAACTCCTTCCTTATCTTCATCTTCAATTCCTTGGCTTTTTTCCATTAGACCCTCAATGCAAACCACTCCACACCACCAAAAATGCGTCCAACAAAAACACTACGATAAAACAAGTGTTGTTGAAAAAATAGAAGCCCATAGTCCCCATTACCTACAAACAAACAACAAAATAAAAACTAGACATAGAAAAAAATATACTCCCATCATCTCACCATCAACCACCCAATAATCTGTTGTCTTCTACTTTTTGCACTTGGTGGCAAGGTCTTGTCTTCCTTAAGGTTTCATCCCATCATCATCCTTCACACATTTTTCATATCCCTTCTTAATATTTTGCTTGTCAACTCCCAAAACTTTTGTTGTTTCCCTATTGTTCAATATTGATCAAAAGGATGCAAATGTGCATACAATATCATTTTCCATTACCAATTTTGATGATCTTTGGCTTGTCACATGACCTAATACCCCATATGTAAAGTTTTTTACCAACTATTGGTTGTATTTCAATCTTTTGAAATTGTGCATATAGGTTGGCACAACATCAACAAGAAGGTCATGAAACACAACCTTTTCCATGATCTTATGTTTTGCATTTTGATGTCAAATCCTTTTAAGTATTTTATGATAAATATGACAGTGATTTTTGCAACATTGGAAGTAGACCTATGAAACTTTCGCAAACCACTATTTCTCTTCGAGACAAAAAAGGCATCTTGGATGCATTTTATGAAAGCTTTCTCCTCTTATCTTTGTTGCAATTTTTCTTTGCAAATGATTTAGCTTATTTAAGCATATAATTTTGTTGCCATAGTTGATTGTGTTTTTTTTCTTGGTTGCCAAGTTAACAAAAAAGGATCAAGATCCTTTTCTTCATTATCATCACCCTTAGATTCATTGAATTCACCATCTATTACAAACATTTCACCTCTAAAAGGTTCTATAATTTTTACAAATTCAACTAGATGACAATCGACATTGTTTTGCTTATTCCTTTGGTTTCCCATCAAATTGATAAAGGGCTACACCTCAAATAACCAAAATGAAATTCAATTTGAAACTTTTAAATTGCATGATGTGAACACTATGTGTTTCAAGTTAACATATGCAAAGTTTTGTAATTGTAACTTACCTAAACTTCAATTGTGCATAACAACTAGCACATTAAAAATGAATCCATGGTGAGATTTTACAAGGTGATCCAACCTTCAAAAGTGTGTGGCAACCACCTTTACAAGTATTCGATCTCAAGTGAAGTTCAAAGGTGAGCTTGAATGTGCCATAACAATAATGGCAATGGTCATAAACATGCAAAACAAGCCCCAATGTTCCCATAAAAGCTAGATGCTTGTTTGAATGTTGATGTAATGAGGTTACCATGATTAATTGAAGTGTTGACATCCCCACAATCATCCATACCTTATCATAGTTGTCTTTTTTCGCCTTAATACATTTTGATTTTCCTTTGCATAACTTCATAGAAATACATTAATTCTTGATGCAAACATTACAAGAAATCATAACCTTTTTTATTAGGAATTTTGGTAAAAAAAACTCCCCATATGGTTTTTTTGCCCCCATGTTCAACTTGACCAAAATGCCATTCTAAACAAATCATTTTGCACTTGACCATTTTGATTGGGTTTTTTTGGTTTGTTTTTTTGACTGGGTTTTTTTTACTAAACCACCATGACAATAATATAATTTGGTAATCAACCAAAAATATATATTATTTAAAATTTATATGTAAATATTAATCAATTAATCACCTGCCCTACCCTACTTACATGCCTACCTATTTAATTAATAAACCAAATAATTAGTTATGCCAAAGTATTATTTATTTATTTATTTATCAACCCTATGTCCTAGATTTAGGTTAGGCCACTTAGTTTAACCACCTAGGCTAAACCAAACCATTTAAATTAGGCCAAGCCCCTTAAGCTAGGCCAAGTAACCCTTAGGTGGTCTAATAGGGTTTGCAACTTAGCCAACATAATTACAACATTTAAATAGCCAAGGTAATTTAAGTTGCAAGTGTGGGGATTTGAAATCCTCACCTCCACATTAAGCAGTCAAATCTCTAACCATTGCACCACCGCCTCATAAGGTGATTATTTTTGGACAAAATATTGTAATGAACATGATTTTGGACCAACATATTGTAATCAACTTCCATGAAATTTTTTCAACATATTGCATTAAGTGATTTTGAAATTTTTAACACTAACATAAATAGGTAGGTTATAGGTAGGTTAGCCTAGGTAGGTAGGAGGTACCTATTAATAAATGCATGTATTTAGATAACATGTAGATTATAATCTACTAAGCCTTATAGGTGCCTACTAAGTCTATGTTTATATTACCTAATAAACTACCTACGCCTATGCTATTTAATAAGATACGTAGCTAATAAGCTACCTACCAAATACTAAGTTAGGCTACGTACTTAATAGCCTAGGTGGCTTAGCCTAGGTTAGTTACGTATTTACCTAGTAGGCTTAAAAGGCCTACACTATGTATGTAATTACCAAGTAGACCTTGATAACTTAGGTTAAGCTACCTATTTACTAGCCCTAGGTGGCCTATGTTATACTAGATAGGTTTAGGTTAAGATACTTAATTAGTAACATATTACTTAACAAATAGCCTACTAGCCTATTGATTATGCTAGGCTAAATAGGTAGTTTAGGCCTAACTTAACCTATCAATTATGTTAGCTTAGGTATGTAGCTAAGCTTAACAAGTAAGCTAAATCATTAAATGAGTACATGGTTCATTTGACTAAGTGTCAAATCATAATGGTCAATTTGATTGAACTCTATCAAATCAAGATGGTCAATTTGACTAAACCATGGCCATTTTGATGAACATTTATTCATTTTCATCAAATCTTCGACTTGACATTTGATCAAAAACGTCACTTTAATCAAATATATTAGTCAAATACAACATGTGTTTTTCATGCCCCAAACCTTTAATCAAAATAAACATACCCTTTAGTCAATATGAAAACTTTGGTCAAATTGGCCTTCTAAAAAGCCATAATTTTTTGTAGTGAAATATGAGTTTTTGTTAACAAAATATAGGATTTTTAATTGGATTGACACATAGAGGTTTTTGGAAAATTATATAATATGTTTTGATTTCTTAAACATATTGATGACCTTAAAGGGTGAATTATATGTTAGGTTCATTGCATAACTTGTTCGACACCATGTCAATTTTGCAAAACATATATTTCATAAATAGTTTTAAGCATGCATAACACATGAAATTTTCATAAAAATGGTAACCTAGCCCTACCTAAAAATGTAATAAACATTTCATCTTCACGGAAGGTTTTCAAATTATGTATTTCTGGAGGTCAAAAGCACGTTTGAAAACAATCAATGGATATCCAAATCAAAACATAGTTTCAATTTTTTTTTCACTTCTAAGCTTTCATGATCATAAACTTATATTTTAAAACAAAATTTGAGGAAAAATGGTTTAGTTTAACATAGAGTAAAGAACGTTCAAAAAATCTGCACAAGTCGGCATCCAACTAGTGCACACTGCTTATGATTCACTAAATCACTAATGAAACAACTCAAAATTTCACAAACGCTTCTGAGATGCAAATTTACAAGTATACAAATTCGAGCTGTGAAATTCCTTCCAGTGATCTGCATGCCAAATTGATTATTTCTCCTAGTAATTAACTGCATTGAGCTCCATGCTAACCAATCTTGTGGATAATTGTTGTCCCTATTGCTTCAAATTGCTTCTAGAGATGCAACAAAAACTCCTAGTTGTGCAGTGTTATTATGCCCTAAAATTTGGGGTAGATTGTTATAGATTTATCTACAGCTATTGTTGAAAGTTGATGAAATCAATGGTGGGGAGTCCTGGCAGCTTGTGAAGATGATGGTTTGACACTTTGTGAGTGACACTGATAAAGTAATGACACACTACTTCTTGCCATATAAGTTGCTTTAAAAATGCAACAAAAACTCAAACTCTCTTGTCCTTAATTCCCAGCTCCCACCCATCTTTTGATATGACCTCCACTTTGTCCAGATATGTTCTTTCTAATGTACTTCCTTATTTCCTCTGCTTGTATCTCATTAGGTCTTTTCTCCATTCCTCTTTCTAGTGTTAATCGCTAGCCAATGTTTTTCTTGGGACATTGCATTACATTTCACTTCTTTCAATGGCATCTTGATAGAGTCATGGCCAAAGTGCATAATACATCCTGCATCATGCCAGAGTCTTCACACTATTGCTAGTCTTGTGAAAGAAACACATTTTGCAGTTGAAGATCTCTGAACATGCATGCCTGTTGCTATTGATCAAATCGCTTATCTGGTTTATTTTTGTTTTCAGTTTTCTATGTTGTTTAGTTTGGTTTTTTTGTTTTTCCTATTGGCTAATATGTTATAGGATTTGAAATCTCTACTACAGGTCTGTCTGCTCATCTCTTGGTTCTATTCATATTGACTTGAAATTTGTACTTATCAAGATATTTTTCTATGAGTTCCAGCAATGCTGACTGAAAAGCCTACCAGCTTCATGAGGGTGCAGTTCTCTTCAGTACACCATGTTTTTGTTTTGACATTGTGTTCCTCATGTAACTGTTTCAGCTTGGTAAGCCGCCTCTTTATCTTCTACTAGTTTCGAAAGGATTCCCAGCACATGCGGTGTGAAATTCATGTTGGTGATTCTCTTGTCAAGAGTGGGTGGGAGTACTGCAAGAAGAGAGATTTCAAAACCTTGAAAAGCAGTGTTGGAGTCATTGGATCAATTGCCTGAATGTGACCTGTGGTATGTGTAGTTACATTGGGGGAGTTGTAGCTCTGGCAATACAATGAAAAAAAAGTTGCAGAGGATCAAGAGCAAGAACAGATGCACATCAGGTGACACAGCCACATTTGTGACTAAATGGAGGAAAAGTGCTGCTGCTACTCCTGCTTCATGTGTAGTGAACTCTCTGATGATGTTGTTCACTGCTATGCAGATTGCATCAAAATGATGAAACACCATCATCTCAACTAACCATCTCAGCAAAGTGCATCAACCCTGCATAGTATGAAAAGGTGTGTTTGATACCCGAGCCGTTTGCCCATATGACTGATCACAACAACTCCCTTTGCTACAAACTTGCAAACCTTCAACATATTTCAAATTCTCTACACAATATTCATAATGGTATTTGAATTTCTGGAAGTTTTTCAATATCTTTTCCCCCAGTTTCTAATCTCATATAAAGATATCATCTCAGGAAAGTCCCAGAATCCTTGAATTTCTTGAAGTTTCTGGGAAGAGACCAAATTTTGATGGATCCACTTTTTTGATACAAAACTTAGATTGCCATTGGGGTTTAGGGTTTAGGGTCATAAACAAAATGTATTGCTTTTAGATGCACATTTTGAAGGTTCACAATGTGCACTCCTAAACCTCTACAACATTGACTGATCATCTTATTTCTCTGCATTTCTGCTACTTAACATGTTGCTTTTCTGTTCGTTTATCTGTCTATTCTTTTGTTTGGGATAGGATCCCGAAGACATGAATTACTATGGAAGAATGGGATATTTTCAAACTTACCCAAGGTGTTACATTCCATCCCAGTTCCACTGTGATGCAGCTGAAGTGAGCTCCAAAAAGGAGAACTGGGAATGGACGACTGAAGATATCAATCACTGTAAAAGCACTTTGATGCGGGCAGTGGGGAAACCATCAAATCCCTGAAACTTTGAAATTGGGTCCATACTTGCAGTGTTTTTTTTCTCGTTTTTGTGATGCAGCATGGGTGGCAATGATTCCACAAAAGATTTAGCATGAGTGGCGATGACCTCCCAGAACATTTAGTTTTAATGGCAAAATATTTGAGGAAACTGTCAAAACAGGAGAAAACTAGTAGAAAAATTGTAGAAATCTGGTGAAAATTCCATTGTCACTGGATGCAACCTGGTGCCTCAAACTTCATTCAAAAGCAATGTCTGGTGCATTGGAGCTAGAAACTCCTGTTCTGGTGGGTGAGGGCGAAATTTTGCCCCAATTCGCCAGAAAAAGAAAATAATGGTGTACCTTTTGATTGTTGCCATTTATCAATTCTTGTCCAAAAAGTTTATGATTTGATTTTGTCACATCATCATGTGATTTTGGCAAAACAAAATGTGTTTCTGCCAAATAAAAATATCTTTGAACTTTGGTGTGCATCTCTTGCCCACTGCTTAGCATGGTCATTGGATTTAGCTGGCTAAATAATTTTAGAATCCATAGTATATTGTTTAAAGTTTAGGGTTCACCTTTCTTTTCGGTTCACTTCGGCCACTTCCTCCTCCCTACTTCTTTTTGTTGGCCTTGCCTACCAAGGCGAGGATATTGTGTTTAGATTCATTATAGAGTATAGTAGCTTAAGGGATTGTGGCCCCTAGGTATTTTTATATAAGGATTTTTGAAAGATGATCTTTTGGTTTGTGTTAAGACCTGAGATTAGTTATAGAGTTATGATGCTGTGAAGGATTTTGGTTTCTTTTAGAGGATTTTATTTGAAGATTATATTTTTGCATGGTGAAATATTTGAATTTTCTTAATTCTTCTTTTGCCTTAAGATTTTTTTAAAATGTAAATGGCAAGGCCCCAGGGTGACACGCCCCTTGTTTCTTTTTTGTAGCTATTTATTTGTTTGCACTGCACACCTTTTGCACCTCATTTTGTTTATAGTAAAAAAGGACAAAAGAATTAAAGCTGTGGAAAACTTCCGAAAAACAATTGCAGAATTTTATCCATGAGCTTACATTTTCAAAACCAACGTTAATATACAATGTATATTGCATTTTTTGTTTGGCAAAAAAAATTGTCATTTGGTGACAGAAAACATTGCAGTGCTGCTCATATAAAGAATTTTTGTGAAAAAAAATCCATCAAAGTCGCCAGATTTCAACCAATTTTTTTCTTCTTAAATCACCAAATTCACCTCTCCTATTAATTAGATATTGGGAACCTGATGAGAACCCATTGGGAACTTAGACAGGACATAGTGGGAACAAATGGGGGAACCAGGGAAAAATGAAAAAAATCTTTCCCCCTCTCCTTAAAACTTAAAAGGAAAAAAAACAAGGCACCATGAGTGCATGCTTGGGCTCCCCATTGGCTGCATGCAAGTTTTTTCCCAAAAAAGATTGTCACCATTTTTGGCCTGGGCTGATACCGTAATACCTTTTCAGGTTCGGCATAAATTAAATTATTTTCAAATTTGCCGAATTTTTTGGATATTAATAGTTACTTATGACAAAAAATTTAAGAATTCATGCAATGAACTAAAGTTTGATACCTGAATCTCTCCAAGTGACTTTCCAGTAGTAAGTTACTCACCACCTACCCTCAAAAGCAGTAAAACTTCTTTTCTGCAAGCAGTTGCTTATAATGAATTTAATAGAGTGCCGAAATTTTCAGAATTCAAGTTTTAACTACCGAATTAAGAATTGAAAATTAAATTAATTATTCAGCACCGAGGTGCCAAACCTGAAAGGGTATTACGGTACCCCTTGCAAAGAACACCTTACCTATTTAGATGATAGGTCCTAGCAAGTCACAAAAATATAGCAGGATTCTTGAATTTTCTACTATCTGCTCCAACCTATAGCCAAATTTGGTTAATTCCTCTTGTGGATGATCACCAATATGGCTACATCTCAAATTTTAAAAAAAAGAAAAGAAAACACCCTAAACCCTAATTACTCACTGCATTTAAAAGCCTGCAAATTTACCCAGGGAGAAAGTCACTGTAACTTTTTGGCCCCTGACAAAACTGCACATTTCAGTTTCATAACTAAGCTTATCCTGGTTTTGATATTTTGATTGTTTGCCAGAAGGATCTCTCTTGTAGAAATGGAACATCAGACTTACTTTTGACATTTTATGAACGCACCGGCCCTTCAGGTACAATTTAGGGTTTAGGGTTGACACAATTTTTTAGGTTTTATGAAAAGGGAGTGAGCACAGCATTTGTTGGCCTTGCCTACCAAGGCAAAGATATTGTGTTTAGATTCATTATAGAGTATAGATGGTAGCTTAAGGGATTTTGGCCCGTAGGTAGTAGGTCTATTTTTATATGAGGATTTTTTTAAATATGATATTTTGGCTTGTGATGAAACTTGAGATTAGTTATAGAGTTATGCTCTCTTGAAGGATATTGATTTCTTCTAGAGGATTTTTTTGAAGATTATATTGTTGCATGGTGAAATATTTGAATTTCCATAAATCTTCTTTTGCCTTAAGATACTTTTAAATGTAAATGGCAAAGTCACAGTGTGACACACCACTTTGCACCCCTTTGTTTTTTTTTTCCAGCTCTTGCCAGAGGGGAAGTGCATACATTGATGTTCACTATACCACCCAGGCAGGTTTCAGAGGATGGAAATCAAATACATGATTTGAAACCTTGCAAAAGACTGGGCAGCAAACAAATGCACCATAGTTGCATAACATTGAAACTGAATGAGCATATGGAGTAAAGTGTTTTGAACTAAAGTTTGTGAACTTGTCTAAAGGACAATGGACTAGGCTATTGAGGGATTGATGCAGTATGGTGAACTCACTGAAGGGACAGCCATTGAGTGAAGCAAAGTGAGACCAATGTGCAAACAGCCCATCAAAGGATTTGAACCTGGCCAGTTGGTCAGTTGGGGTTAAAGACTAGCTCCATAAATGTGTTGTGCCTGTTGTAATGCATGTGATTTAAGCAAATATATCATGCGATGCATGGCAAAAATAGCAAACATTATTGTTGGGATAAGCATGCCCCCTATCTGTAAGGACCTCAAGTACCTTCTTCAGTATAAGCACCAAACACAATTAAAACTTTTTCTTCCCATGGCCACAAGTGTGTAATTTGGTTCTCTGACGTAGTAGGGGAAGGGCATACCCACCCCAATCCCCATGCCCAAGAACAATTGAAATGTTTTTGGGCCTGGATCACTACCCTGTCACCAAACATTTATTTAGATCTTTGAAATCTGTGTTTCATTTTCAGGGATTTAAAATGTTATGGGAGCTACCTCAAGCTCTAGAAATCACCTTTGAAGTACAAAGGAAAACAAGTAATGAAGAAATAGCAAGAAGAAAAATAAGCTTTCCAACTTACAAATCACATTTTCTTTCTTTTTTCTTCTCTTTGTACCCTCCCTCCTTTCAATGCTTTTAACTTTCTTATTTCTTATTCATTTTAAATGATTTAAAGTTCTATAGGAGCACCACCTTGAGTTCTACAAATCATCTTGGAACTCTAATAGCGACAGAGCAACATACAAGGAATTTTTTTGGGTGTTCAGGGACTTTCAGCCGTTTGTTTTTATGAGTTCTTGACCCCCTCTACTTTGGGGGCCGTAATTTTCTTTCTCAATTCTAATTTATTTTTGACTATTTTTAGTGCACCAGATGCACCAATAGGAGGGTTCAAGTTTTGTTTGGACCCCGAAAACAACGCAGCCCCCCCTTGGATCCTGAGCACTTAACTGTTCACTCACCAGCTGTTCTACCATAATGAATATTAAGAAGCATGTTAACTGCCAGTTAACCCTCAGTTCCAAACTTTTTCCCCCCCATAAAAACATTTGTTTTTCAAAAATTTCAGTTCCAGTTCCAGATTCAGGTTCTAATTCCAGTTTTAGAACTGGATCTAGGTTTTGAACCCAATTCTGGTTCCAGTTTCAAAAATCAGATTTGGTTTTGGTTCATTTTTTACTAATCCAAATCAGAACCAACAATTGTAATAGCTCAAATTGTCAAGTAATTGGCCAACACTGGTTAAAATCTAACTTGATCTTTGAATGGAGTAACCTTGCTACACTAGGGATATAAGTATAATTTTCTTTAAATGAAAAGAGGGAAGCCTTGGTTTTTGGTCAAGTTATTGCTTTTAATTTTTTATACATAACAATTAATACACAATCTTTGGCCACAGTGAACCAGCACCCACCAGCACACCATCCATCAGAGGCCCACAGTGAACCAGGACCCACCAGCGCACCATCCACTGGATGCCCATTATTACTCAGTTGTGGATGAACCTCAATTGGGTTACTATTTGGTTCCACCTTGGTAACCAATTCTGTAGGAAATAGGTTTCATACATAGGCAGACAAGTAGGAAAATAGGTAATTGCTAGGTAAGTAGATGGTTTATACATAGGTAAGAGATGTTTTTACGACCTACCAACTAACAACCTGCTTGAGGGTTGTTGGTAGGTATGTAGGTAGGTAGGTAGGGAAAAAAAAGCAACTAAACTAACCACCATGGTTAATGAGGGAAATGGAACCTTGTAACAAGTTTTTAACTTTTAGGGTTTGGATGTGTACTTGAAGGACTTTTAGGGTTTTCAAGGAAGAATGGTTTTTCTTGTTTTCGGCTAGGAGTCTTTGTAAATTTCAACAATGGAGACAAGGATGGAGATGTGGTGGTGTTTATGTGTTGAAGTTTTTATGTCGTATTCTTTTATTTGGGATGAGAATGTTGTTGTGGATATTACTGGACGTTAGCTAAATTGTGGCAAGGGAGTTGCCAAGCGAAAAGTGGCCGGCGAAAATCTCACTATGAGGTGGAAGTCTCGCTGTGGAACGAAAGAATGAAGAATATAAAAACAGATAAATGAAAAGGGGGGGAGGCTTTGTTTTTCAATAGGTAGAGGTTTTTAGAGAAGAGAAGCTAGATTTTTGTCTCCAATAGAAGTATAGAGAAATCCGTTGCATAATGTACTTGAAGAGGCAGAAATTTAGTCTAAGGGTGGGTTTTGATGGTTAGTAAGGGGGATGATGAAAATCTTAGAGATTCCAAGGGCGGCCAAAAATCCTTCTCAATATGTATGTGTCGGGTTGATCTGTATGTGAGAGTTGTTGGCTTACATATCATGAAAGAGCACCCTGATTACTTGGAACTTCGAAGAACAACTATAATCTATTGATTTTACAATGTGGATCATGCCAGGGGGGGTTGTCGTTCTTTGTAAAACTTGTGAAGCAGTCATTAGGGAGTTGAAGTGTGTTGTTTTCTTGCTTTTATGTGTTATCAATATGAGGGATGGTGTCAAGAGCACTGGATTATGCAATTTGTTTGGGCTTAGGGATTTATGTTGAAAGTGTAATCTAGGACTTGGGTTCTTATGGAAGCTTGATGTGGTTTTGGGTTCATATGGTTTGAAAACATTGAGAAGGAGAAGGAAGGCTAGTGGGTTCAAGAGATAGAGATCAAAGCGTTCTGACCCCCTAGAAACCTCAAGCCTCTCTTTGTTGAAAAAAGCAGGAACTTAGGTGGTTACAGGATTTGAGTTAGGTGGCCATAGGCTCATGCCAGTGGGTGATTCTTAAAGTGTATTTACCATTTAATGTATGTGTTCTGTGTTTGGATGATTGTGTGGCCTAGATTTTGGTATCAAAGTAAGTCGACTTAGGTATACAATCTATTAATTTCGAACAACATTATGTGTGGTGATAGGTTTTATGTCTCGGGAAGCCATGTCTAGTCCTAATTCAGACTAGTTTGTTACTGATCTTCAATCAATCCATGATTAGCAAATTGTTAGGAGTTTCAATAACCCTTCCAATCAACCATTTCCTAAAGTTGGATCTGTGGTCTTAAGGTTGGTTAGATTTGGTGTGGTGATTGTGGTGGGATTCAACCCTGCAAAAACACAAGATGGAGATATTGCCATCAAACTCACACATAATGGGTGTGTGTCTAGGGTGAGAATGTGAGTGAAGTCACAAGATGGAGCAAGCGACTGGTACACAAGTGCAGAATTGTAACAACAATTCCACTTCACCTCTTACCTCGCATAGATCTACCCACATTGTGTTAAATAGAACCAAAGAAGTTCCTAGGGTTGGAGATATCTTGATACCTTATTCTGTAAGATCTCCTGACCACTTCACCAAATTTTTCATACCCGAAATTGAGGCCTTGTTCCAAGCAGGTGACAGGATTCTCAGAGTTGATGCATTTGGTATATCATCATGATTGGTGTGCTGGAGGCTTTGGCAGGATGTTGAATTTCAACAATTATGGCAACTAGATAGCTTAGATGAGCAAACTTTCTCACCTTTGCCAATTGTTTTTCAAGATCTTGTTCCAATAACTAAAGGAGAGCAACATGAGTTCTTTGAATAAAAAAGCGCAGGACAGAATTTAAGTTTTATTTTGGGAGAGGTCATGAATTTTAGAAATCCAACGGGAATCATATCCTTTGATGAGATTATATTTTCCCAATAATGCAATGCAGGATCTGTAGTTGTTAGTTAAATTAGTTTGCATTGGTAACCTTAGTTGGACTATGTCTATGAATTCCTGAAAGTTAAGACTTGGCTGTCAAAGTGACTATGAATCCTTCATTAAGGTGGTAACCTAGATGAAGGCTAGACGTGGGAATAGGTTTATCATGCAATGTCTTTCTATTGTTGACATTCAATACTTGTACACTGGATGAAATAGATGTATGGTTGTTTGATGTGGTGACCTAAGCTTAGTTTCAAACACTGATACCTTACCTAAACCCTCATCTTTTGATCTTGTAGTGACAACATAAGGAGAAGTAATATTTTATGTACTAAGTACACCAAAGAAGGGAAATGGATTAATAAGGTTTGTGATCATGAGGATGTCTACACTTGCAAAGATTCTTTTTAGCTAGTCTGTCCCAATAATTTTCACTATTTGACCTGAATCCAACGAATCACCATGACTAGTCTTCAAGGTGTGGATGAGTTATTTTGGGGCATGGACCATGAGGATGTGAATGATTGGGTTGAACGTCTGACTATGGCAGCTGAGGTCAGAGATCTCAATGATGATAAACTATTTAAGATAGCCAAATTGAACTTACACGGCCGGGTTAAAGAGTGGTTCAAAAAACTTAATCCACCACTAGCAAATTGGACTGTTTTAAGGACTGCAATTGTTCAAAAGTTTGGTGATGTTGATGTAGATGAAATTCGTGTCAAACTTGATGTAATCAAACAAAAACCCAAAGAACGGGTTGAAAAATATTTTGAGAGGTTGGATAAACTTTTGCAAAGAGGGAATATTGGAGATGCTAAGCAAAGGAGAAGGTTTCTGGCCCAACTAAGGCCAGAACTTAGAAAATTCTGTGTGGTAAGGACCTACACAAACATTGAAGAAATGGTGAGTGCAACAACAGAGATTGAGAGAGTGCTAAGGGACCTAAGGGAGACACCATATGATCCCCTCAGGGAGGAAAAGGTGAGGATGCAACTGGAGAATCATCTACAAATAAGCAGTTGTCAGTGTTGAATGAAACCTTGATACACTTTTAGGGAATTTAGCAATAGAAGTGGAGCTAATGCTAGCTCTTCTGGGAATACATCTAGGTGTCAATTATGCCAAGTTGATGACCACATGGCCTGTCCAAAGCACAATGATATGCGGCCCAAATGTGGCAAATGTGGTGGAGGACATAGGGTTGAAAATTGTGGCATAAGGTGTTCAGTTTATAATGGTTTAAGGCACTCGAAGGATTATCGTTGGAAGAAGAAAGACACTAAACATTCTAACTCCACTGCCAATTACCTTGAGGTGTTGGTCAATGATGAAGAGGCCACACTAACAAAACTGAACAAAGTTTGTGGTGCTACTCACCATTTGTCATCTGGAAACATAATGCCCAAGAGAAGGCTTCCGATGCAGGTTAATGAAGCAAAAGGGATTGCCGAACAAGTTTAAGGCATTGAGGCAAGAGATAGAACCAAGGAAGCAATGCCCAATTTTTTAACAAGATAAAAAATTCTTTTACATTTCATGAAAGGTTGGATTTCCTTAACCCCCATGGAAATAATCATGAGGATCCTTGGAAAATTGGAGTATCTTGAAGGGTTGGTTAAATTGTCTAGAAAAAAGAAAAATGAAGAGATTGGTAGGAATCAAGTTGCAATTGTCAACAATACCCTTGCTGTCAAAATGATTTCTGTGAACAAAACTTACTGAAGGAAAACCATGCACTTGCCCGTGGAGATCAATAATGGGGTGATTGAGGGACTTGTGGATATTGGCGCATCTATGTCAATAATGGCAGCTAGTATAGTATGAAAGCTTGGGATCATGCATTTGGTCTCAGGACATGAGACATACAAAACAACATCTAGTACTATTACCATTGCTTCGGGGAGACTTGATGACATACATGTGCATGTTGGTAATGTAGTTTGTAGTATGGTGTTTTTGGTGGTGAATATAGATACATATGACCTCTTGCTAGGTTTAGACTTCCTCGTGAAGATTGGGGCAATGGTCAATGTAGAAAAATGCACCATACAACTTAGGCATGGACCTAGGGCTGACGTGGAAATACTACCTTTGAATGTTGTGAACATTGTACAATATGGAGAGACACAGCCTACCTCCTCAATGGAACATGTTAAGAATCTTGACAAGATGTTCCAACAACTCCAAATGGAGGACCTGCTTGAAAAGGGCTTTTCTTGGAAAGGTAGATGTTCTTCAAGTTCAAACCATCCTAATGATGAAGGATCATTTGATGACAACATAACTAAATTTGAGAGTGATAATCATGAGCAAAATGCTCAGTTAAGCCTGATCATGCAGGAAAATGAGGGCATTTGAAGACGATCTGAAGGAGCAATGGCTAAACCACCTTCTTCAATAGGACCCTAATCAAATTGTGAATTTGATATTACAAGATTGGCACTGTAAACTGTTGGAGGAGTATATAATAAAAGGGGATGATTATGCTGATTGGTTTCAATGGGCAGCTATTAAAAAATCAAAAAATCTCAAGGGATGTTTTGTTAATGTGCATGTGCTTAATCCAGTGCATCTGGATCATGAAAACATGCAATAGGTTGTTCCATTTAGAGATGAAAGGTGGGATGAAATATAAAGTAGGATAAAGTTTGACCAAGCCCTTAGTGAAAACCAGGCTGAAGAACTATGGATTCTGTTGGAGGACTTCAAGGATGTCTTTGTTTGGCACAAAGGGGAGTCGAGGTGCTACACAATAGGGGAACATGCAATTGACACAAGGCTTTCCCCCATGTCACACCACACTTGGGAGGTTGTCTTACTAGGGAGAAGTTGAAGTGAATAGACAAATTCAAACATTGATCAAACTTGGTAAAATGAAAAATAGTTATTTTGAATATGTTTATAAGGTCAGTCGACCTATTAAAAGGGATGGCAGTAGGTGGTTCTGTGGTGATTACAAACCATTGAACATGCAGACTAGAAGGGATTCATTTCCAATGCTTTTGATTGATGATGTTCTTTCTCAGATGGGAAACAGCTAATGGTTTAGTGCATTGGATTTGCAATTTGGCTTTTGGTAGATCCAAATGTTGCCAGATGACGTAAAAAGGACATCCATAATCACAAAGTCTGGTCTCTATGATTGGAATGTGATGCCATTCGGATTAAAGAATGCAATAAGGACATTCTCCATAACTATGGCTGAACTATTTAAAGATTGGACAGACTAATTCTTGAAGGTCTTTGTTGATGACGTCAACACACATAGCCAAACATGGGAAGAGCACCTTATACATTTGAAGGCTATTCTTACACGATTTTGAAAGGTAAATTTGAAGTTAAACCCCGGGAAATGTTCTTTTGGTGCACAACAAATTGTAATTTTGGGACATGTTGTGACCAGACAGGGCTCATATCCTAATCCAAAAAAGGTACAAGCTATTAATGATTTTCCAATACCTAGATCTGTAACTAATGTGCGGGCCTTTTTAGGTTTGACAAAACATTACAGGAATTTTGTAAATGGGTATGCTAAAATTGTTATGCCACTTTTTGACCAAAAAGGATCAAAGTTTCCTTTGGACCATTGCATGTCAGGAACCTTTTGACATTCTCAAACTCAGGTTGATTGAGGCACCCATCCTTGTAAGACTTAATTTTGAGAAGCCCTTCATACTTGATATAGACTGGTCTATAAAAGGAATAGGGTCGGTTTCATCCCAAAAGCAAAATAAACATGAATTTGTTATTACATACGTAAGTAAAGGTCTCACACCTTCACAAAGGAAGTTCCATCCTATGGAAGGTGAGTGTTATGCTTTAATATGGGGGATAATGCATTTCCGGCAATATTTATATCAAGCTTCCTTTGTTGTCAGGACTAACCACAAACCATTAGAGTGGCTTGCAATAGTTTCTGATCCATTTGGCAAGAAAGGCAAGTGGATCTCTCTGCTCCAAGACTTCAACTTCAAAATTGTCCATAAGGCAGGAGCTAGGCATGCAAATGTTGATGTTTTGAGCCGCAATCTAGTTGGTTCACATGATGAGGATGAGGATTTTGGGGTGGAAATACAAGATGAGAAAAATAATGTTAGTGTGGCATAGGTATGGAGATCCACTACCTTGAGTCCACATATCCTTACTATCTCCTAGACTGTTGATGTTGAACTGATGCAAAGGGGAGAACATGAAGAAATTAATCAGTTTGGGGAATTTGCAAAAGGGAATTTTAATTTCTTAGCTAAGGAACCTGCCCCAAAAAGAAAGGCAAATAGGATTTCAACACCAAACACTAACTATTCGGGATTGATTTGCGAAGCCCAAGAGATGGTGGATGCAAAAATAAATCCCATTGATGGGAATAGCAATGAGGAAGACATTGAAATAGAAGAAACAAAGATGGACATCTAGAAGGATGAAACTTGCATGATTTTGTTGTTTAGAAGCATTCTGGACCAAGTGTTGGATGATGTTATTAAGGTTGACCAAGCCAAAAGAAGATTGTTGAATTACCATTAGAGAGAAGATACGTTGTTCTTCAAGAATTTGGTGGTCCCAAAATTCGAGGAAAGAAAGACGCTTGTCAAAGACATACATGAGGAGATTGGGCATTTTAGTGAAGGAAAAACATTAGTTGAGTTTAAGAAAAGATTTTTCTAGCATGATAGAATAGATTCTATGAGGACGGTGGTGAGACAATGCCAACGTTGTTAGCTTGCCAAAAGTTCAAAAAACATTAGATCAAGTATTGAAAAAATGAAAAAATTCCTATTTGTGACCTTTTCTATAGGGTGGCATTAGATACTGTTGGACCTTTACCTGAAACTAAAGATGGAAATAGGTATGCTCTGGTTGCCATTGACCACTACTCAAAGTGGTGTGAAACAAGACCTGTCAAGGATCATGATGCTGTTATTGCCACAAGATTTTTGGAAGAAGAAATCACATGCAAATTTGGTGTGCCTAGATTCATTTTCATGGACAATGGAGGTGAGTGGATGGCTGAATTTGACCTGATGTGTATGAAATATGGGATTATTCATCAGTTCATAGCTCCACAATGGCCTTAATGCAATGAGATGGTGGAGAAGATGATTAAAACCTTGAAGAATGGATTATCTATTGTGTCATCTACTAATTTGGATAATTGGGACCTCCAATTACTTCAAATTTTGTTTGGCTATAGATGTGGTGTTCAAGCCGGCACCAAATTCTCTCCTGTCATGGTGCTGACTAGAAGAACCCCAAGGCTCACATGTGAGAATAGCCTTGCTGCATTTTCTAATGTAGAGGAGGAAGAATTCACCTTAGAAGAGATGATGTAGCTAATGGTGAAGAAGCTCAAATTCATTTCCAATATGCATTCATTTGTGTTGGAGAATGTGAACCAAACATAAAAGAAGCAACACAAAAGCTATGCTATGTGAAAAGGCAAACAAGAGTTTGTGGGATTTGAGGAAGGAAAAACCATGGTAAAGATGAGAAAGCTAGGAAAGAGAAGGGCATTACTTGGTAGTTGGGAAGGTCCGTATGCCTTTATGAAATACAAAGACGAGAAGGGATGCAGAAAATTTGATGATGACAGCCGAGTCTGCATCCTAAAAGGGATTGATGGCAAGCAATGGGAACATGCTAGGCGTGATTTGCAAGTGTTCAACTAGGTTCGAAATATGTGCTGAGATAGATAAATCAAGGAAGGAGATGTCACATGTGCATCAAGTTTTTAACTTTTAGGGTTTGGATGTGTACAAGAAGGAGTTTTAAGGTTTTCAAAGAAGAATGGTTTTTTCTATTTTCGGCTGGGATTGTTTGCACGCAGTGGTAATGGAGACAAGGAAGAACATTAATGGAGATGCGGTGGTGTTTATGGTGTTGAAGTTTTTATGTCGTTTTCTTTTATTTGGGATGTGTATGCTATTGTGGATATTACCGGATGCTGGCCAAATGTGTGGCAAGGGAGCTGCCAAGTGAAGAGTGGTCGATGGAAATTTCATTGTGGGGCGGAAATCTTGTTGTGGGGTAGAAAAATGAATAACAACAAAGTAGATAAATGAAAAAGGGGGGAGTTTTATTTTTTAGTAGGTAGAGGTTTTTAGAGAAGAAAAGTTGGATTTTTGTCTCCAACAGAAGTATAGAAATATTCGCTACGTAATGTACTTGAAGAGGCAAAATTTTTGTCTAAAGGTGGGTTTTGATGGTTGATAAGGGGAATGATGAAAATCTTAGAGATCTCAAAAATGGCTAGAAATCCTTCTCAATATGTGTGCATTGGGTTGATCTATATGTGAATGTTGTTGGCCTACATATCATGAGAGAGCACCTTGATTATTGGGAACTGTGAAAAACAATTATAGTCCGTTGATTTTATAATGGGGATCATGCAGGGGGGGGGGGGCTGTGGTTCTTTGTAAAACTTATGAAGCAATCACTAGGGAGTTGGAGTGTGTTGTTTTCTTGCTTTTAAGTGTTGTCAATTTGAGAGATGGTGTCAAGAACTCTAGATTATGCAATTTGTTTAGGCTTAAGGATCTATGTTGAAAGTGTAATCTGGGACTTGGGTTCCTATGGAAATTCGATGTGGTTCTAGGTTCATATGGTTTGAAGACATTGAGAAGGAGAAGGAAGGCTAGTGGGCTCAAGAGAGTGAGATCAGAGCAATTTGACCCCTTAGAGACCTCAAGCCTCTCTTTGTTGAAGAAGGTAGGAACTTAGGTGGTTACATGATTTGAGTTAGGTGGCCACAGGCTCATGCCAGTGGGTGATTCCAAAAGTGTATCTATGATTTAATATATGTGTTCTGTGTTTGGATGATTGTGTGACCTAGTTTTTTGTCACAACCCAACAGAAAATTGTTTCCTGATTACTTACTTTTCATCCTTCATGGTGCACTACTGGGTGCTGGTTCACTGTGGCCAACATTGGGTAGGTTTTTCTTTTGAATTATTTTGAGGCCCCATAGGTTATTAATATCAATAACAAAAAGAATTGAATGTCAAGCAAGTTATCAAAAACATTTGAGTAGCGACTATTGATTATGCATCAAAATAACCAATTGAGAACCGCCAATTAACCTGTTAGTTATATACCGATTATAGGAATTTTAGAAGTTAAAATCAAAATTATTAATTTTTCTGCTTTAATTTTATTATTATTAGTGTTTAAAGATCGATAACCTACTGGATGATAACTGTGTCATCTAAGTAAGTTATTGGTTTTGAAAATTCAATACCAAGCAATTATCAAAAAAATAAAAAGCTATTTGATAAATAAGAAATAACCGAGTTGATACCCTTATTGATAACCAGGTCACTTTTCAACAACCGGCCAACACCGGTCACCACTCACCACCTTACAAATCTATGAGAGGTGAGGAAGAGTATGGAATATGCTATTTGAGAGGTTCATCAAAGTATAACACTGGAGAATTTCAGTTAGGTTTTTACATTTTGGGAAACTGTGATGTCTATATATGTATGTAATAAAAAATTTAATTAATTTTTTTTAAAAAATAAAAAAAAAAGCGTTTTCTAGTGAAGCGTTTTAATTGTACATTGCAGTAGAGTGAATAATATGTTTGAAAACCTCTGGTTGAGATCACCCTTGCAGTAGGCTGCTATTGCAATGATGTCTGCTTGAAATCTCCACCAGAGTCCAAAACACACATCATTAGGAAAAGGAACTCTCCTTTGGTAGACCAAACAAAAATGAGTCTCTTGTGCAGTGTACCCTCTTGTAAGTAGTTGTGTCCAAAAACATCATGAGCATGATCATCATCATCACAGAGATTCACAAAAGTCATTCTGAAGAGTTGTTTTTGGGGGCTAATTTGCAGGAACTCACTCAGATTTTACTACCTATCACCGATATCTCACTGAAGCCCGCCCTTACTAAAGGACTTGCTGTCCCCTTTGACTGGAATGCAAAGGAAAGAATTTTTGACAATTTGTTTTGACTAGGTAGCCTAGTCTGTTGTTGGTTTTTTCATTTGTTTTGCTCTTCACTTGTCTCTAGTCTCTCTCTACCCAGTCCTCTTTTGAACCAACCACTGCTTTGGACAAACAGAGTGCCTGCCTGATTGTGCAGCAGACTCATTCAAACTCTTGTTGGTCAATATCACTTGCTACAACATCATCGTCGTCATCATAATGCACCAAATTATACCTCTCTCCTCTAATCACAATGACCTTATGCAGTTTTTCTTGACCTTGGATGTGGACTTGTGACCTGCATGCAACAAACAAAGTGTGCTTCTTTCAACACCCTTACTTACAATAATGAGGTCAAACTGTCCCACATGACACACCCCAATGGCAAGAGCTGGTGAGACCACACACACTTCATATACATCCTGTGTCCTAGGGATCTTACAATCTCACACCCTCCGCCCTAGGGCTCTTTTCGCAAGCCTGATTACTAAATGTAATCTGCCCTATAGATACACTTTAGAATTCTCTCCAAGGTTATTACGTGTTATGTAAAGTCCTAGGGGGAGAGCATTCTCAGAATAAGGGGTTGCCTTGGCCAGGCCCCTTATTCTGAGAATACCTTCCCCCAAGTGCTTTGCATTGCATGCATAATGCACAGCTACTGAACATTCTAAATCTGAAAAGTTCCTCCACTGAGAGGATGAACTTTTGTGGTTATAAGGTTGCCCTCTGAGTACACTGTGTAAATGACAGCAGTACTTTATATTGGGGAGGGTAACGGCCACAGAGCAGTCCATTCCTGAAGTAAGGGCCTACTCAAGGTGGAATGCCTCTGGTGTTGGCGGAATGCATTGGGTGTTACTTTGGGAATGCCTTATTCCTTGTGTGTCACTTGGTGTAAAAAACTTACAAGTAAGTTAGTTTTGGATTTTTTTCCCTGTGATGCCCGCTGGGTATCATGCGGCAAATAGAAAAGAGGTTGAGCATTATGAAAAGCAAAATGCTTGCAAAGTTCAAAACACCCCCCCTCTTATGGTCGAAAAATTCTACAGCTCTGTAAAGTTACCAATAAATACACTAGAAAATTTCTCATAGGTTTTATACATATTTGAAAGGCATCTTATTTGCATTAATAATGCCACCACCTTATGCCTACAGGAGGCTTCCTACATCTTTGTAGGTCTAAGATGCCTCTAATGTGTGAGAGGTGTGTAGGTCTGTCTAAACGCCTGTCAGTCCTGCATCATGATCTAGTTATGTTTAGGGTTATGACAACATTGGTCTTGCGTTTAGGAGGGGAAAGCCCTTGGGGGGGGGGAGAGGGGCGCTCAAACTTTCTCGAAATGTGGGGCTGGATTGCACTACCGCCTCAACTCCTTGTTTCAGTAATACCCCCACCCCAGGACCGGCCTTACCCTCCACTTGTGTTGTGCAATTCTTGATGAGGCACCTTCTGCTTTGTAGGGAGCGTCCTTGAAAATGTAAGATTCTGCACCCTCCCTTTCAAGGAAGCAATCCTGCAATAACCTTTTTAAATCTTTTAATTTCTTTTTAAATTAATTCTTTTAACACCTTGTTATTAACAGTCATCTCATGATTTTCTTAACACAACCATCTCATAAAAGGCTTTTACCAAGTCTGGCTTTATGTCCTGTATGGCACATGGAGAGGCTATTCCAAAAATGCAGGGTCGGACTTGACTTTGGCCTTGCACAGGCCCCTTATTTCACAAGTGCCCTCATTCGAAGGCCATATCCTACATTAAAGATCTAGCAGAAACCATGGTCAAGTGCTAGTGCAAATGACCAGATATCTCAATGATTCTCAAGATTATGTGACAATAAGAAGGTTAGAAAAGATTTTTAGGGCTTTTGCAAGTTTCTATTTACTGCAAGATTCTATTTGTCACAATTTTATGCAAGTTTTAGTTTATTTCAAGTTTTTATTTGCTTTGCATTGGTTTTGGTTTTTTTTGTTGGTATAGGTACACTCAGATTGATAAACATTTGCACGATAGAGCTTTACAAGGTATTATAAGTGGCAAGAAAGAAAGACAATCATCTTCTAGGTTATGATGAGCCATTTAATGACAAAAGAGATGCATTTGAGAATGTTAAGGTAACTTGATTATTTGTGCATATAGGTAGTTGATTTTCTATTCAGCGTGCAATTTTTTTTGTGATGGTTTTTTATTCTAGGAACTTGAATGTAAAGAACGAGCGTTTGGTGGTGGTTTAGTTGCTCTTAAGGCTTTACTTCCTATTCTTGATGCTTTGTTGGTTTGAGTTTTATGATGGAGAGATACTAAGAATCTAGCTTGACTCATGTGCTTATGTTCGTACTTTTGTCAAGACACAACTGTTTTTGGTTAGTGCTTGCTATGGGACTTCACTTTTGATGTTGATTCAACACTAAAGGCAATGATAATTGTGGATTGATGGAGACAATTGGTTACTACATTGCATTATAAAGATGTTTGTTCTTTTTAGATGGATTTTGACATTTTTTTTTAATGGTGGACTTAGGCTTTGATGGAGTTGAGACTTAGTTTTAGCTTTGATGGACTTGTGATTTACAATTTGCAGGAGTTTAAGCAAGACATGTTATTGAATTTTGATTTTTTAGAAGCATGTGACCAAGTTGTTTGGGCATTCATATTTGAAGTCTTGCAGAGAATTGGAAGAACCAAAGCATTCATCAACAAGGTAAAGCTATTGTTTGAGGGAGTTGAAGTTATTGTGAATGTCAATGGAGCATCATCATGCGCTTTTCCTATCCAATGCAGAGTTAAACAAAGGTGCCTAGCAGCACCTTATTTCTTTCTATTAGTAAGTGGGGCACTCAATCAAGACATTAAAGATGTTGCCGATGTATAAGAGATGTACATGGGCCACATTAGAAACATTAGGCTTTCAAATAGGAATATATGACAATTCATTAACTAATATGTTGACAACACCACTCTCACAATTTGTGGAGAAAAAAAGATTTGTGGAAAACAAAATTGACATCTTTAATACATTCAAAGAGGTTTTTGGTTTAAAAATAAACTACGCCAATAATTGTGCATTTTAGCAAGGAGTTACATGAAACAAACCTCCTTGGCTAATTGGTTACCATTGGAAATGGGTTCAAGCCAATGAAATAACTAAATTATTAGGAACCTCTTTTAGCATTGACATTTTCACTTCCAAATTACATTGATGAATACCTTTATATGTAATTGAGTCAAGGAGAAGTTAGATTATTGGGTGTTGACCCAACTACCACCTATCCCTAGTTGGGTGGGTGGTCATAGTTAATAGTGTACTGCTCTCTTCCCTTTGGTATTTCACATTCATTTGGAAATTTGGGGGTAGTAAGCAAAACATTAAAAAGGTAAAAGATTTAATATGATATTTCTTATGGTTTGTGAATAGTAAGAGATTGTTGATTATTGCACAAAAAAAGTGGTGGTCTAGTCATCAAAATAATTGACCTTGAAAATGTAATAAATGTCATCATGACCAAATGGGTTATATGTGCATTGGAAGTAGGAGAAACAAATTTGAAATCTATTGTGGGGTTTTGGCTACCATCTTCTTGATTAATAAAACAACTAAAATGGGGTAAGAATACTTAATTGGTTTTTATTCAAAGGTTTATTGTAGGAAACGGATCAAAAATCAAAAATTGAATTATGAAAGCTTGGAAAAAGCTATTTAATCACATTCATTTGACCTCAACCCAAAGCAAGACAAAGCTATTTTGGTAGTCACTTTGGTGGGGCAAGAACTTCAACAAAGCTCATTAAAGATTGTCATTGATTAACGCAACCAATCACAACCAATCTCAACTATAAGGGGGTTCAATCTTTTGGTGACATTGGGACAAATTACAAACTATAAATTAGTTTTAAAACATGAAATGGACTAATAAATTAATTTGAACCAAACAAAAATTGAATTGCAGAAGAAATTCATCCAATCTTTTTCTATTGAAAAAATATTTGTACTTCAAAACTAGGAAGACCACTTCTCCTTAGGAGACTAAGTGGGGATTTAACAATTTTTGAAGGATCAATTTCCTACTCGAATGGTTAAGGTGAGAATAGGAGTATCAATCCACAATGTGTAAAGTAGCTAAACAAAGCCTTCAAATCATGGAAGGATCCAATGATTACTTGGCAAGCCCATATTCAAGAATTTTCAATTTGATTAAATGGACCACAATTGATCAAAAATTTCTTTTGGGAGGAATTGTTATCCATAAAGTTATTGTGGACATATTTACCAAAGACCTTCTTAGGAAAACCTTCTTATTTCTTTATGGCAGTGAGCAAGAAGCCTTTCTTCAATTGAAGCTAGTGGAGATGGTTAGTTAAATATGGAATATCACTATTAAGAAATAGATCAAAACTATTAAAATTGAATGAAAGAAAATGGTTAAGGGAATTCAATGGTGTTACAAATTTTCAATAACCCAAGGCGTGAAATCCAAGATGTGCAAAGAGAGAGTCAACCTTCATCTATTCCATGTGGTATAAAGTTGCAACAATAAATGTATGGCAAGCTAGCATCAACTTTGAAATTGATTCAAGTTGCAAAGTGTGCTCTACAAACACCATTGAAAACCTTATTCATCCCCCTTGTGATTGCCCTTTGTTTTATAAATTGTATGGGAGTTCTCTATTTATGTCCTTTAAATATAGATTTCATTCAAAGCCTTAAAAATATCAGAAAGTGGAAAATGTTCACCAAAGAACAATAATGAGCATAATGATTATGTGTTCAAAACAATTGAGTGGAATGAATTTAAAAGAGTCAATGATTCATGAAAAAATCAATCAATATGGGAAGATTACATGGAACATGATAGTTATGTTGGCCAAAAATAAATTTCAAGAGGAGGAATCCTTCTTCCATGCTAAATCAATAGATCTTGGGATGCTAGACTTATATTTTGTATATAGTAGGACAACTTGCTATATTATGAGGTCTTTTGATAGGCCTCACGAGGTACAAATTTTTCCAATTGTTCATACTTCTATTGCCACTATCCTTTGAAGGTTGACCTTTTGTTTGTTGGGTTGGCTTGGTTGTTTCTATTTTCTTGTGCAATGAATTGTTATTCATTGTTATATATATTTTTAACAATTAAATGGCATTAGGTGACATGAATTTGATGCCAACTTCTCATTGACCTTGGACAAGAGAAATAATGTTCATCATTTGAAGGAACAATAGATAGTGGACAAATTATGACAAATCTATTTAGAATATTTGGAATAATTTGGCTTTAAATAAACATAGACCTATACCCAAAAAGATTGTTCAAACTAGGATGAAAATTGAGTCCACCTATTTGCTTGAGATGAATGCATTATTTATTGCCATAATTGTTGATTTTTTTCTTTCTTAAATTATCAATATAACATAAATTTAATATTATTCCATTTCTATACAAGCTTTTCATGAATTGGCATTAGAGCAACATGTAACACCATATGTAAGAATCACGCACTTGCCTAAATGTTTGCTTATTCACATAGAACAAACTTGCATTTGCAAATGCATAATTGCAACTTATGTTATAGTTCAAGGTTGTTAATTATATATAAACCTATAATTGACATTGAATACAATGATTCATATGCAATACCATTCAAACCTCCATGATAATTCATGCAAACAATCAAATCACATGATAGTTCATGTGTATATTGGATGCATTTTGTGACTTAACAAGTGCACTGCAAGCAATTCAACCATTATTCATTTGACCTTGACTTACTTTCTGTATGCAAAACTATTATAATGATAAAAATTTTCAACAACTAAGTTGGGTGTGTTTCAATAGTTCATAAGTTGAAAATTAGTTGTTGGTAATATTGACAAGATGGTGAATTCACAATAAAACAACCACATCACATCATAACCAGTGCTTAATATTTCGTATTCTATGTGGCAATTTAAATTGTTGTTGAAATTTTGAATTAATCTATATAATAACATTCAAATTATACCATGGGAACATGTGAATAAATTTTTAATTAATCTAATAAATGAAAGACACCCAATTGCACTTTTAAAACACTCATAACCACTATTTTCACTACAAAAAGGACATGTTAATGGCCTTGAAAATATTTTAAAATGACATTTTGAACAAAGTTTGAATGTAAACCGTAAAATAATGGTATAAAGAAAGTTTTTAAAAAAAATTATGATTTTTTGAAAAGTATTTTAAGAATATTCCAAATTAAATAGTTGTTTTTAAGCAACCAAGTGGGCGGGTGTTGGTCATTTTATTGTGAACACACCCAACATGGACATGTTTAAAATAAGGCTTGTTAGACATGTGAGAATGCTTTATACACATTGATGGGTAATGTGAAAAGTAACACATTTTATTTTCTTATTCAACACACGAATTGTCCAACAAGTCTAGAAAGAGACAAATAATGTGAAGAACATGTGTTAAATTGAAACAAATCACAAGTTTGTTGTGTCACATTTTGCTTTAACATAAAATGAACATGTGAGCTTGTAATTTGTAACCAATTCAGGGTAGAAGTTACAATCTCTATTCACAACATTTGAATTGTTGGATTCATTATCAAATTTACAACACATGTTTTCACAAAAGGTGATGTTTTGACACAACATGATTTGAAAGATAAAGGATTTGAATACACTAAAGACTAAGGACTTGAGGATTCACTAAAATTGACACATGATTGAAATTAATAAACATTGACAAAATCACAACATTTTGGACATGGTAAACCTTGCACCTTCAAATTGGATATGACACATAGTCAACTAACAACTTCAAATGGAAACATATACACAAGTGCATATTCTTGAAATCTCTAGTTGATCCTTTATTAATATGAAGTTTTTTGGGTTTTGATACATTAATTTTATTGCCATATAACCAATGATACCATATTAAAACATCAAATTAACAATGTAAAATGGATTTTGTGCAAACTTTATTTTGTCAAAAAATGAGCCATTCAACTATGCATTCATTTTGTCATCTTCAAATCATTTTCAGTCCTTCAATAAGGAGTCCATTAAGTTACAAAAAAATTGGTCAAATTATCTAAAAAGTGATTTTGGATGCTCTATGTTAATTAGATTAATTTCAAATTTATTCAAATGTTCTCATAATATATTAAATAAATTATTGTACAAGTGCACCAAAGAATTTCAAAATTAATTTGACATGCCATTTTTTAAAATGTAAAATTAAGTAATAGTTACACATTTCATGGTTCATTTTAACATGGACACACCCCTAGTGTAATCATCCAAATATCAACTTGCAATAAGGCAAGCTCACACACAACACAACACATCACATTGCTTGTGGATTACAAAAAATAACCATAGTAAAATCACAAACAACAAAGAAGGCCCAATAATTCAACATGAAGGTGTAAATGAAATGAACCAATGATGTTACTTTAGAAAATGATTGCATATCATTTTGCCCAAAAAAACTTTTTCATACAAATGAATTTTTGAACAATTTTTTTTTGCAAATTGTTATAATAAGTGTTTATAATTGTCCAAGTACATGACAATTTTTTTTTGTTTATAATTTTTTGAATAAATACGAAAATTTGAATATGTGTTGATGTTTATAAATTCAAGGTTTCATCTTTAAAAATGATAATAATTTCAAATCATAACCAAAAATTGATTTAATTTTTTTTAAAAATGTTTTCTTGTATAATAAGCTACAACCTTTTTTTAACTTATCATATACATTATACCCCATTTATATTTGGTAAAGGATTTTTGAAGTTTTAAAATTCCAAATCAAATTTGGAAAGTTCTTTGAATTTTTAAAGTTTTAAAATTCCAAATATTTTAAGGTATGAGTGTTTTTTGAATGTGACTAATAGGTCTCTATTTTCTTAATATTTTTCGTATCAATTTTGTTTTATTATATGAGTCCTTTTGATAGTCCTTTGCAAAATTGATTCCTTCAAACACAATAGTTGTTCATTTTCAAAAGTCCTAAATCAAAACTAAAAATTTTATCAAATGAATTCTTTGACATTCATATGTATGAAAAAGGAACAATTTGCCATGATTGCCATGGTTTTAAAAGGTAAAACATAAATGTTTTTTCAATTTTGATTATTTTCCTTCATCGTTCGACATCTTTTTTGGCTCATTTGATTACGATTGCACGCCTACGATCAAAAGGGATACCATACATCATGATTGGCCAAGAGTTGTAAATTGAAAAACACGGTCCATGTTGTTTTTATGTCAACATTAGATGCCTCTTGAAATCCAATTAGTGCATTAGTGGAAGAAAGAATTCATTGTCATCTTCATATTGCATTATTTCTATATAGGTGTTACATTTGTTAATGTTATTTCCTTTTAGGCTTCAACAACATGCACAAATCAAAAGAACTAACAAAGATACCAAGTTTAAGGTTTGCAATTTTAATCAACTTATTATTAAATTGGCTTAAACCAAGATATGAACATTGAAAACTAACTAGAAGCTTCAAAAATATAATGAACAAGTTTCTTTGAAGGCATGAAAGAGGATGTACGACGTACTTCAAATTGTGTAGATCAACATCACAACAACCACCTTAAAGCCCTTCAACAATGGCAAGAATATGTGAAAGTTCAAAACATACAACTTATTTCAATTAGAGTGTAACATTGTTGAAGCCAATTACAATACATTACTAGGCAAGGTGTTTAGTGCTTTGCATATGAACTTTTGGCATTGAAAAAAAGGTTTCAAAGAAAGCCAAAAATAAAAAGATCAACAAACATTTGAAGGCAATGGAGTGTTCTTGACGCTCATGAAACTTTGACTATTGGTTAGAAAAACAAAATGCATGTTGCAAATTTGGTTCAAGTTACAAGATAATATGACAAAAATATGTATGTGAAAGCTTGGAAATGAGAATGATTGTAAAAAAAACACAATGTGTGACATATTGGATTGTTGAAAGCCAAGAAAAACAAATAAATAAACAATGAAAGCAAGTGACAAAGCAAAAATTTGAACTCTAACATGAATTGAAGTTGAAATTGGAAGAAAGTGATGGGAAGGCAAAGAAAACAATGGAGGCATTAAAAAATACCCTTATATCCTAAAAATCCCAAACTTGCCTTTAGAAACTAAAACCCTAATTCAAATCTAGGTAGGTTTGTTTTTATGAAAACATCCAAGTTGATGTTTTAAGGTTGAACTTGGGTCTTTTGTTTAGGCAGGTCCTAGGCTTGGATCTTAAGTTAGTTTTCAAAGCATGTATAAAGCTAGGTCTAGTTTTTATACCTAGGGCCAAAACCATGAATGTTTTTTCAAGTTTTTCAATACTCACATAACATCAATAGAAACTTCCTCCTTTTCACCTTAAACCCCTTAACCTCAAAAACAATGTCATGTCCCCTCCCCTTCCTTTGCCACAAGTCTAAATATGTTTATAGTTTGTGAGCAACATAAACATCAATCACAAAAGGCATCCATTTGTTCACAACACATACATGTAACAAAACTAACAAAAAATAAGACAATGGGATCACATTTGACAAGTCCAAGCAAATTACTAATGGCCCATTGCATGACTCATGAGGCATAGGATGAGAAGGTTCTTATGCATACTTACATACTTACAAGCATAAGGTCCCTCCCACTCTTAAGGTGCATTGACACTTGGTGGTAGGGATTCTAGTGTTTAAGTCCATTAACATCATACTAATAAGTGAAGACTTAAATTTACTTATCATGAAAATTTTATGTTAAGCTAACATTCACTTAACATTAAGCTATTGCCCATTTAACATTGAGTGCCGCCTAAGATGTCACTTAGATTTTCATTTAACATTGACTTAACATCAAGTGTGAATGCATCATTAGGAGTAGGCATAAATTATAATATTTCCTCCACTTTTCTAGGAAGGATATTCATATGTAGGGTAATGCCCAAGCGTCCAGGTGTTGTCAAAATGAGGTCTCACCCAACCTGAGGGGTGGTTCTTGAAATAAGGCTCACCCAAGTTGAGGGGGCACTTATTTCATGAATGCCCCAATCCAAAGCCAGAAGACTGGGTGGGCTATTTCAAAACAAGGGAGCATTTCGAAAAAAAAAAAAATGTTCACTTGCAAAGTGGGTGAACATTTTGTTTCATTGGGGAACTTTTCAAAAATGAAAAATTGCACACTTTCCAGAGGAACAACTACACCCTATATAATGGGGCCTCTATTAGGACTTTAAAAATGACTTGGTCCTTATGGAAATAAGGTGCCCTCCAAATACATTAGGGACTATCTAACCCACAAGAGGCTGCTGGTTAACCACATATAATCTAACTGAAAAGTGGTGATATTATATGTGGTAACCAGGGTGGCCTTGAGCCTGTTACCAGACATGACCCTTTGTCTGTAGTGAGGAGTTATGATGATGGACCAATGGCACATTAGGGTACTCCACACATGCAAGTTATGAGTTATAACTTGTGTGCGGTTAGGAAATTTCTTTGAGTGCTTTACTTGATCCAACATAATGAATCATTGCAAACTTGTGAAGACTCACTTGTGGATAAAACTACTTACAATTGAGTTACCAAAGTTCCAAAGTAGGTAGATGCATGTGGATGGGTAGTACCATTGTGGGGGGTGGGTAGGTATTAGAAATCCCCTCAAAACTGCCCCTTGAAGACAATTCTTAAGGTGCATAACCACAGTTCTAGGAAAAAAAAAAAAACAAAACACTTGGTTTTTGATATATAACCACGGTTCTCAAACTTTTTGAAAAAATCATATGACCTCCCCCAAACCTCCGATTGTTTGCCACTTCTTGCATGACAACCAATGGCTCTTTGAGGGGTTTGAAAGCACCAGAACCAGTGCATATTTGATTCTGATTTTATTTCTCTCAAAAACTAAGAACTGATGGTTCTTTGACTCTAAGATATTTGAAAAACTGGAATCCACTATTACTTTAAAAAAAAAAAAAACAACCAAATACCCATTACACCAATGTTGGTTAGTACCAGACTTATGTTGGATGGTTATTTCTTTTTTTCTCATAACTGTCTTGGGTAGGTTATTCAAATTATTTTTGAGGGATCACACATGGTATCAATATCAACATGTTTTTTGAAATTTAAAACCTGATGATTATCAAAATTTCACTCTCAGAGTAATACCCCAGTTATCAATTTACTTGGTTAGTTTTTCTTTGTAACAACTGCTGGTTGGGTTGGTTCTTGCACTCGACTTCAGAATCATCAGTTATATATATACTGCCCATGTAGGTAGGTTATAGAGTTCATATATATGTTTGATCTGTTTTCTTTATTACCCTAAACATGTTTAGGGTTTTAGGTTCCATAACCAACTTGGATGAAATTCTAATCACCGGGATAAGGCATTAAAATTCAATAATTTGATATCATGCCCATAATGGTCTTGCTGGTTCTGGGGATGATCTGTATTAGGCAGGTAGGTTATTTCTCAATTCTTGAAAAAATCAATAACCAGCTGATAGATTATCAATATCAATATTAACAAATTGTGTATTTTCAATAATCGACCAACACTGGTTAGTACATATTTAACCACTACTGTGATTAATGGTGCATTCACACTTGATGTTAAGTCAGTGTTAAATGAAAATCTAGGTGGCAAGCACGCAATGTTAAATCGGTGATAGCTTAATGTTAAGTGAATGTTAACTTAACATAAAATTTTCATAGTAAGTAGGATTAAGTCTTAAATGACTAGCATGATGTTAGGGGACTCAACACTAGAGTCCCTAACACCAAGTGTGAATGCACCTTAAGAAGTATGGGAAAGGAAGTACAACTATCTGGGGAAAGAAGGATCCCACCATAATTGAATCTCTTTCTTCAGTCTGGAGGAGAAACTATTGTACTTGAAAGCTTCCAAAATGCTCACAGGAATCTTCTTCCCAAAATTGTAATACACAGGGACATGGTTGATGAATTCCCCGTGCAGGCAATTACATTGAGGATCCATGCTTGATG
>Ga0116231_10000067_pt1 | contig 111193 bp, 94 predicted proteins | sample S1TSphgellanicum_2_FD_89695 | JGI IMG/M metagenome (GOLD analysis project Ga0116231, IMG submission 89695) | Host-associated microbial communities from peat moss isolated from Minnesota, USA - S1T2_Fd - Sphagnum magellanicum MG | ecosystem: Host-associated > Plants > Peat moss > Unclassified...
CAGCCGAAGGCGGCTGGCGCGCTGCTTAATTTCGTTCTGGAGCGGGCCGAGGAGCGGCTGAAGCGTAAGAAGGACAAGGAGGTGGCCCGCGCCTCGGCCACCCGCAAGCTGCGCCTGCCGGGGAAACTGGCCGACTGCTCCGGCTCGGCCGCCAATGGCTCAGAGCTCTTCATCGTCGAGGGCGACTCGGCCGGCGGGTCGGCCAAACAGGCGCGCAATCGCGCCACCCAGGCCATCCTGCCGCTCCGTGGCAAGATCTTGAACGTCGCCAGCGCCGCTAACGACAAGGCGGCCAAGAATGCGGAGCTGTCGGACCTGATGCTGGCACTGGGGTGTCAGGGCGGTAGCCGCTACAAGGACGAAGACCTGCGCTACGACCGCATCATCATCATGACCGACGCCGATGTGGACGGCGCCCATATCGCCTCGCTCCTGATCACCTTTTTCTACCGCACCATGCCCGAGCTGATCCGGGGCGGGCGGCTCTACCTCGCCCTGCCCCCGCTCTATCGCCTGAGTCACGGCGCTCAAAGCGCCTACGCCCGCGACGACGCCCATAAGGACGAACTGCTTGCGACCACTTTCAAGGGCAAAAAGCCCGAGATCGGCCGCTTCAAAGGCTTGGGCGAAATGATGCCGGCCCAGCTCAAGGAAACCACCATGGACCCCGCCAAGCGCACCCTGGCGCGGGTGACGGTGCCCCGCTCCGAGGAAGCGGTGGAGGCCCTGGTCGAGACGCTGATGGGCCGCAAGCCCGAGCTGCGTTTCCGCTTTATCCAGGAAAACGCAGAGTTCGCGGCTGATGATATAGACGTGTGATCGGGGTTGAGGGCGGGGAGCCGGGGATGGGAGGCGTGTCAGATCGCGTAATCTACGGCGGCCAACCGCCGATCCCGGCGATCTCCGCTGCGGAAGACGAGGACGTCCAGCTTACCCTGACCGCAAAGGAGACAACCTCGACGGGCAAACAGCACTTCGATGTGCTGGACGGCCTGCGTGGCAGTGCGGCTCTATGTGTCGTCCTGTTTCACATCCATGCCATCGCCGTCGGCTGGCAGCCGCAGCGGCAAATCCTTCAGCACGGCTATCTTGCAGTAGATTTCTTCTTCCTCCTGTCCGGCTTCGTCATCGGCTACGCCTACGACGATTGCTGGAATCGCCTCTCGACTGGGGGCTTCTTCTTATCGCGACTGATCCGCCTCCATCCGCTGGCCGTGCTGGGCACGCTCCTCGGGTTCGCCGGCTATCTGTTCGATCCGTTCGCCGGCGGCAGCCAGCATTCGCCCGCCGGCGTCTTGGCTATGGCGCTGACGCTGGGCTTGCTCCTTCTGCCCAATCCGCCCCGCTTGGCCGGCCGATGGAGCGATACGCATCCATTGAACGGACCGGCTTGGACGCTGCTCCAGGAATACATCGCCAACATCGCGTACGCCCTTGTGCTGCGACTTTTATCGACGCCGGCGATTGGCGGGCTCGCTGTCTTTTTTGGGATCGTGCTGGCTATCTCCGCCAGCTTGCAGGGAACGCTCGATCTCGGGGCCGATTGGCAGAGTCTCTGGATTGCGCCGATTCGGCTGGCCTTTCCGTTCCTGACCGGCCTTCTGATTTATCGGTTACGCCGACGGCTGCCGCGGATCGAGATCGGATATCTGCCGCTCAGCCTCGTTCTGCTCGCTGTATTCCTTACGCCGACGTTATCCGTCGCGGGCCTCTTCAAGGCGAACGGGCTGTTTTCAGCATTTTGCGTGATCGCCGTATTCCCGCTCGTCGTCATCGCCGGCGCCCATTCAAACGCCGGGCAGGGCATGGCGGTGTTGTGCCGGGCAAGCGGGCGCCTGTCCTATCCGCTCTACATCACCCATTTTCCGTTCGTCTATATCTGGTCGAACTATCTGACCGCAGCGCGCCCTGCAAACGGGGTGGCGATCGGGGTCGGAATGGCTTTGTTCCTCTTTACCCTCGCCGTCGCCTGGGCCGCCTATACCTTATGGGATGTTCCTATCCGAAAATGGCTCTCCGCCTTGCGCGCGCCCCGACGCCCCGCCGAGTCGTACGCCGCCGCGCAAGGGGTTATAAAATGAGCCCCTCCAAGGTAGCGCCCCTGGCGCACGCCTCTATATGAAAAGCCGTGCCCCACGATCAGACGCTAGCGGATGGCCCGGCGGCGGCTGTGTCCTCATCCCCTCGACAGCGCTACATTCAGCGCGGCGCCGGGAGCTTTTGGCGCGCTAACATCGCCTTAGTGCTGGCGGGGTATTCGACCTTTTCGCTGATGTATTGCGTCCAGCCCCTGCTGCCGGTGCTGGCGCACGATTTCGACCTCAGCGCGACGCAGAGTTCGCTGGCTCTGTCGGTCACGACCGGTCTCTTGGCCCTGTCGATCTTCGCCGCCGGGGCGGTTTCCGAAATGGTGGGACGCAAGACGCTCATTGCGGCGTCTCTGTGCAGCGCGGCGGCGCTGAATGTCCTGGCGGCCTTTGCGCCCAGTTGGCCCCTGCTGCTGCTGGCGCGGGGCCTGGAGGGAATCGCGCTGGGCGGCGCGCCGGCGGTGGCCATGGCCTATCTGGCCGAAGAGATCGAACCGCATAGTCTGGGTTTCGCCATGGGTCTCTATATTGGCGGCACCGCGCTTGGCGGTATGTCCGGGCGGGTCCTAACCGGACTCACGGCCGATCTCGGAGGCTGGCGCACAGCGCTCGCCGTGATTGGCGTGTTGGGGCTGGCGTCGGCGGCTGGCTTCGTCGCGCTGCTTCCACCGTCCCGCAACTTCGAGCGACGGCCGGGGCTGAACGTGGCCTATCATGTCAGCGCCTGGGGCGGACATCTGAGCGCCAAGGGGCTGCGCGGGCTGTTCGCCATCGCTTTTCTGGTCATGGGCGGCTTCGTTGTCGTCTACAACTATGCCGGATTTCTGCTCACTGGCCCGGCCTATGGCTTAAGCCAGGCTGCGGCCGGCGCGATCTTCCTGGTCTATCTGTTCGGTATGGTCGCCTCCTCGATTGCGGGCGCGGCGGGCGACCGATTCGGCCGCGGGCCCGTTTTGGCTGCGGGAATCTTGATCTTTGCGGCGGGCCTCTCACTGACCCTGGCGCACGCGCTCGTCGCCTTGATCGCCGGCATTGCGCTCGTCACCATCGGCTTCTTCGTCGCTCACGGCATCGCAAGTGGATGGGTCGGGCGGATGGCGAACGGCGCCAAGAGCCATGCCGCGTCGCTCTATCTGTTGGCCTACTACCTGGTATCGAGCCTGCTGGGCTCCGCCGGCGGTTGGTTCTGGACCCGTAGCGGCTGGGGCGGCGTCGTCGGCTTCGTCGCCGTGTTGATGACGGCCGCCCTCGTCGTCGCGAGTCGCTTGGCGAAACTCGAGTCCCCTCAACGCTCCTGATCGGTCGGTCGCATCAGGATCTCGTTGATGCAGACATGGTCAGGCTGGCTGACCGCAAACAGGATAGCGTTGGCGACATCCACGCTCTGAAGCTGGCGCATGGAATCCGCGAAGGCGTCGATGGTGGCCTTGGCGCCTTCGTGAGCGACGTGGTCGCGCAATTCGGTCGCGGCGATGCCCGGTTCGATCACCGTGACGCGGATATTGTCCCTGCAGACCTCCTTGCGCAGCGATTCAGAAAACCCGACCACGGCGAACTTGGTACCCGAATAACCGGCGGCGTTGGCGTTGGCGATGCGTCCAGCCGTGGACGAGATATTGACGATATGCCCGGTATGGCGAGCCTTCATGCCGGGGAGCGCGGCCTGGCTGGCGGCGATAAGGCCCAGCACATTCAATTCGAACATATGGCGCCAGCGCGGAAGGTCGGCCTCGGCGACCGGCTCCAAGTACATGACGCCGGCGTTATTGATGAGAATGTCCAGCTGACCGAAACGGGTTTCGGTCCGGCGCACGGCGTCAATCGCTTGCGCTTCTTGCGACAGGTCGGCCTCGATCACGAGCGCCTCTCCACCGGCCTGCGCGATGCGGGCCGCCAGGGCGTCCAGCCGATCGCGCCGCCGCGCCGCCAGCGCGACCTTGGCGCCCGCCTCCACCAGCGCCAAGGCCGTCGCCTCGCCAAAACCTGACGAAGCGCCAGTCACCAGCGCCGTCTTACCGTTCAAAACCGCCATTTGAATCCTCTGCTAAACAGGAACCTTGGAGTCCGCAGATGCGCTTTCTCCGCCACACCATGTAAGATTTTTATTACATGGTTTTAACTGGACCTTAGCGTTCAGTAGGATAAACCCCTATATCACTGCCGCGAGGGCCAACAGACCCCGCATCTAGGTTAATTAGGAGAAAACGTTCCGGAGGGTCTCATAACAGGGACAAAAGTCCTTCAAACAAGGCCACCGAACATGAACAACCTTTCGAACCTCACCGATCGCTTTGCAACAGCCGGCACGCTTCTGCTCGCCGCGCTTCCCTTGCTCGCCCTCGGCGCTTTCGGCCACTAGGCCAGTACATCGAGCCCAGCGGGGAGCCTCCGGCTCCCCGCGGACTTTAGGGTTTTGGGAGCCTCCGGCTCCCCGCGGACTTTAGGGTTTTGGGAGCCTCCGGCTCCCCGCGGACTTCACGACCTCGGGAGCCTCAAGGCTCCAGCAAACCCCGAATTCAGCCCATTAAGCCCGAGCTCGCGCAGCCCGCCTCAATGCCTGGGGCGGCTGCCCGAACGCGCGCAGGAATGCGCAGCGCATCCGCTCGACGTCGCCGAAGCCGGTACGCTCGGCGATCCGATCCATAGGATCAACGCTGGTCTCCACGCTACCTCGGGCCACCTCCGTTCTCAACCGCTCCACGGCGCGCGCCGGCGTCACCCCGGTCTCCTCCAAGAAGCGGCGGGCGAAATTGCGTGGACTCATCGCCGCCTGCGCCGCCAGCACGTCCACGGTCAGGGTTTGATCCAAATGCTCGCGCATCCAGCCGAGCAGGGCTGTAAACCGACCCTCCCGCCGCTCCATCTCCAACAGGGCGGAAAACTGCGATTGTCCGCCCGGACGCTGGCGATAAACCACCATCTGCTGAGCGGTCTTGCGCGCAATCGTCTCCCCAAGATCGTCGGCGATCAAGGCCAGGCAAAGGTCTATCCCCGCGGTGATGCCCGCCGACGTCCAGACCCTACCGTCGCGAGTGAAGATGCGGTCGGGCTCCAGCCGAACCTTAGGGTAGCGGCGTGCGAACTGAGCTGTCCGGCTCCAGTGGGTCGTGGCGCGCCGCCCCTCAAGCAGACCAGCTTCCGCCAGCAGAAGAGCCCCTGAACAGACGCTCGCGACTCGACGCGTGCGGCCCAGAGCGGCGCGGACATAGTCGAGCGCCAAGGGATCGCGCGCAGCCTGGTCGACGCCATCGCCCCCCGCCACGATCAAGGTATCGAGCGCCGGCGCTTCGCTGAGGCCGATCGTGCTTAAGGCCACGCTTGAAGAACTGCGCACTTGGCCGCCGCGGGCCGACAGAACGCTCAAGTCATAGGCGTCGCCGCCATATCGGCCGGCGATCTCGAACGCTGTGATCGGTCCCGCCGCGTCCAGCAACTGGAAGTCGGGAAAAATCAGCAAGCCGATGGTGCGTGGCGTGGCGGTAATCATGGGAACCTTGTCATTTCAGACAGAGCTGTGACCTGGCAAGCTGGCCCGGTCAAGCCTTGAGGGACCATAGAGACATGACCGTTGCAGACCCCGCCGCCCCCTTTGTGATCGTAGAAGCGATCTATCCGGGGATGACCCAGCTCGACTTCACCGGCCCGCACACGATTTTCAGCCGGCTCCCCAATGTCGTGACAATGGTGGCGTCCGAGCAGGGCGGAACCGTCGTGTCCGAAGGCGACCTGACGTTCGCGGGCGTGACCCGATTGGCGGACGTGCCGCGCTGCGATCTTCTGTTCACGCCGGGCGGCATGGCCGCGACAGAGATGATCGAGGATCTCGCCTTCATGGCTGAAATCGCCCGGCTGGGGCTAACAGCCCGCTACCTGACCTCGGTCTGTACCGGATCGCTGATCTTGGGCGCAGCCGGTTTTCTGAAGGGTCGACGCGCGGCCTGCCACTGGGCATGGCGCGACATGCTGAGCTTATTTGGCGCGCAACCCGACCCCGCCCGCGTCGTGCGCGACGGCGATATCATCACGGGCGGCGGCGTTACGGCGGGGATAGATTTCGCCCTCACCGTGGCGGCGGAACTCGCCGGCGCGACCTTCGCCCAGGCCTTACAGCTTCATATAGAATACGCGCCGGCCCCGCCCTTCGACGCGGGCCGCCCCGAAACGGCGCCCGCGAACGTCCTAGCCCTGGTCAAGACCCGGCTAGCGCCTTTCCGTACCCTGCACGAGACCCGCGCACAGGCCGCAGCCGCGCGATTGAACCAGACTGCGTAAGCGAACAGCTTGCCGCTTCGACCTAGTTCTCGACCTCGGAAAGATTGCCCAGGCCAAAGCGGTGCAATTTGGAATAAAGACTCTGACGGCTCAACCCAAGCACCTCGGCGGCCGACGCGCGGTTGTCGTTCGTCAGCTCCAGCGCCGCTTCGATGCAGAGGCGTTCGACAAGATCGGTCGTCTCGCGCACCAGCTCTTTGAGCGTGACTCGACCGACAAGTGTCGTCAGCTGCTCGACCGAGCGTCTCAGTTCGGGCGAATTGGAGGACCGTTCGCTGACCTTTCGCCCCGCGCCACGGATCGTGAAGCCGTAGCATAGCTGTGCTCCGTCCGGCGCCGATACCGCCGAAATCTCTACATCCTCTTGCTCGTCGAATTGATTGCGCAAGACTGTCGCAAAGTTGCGTACAGCGCCATGGGCGCGCAAATTATCGATCAGCAGATTACGATCGAGTCCCGCCCGGCCGAGGTAGCGACTGAGCGGCTGGTCGATCACCTGGTCTTTTGCGCCAACGCGCACAAGGTCGAGAAACGCGGTGTTCGCCGCCAAAATCTTGGCGAGATCGTCTGTCAACACGAAAGCGTCGGGAATTCGCTCCAACACGGCGTCGAGCGGATCGAACTTGGGCGCCTGCGGCGCCTCCGCCTGTTCTGCGGGCCATAGTCGAACCAGATACTGGGATGTGCGGTCCTGGCGGAACATCGACGCGGAGACCAGGAACTCACGCCCATTGGCCCACAGCCGCGTCGGCGGGCCGTTCCCGCGCGCGCTGGTCTGGGCCAGGGTAAGGACCGATGACGCGTTATCCTGACTCTCGATCGAAAACAGCCGCGTGAACATTTCGCCCGTGAGCGACGTGCGGCGTGCGGAAATCAAAAATTCAGCCGCTGGATTGGCGTCTACGACCCGGCGGGTCGAGGCGTCGACCACAACCACCGCCTCGCCAGAGGTCTGGAACAGTAGACGGTAACGGAACTCGGCGTCGCGCAGGCGGGAATAGTCCCGCTCCATAGCTTGCTGGGCTTCGAGCAGGCGCTGCTGGATCAAAGCCGTCGCCCGATCGTCCCGACCGATAGCGATCACATGGCCTTCCCGACCTGCATCGACGGTCACATATCGGACCATCAACGACTCCTGGCTCGGCGTGACCTGGTTGACCTCCCGCCAGCCGCTACGTCCCTCTTTCAGGGCGTCGCGCAATAATTCATCGACCTTGTGGCGGCTGTCGGCGGCGACCGTATCGGACCAGCGGCGATCGAGCCAGGATTCGGCCCCATCGCGGGCCATGTCGTCGTTGCTCACCGCCATATCGCAGATCACGCCGTCGCGATCGATCACCATGGCCACGTCGCCACCCGCAGCCGCCAGAGTCGCCGCAACGGAAGACTTCAAGTCCCCCAGCACGCCGCGCGGGAAATTCGAGTCCTTCGAGAGGCGCGGTGGAGAGGAAGCGTGCATCGCCAAGAGAACATCCCGGGGGGCTGACGTAAAAGTCATTATTTCAAAGCAACTCGCCTTACAGCTTTATCTGCGAGCTGAAAAGCATCGGCGCCGTTTGTCGCAGTTGCGTCTGCGCCAACGATGCCGACAAATTCTGGCGATTCGGTGAACAACCGACCACCTACGAGAACAAATAAATCGGGATTTCGAGAGGCGGACCTCACGGATGTAATGACGGCTTTTACTTTTTCAACATTGGTTTTCGCACTCAGGCTCAAGCCGATGATGTCGAACCAGTGGCATCGCACCGTATCTAAAATGTCTTCGTCCGCCGCCGCCATCTCCATCCAGGTCCGCCAGCCAGCGCGGCGGAACGTGTCTTCGATGATGAACAATCCGAACGTATGATTCTCGCCGGGGGCGGGCGCGAACAGCGCGGACCGCTCTTTTGGCCCATCGCCAGATGTTTGTCGGCCGAACAGCTCCGTCGTCTTGCATCCAAGTGCGCGAACGACCTGCTGCAGCCGCCCAAGGCCAATGGTCACGTCGGTGAAGGACGCCAAATCCTCATCCCAGTATTCGCCAAGCCGCCGGGCTGCGGGGATGAGGAGATCCATGTATATGGTCTCGATGCCGAGACCGCTTTGCAGAAGAGCGCCGACGTACGCGATCAGGGACTCTGGCCCTTTTGAGATCACCATCTGAGCAAAAACTTCGGTGGTTTCCTCGTCCAGATTCGGCGTTTCGGGAATGGGATGCGGTAGCGACACCTGGGTGCTGTGCGCCAGCATCAGGCGCGGAATAATTTCGCTCTCAACCATCTTGGCCAATTCGGCGGCGTTTTCAGCCGGCGGCTCCTGTCCGGTCTCGGCGTCTTGCGACCGCCGGGGGCGCTTTGGGAATTCCGCAACATTCGACGACTCTCTGCCCCATCGTCTGACGAGGTCGCCATCGAACGAGGACGGAAAACTGGCCATGAAATCCTCCATTCTTATGGAGCGGAGCTTCGTTTCTGTCTCCGCCGACAAGGCTAGTGCCGCTACTGTAAGGGATAGGACGCCCCTTTTTGCGGCGAGCTTTACCAACGGAAAACCGGTCTATTTTAAGGAAAAGACCGGTCCGCAATGTCACCTTAGCAAGTTTATCACCGAAGTTTAGGGGGTATTTTCTAAGTTTTTGCTTTTTTTCGACCCGGCTTGGCAGGAGGCAGAACTGTCAGGCTGGCTTGACGTCATTTTCACTTGACGCTCGGGTTGCGCCGGCCTTACGCTTCGAAAGTGCTAAGGGCATCAAGCCGGAGCAAACCGATGACCGCCGTTTCCTTCTCCCCGGAGCAAGACTTAAGCGCTCATCGTACACCGTATTTTGAAGCTCCCCGCCGCCAGAGCGGCCCGGTTAAACTTTCCGCCAGCGTCAACATTTTTGAAGCCTGGCTGGATAGCGTCGCCGCATGTCCCTGGGGCGCGCACGCAGGACTTCATTCCTTCAATATGGCTCACGAAATGAACGCCAATACGACGCCGGCAAGCAAGACTTTATTGTATACGGCCGAGGAGCGGCGGCGGCGCGACGCGTCTCCCTGGACGATTGTCCAGGGAGTTCTGGCGCCGCTCCAGTTTCTGGCCTTCGCGGTTAGTCTTGCGCTGATCGCTCACTATATTTTGACCGGATCGGGGTACGAGGCAGCGACCGTATCAATCCTTGTGAAGACGTTCGCGCTGTATGCGATCATGATCACGGGATCGATCTGGGAGAAGGTGGTTTTCGACAAGTGGTTGTTCGCGCACGCTTTCTTCTGGGAAGACGTGTTCAGCATGTTGGTGCTGGCGCTTCAAACCACCTACGTCGGCGCCCTTTTGCTGCATCTGGGAACACCGGTTGAGCAGATGTCGATCGCGCTCGCGGCCTATGCGGCCTACGCGGTCAACGCCACCCAATTTCTGCTGAAACTTCGAGCGGCCCGGCTCGAAGGCTCACCCAAGCACAGGGCTTCGGATTCGGCCGTTCGAACCAGCCTGAGCGGGAGCCGATAGATGGCGCGCCATCTGCTGCTAGATCGCGACAACGTCGCTTCAGCCCAACTTGCGAGGGCCGAATCCACCGCCGCCCGCCCCCTCAATCTTCATAAGGAGCGCGGCCAACGGGAGGTGTTCTGCGGCCTGACGGGGATCATCTGGCTCCATCGCAAGATGCAGGACGCCTTCTTCCTGGTGGTGGGATCGCGCACCTGCGCGCATCTGATCCAGTCCGCCGCCGGGGTCATGGTGTTCGCCGAGCCCCGATTCGCCACCGCCATCATGGAGGAGCGCGATCTCGCCGGCATGGCCGACGCCAATGAGGAGTTGGACCGCGTGGTCGATGAGCTGCTGGCGCGTCGCCCCGACATTAAGCTGTTGTTTCTGGTGGGCTCCTGCCCGTCTGAGGTGATCAAGCTCGATCTGTCGCGCGCCGCTGAGCGCCTGTCGCTTAAATATACCCCGGCTCTGAAGGTCGTGAACTATTCAGGTAGCGGGATCGAGACGACCTTTACCCAAGGCGAAGACGCGTGCTTGGCCGCGCTGGTCGGGCAAGCGCCCGAGGCGGCTCTGGACGCGGCGCCTTCGCTCCTGGTCGTCGGCGCGCTTCCCGACATTGTCGAGGACCAGTTCCGGCGCCTGTTCGCTCAGCTGGGCATCCCGAAGGTCGACTTCTTTCCTCCGCGGCGCTCGGGCGAGATCGCCGCGATCGGCCCAAACACGCGTGTTCTTCTGGCTCAGCCCTTCCTCGGCGATACGGCTCAGAAGCTGGCGGCGCGGGGCGCCGTGCGGCTCTCAGCGCCCTTCCCTTTCGGGGCCGAGGGCACGACGGCCTGGCTGCAGGCCGCGGCGGAGGCTTGGCGGATTTCAGCGCCCCATTTCGCCCGCGTGGTGGAGTCTGGACGCATCAGAGCCAAGCGCGCGCTCGAAGGCCCGCGCGAAACCCTCAAGGGTAAACGCATCTTCTTCTTCCCCGACTCGCAGCTCGAACCCTCCCTGGCGCGCTTCGTGACCCAGGAATTGGGCATGATCGCCGTCGAGGTCGGAACTCCGTACTTGAATCGCGATCTGGCCGGCCCGGAATTGGACCAGCTGGACCCCGAAACGCGGATCGTGGAAGGTCAGGACGTCGATCTACAGCTCGACCGCTGCCGCGCCGCCAAGCCCGATCTGGTCGTTTGCGGTCTGGGCCTCGCCAACCCGCTTGAGGCCGAGGGCTTCACGACCAAATGGTCGATCGAGCTCGTCTTCTCGCCCGTACACGGCTTCGACCAAGCCGGCGACCTCGCCGCCCTGTTCGCCCGCCCCCTCGTTCGCCACGCTCGGCTGAAGGTCTAAGACGCCCATGCAACTCACCGTCTGGACCTATGAAGGACCGCCCCACGTGGGGGCCATACGGATCGCGACGGCGATGCGCGGCGTCCACTATGTGCTGCACGCGCCTCAAGGCGACACCTACGCCGACCTGCTCTTCACCATGATCGAACGGCGCGGCGAGCGCCCGCCGGTGACCTACACCACCTTTCAAGCCCGCGATCTCGGTACAGACACCGCAGACCTGTTCAAGGGGGCGGTCACAGCCGCTTACGAGCGGTTTGCGCCTCAGGCGATGATCGTCGGCGCGTCTTGTACCGCGGAGCTGATCCAGGACGATCCTGCCGGCCTCGCCAAGGCGATCAATCTGCCGATCCCGGTGATCCCGCTCGATCTGCCCTCCTACCAGAAGAAGGAGAGCTGGGGCGCATCCGAGACCTTCTTCCAACTGGTACGCAACCTTGCCCCCAAGGGCGAGGCGCGCGCGCCATCCGAAGGTCGCCGGCCGCTCTGCAATATCTTGGGTCCCACCGCACTCGGCTTCCATCACCGCGACGACCTGATCGAAATCCGCCGTTTGCTGGAGACGCTGGGCGTCGACATCAATGTGGTCGCGCCGCTGGGCGCCACGCCCGACGATCTGCGCCGCCTGCCGGACGCCGACTTCAACGTCGTGCTCTATCCCGAAATCGCCGACACGGCGGCGCGTTGGCTGGAGCGCACCCATGGTCAGCCCGCGATTCGCACGATCCCGCTAGGCGTCGGCGGCACGCGCGATTTCATCGCCGAGGTCGTCCGCGTCTGCGGCGTCGATCCCCGCTTGGCCCTCGCCGAGGGCGCATCGCGCCTTCCCTGGTGGTCGCGCTCGGTGGACTCGAACTATCTGACCGGCAAGCGCGTCTTTGTTTTCGGCGAGGCCAATCGCGCCATCGCCGCGGCGCGCGTCGCCTCTGAAGAATTGGGCTTCGAGGTCGTGGGCCTTGGCGCCTATAATCGCGAATTCGCCCGCGAAGTACGCGCCGCCGCCGAACTCTACGGCGTAACGCCCTTGATCACCGACGACTACCTGGCCGTCGAGCGGGCCGTCGCCGAGCTTCAGCCCGAACTTGTGCTGGGCACCCAGATGGAGCGGCATATCTCCAAGCGGCTGAAAATCGCCTGCGCCGTCATCTCCGCGCCCTCCCACGTTCAGGACTATCCAGCCCGCTACTCGCCGCAACTTGGGTTCGAAGGCGCCAACGTCTTGTTCGACACCTGGGTCCACCCCCTCGCCATGGGGCTTGAGGAACATCTCCTGACCATGTTCCGCGAGGATTTCGAGTTCAACGACGCCGCGGGCCCCTCGCACCTGGGCCATGGGTCGGCGCCTACGCCTGCACCGTCTGCGCCCGTTGAAGCTGCGCCTTCGGCGATCAGCTGGACCCACGAGGCCAAGGCTGAACTTGCCAAAATCCCCTTCTTTGTTCGCGGCAAGGCGACCCGGAACACAGAACAATTCGCCGTTCAGCGCGGCATCGCCCTGATTGACCTTGAGACGCTCTACGATGCTCGCAGCCACCTCGCCCGCTAAGGCGCCTTCATCTCCCGTCGCCGCCGTCCCGTTGAGGGTGGTTGTCGTCACGCTCGACCGCCATCTGAGCGCGGTCTTCAGTCGCGCCGCTACGGGACTCGCCGCCGATATGCCGGGCCTCCAGGTCACGCTTCATGCGGCCACCGACTGGGCCGAAGACGGCGTCGCGCTGGAGCGCTGCAAGGCCGACATTGCTGAGGGCGATATCGTCATCGCCGCCATGCTATTCCTGGAAGATCAGGTTCGCGCCATCCTGCCGGCGCTCCTGGCGCGGCGCGAGAGCTGCGACGCCATGGTTGGCGTCCTGTCGGCGGGCGAGATCGTGCGCCTGACCAAGCTTGGGCCGCTGCGGATGGATGGGTCGGACAAGGGTCCGCTCGCCATGCTGAAGCGCCTGCGGGGCGCCAAGTCCGGTGGGAAGTCCCAAAACTCCGGCGCGAGCCAGATGGCGGTGCTGCGCCGCCTGCCCAAGATCTTGCGCTTCATTCCAGGCCCCGCCCAAGACCTGCGGGCCTATTTCCTGACCATGCAATACTGGCTGTCAGGATCGCAGGAGAACATTGGGGCGCTGGTGCGCTTTCTGGTCGGCCGCTACGCCGAAGGCCCGCGCCGCAGCCTGCGGGGCAAGACAGAAGCCAAGGCGCCGCGCGACTATCCGGAAATCGGGCTTTACCACCCGCGCGTCGCCGATCGTATCGTCGAGACGCTCGACGCCCTGCCCCCGTTGACGAGACCGGAGCGCGGCGTGGTCGGGCTCCTGGTGCTGCGCTCCTATGTGCTGGCCGAGGACGCCGGCCACTATGACGGTGTGATCGACGCCCTCGAAGCGCGCGGCTTAAGGGTCGTTCCCGCCTTCGCCAGCGGCCTCGACTCTCGCCCCGCGATAGAGCGCTTCTTCATGGCCGATGGCATGACCACCGTCGATGCCGTGCTGTCCTTGACTGGCTTCAGCCTGGTCGGTGGGCCGGCGTACAACGACGCGGCGGCGGCGGAGGCGATCCTGTCCCGGCTCGACGTGCCCTATATCTCGGCCCAGCCGCTGGAGTTTCAGACGCTGGAGACCTGGGGCGCGTCGAGCGGAGGCCTGTCGCCCATCGAGGCCACCATCATGGTGGCGATCCCAGAGCTGGATGGTGCGGTCGCGCCCATGGTGTTTGGCGGTCGCTCAGACGGCGCTGGCGTCGCCTGCACAGGCTGCGGCCATGCTTGCGTCTTCCCTCAAAGCCACGAAGCGCCGCGGATGCGCGCCTGCCCCGAGCGGGCGGATGCGCTGGCCGACCGTGTGCTGAAAATGGTTTCGCTGCGCCGCACGGCGCGGGCCGACCGGAAACTGGCGGTGGTGCTATTCAACTTCCCGCCCAACGCCGGCGCCGTCGGATCGGCGGCCTATCTGTCGGTCTTCGCCTCGCTATTCAACACGTTGAAAGCGCTGAAGTCTGGCGGCTACAACGTCGTTTTGCCTGCGAGCGTGGAGGCGCTCCGCAAGCGCCTTCTGGAGGGGAACTCCAAGCGGTTCGGCACCGACGCCAATGTCTATAAGCGCATCCCCGTAGACGATCATGTGCGTCGCGAACGCTATCTGACGGCTATCGAAGCCCAATGGGGCCCAGCTCCGGGTAAGAAGCTCAGCGACGGGAGCTCAATCTTCGTGCTCGGCGCAGACTTTGGGAATGTGTTTGTCGGCCTCCAGCCGGGCTTCGGCTTCGAGGGCGACCCGATGCGCCTGTTGTTCGAGCGCGGCTTCGCCCCAACCCATGCCTTTTCCGCCTTCTACCGCTACCTGAAAGAAGATTTCGGCGCCCATGCCGTCGTGCACTTCGGCACCCATGGCGCGCTGGAGTTCATGCCCGGCAAGCAGGCTGGGCTGACGGCGGACTGCTGGCCCGAGCGGCTGATCGGCGACCTGCCCAACGTCTACCTCTACGCCGCCAACAATCCGTCGGAAGGCGCTTTGGCTAAGCGGCGCTCGGCGGCCACCTTGATCAGCTATCTCACCCCCCCGATCGCCGAGGCCGGCCTTTACCGGGGCCTGGTCGATCTGAAGGCCTCGATCCAGCACTGGCATGGATCGCCGGCGGACGCCGCAGATGAGCGCGCCTCGCTGCTGGAGCTGATCCTGGAGCAAGCGGCGGCGCTCGATATGGTCGTCGCGCCCAGCTTTGACGCGGAAGCCCGGATCGCAGCGCTCGGGGCCCAGGTGAACGAGCTGGAACGCACCTTGATCCCTGAGGGGCTGCATACGCTCGGCGAAGCGCCCTCGGCGGCGGAACGGATTGAGCTTTTGAGCGCGATGGCGGGAGCGGGCGACGCGCCGGCGCCGGCGCGTGCGGCTCTGGAGATGCTGGTGTCGGGCGGCTCGCCCTCGGACGCGCTGGTCGTCAGCGGGCTCGCCCAGACTCGTGAGAGCCTGGCGACCCTTACCGACCTCGCCGCAAGCGAAAAGCTCCTCGCCCGGGATCATGAGATCGACGCCCTGCTCGCCGCGCTCGACGGCGGCTACGTCCGGCCCGCGCCGAGCGGCGATCTGGTGCGGACCCCGGCCATCCTGCCGACGGGGCGCAACCTGCACGGGTTCGACCCCTTCCTGATCCCCAGCGCCTATGCGCTGCGCCAAGGCGCTCAGCAGTCGGAAATCCTGCTGGAGCGTCATCGGTCCGAACATGGCGCCTTGCCGGAATCGGTCGCACTGGTGCTTTGGGGCTCGGATAACCTCAAAACTGAAGGCGGCCCGATCGCCCAGGCGCTCTACCTGATGGGCGCCAAACCCCGGTTCGACAGCTATGGCCGCCTGTGCGGCGCAGACCTGATCCCGCTCGAAACGCTCGGGCGCCCCCGGATCGACGTGATGATCACCCTGTCGGGCATCTTCCGCGATCTGCTGGCGCTTCAGACCAAGATGCTGGCCGAGGCCGCCTACCTGGCCGCAATGGCCGATGAGCCGCTGGATCAGAACTTTGTGCGCAAGCACACGCTCGATCATCAGCGCGAGCAGGGCTGCGACCTTGAAACCGCGGCGCTGAGGGTGTTCTCCAACGCCGACGGCGCCTACGGCGCCAACGTCAACCAGCTCATCGACGCTGGGACTTGGACGGATGAGGACGAGCTGGCCGACGCCTACCAGGCGCGCAAGTGCTTCGCCTTTGGCCGCACCGGCAAGGTGTCGCCCCAGGCCGCCATGCTGAAGAGCATCCTCAAAGGCATCGATGTCGCCTACCAGAATGTGGAGTCCGTCGAGCTCGGCGTCACCACTATCGATCACTATGTCGATACGCTGGGCGGCATCAGCCGGGCGGTGCGTCGCGCCAAGGGATCCGACGCCGCGGTCTACATCGGCGACCAGACCACGGGTCAAGCCAAGGTCCGCAGCTTAGCGGACCAGGTAGCGCTCGAAACCCGCACCCGGACGCTGAACCCCCGCTGGTACGAAGGCCTCCTGAAGCACGGCTATGAAGGCGTTCGCCAGATCGAGGCCCAGGTGACCAACACCATGGGCTGGTCGGCCACGACCGGCCAGGTGGCGCCCTGGATCTATCAGCAGATCAGCGAGACCTATGTGCTCGACCCCGAGATGCGCGCGCGGCTGGCGGACCTCAATCCCATCGCTGCGGGGCGCATGGCCGGGCGCCTGCTCGAAGCCAGCGACCGCAACTACTGGACGCCCGATCCGGCCACCCTCCAGGCCCTTCGCGACGCCAGCGACGACCTCGAAGACCGCCTCGAAGGCGTCGCCACAGCAGCTTGAATTCAGAAAAGAACCCCACGCCATGACCGTACTCGATCTTCCCCGCACAATAACTAGACCCCAGGACCGGTCGCGTCTGGATGGTGAAGGCAGCGTGCAGGTGCAGTTGGACACCGACATGCGGAGCGAAAAGACCAAGGTGTTCGCCGTCTATGGCAAGGGCGGCATCGGCAAGAGCACCACCTCTTCCAACCTGTCGGCCGCCTTTTCCAAGCTCGGTAAGCGGGTGCTGCAGATCGGCTGCGACCCCAAGCACGACTCCACCTTCACCCTGACCAAGAAGATGGCCCCGACGGTCATCGACATCTTAGAGCGGGTCGATTTCCACACCGAGGAACTGCGGCCCGAGGACTACTGCTTCCCTGGTTACAACGGCGTGATGTGCGTGGAGGCGGGCGGGCCGCCAGCGGGCACGGGCTGCGGCGGCTATGTGGTCGGCCAGACGGTGAAACTCCTGAAGGAACATCACCTGCTGGAAGATACCGATGTGGTGATCTTCGACGTGCTGGGCGACGTGGTCTGCGGCGGTTTCGCCGCCCCCTTGCAGTATGCGGATCGTGCGTTGGTGGTGGCCTCGAACGACTTCGACTCCATCTTCGCGATGAACCGCATCATCGCCGCGATCCGCGCCAAGTCGAAGAACTACGACGTGCGGCTGGGCGGCGTGATCGCCAACCGTAGCCGCGACACCGATCAGATCGACCGCTTCAACGGCGCAATAGGCCTGGAGCGCGTCGCGCACTTCCCCGACCTGGACGTGATCCGCCGCAGCCGTCTGAAGAAGTCCACCCTGTTCGAGATGGAGGCATCGCCCGAGCTTGAGGCGGTGACGACCGAATATATGCGCCTGGCCGCCAGCCTTTGGGCCGGCGGTCGCCAATTCGACGCCGTTCCGATGAAGGATCGGGACGTGTTCGACTTCCTAGGATACGAATGATGAGCATCGCGACCTACGCCGAGCGCCGCGGGCGCCTCCAAACCTATTTCGATCGCACGGCGCTCGACGCCTGGGCGCAAATGACGTCCGACGTTCCCCTGAGCCGCATTCGCGAAACCGTGCGCCAGGGCCGCGACCGGATGCGCGCGGTCTTCATGACCTGGCTGCCGACAGACATGACCGACTGCGCCCTTCTGGACGCCGGTTGCGGGACAGGTGCCCTGGCCGTGGCGACGGCGCGGCGCGGCGCGCATGTGACGGCGGTCGATGTGGCGGCCAATCTGGTGCAGATCGCTCGCGACCGCGCGCCAGCCGACCCGAAACCGGGCAGCATCGACTTTCGCGTCGGCGATATGCTCGACCCCTCGCATGGCCATTTCACGCACGTCGTGGCGATGGATTCGCTGATCCACTACCCCACCCGCGAAATCCTCGACGTGATCGCGGGCTTGGCGATGCGTACGACGCGCTCGATCAACTTCACCTTTGCGCCGGCGACGCCGCTTCTCTCGATCATGCACGCGCTAGGCCTCCTATTCCCGCGCGGCGATCGAGCGCCCGCGATTGTGCCTGTCGGCCATAAGCAGCTGTGTAAGGCCATCGCCGAAGACCCTCGCCTCGCCGATTGGCGCGTTGGGCGCAGCGCCCGCATTGTCAGCGGCTTCTATACCTCTCAAGCTCTGGAGCTGGTGCGTCGGTGAAACAGACGACATCCCTTACAGACCCGTTGAGCTTGCCCGTCGGCGCGCGCCCCCGGCCCGTCTGGTCGTGGCGCAGCGTCGGTCTTGGCGCCCTTCCGTTCGCCAATGCCGCGACGGCGGAGCTGCCCATGTCCCGCCTGCTGCGGCTGTCGCTGTTTCAGGTGACGGTCGGGATGGCGGTGGTGCTCCTCGTCGGCACCTTGAACAGGGTTATGATCGTGGAGCTTGGCATTCCCGCCTGGCTGGTGGCGAGCATGATCGCCCTGCCGCTCTTGTTCGCCCCCTTCCGCATGGTCGTCGGCCATCGCTCCGATACCCATCGCTCGGTCCTGGGCTGGCGGCGCGTGCCCTACATCTGGATGGGCAGCATGATGCAGTTTGGCGGTTTGGCCATCATGCCCTTCGCCCTGATCCTGCTCTCAGGCGACAGCCATGGCCCCCGCATCGTCGGCGAGGCGGGCGCGGCGCTGGCGTTCCTAATGACGGGCGCAGGTCTTCACACGACCCAGACGGCCGGTCTGGCGCTGGCGACCGATCTGGCGCCGGAGCACGCGCGGCCCAATGTGGTCGCCCTCCTCTGCTTCATGCTGCTGGTTGGCACCGTCGTGGCGGCGGTGAGCTTCGGGCTGCTGCTGTCGCCCTTTAGCGAACTGCGGCTGGTGCAAGTTGTTCAGGGCGCGGGCCTCTTGACGATCGTCCTGAACGGCGCGGCGCTTTGGAAACAAGAACCACGCAATCGCAACCGCACGAAATCGGTCTTGCCGAGCGTCACCTTTGCTGAATCCTGGCGCGCCTACACCCAGACGGGTCAGGCGGCGCGGCGCTTGCTCTCGATCGGCATGGGAACGGTCGCGTTTAGTATGCAGGATGTGTTGCTGGAGCCCTATGGCGGTCGCGTCCTGCATCTGCCGGTCAGCGCCACAACATCGCTGACCGCCTTCCTAGCCGTCGGCGGCGGCTTAGGCCTTGGGCTGGCCGCTTATAAGCTCAAGGGCGGCTCCAATCCTTATGCGGTCGCCGGCATGGGCGCCCTGGCGGGCCTCGGCGCCTTCGCCTGCCTGTTGGGCGCGCCGCTTCTCAGCGCGCCAGGGATTTTCGCCGTCGGGGTCCTGATCGTCGGCTTTGGCGCCGGCATGTTCGCCCATGGCACGCTGACCGCCTCCATGAACATGGCTCAGGGCGATGCGACCGGCATAGCGCTGGGAGCCTGGGGCGCGGTGCAGGCCACGGCCGCCGGTCTGGCCATCGCGACGGGCGGCGTCTTGAGCGACGCGATCGGCGCCCTCGCCCGCTCGGGTCGGCTGGGTCACGCCCTGTCCGGACCGGCGACGGGCTACAGCGCCGTCTATTTGATCGAGGTGGTTCTCCTGCTGGCGACCTTATTCACCGTTGCGCCCCTGGCGCGGGGCGATACAGTCAAGCCAAGGGACGCTGAGCCTGGGAGAGAAACGCGATGACGACGCTCACAAAGTCTCCCGTCTCCCGCGCGGGCCTGATCGCCGCCATCGGCCTGGTCTTCATCGCCCTGGGGCTCACTACGGCGGCGCGGGTGTCTCAGATCCTGACGCCTGCGCCCCTCGACGCCACGGCCGCGGCCCCGGTCGACTCGATCGAGCTGGTCTTCCTCGATGAGCCAGACGGCTCCGTCCAGGTGCGCCGCAGCGAGGATCGCGCCCTCGTCCAGGTCATCGAACCGACCACGGGCGGGTTTGTTCGCGGCGTGATGCGTGGCTTCGCCCGTGACCGCATGATGCGCGGCGTCGGATCGACGCCGCCCTTCCTGCTCGCGCTGTCCAAGACCGGGCGGTTGAGCCTGACGGACCTGGCCACCGGCCGCGTCACCGTGCTGGAGGCGTTCGGCTCGACCAACCGTGCGGCTTTCGCCTCAATGCTGCCTAAGCGAGACGGACGATCATGATCCCGATCCCCTTCATCCTGCGCCGCCGGGAAGAACTCGGCTGCACGATCGAAATCGAGCACTCGCCAAGCAGCTTGCACGCCCACGTCGAACTCGACGGCGATCTGGCGCTCCAACCCGGCGACCGGGTACGCGTCCACGGCGCGCCGATCCGCGTGCGCTTTGGCCAAAAGTTGGTGCTGCGCCGCGACGCCACCGTCGAACGCGCCGACTGGCTGGAACGGGCGTGGACCCGGCTCACCGCCCGTCTCGCCCTATCGGAACTCTACGAAGTCAGCTTCACCCCTGGAAGGTTGTCATGACCACCGCCGCCCTCGCCCAGCCCACCGCGCGCGTCGCCCGCGCCGTCGCCCCCGCCCCGTCCGCCGATACGACGCGGATCGCTCAGGAAGACACGGTCTTAAGCCCGCGCTTCTACACTACCGATTTCGCCGCCATGGACCGCATCGACGTCAGCGCTGTGCGCAACGAGTGGGATGCGCTTTTGGCCGAAATGGCGAGCGACCCTAACCGCAACCATTTCAAGCGCGCCGCCGCGTTCGAAAACGCGCTGGAAGGCCTGGAGCCCGAGCTGCGTAAAGAGTTCGTCGATTTTCTGGTCAGTTCGCTGACGGCCGAATTCTCCGGCTGCGTGCTCTACGCCGAAATCGTCAAGCGGGTGACAAACCCTGACATCAAGGCTCTGTTCAAATATATGAGCCGCGATGAGGCGCGCCATGCGGGCTTTATCAATGAGTGCTTGAAAGATTTCAATATCGGTGTCGATCTTAGCTTTCTGACGAAGACGAAGAAGTATACCTTCTTCAAGCCCAAGTTCATATTCTACGCCGTCTACCTGTCGGAAAAGATTGGCTATGCCCGCTATATCACCATCTATCGCCAGTTGGAGCGTCATCCAGAGTTCCGCTTCCATCCGATCTTCAACTGGTTCAAGGAATGGTGCGCCGACGAGTTTCGCCACGGCGACGCCTTCGCCCTCATCATGCGCGCCGATCCAAAGCTGCTGACCGGCGCCAATCGGCTCTGGATCAAATTCTTCCTGCTGTCGGTGTACGCCACCATGTATGTGCGCGATCACGCGCGGCCGGCCTTCCACGCCGCCTTGGGCATCGACCCCACAGATTACGATTACAAGGTGTTCCGGGTCTGCTCGGAGATCTCCAAACAGGTCTTCCCCCTGACGCTCGACATCGACAATCCGCGCCTGCGCAAAGGCTTCGACCGTCTGGCCCAGATCACCACGGCGATGGGCGAAGCCAAGGCCAAAGGCGGGTTGATCGGCGCCCTGACGCGGGTCGGGCTCGGAATCCAGGCGGCGGCGACCTTCATTGGCCTCTATCTCTTGCCGACAGAGTCCAACGCCGCGCCGGCCACGGTGCGCCTGTCGCCGGCTTGGTGACGCAATGCCCCTCACAGCCATCGGCTGCGCCATCGTCTATGCTCTGCTCCTATGGTGGTTCAGCACCGGCGCAATCCTGTGGCTGGATCGTCGTCCAAAGACTACCCATGGTTGGAGCCTGGGCGTCGGGGCAGGCTTGGCAGGCGTCGCATTGATCGCGTTCCTGGGCAGCCTGCGCCAGGCGACGCCGACCGGCGCCGTCATCGGCTTCACCAGCGCGCTGGCGCTCTGGGGATGGCATGAACTGAGCTTTCTGACCGGCCACGTCACAGGCCCGCGCACCGCGGCCTGCACAGCCGGCGCGGTCGGCTGGCGGCGGTTCAAGCTCGCGGCCTCGACCCTGATCTATCATGAGATCGCCTTGGCCGTGACGGCCTTGGCGCTGCTGGTTTTGAGCCTTGGACACGCCAATACGATCGGCGCCCTTACCTTCTTGAGCCTTCTGGCGTTTCGGCTCAGCGCGAAGCTGAACCTGTTCTTCGGCGTGCCGAACTTCTCCGAGGAGTTCTTCCCCGACCACCTGCGCTATCTGACCACCTATATCCGCAAGGCGCCGATGACGCCGTTGATGCCGATTTGCATCGCCTTGGGCGCCGGCGTCGTCTGGGCTGAGGGCAGAGCCGCCTTCAACCCCTATGCGAGCCCGTTCGTCGTGACCGGTTTCTCGCTGCTGTTCGCGCTCGGCGCTCTGGCGCTGCTCGAGCATGGCTTCATGATCCTGCCGCTGCCCGACGCCGCGCTGTGGCGCTGGGCGATGCGAGAGCCGAGCCAAACCAACCCGCCTCGGCCCCGCGCCAAAAGGTCGATCGCCGAAACAGGGGTTTGAGGATTTACGCGCTGAGGCGTGGGAACAGCGATCTGCTCAAGGCAGTTCATCCGGACGTAGACGACTACGTCAGGAGGTCACCATGTCAAAACCACTTGAGTTCGGCGCAGCCATCTTAGTCGCCATCATGATACTCGGTCCCATGGCGCTTGGCGCAGCGGGAATGGGATAACGCTTATCCGCTCGTTCCGGCGAATGACGTAACCCAGATCGTAAGGCGCCGATCCTTCGGCGATAGCGCTCTTCGATCTGGGGCCCGGCATTCGCCGGGGTGAGCGGAATTAAGTAAATCAAGGCCCCGGCTTCGTTTCACAAAACCGCGTCTGAGCCGGCGTTCGCCAGGCGTATTGGCCGGCGACAAAACAGCCCTGCGCGCCGCCGATAGGCGCGGCCCCAGACGGCAGACGTGGTAATTTGATCGAGTCCCTGTCCACATAACCCACCGTCCTTCCGGACAGAATTTGACACCAGTGCGGGCCACAGCTGCGTAGATCGACCAGCGTGTCATGCTGAAGTTCGTCGACGACCGCGTAACCCGATCCCGGCCCCGTCCTGAGGTAAGTCGACCACACAATTTTGACAGGCTGAGCGATCGCCGGCCCGGCGACGACCAGACCGACCAGCGCCGCGGCGGCTATTCGATTGAAACCATCCCGCATGAACGTCGACCTTTGTCCTCCCCAGCGCAGCGGGGGACGAGAAGGGCGGCATGGGTCCGCTGCCGCGCCCACGACGGTGTCTGGGTAGATCATAGCGCTCACCCGATAGACCAAAGCTTATGTGTCCATAATTTTCGACGGTTTTTTTGTCAAGCAGTATGGACACAACAATCGTATAACGATACGAAGTTAAGGCCCGTTGTCGTAAGATAGGAGCCGTCCTTATGGCTAAGCTTAGCTATGAGTCTAAGTATCGTGTACGCGGTGGAACACTGATCGGCGGCGATATATTTGATTTCTGGGTGGGTCCATTCTACGTAGGTTTCTTCGGTGTAACATCTCTGATATTTTCTGTGCTGGGCACGGCGCTGATTGTCTATGGCGCGGCGATCGGCCCGACCTGGGCGCTGTTCCGGATCAGCATCGATCCCCCGCCGATTTCCTACGGCTTAGGGCTAGCGCCGCTGAAAGACGGCGGTATCTGGCAGATCGTCACCGTCTGCGCGCTCGGCGCCTTCGTGTCCTGGGCGCTGCGTCAGGTCGAGATTTGCCGCAAGCTGGGCATGGGGCTGCACGTGCCGTTCGGCTTTTCAGCCGCAATCTTCGCCTATTTCAGCCTGGTGGTGATCCGACCCGTTCTCATGGGCGCCTGGGGATACGGCTTTCCTTACGGGATCATGAGCCATTTGGACTGGGTGTCCAACGTCGGCTACCAGTATCTGCACTTTCATTACAATCCAGCGCACATGCTGGCGGTGACCTTCTTCTTCACCACCACCTTCGCGCTTGGCCTACACGGCGGCGAAATCTTGGCGGCGGCCAATCCTGGCAAGGGCGAGCCGGTGAAATACGGCGAGCATGAGAGCGTCTATTTCCGCGACACCATCGCCTATTCGATCGGCGAACTCGGCATCCACCGGCTCGGCTACTTTCTGGCGCTGAACGCCGGGATCTGGAGCGCGATCTGCATGATCATCTCTGGCCCGTTCTGGACCCGGGGCTGGCCCTATTGGTGGAGCTGGTACCTGAACATCCCGGTCTGGAGCCACCTCTAGCACGCCCCGCAGTAGCCCACTTTCGGAGAGGCGACATGGCCCAGTTTCACACCCTCTACAACGCCGTCATTGTGCGCGGCCCGGACGAACCCGGGATCGAGCTCCCCCCCGGCGATTTCGGCAGAGTCGGCACGCCGATCCAGGCCAAGCTGCTAGGCTTGATCGGCGAGCTTCAGGTGCTGCCGACCTATCTGGGCGCGACCGGCATCGCCTCGCTGATCTGCGGCTTCATCGCCTTCGAGATCATCGGCCTGAACATGTGGGCGTCGGAGGACTGGAACGTCCTGCGCTTCATCAAGATGCTGCCCTTCCTGTCGCTGGAGCCGCCGCCCGCCAAGTACGGCCTGGATATCTTCCCGCCCCTCCAGGAAGGCGGTTGGTGGCTGATGGCCGGGTTCTTCCTGACGGTCTCCCTGATCCTCTGGTGCGTGCGGATGTACCGGCGCGCCAAGGCGATTGGCATGGGCACGCACATCGCCTGGTGCTTCGCCTCCGCCATCTGGCTTTACCTGGTCTTGGGCTTCATCCGCCCGCTTCTGATGGGGTGCTGGTGCGAGGCGGTGCCTTTTGGGGTGATCAGCCACCTGAACTGGACCGCGACCTTCTCGGTCCGCTACGGCAACCTGTTCTACGACCCTTTCCACATGCTCTCGATCGTCTTCCTGTACGGATCGACCATGCTGTTCTGTATGCACGCCGGCACGATCCTGGCGGTGGCGCGGTTCGGCGGCGAGCGCGAAACCCACGAGATCGTCGATCGCGGCACAGCGACCGAGCGAGGCGCCCTGTTCTGGCGCTGGACCATGGGCTTCAACGCCACCTTCGAGTCGATCCACCGCTGGATCTTCTGGTTTGCGACCCTGACGACGCTCTGCGGCGGCATCGGCATCCTGTTGAGCGGCACGGTGGTCGACAACTGGTATCTGTGGGGCGTCAAGCACGGCATCGCGCCCGAATATCCGCAAGTTCACCAGATCCCCGCCGGCCCGCCGCCCCAGGTGCTGCGCGACATGAGGCGGAAGGGACCGCTGCTTGCGCCCATCCCTGAGGTGCCCGCCACCTTGACGCCCAACGCCCCGGCCCCAGGACCGGCCATGTCGGGGATCAATCAATGAAAGTCTGGCAGACGCTTCTCTTGAGCTTGGGCGCCGTTGTGGTGCTCGCGGCCATCGTCGTCGTGCCGGAATGGCATCTTCCGGTCAAAGGGCATGAGCTGGGCTGGCGCGCCTCGTCGATGGTCCAGTTCGATCTCCCCCCGGCCGAGGCCGCGCTCCTGAAACGCCCGCCGGCCGCGATCCCGTCCTGGAGCCACGATCCCAGGCCGGCCGACGTCGCCTATAAGAACGTGCAGGTGCTGACCAACGTCGACGCCGGCGAGCTGATGCACACCATGGCGGCGATGACCCAGTGGGTCTCCCCCAAGCAAGGCTGCAGCTTCTGCCATGCCGGCGCGGACTATGCGTCGGACGCCAAGCCCACCAAGGCCGTCGCGCGGCTCATGCTGCAGATGACCCGCCACATCAACGCCGACTGGCGCGATCACGTGGGCGCCGCCGGCGTCACCTGTTTCAGTTGCCACCAGGGTCAGCCGATCCCGTCGGACGTCTGGTTCAGATCCCCGCCCGTTCGCCAACATCCTATGATCGATTGGCAGGAAGACTACCACGAGGACGAGCTGACGGTTCGCAAGTTCTTCCCCGACGAAGGCTACGAAGAATACCTGCTGCAATCCACGCCAGGTATCGCCCAGTCTTATACCGCGCTTCCGACCCACAGCGGATCGTCTCAGATCGTGGTCAAGCGACTTTATGAGGTTATGATGCAGATGTCCGATGGCATCGGCGTCAACTGCGGCTTCTGCCACAACTCCCGCGCCTTCTTCGATTGGCGCCAGAGCACGCCCGCCCGCTGGACTGGCTATTCCGGTATCCAGATGACCCGGGATCTGAACCGCAATTTCCTGATCAAGACCGGCGCGATCCTGCCCCAAGACCGGTTCCGACTGGATAAGGCGCACGAATGGAACCTGGCGCCGAACGAGGCCGGCGCCATGCCCGGCAACGGCCTATCGAACTGCGCCACCTGCCACCATGGCGAGCCAAAGCCACTGGGCGGGGCCAATATGGTCGACGCCTATCCGGCCCTGATCGGCCCCCAACCCACCAGCCCCGGAAAAGTCGCTCAGGCGACGACGCCGGTCGCTGCATCCCGCTAGCTTAAGGAAGACGCGTCATGCCCTCATCCGGTGGACTGGTCGGCGATTTCGATGTGGCCCAGCTTATGGTCATCCTGTTTGTGATCTTCTTCGTCGGCCTGGTTCTGCATCTGCGCCAGGAAGACAAGCGGGAAGGTTATCCCCTGAAGGACCCGGCCGGCGGCCCAGACCAGGAAGGCTTCCCACCGATCCCGAAGCCTAAGACCTTCCTCCTGATGGACGGAGGCTCGACGACGGCGCCCCACCCCGAAATCGAGCGCCCCATCGCCGCGCGGCGCTTCCCGGACGTTCCGGGTTCCCCGCTTATCCCCACAGGCGATCCCTTAGCCGACGGCGTCGGGCCCGCGTCTTACGCGCTGCGCAAGACAACGCCGCTGATCTACGACGTCGGCAAGATTCAGGTGCTGCCGCTCCGATCCCTGCCCGACTGGGGCCTCGCCTATGCCGATCAGGACCCGCGGGGCTTGCGGGTGATCTCCGCGGACGGCGTCGATGTCGGGCTGGTCGTCGACCTGTGGATCGATCGCTCGGTCAAGATTTTGCGCTATCTCGAAGTCGAGGTGAAGCTGGCGCTTGGCACGCGTCGTAGCCTGCTGCCGATCTATTACACCGACATCAAGGCGCGTAAGGGCCTGGTGAAGGTGTCGGCGATCCGCAGCCTCCAGTTCGCCGAGGTCCCGCGCACCGCGGCGCCCGATCTCATCACCGCCCGCGAAGAAGACCAGGTCAACGCCTTCTATGCCGGCGCAAAATTCTTCCGCGGCTTCCCAACCCCAACGGCTGCCTCATGAACCAGCACCTGAACTTTCCGCCCCGCATCACCCTGCCCGGCCCCTCCCCCGTCGAGGAAGTTGTCCGATGGCAGGGGTCGCCGAACTGGCGCGTGGCGGCGTCGCGGATTTGGCATATCCGGGTGGCGGCCTTCTACTTTGCGGTGCTGCTGGCCGATGGCGTGCGGGAGTCGCTCGGCTCGACCCACGCCGCCGCCCTGGCCCGCCAGGGAGAGTTCGCCCTGCTGCTCATCGCGCTGGGCTCTGTCGCCCTTCTGACGCTCCTGGCCTGGCTATCGGGCCGCACCACGACCTACACCATCACCGACACCCATGTGATGATGAAGTACGGCATCGCCCTTCGCGCCACGCTGGTGATCCCGTTCGGCGCGATCGAGCACGTGGCGATCCGCGTCAACCCCGACCATACCGGCGACCTGGCGCTGCGCCTCAAACGCGATCAACGCATCCTCTACCCCAAGCTCTGGCCCCATGTGCGCCCTTGGACCATGCTCCGGGCCGAACCCATGCTGCGCTGCGTGCCCGAAGCCGGCGCCGTTGGGGCGCTCCTCGCGCGCAGCGTCGGCGCCTCGGTCGAGATGCGCCGGAGGCTGGAGCTGGAGCGTGGGTCGATTATGCCGGCTGCGGCGGTGGGGTAGGCTCAACGACCGCCTCCTTATACCCGCCAACAACGACGCTAAATCTCCTCCCCTGCAGCGCGAGCCGCGGGGGGTGGCGCGCCGCAAAGCGGCATGACGGAGGGGGCGTGCACAGGGGCTAGCTTTCAGCGAGACCGAATGACCCGCCGGTACGCCCCTCCACCACGCTACGCGCGGCCCCATCCACGTATCGCTTCGCGAAACAGATAATGAGAATGGTCCGCGCCATGGACCGCCGGAACAGGTCCGGCGGAGGGGGGTGAGGAGCGTCAGTAACTAAGGCATCGCCTACTGCGATCTCCCAAGGGCCGGTCCTGCGCGCGAACTCAACCATTTCAGAGACCGCCACTGCTGGAGCAGAGAGGGCTGACAGAAACGGTTAGGCGCCTTCGGAGCTCATGCAGATCAAACGCTCATCCCGCAGAACGAGGCGTCGACATCCAAATCGATACCGACGCGCTCGAGGAATACAGATCGATCCGGTCAGCTTGGCCCCCAAAAAAGGAAGCGCCGGATAATCCCCGCGCTCTGCGAACGCAGAGCTAGCGAGATTATCCGGCGCCAAGCCGCCCGTGGGCTTGGACGTCACGCCTGCGCGATGTCGGCCGTTGGGCTGGGGAGCATAAAAGCGCTGGCGGGAGCCGCCATCGCCGACGCCTTGGGCGCCGCTGTTGGGCCTTCGATCCAGTTGAAGCGCGGGGTGCTCAACAGGATGAAGTGGATCAACAGAGCCAAGACGAACAGGAAGGCGAACAGGCCCACCAGAACGCGCCGGGGATCGAATAGAAGCCAAACTCTCCACATATCAACTCTCCTTTACGCGAAATGGCTGAGAGCGGACTGGACGGCGAATTTCCCCGCCTGCGTCAGCTCTGCATAACCATGAACGCCAGGGAACCACGGCCGCCAGAACCACACCAAGATGTGGGCCACGATCGCGACCAAGGTAAAGGCGATGAAGCTCCCCATGAATATGGTATGGAACTCCTTCGCTTCGGCCTCCGTGAGGCCCGATAGGCTTGCGCCAACTCTTTCCACCATTTGTCGTTCTCCAATCACGCCGCTAGGGCGCCTATCTCTCTGCAAGGCTGAAATTCGTCTTCAGAGATCTCGATAAGGCGGGTCATGCGGCGGCGCCTTGCATGAGCTCGCCTTGAGTAACGATCACTCGGGCCTCGCCGACGCGGGTTTCGCCAGCCAGGCGCGTCGCCCGTTCGACGGCGTCGCGCAGGCGTTTGGCGGCCGAGATGCGCACCAGTACAGGCTGAGCCTCGACCCAACGGTCCAATGCCGCCTTGGCGGCCTCGTCCCAGGCCAGCTCGACATGGCGTCGGGCCGGAGTGGCCTCGACCTTATCGAGCTGCGACGCCAGGGGGATGATATGGAAGAGGGCGTCGAAGAGGGCGTTACAGACCTCCTGAACCAGGTAGGTCGCGCCGGAATAACCCATAAACGGCGTGCCGGTATGGCGGCGAATAATGGCGCCGGGGAAGGACGCCGGAATATAGGTCGCGCGCGATCCGGCCTCGGCCATGTACATGCGCTCATTGACGCTGCCGAACATCACCAAGGGCGGCGTCGCCTTGATGGCTTGGCGGACCGCTTCGTTATCGGGCTTTACGCCGGCGGAGCGAGAAAAGGCGAAGGCGCAGGGCAGGCCCATCTCGGCTTCGAGGAAATGGCGCACACCGCGGGCATAGGTTTCGTTGGCGACGATGGCGAAGCTGGCGGCGGCGAAGAAGTCTTGCGTCACCGAGCGCCAGAGATCCCAGATCGGCTTGATCGTGGTGTGTTTTTCGCGCGCGATGAAGGGCTCCGGGTCCAGGCCCAGCATATCGCCGAGCGTGCGCAGGAACTTGGTGGTCGAGTCGAGCCCGATGGGCGCCTGCAAATAGGGCCGCTCCAGTGTCTCACAGAGGTTGCGACCGAACTCGCGATACATGCAGACATTGACGTCGGCGTCCGCCAGCTTACGCACATCGGCCAGATGGCTCCCGAGCGGGAAGGCCATATTGACCTCGGCGCCTATGCCTTCGATCAGGCGACGAATCTCGGCCAGATCGGACGGCAGATTGAACATACCGTAGATGGGGCCGATGATATTGACGCGGGGCTTTTCGCCGGCCTTGCGGAGCGCCAGCTTGGGGACCTTCTTGGGTCCGAACTGGGTCCAGAGCCAGGTCAGGGCGCGGTCGGCGCTCTGCCACTGATCCTCGTCGATGGTGCGCGGCAGAAAGCGCTGGATGTTGGAGCCCTCGGGCGTCACGCCGCCGCCGATCATCTCGGCGATGGAGCCCGTGACGACGACCGACGGCAGATCGCGATCCAGCGTGCGCCAGGCCCGCTTCATGGCGGCCTCGGTGCCGGTCTGGCCCAGCTCCTCTTCGCCCAGGCCCGTAACGACGATGGGCAGTTCGTGCGGCGGCAGGGCGTCGGTGTAGTGCAAAACCGAGGTGACCGGCAGGTTCTCGCAGCCGACGGGGCCGTCGATGATCACCTGCAAGCCCTTGATGGCCGTAAAGGCGTAGACGGCGCCCCAATAGCCGCCGGCCCGATCGTGGTCGATAACAAGGGTCATGCGCCCACCGCCTCTTCCTTGGCGCGAGCTGCGGCCATGGTCTTGGCGTAGCGCGCCTTGAACTCCGGTCGGTCGATCGGCTGATCTTCCCAGACGCCGGCCGCGTGGCCCGTGCCGACGCCCTCGAAGAAGGCCGTCATCCGCTCGAACCGATCGGTATTGGACAAAGCCCCGTTGACGACCTGTGCAAGGGATCCAGCGCCCGCCGGCCCCATCAGCGGTCGAGCCGAGATCAGGTTGGTGAAGTAGAGCCCAGGGATCGAGCGCGTCTTGGCGTGCTGCACTACGGGCGTGGTGCCGATGGCGAGATCGGGGCCGAACTCCTCGACCGCAGCGATATCCTGCTCCAGCGACGCGCGGTATTGGATACGGGCGCCATGGGCCTCGAGCCACTCGCGGTCAGCTTCGGACCAGGGGGTGCGCGGACAGGCCGTGCCGACATAAGGGACCTGAGCCCCGCTCTCGATCAAGAGCCGGGCGACCAGCAACTCAGAGCCCTCGTAGCCGCTGACGGTGATGCGACCCCTGATGGGGGCGCCAGCCAGAGCGCCGGCGATGGCGGGCAGGAAGCGGTTCTTCGACGCGTCGATCTTGTCCTGAGCAACGCCGCAGGCGTGACCGATGGCGTCCAACCAAGCGGCGGTCCCGTCGCGCCCGACAGGCGCGGAGCCGACCACCGAGCGACCGGCGGTCGTGAACTCGCGGACCGAGGCGGTGTAGAAGGGGTGGATGGCGGCGACGACGGCGCAGTCGAGCGCCGCATAAAGCTCCCGCCATTCGCGGGTCGGCACCACCGGCCCGGCGCTGAGGCCCAAGGGCGCCAGCATCATGCCGACGCCGACAGGATCGGCCGGGAACATCTCGCCCAGAAGCGTGACCGTCGGCATGGAAGACGCCGTCGTCGGCGCCTGAACCGGACCCTGCTCGGCCTCGATGCGAGCGTAGCGCAGCATGGCGCCGGCCAGCACATCCTTGGCCTCCGCATGGGTCGGTACGCCAAAGCCCGGCACGTCGATGCCGATCACGCGCACACCGTCGATCTCCTTGGGCAGGAGTTGCAGCGGTACGCCCGACGCCGTCGGCACACAGAGGTTGGTGACGATGATCGTATCGTAGAGCTCAGGATCGGCGAGCTTGAAGACCGCCTCGCGGATGTCCTCGAACAGCTTGCCGGTGACCAGGGTCTCCGAATTGAACGGCACATAGCCGACAGAGCGCCGGGCGCCGTAGAAGTGGGACGTGAAGGTCAGCCCATAAACACAGCAGGCGGAACCGGACAGGACTGTCGCCGTCCGCCGCATACGCAAGCCAACCCGTAGCGAGCCGAACGCCGGGCACATGCTCTGGGGTCGATCGTGGGGGCCTTTGGGATAGTCCTTGGCGTATTGGTCCAGAACCTCGGACTTGCCCGCCGCGGCCGCAGCCCGGTGCAATTCGTCGGCGCCGGCGTGGCAACCTGCGCCGTCTTTTGGGGCGGCGGCCGGCGTTACGTCAGGAGCGAGGATGTCGGTCATGGTCTCAGACCGCGTCGTAGACGACTTCGAGCGACGGCTTTTCGGCGAACACGCCGCCGCGCATGTCAGCCTGAGTTGCGGGTCGCAATACGATGGCGCTGCCGGTCTGCTCTGGCGAGAAAAGGCCCAAGAGGCCGTCCTGAGTGAGCGGTTTCGGCCGTACGGGCGGCGCCAGGGCGACGTTTTCCGCCAGGCCCTCGAACAACGACCCCCAGCGGTCGCCGGGCGTGCCGATAATCTGATAGTTGGCCGACTTGCGGCGGATGTCTTCGTCCGCGGGAATGGCGCAGAGCACGGGAATGCCGACAGCGTCAGCGAAGGCTTGGGCTTCGCCGGTGCCGTCGTCCTTGTTGATCAGCATACCGGCGACGCCGACATTGCCGCCGAGCTTGCGGAAATATTCCACAGCCGAGCAGACGTTGTTGGCGACGTACAGCGATTGAAGGTCGTTGGAGCCGACCACGATCACCTTCTGACACATGTCGCGGGCGATCGGCAGGCCGAAGCCGCCGCAGACCACGTCCCCTAAGAAGTCGAGCAACACATAGTCGAAGCCCCAGTCGTGGAAGCCCAGCTTCTCCAAAAGCTCGAACCCGTGGATGATGCCGCGCCCGCCGCAGCCGCGTCCGACCTCAGGCCCGCCCAGCTCCATGGCGAACACGCCGTCGCGGGTGAAGCAGACATCCTCAATCTTCACCTCTTCTCCGGCCAGCTTCTTGCGGGCGGAGGTTTCGATGATGGTGGGACAGGACTTACCGCCGAACAGAAGCGACGTTGTGTCGGACTTGGGGTCGCACCCGATCAGCAGAACCCGCTTGCCCTGTTGCGCCATCATGTAGCTGAGATTGGACAGGGCGAAGCTCTTGCCGCTGCCGCCCTTGCCATAGATGGCGATGATCTGGGTCTCTTTGGTCACCGGTCCCGTATGGACGGCATCGGGTTCGATAGCCGCCTCTTTGCGGAGTGCGCGATGATCGATGAGAGTGACGCCCATGGAATAAATCTCCGGCTGCGTGGACGGCGGGACCGCCTATCCTGGCCAAGTGTCAATTTACTTGGACATTAAAAAGTGTCAACCTATTGTTCCGCCCAGGCCAACACCATCTTGAGACAAGCGGCGTCCGAAAAGGCCATGGCGTAGGCTTCGGCGGCCAGGGCGGCGGGGCGACGGTGGGTTATCAGGCCGTCGAGCGACAAGGCGCCCGAGTCGATCAGGGCGACGACGCTCGTCAAATCCTCCGGCGCCCATTCGGCCGCGACGCGCAGGCGGGCTTCGCGAATGAAGGCGGGGGGGAAATCGAAGGTCAGGGGCTGGTCGTAGAAGCCCGCGAGAATCACCTCACCGCCTTTGGCGAGGCGCGAGATCAGTGGGCCCAGAAGCTTGGAATCGCCGCTGGCGTCGCAGATGGCGCGGTAATCGCGGCGCTCATCGGTTTGCGGATCGACGACGGCGTAACCCAGCCCGCCCCCGCGGCGCGCCTCATTGGTCTCCCAGACGGTCGGCGGGGCTGCGCCGAGCGCGACCGTAATGCGAGCGATCAAGCGCCCCAGCACACCGTGGCCGATGACAAGATCGGGAGGAACCGGGCCGCCTGCGATGGCGTGAGCGGCGGTGGCGGCGAGCGCGATCAGAACGCCGGTCTCGCCAAGGGCCGGATCGATCGACACGACCCGAGCGCTCGGCGCAACGAGCATCCGGGCGGCGCCGCCAAACAGGCCGCGCACCGTCTTGAAGCCGGCGGAGCCTGGAACAAACACCCGGTCGCCGATTCGCGCCTTTGCGCCGGGACCCGCGTCCACGACCTCGCCAACCGATTCGTAGCCGGGCACCAAGGGATAGGCCAAGCCCGGAAACGGCGGCATACGGCCGGTATAGAGCAGGCGCTCCGTGCCTGTGCTGATGCCGCTCCACGCCACCTCGACGACAACATCGGTGTCTTCGGCGGGCTTCAGCTCCAACGTCCGCAGGGTGAGTTGGGCGGGGGCCTCGAACACCACAGCCTGAGAGTCCATGAGAACAATCCTATTGTCAGGGGCGAGCCAGAATGGCCCGCAGCAGGAAGGGGGAGCGCGTGCGCAGCTGGCGTCGGCGGGTAAAGCCGGCGGCTTCCAGCATGACGCCAAGCTCCTTGGGCGTCCGGGCGCGACCGCGACCCATGGCCTTGAGATAAAAGGCGAAATAAGCGTCGGCGACACGGTCGCCGCCCTTGGCGTCCGACATGGGCTCGGCGATCAGAAGCGCCCCATTGTCTGGCAAAGCGGCCCGCACCCGGCGCAGCAGGGCCAGGACGCCAGCATCGTCGTGATCGTGCAGAATGCGGATCAGGGTGATGAGATCGGCGCCGACCGGCAGCGACTCCGACAAGAAATCGCCTTCCAGCACCTCGGCTCGACCGTCCAGGCCATTGCGCGACAGTCGAGCCCGGGCTCGGACCGCGACCGCAGGCAGATCGAACAGCCGCAGCTCCAGATTTGGCGCATGGGCGGCGGCGGCGGTCAGAAACGCCCCCTCCCCGCCGCCAACGTCCATCAGCCGCCGGTGACGCGCGATGGGATAAGCCTTGAACACGTCCGCCGCGACGGTCGGCAGGGTCGCCGCCATCAGCTCGCTATAGGCCTTGACCTCCGTCGCGGTCTTGGCCGCCGGAGTGGCCGATACGGCGTAGGGCCAGAACGACGCCAACGAGCCTGCGCCCCGGCGCAACAGACCTACGCTGTCGCCTAAATCGGCGTACAGCAGGTCGTGGTGCGCGATCATGTCCAACAGGCCGGCGTTGCCGAGCAAGGCCGCGCCTTGGACGCCTAGAGCATATTGTCTCGACGTTTCCGATTCAGCGCCTTCGCGCCCTACAGGCTCGACCAGCCGCAGCGACGCGGCCGCCCCCATCAGACGCACGGTCGCCTCGACCGGCAGGTCCAGGCGCTCGGAAAGCGCGCCTACGCTCATCGGCCCGTCTGCGAGCAATCGGAAGAGATCGAGGCGAACGCAAGCCGCGAGCGTCTGGGAATAGACAAAGCCCGCGACCAGATCGAACAGCCCCTTGGCGCGGCTGCGCGCGATGGGGCGTGTGAGGGGAAAGTCCGCAGCCCAACGCTGGAAGCGTGGATCGGCTAGACGGCGGTTACGCCAGTCGATCCAGCGGTCGATCAACCGGGCTGACGCTTGGGTCCGCCCAAGCGGACGGCCTTGGCTACGCAACTGAGCCTCACGAGCGGCTAACTCTGACGCGGCGGCGAGGGTCAAGCGGCGCTCCGGGCGAGCTGTTGGGGCGTGAGGCGCATAGCCTGGGCTCGCACCAGATCGGCAAGGCCCCTGGCGCCGTCGCAAACGGGGATCGCGGCCACCGCCGCCTCGATACATTCCTTCAGCCGCTCATAGGCCCCACGCACGCCAAGTTCTCGCACGAGACTGGGTCGCTGCAGCGCCACGTCGCGCCCTGTCGGCTTGCCGCAATCTTCGGGCGCCGACAGCGCATCCAAAAGATCGTCGGCGATCTGATAGGCGCCGCCGAGGTGGTCTCCGACGAAGCGCCAGGGCGTTGGATCGGCGCCCGCGGCCAGGGCGCCGGCCGTGGTCGCGGCCACGAACAGGGCGCCTGTCTTGGCGCGATGATAGGGTTCGACCGGCGTAAAGGGTTCGCTCTCCCACGCCTGGCCGGCGACGATGCCCGTCGGCATACCGACGCCGCGTACAATCGCGCTCAACAGACCCGGCAAGCGGCGCGGCGCACGGGCGCCTGCGCCGGCCAAACCGTCGAACGCCATCACGATAAGTGCGTCGCCGGCGAGAACCGCCAGCGGCTCCCCAAACGTCATATGCAGCGCCGGCTTCCCCCGGCGCGTGGCGGCGGCGTCGAAACAGGGCAGATCGTCATGGACCAGGGAGGCGCAGTGCAGAAACTCGATCGCCGCCGCGGCAGCTTCCGTGAGCGCCGGTTGATCGTCGCCGCAGGCGTGGGCGACCGCCAGGCAGAGCTTAGGGCGAACCCGCGCGCCGCCCGGAAACACCGCGTATCGGAGCGCGCTAGCCAGTTGGGGCGGCGCGTCGCCGGTGGCGACACGGGCGATGGCCGCGTCTAAAGCGGCTTCGATCCGGATGGCCGGAGCCGTTGAGTTGGGCGTCATGCGGGTCACGAAAATCCCCCGGCCTGAGGTCATGTGGGCCGCTGGAAATCGCCCAACGGCTGTGTCCTTTTATCTAGACACATGCTAGTGTCCATTTCAATGGACATTGGGTGATAGACCGTTGGCGAAACAGGACGTCGTCATTGTAGGCGCGGGCATTGGCGGTCTGGCTTGCGCCATAGAGCTGGCCGTTTCCGGTTGCGCGGTCACGGTCGTGGAGCGCGCGGCGAGCCCCGGCGGCAAGATGCGCGAGGTTACGGTCGATGGCGCGCCCGTCGACTCCGGCCCCACCGTCATGACTATGCGCTGGGTGTTCGAGGCCCTGTTCGAGCGGGCCGGCGCCCAGCTCAGCGACTACGTCACGCTGAAGCCCTTAAATGTCCTGGCCCGCCATGCCTGGAGCGAGACGGAGCGCCTTGATCTATTCGCCGATCAGGATCTCTCGGCCGAGGCCATCGGGGACCTGGCGGGCGCTCGCGAAGCCGCAGGCTACAGAGCCTTTTCCGCCGAGGCGGCGCGCATCTACCGGACTCTGAAAGATAGCTTCCTAACCGTTCCCAAGGGCGGCCCGATCACGCTCGCCGGGCGGGTCGGCCTGCATCGGCTGGGAGAGCTGATGGCGATTCGCCCTTACGAGACGCTGTGGGGCGCGCTCGGCGACCATTTCAAAGACCCCCGACTGCACCAACTGTTCGGACGCTACGCCACCTATTGCGGCTCCTCGCCCTATGAGGCGCCAGCCACCCTGATGCTGATCGCTCACGTGGAGCAGGCTGGCGTCTGGAGCGTGGACGGCGGAATGTATCGGTTGGCCGAGGCCATGAGCGAGCTGGCGAGGTCGCTGGGCGTCGTGTTTCGCTATGGCGCTCACGTGGCGCGGATCGACGTTCAGGACGGGCGCGCCGCGGGCGTCGTGCTCGCCAGCGGCGAACGCTTGCCTGCTGACAGGATCGTGACCAACGCCGACGCCCAGGCGCTCACAACCGGCGCCCTTGGCGACGCGGTGAAGCCGCCTCGCGCCGGCCCGGTCAAACGCTCGCTATCGGCGGTCACCTGGTCGCTCAAGGCGACGACGCAGGGCTTGCCGCTCGCCCGGCATAACGTCTTCTTCTCAAACGACTACCTCGCCGAGTTCGACGACATCTTCAAGCGCAACCGGCTGCCCCAAGCGCCGACGATCTATGTCTGCGCCCAAGATCGCGACGAACCCGGCGCCGATCTGAAGGGGCCTGAGCGGCTCCTGGTCCTTGTCAACGCCCCTGCCCAATATCCTCCGACGCAAGACGAGTCCGCCGTGACGGACCGGGAGTTAGCGATATGCGAAACCCAGGTGTTCCAGTTCCTTCAGGCCTGCGGCTTGGCGGTGGATCGGACGGGCGGGTCGGCGATCCGGACGACGCCGGCTATGTTCAACGCCCTGTTTCCCGCGACGGGGGGCTCGCTCTATGGCCAGGCGACCCACGGCTGGAACGCGGCCTTCGCCAGACCGAGCGCCAGAACGGCGACGCCTGGCCTGTATCAGGCCGGGGGCGGGGCCCATCCTGGAGCGGGCGTGCCGATGGCGGCCCTATCCGGGCGATTGGCGGCCCAGGCGCTGCTGAGCGACCTCGCTTCAATACGGTCGTTCCACCGCGTGGCTACACTTGGTGGTACGTCGATGCGCTCAGCGACGATGGGCAATTCGGCCTGACCGTCATCGCCTTTATCGGCAGCGTCTTTTCCCCCTATTACGCCTGGTCAGGCCACAAGAGGCCGCAAAATCACTGCGCCTTCAACGTCGCCCTTTACGGCGCCACGGGCCATAGTTGGGCCATGACCGAGCGCCACGCCTCGGCCCTGCATCAGAGCGACGACGCCATCTCCATCGGACCGAGCCAGATGGCCTGGGACGGTCAGGCCTTGACGCTCAATTTCGACGAGACGACCTGCCCGATCCCGTCCCGCCTGAAAGGAACCGTGCGCCTGCATCCCCACGCCCTGACGGGCGACAGTTATGAGCTGGGGCCAAGCGGCGGGCACCTGTGGCGCCCCATCGCGCCCCGCGCGACGGTGGAGGTGACGCTAGACCGGCCCGCCTGCTCTTGGCGCGGCGAAGGCTATTTCGACACCAACAGCGGGCTTGAGCCTTTGGAAGACGGGTTCGACGTGTGGGACTGGTCCAGGGTCCACCGCGCCCAGGACTCGATGATCTTCTACGATGTCACCCGGCGACCCGAGAGTGGGGAGCGGGATGAGGCCGGCTTGGCGCTTCGGATCGCAAAATCCGGACTGGTCGAGCGGATCGAGGCGCCGCCGCGCCAGCGCTTGCCCTCCACCGGCTGGCGCCTGCCCCGCACCACCCGGGGCGAACCCGACGCCCCGCCAAAGGTGCTCAAGACCTTGGAAGACGCGCCCTTCTACGCCCGCTCCCTGCTCGAAGGCCGCTACGGCGGCGAGCCCGCCGCGATCATGCATGAGAGCCTGTCGTTGAAACGGTTCCGCGTGCCGATCGTCCAGGCCGTGCTGCCGTTTAGGATGCCGCGGACGCTTTGGTAGGGCTGCACGGGAGCGCGGACACTGCGCCCGCACCTCAATCCTTCGCCCGCTCCACATAGGAGCCGTCTTCGGTCATGATCACAACACGAGTGCCCGCGGCGATATAGGGCGGCACCATGGTGCGCACGCCGTTCGACAGGATGGCGGGCTTGTAGGAGGACGACGCCGTCTGGTTCTTCACCGCCGGCTCGGTCTCCACGATCTCCAGCGTCACCCGCGCCGGGAGCGAAATAGCGATGGCGGTATCGTTATGCACCGAGAGCGTCACGACCATGTTGTCTTGCAGGTAGGCGGCCGCGTCGCCGATGATATCGGCAGTGGCGGTCAGCTGGTCGAAGTTGGTCGGGTTCATGAAGTGGAACCCGTCGCCATCCTGATACAGGAAGGTGTAGTCGCGCTCGTCCACGAAGGCGCGCTCCACGGTCTCGGTGGTGCGATAGCGCTCGGACACCTTCACCCCGTCGGAGATGCGGCGCATATCCATCTGGGTCACGGGCGTACCCTTGCCGGGGTGGATGTTTTCGATGCTCAAGATCACATAAAGCTTGCCGTCGATATCGAGGGCGTTGCCTTTCCTGAGCGAGCTGGCCTGTACCTTCACGAAGAGTTCCTTAAAGTCTCGCGCAGTCGATGGTGCGCCGCGCGTTTTGTCATGGGCGCCGAAGTCTGGGGCGCCGAAGTCTGGCGTCCCTGTAGCGGCTTACCTATACAGAGTGGCGCCAAGACGCCACCCCCTCCCCCCTCGCCGCCCTGAGAAGCTTCGCCTTTGTCCAATGCCCTGCCATCGTCCTGGCGGCGCCCAGATGTCCACCAGGACCGGCGGCCGTTTCTGTTGGCGCGCAACCGCATCCTGGCGGCCATGCGCGCCTGGTTCGGCGCTCAAGACTTTATCGAGGTGGAGACGGCGGCGCTGCAGACCTCGCCCGGTAACGAAACCCATCTGCACGCCTTCGGTACAGACGCGCTCCATATGGATGGGTCGGTCGCCGCGAAGCTTTACTTGCGAACCTCGCCAGAGTTCGCCTGCAAGAAACTCCTGGCCGCTGGCGAGACCCAGATTTTCGAGTTCGCACGGGTGTGGCGCAATCGCGAGCGGGGTCCGCTGCACAGCCCCGAGTTCACATTGCTCGAATGGTATCGCGCCGATCGACCCTATGAGACGCTGATGCAGGACTGTGCGGCGCTGATGGCCTTGGCGGCGCAAGAGGCGGGGGCCAGCCTGTTCAGCTTCCGCGGCAAGACCGCCGACCCCTTCGCCGAGCTGGAGCGGATCACGGTCGCAGACGCCTTCGACCGTTTCGCGGGTATCGACCTCCTGGACAGCATTTCAGCGACCGGCGACGCCGATCGAGACGCGCTCGCTACCGCCGCCGCTTCGGCCGGCATACGGGTCGCCGCCGACGATGGGTGGGACGACATCTTCAGCCGGGTGCTGGTGGAGCGGATCGAGCCCAACCTTGGGATCGGGCGTGCGACCGTCCTTTGCGAATACCCCATCGCCCAGGCTGCACTGGCCCGTCCAAAGCCCGGCGATCCGCGCGTTGCGCAACGGTTCGAGCTCTATGCCTGCGGCGTCGAGCTGGCCAACGCCTTTGGCGAGCTGACAGATCCGGTCGAACAGCGCCGCCGGTTCGCCCTCGAGATGGACGAAAAGGCGCGTCTGTACGGCGAGCGCTATCCTCTCGATGAGGACTTGCTGGCGGCCCTGGCGCAGATGCCTGCGGCGAGCGGGGCGGCGCTGGGGTTTGACCGGCTGGCGATGCTGGCGACCGGTGCAAGCCGGATCGACCAGGTGCTGTGGACCCCGGTCGTGGACGCCCCCCGATGAGCCAAACCCTCCGAACGCCCCAGGCTCTCCGCAACGCCGGCCTGATTTCGCCGGACGCCATGCCCGAGCTAGAGCGCGTCGCCGCGCGGTACGCTGTGGCCGTCACGCCCGCGATGGCGGAACTGATCGACCCGGCCGATCCAAACGATCCGATTGCGCGACAGTTCATTCCCACCGCCGCAGAACTCGATAGCCAGCCGCAGGAAGACGCCGACCCTGTGGGCGATAGGGCGCACAGTCCGGTCGAAGGCGTCGTCCACCGCTACCCCGACCGGGTTCTATTGAAACTGACCCACACCTGCGCGGTCTACTGCCGGTTCTGCTTTCGCCGCGAGATGGTGGGACCCGGCGGCGAGGGCGGCCTGACGGGAGAGGCGCTAGATGCGGCGCTGGCCTATATCGCGGCGACGCCAGCGGTCTGGGAGGTCGTGATCACCGGCGGCGATCCCCTGATCCTGTCACCGCGGCGCCTGGCCGACGTCATGGCCCGGCTCGCGGCCATCGAACATGTGAAGGTGGTGCGCTTTCATACACGCATCCCGGTGGTCGATCCGGCCGCGATCACGCCAGAGTTGATCGGGGCGCTCAAAAGCCCGGCCCAAGCCGTCTATGTGGCGCTGCACGCCAACCACGCTCGCGAGTTGACGCCGACGGCTCGCGCCGCCTGCGCGCGGATCGTCGACGCTGGCTTACCCATGCTGGGCCAGACGGTCCTGTTGCGTGGGGTCAACGACGATGCCGCAACGCTGGGCGCCCTGATGCGCGCCTTCGTAGAGACGCGGATCAAGCCCTACTACCTGCACCACGCCGACCTGGCGCCTGGCACCGCGCACTTACGGGCCGCCATCGCAGAAGGCCAGGCGGTGATGAAGGCGCTGCGCGGCGATCTCTCGGGCCTTTGCCAGCCTTTGTACGTGCTCGACATTCCCGGCGGCCATGGCAAGGTTCCGGTCGGGCCGACCTATCTGGCGGCCGATGGGATGCAGGTCGAGGACCCCCAGGGCGAGATGCACGGGTATAAGGGCTGAACGCAGCCCGCCTAAGCTGTCTTCGCCGTCTGGCCGAACAGAATGCGGCGGGACTCTTCGTCGGTAACGGAGGGCTGGACGTTGATCGTCGCCGCCAGGGCATAGGCGCGCTCGGTGGCGGGTCGAGCCTTGATGGCGTCGAACCAGCGCTTCAAGTGGGGAAAATCGTCGAGGTTCTGACCCTGGGCCTCATGGGGCACGATCCAGGGGTAGCTCGCCATATCGGCGATGGAATAGTCCCCGGCGACGAAGGCGCGATCGGCCAAGCGCTTGTTGAGCACGCCGTAGAGCCGGTTGGTCTCCTTCACATAGCGCTCCATCGCGTAAGGGATTTTCTCCGGCGCATAGCGGTTGAAGTGGTGGTTCTGGCCGGCCATGGGGCCAAGACCGCCCATCTGCCAAAACAGCCATTGCAGCACCTCAGCCCGACCGCGGATATCGGCGGGAATGAACCGACCGGTCTTTTCGGCCAGATAGAGCAGCATGGCGCCGGACTCGAACAGCGATATAGGCTCGCCCCCGCCAGCCGGCTCATGGTCGACCAGGGCTGGAATGCGGTTGTTGGGCGCAATCGACAGGAACGCGGGCGCGAACTGCTCGCCCTTGCCGATATCGATCGGAATCAGCCGGTAGGGGAGCCCCGTCTCCTCCAGGAACATCGTCAGCTTATGACCGTTGGGCGTCGTCCAGTAGTAAAGGTCGATCATCGCGCTCAGCTCCTGCCATCCGGTCGCCCGAACATAGGGCTGAGCGAGCGCCGTTCAACGCGCGTCGCGGCGTCTCGCAACGCCCAACAAGCGCTCAAGCGTAAAACACGCCGAGCCAATCGCAGACCAGCGCCGGCTTATCCGCCGCCTCGATCTCCACGGTGCAGGTTTGGGTCACACAGACGCCGCCGGCCTTGGGCTCGACCGCTTTCAGCACATGGCGGGAGCGAATACGCGCGCCAGCTGGCACGGGACTTAAAAAACGCACCTTGTCGAAGCCGTAGTTCACACCCCGCGTCACCCCTTGAAGATCCAGCACCGAAGCTGTCAAACTGGGCAGGAGCGAGAGCGTCAGAAGGCCGTGGGCTATGGGTCCGCCGATCTCTCGCGTCGCCCGGTCGACGTCGACATGGATCCACTGGCGATCGCCGGTCAAATCTGCGAAACGATCGATCAGGACCTGATCCACCTCCAGCCAGCCGGACACGCCAAGCTCCTGGCCGACCCAAGTCGCCAAGTCCCCTAACCCGATCCGTGTCATCCGACGGTATGGAGTTGGGGGCGGGGGCTTAAATCCAGCCCAGCTGACGGTAGCGGCTGCGGCGAATGATCTGTCGCGATATCCGGCGCGTGGCGCGATAAGCGTTCAACGCCATACGGCGGGTGAATGATAGGGCGCTTTGCATGACCAGGCCTCCATCCTACTAACGGCGAAGGCGGCCAAAGGTTCACCAAGACCCTCGATTCGCGTGCGTCCGTACGCCTGCCTACGCAGCCATGACGACAGCTTTATAACAGCTCGGCCATACCCGAAGTCCTAAGACCGCCCTTAAATAAATTACAGGCGGGGTGTAACTTCTGGCCCACAAACCTCGTATCTCCCCAGTGGGGCGCAGGAGACGATAAGTTCATGAATCGCAGAGCTCTGCTTTTGGCCGGCGGCGCGGCCTGTATCGGCGGCGCAGTCGTGCTCGGGCGTCGCCCCGCGGCGGCGGCGCAGCATTTCGAAGTGTCGCTAACGCCCGAGGAATGGCGGAAACGCCTGACGCCCGCACAGTTCCAAATCCTGCGCGAGCAGGGAACCGAGCCGCCGTGGACCAGCCCCTTGCTGAACGAGCACCGCCCTGGCGTGTTCGCCTGCGCCGGCTGCGAGCTGCCGCTGTTCAACGCCAACACCAAATTCGACAGCCACACCGGCTGGCCAAGCTTCTTTAGACCGCTGCCAAACGCCGTTTCCACCTCTCGCGACACCAGTGATTTCATGGTCCGGGACGAGGTTCACTGCCGACGTTGCGGCGGTCATCTGGGCCATGTGTTCGACGACGGCCCACCGCCCACCGGCCTGCGCTACTGCATGGACGGCCTGGCGCTCACGTTTAAGGCGGCTTAGCGCGCTTTAGGCGGCGAGCACCGTCGCCGACAACTGCTCCAGCGCACTCGCCCCAGCGGTCGCCGCTTCAGCCAAACCGGGCGCGCCTGTGAGCACTTGGTCGGCGTAGGTGCGTGCGAGCGCCGCCCTGAGGTCGGCTTCAGGGCCGGATGCTGCGGCCAGAGCGCCCTTGGCCAGCATCCACCCGCCGACGACATCGCCCATCAGCTTGAGATAGGCGGTGGCGCCGGCCAGGGCGTCGGGAGCGCCGCGGCGGGGCAAGAGCCAGGCAGTCGCCGTCTCGACCGCGGCGACCCCGGCCAACAGCCGTGCGCCGAGGTCCGCCAACGAACCGCCCTCCAACACCCCTAAGGTTTGGCGCATATCGGCGACCAGCTGGCGCACCGCCTCGCCCTCGCCTTCGCTGAGCTTGCGGCCGGCCAGGTCCAGGGCCTGGATACCGTTCGTGCCTTCGTAGATCGGGGCGATGCGGGCGTCGCGGTAGTGCTGGGCGGCGCCGGTCTCTTCGACGAAACCCATGCCGCCGTGCACCTGGACGCCGAGCGAGGCGACCTCGACGCCGACGTCGGTGCACCAGGCCTTGGCGATGGGTGTGAACAGGTCCTCCCGCAGCCGGGCCGCCGCCCGGACGGCCGGATCGAGGCTGAGCTCGGCGACATCGGCGGCGACGGCGGTGGAGAGGCAGATGGCGCGGCCAGCTTCGATCTTGGCCTTCATCAGGGCCAACATGCGGCGCACGTCGGGCTGATCGATAATGGCTGCGGTCGCGGCTGAGGACCAGGCGCTTTTACCCTGACGACGCTCCTGGGCGTAAGTCAGCGCGTGCTGATAGGCGCGCTCGGCGATAGCCACGCCCTGGATACCGACGTTCAGGCGGGCCGAGTTCATCATGGTGAACATGCAGGCCAAGCCCTGGTTGGGCGCCCCGATCAGCTCGGCGTGCGCCCCTTCGAACAACATGGTGCAGGTCGGCGAGGCGTGGATGCCCAGCTTGTGCTCGATCCCGCCCGGCCGCAGCGCATTGGCGACACCCAGACGCCCCCCCTCGTCCACCAGCCGCTTGGGCGCGAGGAACAGCGAGATGCCTTTCACGCCGGGCGGTGCATCGGGCAGGCGGGCGAGGACCAGATGGACGATATTCTCGGCGCAGTCGTGATCGCCCCAAGTGATGTAAATCTTCTGACCGGTCAGCAGATAGCCGCCCTTGCCGTCCGGCTCGGCCTTTGTGCGCACAAGCGCCAGGTCAGACCCCGCCTGGGGCTCGGTCAGGTTCATGGTGCCGCTCCATTCGCCGGTGGTCAGGTGCGGCAGATAGAGCGCCTTCTGTCGGTCGGAGCCGTGGGCGCTCAGCGCCTCGATGGCGCCCAGCGTCAGCATGGGCGCAAGACCGAAGCTCATGTTCGCCGCGCTGATCATCTCAAAGACGGCCAAGGCCGCGGCCCGCGGCAGGCCTTGGCCGCCAAAGGCCGGATCGGCAGAAAGCCCGTTCCAACCGCCCTCGACAAACGTCTTGTAAGCCTCCGGGAAGCCCGGCGCCGAAATCACCCGACCGTTCTCGAACTTGGCGCCCACGGTGTCGCCGATGCGGTTCAGCGGCGCCAGCACGCCGGCCGCCAGATCGCCCGCAGCCTCCAGAACCGCCTCCAGCGTCTCCAGATCGAACTCGGGGAACAGGCTGGCGAGCTGGTCCAGGCCGGCGACCTGACTGAACGCAAACGTCAGATCGCGAACGGGCGGGCGAAAAGTCATGAGGTGGAGTTCCTATCGATCTCGTCTGGAATCTAGATAGCGCAGAGTTTAGCACTCACATCCCATGTCCGCGCCTCGCTCTATCGCCCGTCTCAAATGGGCCTTACGTAAGTCAATCGCTGCAAGTCACGAGGAAGATCGATGCCGCGCCCCCTTCTCGCCGCCGCCTTCGCCGCTATCGTCCTGGCCGGTTCGGTTTGCGCCGCGACCGCTCAAGAGGTCAATGCCGACCCGACGGCCGCGCCTGCCGGCGAGTACAAGCTCGATAAATCCCACACGAGCGTGACCCTTAAGGTGACGCACCTGGGCCTTTCCTATTACACTTTACGGTTCGACAAGGTGCAGGGCGACTATAGCTATGACCCTAACCATCCCGACGCGACCAAGGTCGAAGCGATCATCGATCCGGCTTCGGTGGACACGGGCGACGCCGCCTTTAACCGCCAGATCGCCACGCAGGTGCTAGAGGCCGACAAGTATCCGGAGATCCACTTCGTCTCCACCGCGCTGCGCAGCACGTCCGACGGCCGAGGCGTGCTGGTGGGCGATCTGACCTTTCATGGTGTGACCAAGACGGTGAACCTGGACGTGATCTACAACGGCCTGGGCCGTGGCCTGCTGCACGAGCCGCGGATGGGCTTTTCGGCCTCGACCACGATCCGCCGATCCGATTTCGGCGCCGCCAAGTACGAACCCATGGTCGGCGACAACGTCAGCGTGCTGATCGAGACAGAATTCAGCAAATAGGCGTAAGGCCAAGCTTCAACATTGGCGGTTGGGAGCCCTCCAATACGAACCTTTCCAAATCATGACGCCTTGCTCAAGTGCGCCAGCTTCGGTGTGGCGTCTTCCGTGCGACCGCGCGGCGCCAGCCGAGCGAACCGCGCCGCGTTCGCCGCCGTATCTCTAGGCCTCCTGATCTCTCTACCGACGTCCGTTCTGGCCGCCTCGCCCGCGCCGGCCGCCCCTGTCTGGAGCATCGACCGGGCGGCGTCGCGTTTGAGCTTTCGCGCGGTAGTGGCGGGACAGCCGCTGGACGGCGTTTTCAAGACCTGGGACGCTGAGATCGCCTTCGATCCTAAGAACCTAGGGGCCTCGCGGGCCGTAATTTCGGTGAACACCGCCTCGGCGATCACGGGGCGGCCGGCGCGCGACCAGGCGCTGCCGAGCGCCGGCTGGTTGTGGACGCGCCGCTTCCCCAAGGCCCAGCTGGTAACCCGGGCGATTGTCCAGACCGGTCCAAACCACTACGTCGCCAGATCCGCCCTGACGATACGCGGCGTTAGCCACCCGGTGAACGTGCCGTTCATAGCGAGTGTCGGCAAGGGCGATACGGGCCATATGCAGGCTGCTCTGACGATCGACCGCAACCTGTTCGGCATAGGCCAAGTCAATGGTCGCCCGGTGACGTCGGCAGGCCCGAACGTGGTGCTGACGATGCACCTGACAGCCAAGAGAAGCCGGTGAGGCCTATTGCGGACCCGTCGGCGTCGGTCGAGCAGGCTGCGGCGGCTTTGCGGCGCGGCGATCTTGTCATTCTGCCGACCGAAACCGTCTATGGCTTGGCGGCCGACGCGGCGAACCCGCTGGCGGTCGCGCGCATCTATGAGGCCAAAGGCCGGCCCAGCTTCAATCCCCTGATCGCCCACGTGGCGACATTGGAGGCCGCGGACCGGCTCGCGCGACTGGACGGTCCGGCCCGCACCCTGGCTGAGACCTTCTGGCCCGGTCCAATAACGCTCGTCGCGCCCATCGGCGACGCCGCCGCTGTCTGCGACCTGGCGCGTGCGGGGCTCGACACGGTCGCCATCCGCATTCCGGCCCACCCCCTCGCCCGCGCGGCGATCGAGGCGTTCGGCGGCGCGGTCGCCGCGCCCTCCGCCAACCGCTCGGGGCGTCCCAGCCCCACGACCTTCCAGGATGCGCTCGACGAGACCGGGACGTCGAGCGCCGCGGCGCTCGACGGCGGCGCTTGCACCGTCGGGGTCGAATCGACCGTCGTGTCGGTTATGGGCGGCGTCGTGACGCTGCTGCGGCCGGGCGGCGTGACGCGAGAGGCCATCGAAGCCCTGATCGGGCCGCTGGCCGACTCTGCGACCGACGTCCACCGGTCGCCGGGCCGCCTGGCGCTCCACTACGCGCCCGACGCCCCCGTTCGCCTGAACGTCACGGCCCCCGACGCCGGCGAAGCCTATCTCGCCTTTGGCGACGCCGGCCATCGCGCGGGTCTACTGGGCGACCGCGTCTTCAATCTGAGCCCTGCAGCCGACCTTCGGGAAGCTGCGGCAAACCTCTTCGCCTATCTGCGCGCGGCGGATCGCACAAAGCCCCGCGCTATCGCCGTGGCGCCGATCCCTACGTTCGGCCTAGGCGAAGCCATCAACGACCGCTTGCGGCGGGCCGCAGGGTTTGTGGGCTGACGTCTTGCGACATGTCGCCGAACAGCCGTTCGTAGAGGCTGCGCAACATGCCAGCCGTCGCGCCCCAAATAAAACGGTCCTGATAGGTCATGGCGTAGTAGCGACGCCGCTGACCGTCCAGGCCTTCGTGAAACCGGCGTTCGTGATTGGCGGGGTCCATCAGGAAGCCGAACGGCGTTTCGAATACCTCAGCCACCTCCGCCGGCGCAGCGGTGAGGCTAAACCCGGGGCTGACAAAGCCGACCACGGGCGTGACGCAGAAGCCGGTCACCGTCTCGTAAGGGTCGCCGAGGCCGCTGACGGCGACAAAGGCGGGATCGAGCCCGATCTCTTCCTGGGCCTCCCGCAGCGCGGTCGCCCAGGGCGTTTCGCCGGGGTCGCAACGACCGCCGGGAAAGGCGATCTGACCGGAATGGCGAGTCAGGGTGTCGGCCCGGCGGGTCAGAATAACACTCAGACCGGACGCGCGCTCGACCAGCGGCACCAGCACCGCCGCCGGGGCCAGGGCCTGAACAGTGCGGCGGCCCTCCAGGTCGGGATTGAGGTCGAAGTCGGAGCGCAGGGTGCGACTCTTAAGATCGTAATCGCTCACCGGATGCAGACGCGCGGTGAACCAGGGCTTGAGGCGATCGAGCGGCGAATGGGGCGTGACAGCGGCCTCGTCGCTCATCCGGCGGCGTCCTGGATCGCTGCGAGCTCCATAGCGTCCGCATCTACCGATCCCAGCGAAAACGAGACGCCATGGCTGCGCACGATCAGGCTTGAGCCGCCCGGCGTCGAGCAAGGCTCCACCTCCGCCATCTCCACCAGCTCATAAAAGACCGGCCGCGTCATGCGCGCCTCCAGCGCGCCGCGCACTTGGATATATGGCGCCGGCTCGCCGCTGCCAGGATCGGTCTCGACGCGGATCGCATGGTCGGGGCCAGCTTCCACCCAATCGCCGACATTGGTCAGGAACCTTAAGACATCCCCCACGCGGTCGACCTGGACGGCGATGAAGGGCGCGTCCTCCACCACGATCTTCAGCTTCTCGACCGGGGTGACCAGATAGAAGCCGTCTGGGTCCTTACGCAGCACCGTCGAAAACAGCCGCACCAGGGCGTCGCGCCCAATCGGCGATCCCTCATGGCGCCAGCGACCGTCGCGGCCGATGCGGATGTCGATCTCGCCGCAATGGGGTGGGTTCCACAGATGGACCGGCGGCAGGCCTCGGCCGGCTTGCAACTCACCCGCCGCCGCGATCACGCTGGAAAGGCCTTGGGGTGATCCGTCGATGACCGTCATGGCTGTGGATATGCGCGCGGATGCTCGTCAGCTCAAGGCCGCCCCGGAAGTAGCTTGGCGAGCATCGCGGCGAGGTCGGCTTGGCGGAAGGGCTTGGCGAGGCGCAAGAGGTCAGGGGCGATGCTGTCGGTTTCGGCGAAGCCTGAGACGATCAAGGCGGGGGCCGAAGGAAGGCGGCGGTGTAGCGCGCGAACCAGATCCACGCCCGTCATGCCCGGCATCAGATGGTCGGTGACCAGCACATCGAACTCCAGACCGTCTTCGATCAGCCGCAGCGCCTCTTCGGCCGAGCACGCCTCCCGGACCGAAAACCCCAAATCGCCCAGCATGTCGGCGGTGCTCATCCGGACCAGCTCCTCGTCATCGACCAACAGGGCGATACCTGACGCCTTGGCCCGGCGAAGGCGGACTGCGGCGGCGCTTTCCGCCGAGGCCGTCTCCGCGCTGACCGGTAGCCAGACGTCGATCCGGGTCCCAAGGCCCAGCCGGCTGGAGATATTCAGCGCGCCACCAAGCTGAGAGGCCAGTCCATGGGCCATCGATAGGCCAAGGCCGGTTCCCTTGCCGATGCCCTTGGTGGAGAAGAAGGGCTCAATCGCCCTCGCCAAGGTTTCCTCGTCCATGCCAACGCCGGTGTCCGCCACGGAGAAGCGCACATAGTCGCCCGGTCGGAGCTTGGCGTGGTGGCCAAGCTCCACCGTCTCGGCGCCGGCCGATATGGTCAGGGTTCCCCCATCGGGCATGGCGTCGCGGGCGTTCACGCTGAGGTTCAGAACCGCCATCTCGAGCTGGTTTGGATCGGCCTTGGCGGCTGGCAACCGATCGGGCAAATCGATCATCACCCGAATTTGCGGGCCAGATGTACTGGCGACCAGATCCGCCATCCCCCGGATCAGCTCGCACAGATCGACGGGTCGGGCCTGAAGCGGCTGGCGCCGCGCGAAGGCGAGCAGACGTTGGACCAGCGTCTTGGCCCGTTCCGCAGATTGCAACGCCCCCGCGATCAGCCGCTGCTCCCGCTCGCCGCCCAAACCGCGACGCCGCAAGAGATCCAGCGCGCCGGTGATCGGCATCAAGAGATTGTTGAAGTCGTGGGCGACGCCCCCCGTCAGCTGGCCCATAGCCTCCAGCTTCTGACTCATCCGCAATTGGTCCTGGGCGGCTTCGAGTTCGGCGGCGCGCAGCTTGTCTTCGGTAATGTCGCGGGCGACGGCGTAGATGTGCTCTCCCTCGGCCGCCCCGGTCCACGACAGCCAGCGATAGCCGCCGCCCTTTGCCCGATAGCGGTTTTCGAACCGCAAGACATCGTCGCCCTCGACCGTGCGAAACCGCGTCGCGATGGTCGCATCGCGGTCGTCGGGATGGATGAAATCCACGATCGGGGCGGCCCGCAGCTCATCTTCGCTCCATCCAAGCACGGCGGTCCAGGCGGGGTTGGCGCTTTCGAAGTAACCGTTGAGGTTCGCGACGGCCAACATGTCGCGGCTCAAGGCCCAGATGCGATCCCGTTCTCGGGCCCGATCGCGCACCTGCTGCTCGAGCGAGGCGGCCAGGGCTCGCAAACTGAGCTCGGCGCGGCGACGCTCGACCGAAGCGCGCGTGCGTTCGGCGACATCTCGGATAAAGGCGATCTCATCGGCCGCCCAGTCTCGGGCGAACGGGTGATTGACGAAGACGATGGCGACCGTGCGCCCCTGCTCCATAACAGGCACGTTGGCGAAGGCTCTGATATCCACACTCATGAAGGCTTCGGCGGCGGAAGCGGTTCGCGAGTCCAGCTCCACATCGGACACAAAGACAGCCTCGCCGCGCGCCAAATCTCGGAAGTAGCTGCCGTACTCCCCAGAATCGACGACCCCGACGAGGGTTGAGAGCCCTGGCTGCGCCCAGTCGTGCTCGACCGTGAACGCCTCCATATCCGAGTCGAACCGCGCATACCCGGCGCGACCGATCTTGAGCGTCCGCCCGATGATCTCGGAGGCGGCGAGCCCCAGATCGGCCGGATCGTCCAGGTCGCGAAATCGGTCGCTGAGCTCCAACAGCGCGAGACGGCGATCTTCGGCGGCTTTGCGGTCTGTGATGTCGACGAAGGTGACGGCGAGACCGCCGCCGACCCGCGGCGCCACCCAATGTTGGAGGATGCGATCGGGACGCGCCGGCGCTGGACCTTCCAAGGTCTGCGCCTCTCCCGTCGCGATCGCCGCCTCCATGCGCGCTCGCAACATCGAGCGGCCAAGGGCAGGTGGAAAGGCGTCCCAGATGACCTTGCCCAGCACGTCGTCGCGAGAGCGCCCCAAGAACTGCTCGGCGGCGGTATTGAAGACGATCACGCGCCAATCCGCATCGACCGCGTAAAAGGCGTTGGAAACACTGTCGATTACACTGTCCAGCCGCAGCTTGCTGAGCCTTAGCTCAGCCTCAGCCCGCGCCCGTTCGACCTCCACGCCCTCGGGCATTCAATCACCGCTGCGTCCGACGTTAGAGCCGTCTGATCCGGATCGGATAAGTCCATCTGCGCCGCAACGTCTCCTGCCAACCTAATGGCAAAGCGCGCCCGCTTAAAGGCCGACCTGGGCTGGCGTTATAGAGGCCCTGCACAACTTGGCCAGCGCCTCCTCCTGACGGGTGAAGGCTGAGCGGGCGCCTGCGTTGGCCTCCGCGCCGCTAGACACCCCGTTCAGCATATAGACCATGCCGGCGCCGCTGCGGGGGTCGATCCAAAGGCCCGACAACAGGCCGTAAGCCTCGCCCAAATGCCCGACCCAGCCGTCGCAGCCGGCGAAAAGATCGTCGCCCTGGCGCCCTCGGGTCGCTGTCAGGATCGAGGTTCCCAAGCCATAGGCGAGGATACCGCCGCCGCCATACGGCGCGCCATTCGGCTTGGCGGAGTCGTAGATCCATTGGGGACGGCGGGCGAGACCCAAGCTCTGCGGACGCACGATCTCGACCCCGTCCAGCGTACCGTTCGCAGCTAGCAACCGCGCTAGCCGCGACAAATCCTTGGCGCCGATGCGCAAGCCGCCCTGGGGTGCGAAGACGAAGCCGTTCGTTCCCAGCTCGTAGGCGTCCAGCGGCCGATCGCCGATCTCGGGGGCGCGGGGACCGGAGATGGCGGGCGCCGGCGGGGGCGGATCGTCGATCTGGGCGACCCAGGGGCCGTTCGATACGAAATGATTCTCGTCCCTGCCCTTTCGATAAAGGGTTGCGGCGCGGGCGCGCGCGGCTTGCGAGACGCCGCTCCAGTTGTAACCGCAGTCGAGCTTTAAGGGCTGAAACACATGCTCGGTCATATATCGGTCGAACCGCTGACCTGAGGCTCGCTCCATCGCCTGGGCGATCGCGGCGAAATTGACGTCGGCGTAGTTGAACCAGCCCGGCGGCTGGCCGAACGGACTCCACCAGCCGCCGTCATCATACTGCAGGCCGCCGGGGAGCAGCGCAGCGCTCAGCGGTCGGCCATAGGGTACGGGATAGCTCGGCCCGTTGCGCAAGCCAGAGGTGTGAGTGAGCAGATGGCGGAGCGTGATAATGGCGTCGGGGTAGAGGGGATGGCGAAGGCGAAAGCCAAGATGATCGCTGGCCTCGTCGTCGAGCCCCAGCCGGCCGCGCTCAAGAAGCTGCAGGAACCCGAGCACGGCGATATGTTTGGAGATCGAGGCGACCCGCATCGGGCTATCGATCGTCATCGCCCGATCGGGTGCGAAATGGGCGTGGCCGGCCGCGAAAAGGCTGCGGGCAGGCGCTATGGGGCTGTCGAAGCCGATGCCGGCGAAGCCCGCCAGCGCGTGGGATGGATCGCCGCCGCCGTCCAAAAGCGAAGCGAACTCATCGTCTCGCCCGGCGCCTAGCAGCAGAGCCGAAGCCAACACAAGGGCGTTTCGACGACTTATACGTGTCATGGCGCTGCGAGTTCGGGCGCCGCAAAGGGCGGGACGGCGCCGGCGAAGACGGCCTCGAGATTGGCGCAGAGCATGGAGAACATATTGGCCACGCCCATGCGGGTGGCGCCCGCCATATGCGGCGTCAGAAGCGTGTTGGGCACGTCGGCCCAGCGATCGGGCGGCGTCGGTTCGGTCGCGAAAACATCGAGCGCCGCGGCGCCTAGGCGTCCGTCCTTCAAGGCCGCGATCAGGGCGTCCTCGTCCACCAGCGCGCCCCGAGCGACATTGACCAGGAGGCCGTCGGGTCCCAAGGCGTGGACGATCTCGGCGGAGATCAGGCCGTGGTTCGTCGCATCGGAGGGGCAGCACACCACCAGCACGTCGCTTTCCTTAGCCAATTGAAGCAGGCTTTCAGCGCGCGGCGCCGGCGCATCCAGCTTGGGACGCGGCCCCCACCAGGATGCGATCATGCCCAACTGCTCGCAAAACGCCATGACGCCTAAGCCAATTCGGCCCAAGCCGACGATCCCGACGCGCTGACCCGCCAACGACGGCGTGACGATACGGTGCTGCGGCGTCCAGCCGCCGTTGCGCAAGGTCGCATCGCCAAACTGGAATCGGCGACGCGACGCAATGATCATCCCGACCGCATGATCGACCACATCCCGGGTGTTGGCGCCGGGTGCATTGGTCACAATCAAGCCCCGCGCCTTGGCCCAGGCCACGTCGATCCGGTCGTAGCCGGTGGTGAAACAGGCGATCAACTTCAGCGCCTGCAGACCTTCGAGAACAGATTTGTCCAGCGGCGCATCGCCGGCGACGACCACGGCTTGCACCGCATCCAACGCAGGACCGGCCGGATCGCGCCAGGCGCGCAGGACCGTGTAATCTGCTTCGAGCTGGGCGGCGACCGGCTCCAGGTGCGGGTGCATCACCATCACGCAAGGCTTCTGCGAGGCCTCGACGGACTGCGGGTTGGAAGACATGAGGAAGCCGCTCCGGTTCCGCGCTACTTTGCCTGCTGGCTTTCAGAAAGAGAAGGCTGCCGGTGGGCCGACCCGGTGAAGTTTGAGGTCGTTTCGAGCTCGAATCCTGGGTATCTAACAGCTCGCCATGATTGAAACCCTGACCGACCGCCGCCTGATCTGCGCCCTCGATTTGCCGAGCTGCGCGCAGGCCCGCGCGATCGTGGCGCAACTCGGCGATCGGATCGGCGTCTACAAGATCGGGCTGGAGCTTCTGACCGTCGGCGGCATGGATCTGGCTGCCGAGCTGAAGCAAGGCGGACACCAGGTCTTCCTCGATTGGAAGCTGCACGACATTGGCGAGACCGTTCGGCGCGCCAGCGCCTCGATCGCCGCGACCGGCGCTTGCGACTTCCTGACCGTTCACGCCGAACCTCAAGTGATGACGGCGGCGGTGCGCGGTCGCGCTTATCGACGTGAGATGAAAATTCTTGGCGTCACGGTCATGACCAGCCTCGACGACGCCAGTCTGCGGGAGATCGGCTATGGTCTGGACGTGCGCGCCCTGGTGGCTCAGCGTATACGCCAAGCTATCGAGTGCGAGATCGACGGCGTGGTCGCCAGCCCCCACGAGGCCGACCTCGCCCGCCGGATCGCGGAGGACGAGGGCCGCCCCGGCTTTCTAATTGTTACGCCCGGCGTACGGCCGGCCGGCGCCGACAGAAACGACCAGGCGCGCGCCGCCACCCCCGCCGAGGCGCTGGAAGCCGGCGCGACGCATCTGGTCTGCGGTCGCCCCATCACCGCCGCCGACGATCCCCTCGCGGCGGCCGAGGCGATCCTGACGGAGATGGCGGGGGTCTAAACCCGCTCTACCCGCCAACCATGGTTCAAAGGCCCATGGCCAGCGCCCAAGCCCGGCGCATGGAGGATGGCCCCGCGCAGGTAATCCCGCGCCCGGGCGACCGCAGCCGCAAGCCCAAGGCCCTGAGCCAGGCCGGTCGCACAAGCCGACGCCAGGGTGCAGCCGGTGCCGTGGGTGTGACGGCTATCGATCCGTCCGCTGTCGAAGCGAGTTTGCGAGACCGGCGTCATCAACAGATCGATCACGCGAGGGCCTTCGATATGGCCGCCCTTCATCAGCACGGCCCGAGCGCCCGAGGCCAGCAAGACCTCGCCCGCGCGATGTAGATCGTCGGTCGTCTCGACCCGCAACCGCGTCAGCGCGGCCGCTTCAGGCGCGTTCGGTGTGAACAGAGTGGCGCGTGGCAAAAGACGCGTATTCAGCGTGCGAACGACACCATAGTCGCTCAACGCCGCGCCGCCCTTGGCGACCATAACAGGATCGATCACCGCCGGGATATCGGGGTAGGCGTCGAGAAGATCGGCCGCAGCCTGGGCCATAGCCTCATCGCCCAGCATTCCGAGCTTGAAACAGTCCGCGCCGATATCCTCGAGCACGGCGCGCGCCTGGGACGTCATCAGGGCTGGCGACAGCGCCTGAACCTGACTGACGCCGAGGGTATTTTGGACCGTGATCGCTGTGATCGCTGTGGCGCCGTAGCCACCGAGCGCTGTCACCGTCTTGAGATCGGCCTGGATGCCGGCGCCGCCCGAGGAATCGGAACCGGCGATGATTAGAACGCGGCCCCGATGCTCGTGGCTCACCCCGTGAACGCCGCCCTCAGGCGATCGAGCTGGGCGACGACGGCGTTGCCGCCCTCCTCTTCGATCGCTTCGCAGTACATGCGCCGATCCAGATGCACGACCCGCTCGTAAAGCCGGCCCGCGCGCTCGACCAAGGTCATAAGCCCCGCCGGCAATAGCTCAACCTCGTACACGGACTCCCCGCCCCCTGCGGTTCGGCGACCTGTCGGATCGATGCGATAGCGCGCCTCGCAAGCCTCCGTCGGCGCCATATCGCCTTCCCGTACCGCGCGCTGGACCAGGAGCCATGAGGCCACCTGCATCAACTGGGTCGTCAGACGCATGCTTTCGCTGGCGTAGGCCAGCGCGCTAGATTTAGACAGCGATCGGGACTCCTGACGCCCCAGTCCATCGAGATAGGCGGCTGTATCCTCAACCAGGGACATCCCGTCCTTGAAGGTGCGGTCGAACAGGGCCGATTTGGCGAAGTCGCGCACCACGTCTGCGCGCTCGCGCAATGCTCCAGCCACAACCACGCCGTTCGCCCCCAGGTCGGTCATCTTCAAACCTCGATCGAAAATGCGAGGCATGAAGACGAATGTGTCTCAGCCCCACCCAACAAATGCAATAACGGCGCCAGCGCCGCGTCCGCTCCCCAGCGGACGCCGGCGCCTAGGGCTTTAAGCTTTACCGAAGCTGAATAAAGATTCCGCGGCGCTCCGGACGCCTTGCTTTTTCTCGATCGCGCGGCGCGCTCGGCCGATCTCCGCTTCGAGCCGCGCGATGCGACCCTGCAGCTCGTCGACCGCATAAAGATCGAGGTCTTCTCGCTCCAGATCGGTCAGGGCGGCGTCCTGTCGCGCCCGGGGAAGCGCCGCTTCCTCCATCGCCATCTCCAAACTCCCCATCCCCAAAAGGCGGCGCAGTCCAAACGCTAAGGAACGCCGCGCCCAACTTAGGGATCGTTGCCGACATCGAGCGTTGAGCCTATCAGATCGACCCCGGCTTTGGGAGCCCGAGGAACGCGCCATGACGTCCATCCCGAACACCATGATCGCCATCGCCATCCAGGGCGGAAAGGGGCCGGCTGAGGCGCTCCACGCCATAGAGGCGCCGACGCCCGAGCCCAAGGCCGGCGAAATCCTGATCCGCGTCCAGGCCGCCGGGATCAATCGGCCAGACATCTTGCAGCGCAAAGGCCAATACCCCCCGCCGCCGGGCGCCTCGGAGATCATGGGCCTGGAGGTGGCCGGCGACGTGGTGGCCTTGGGCGAGGGCGCCCGACGCTGGCAGGTCGGCGATACCGTCTGCGCCCTGCTGGCCGGCGGCGGCTACGCCCAATACGCCGCAGTCGATGCGCGCCACGCCTTGCCCATTCCAAAGGGTTTGAGCGTGCTGGAGGCGGCCGCCCTGCCGGAGACCGTGTTTACGGTCTTCACCAACGTCTATGAGCGCGGTCGGCTGACGGCGGGCGAAACCTTCATGGTCCATGGCGCGACCAGCGGTATCGGCGTCACGGCCATCGGCTTAGCCAAGGCGACGGGCGCAAGGGTGATCGCCACCAGCCGCGGGGCGGACAAGGCCGCCAAGGCCCTTGAGCTGGGCGCCGATGTCTCCATCGACACCACGACCCAGGATTTCGAGGCGGTCGCCAGCGCGGACGGCGGGGTGGATGTGATCCTGGACATGGTCGGCGGCGACTTCATCGCAAAGGGGCTCGGCGCGCTAAAGCCCGACGGCCGCCTGGTGATGATCGCGGTGCAGGGCGGCGTGAAGGCCGAGATCAACCTGCCCCAACTGCTGGTGAACCGCCTGACCCTGACCGCCTCGACGCTCAGAGCCCGCAAGCCCGACGAGAAGGCGCGGCTCGCGCGCGCCATAGAAGACCAGATTTGGCCCCTGATCGAGGCGGGCCGCTTCAAACCCCTGATCGACCGCAGCTTTCCCCTCAAAGAAGCCGCCGCCGCCCACGCCTATCTGGAAGGGGGCGCCCATGTGGGCAAGGTGATGCTGGAGGGGTGACAATCCGAGCGTGTGGCCGAAAGCTGCCCGCTTTCCGCCCGGCTTCGCCGCGCGGCCCCCGGCCTTCGGCCGTACTCCCCCATCGCTTCGCGATAGGGGAAATGAAAGGCGGTGGAGGGGCCGCGCGATAGCGCGGAAAACACCGCAAACACGCTTACCGAACAACCTAAAGCAGTTGGTGTGATTATGCAGGTGCGACTGGAGCAGTCGCCACTTAAGATGTTAATCCCTCAGGCGCAGCTAATCGATGCTCCCGACCCTTTTGGAAGGCGTCTTGCCCATGGCCATCGGCGTATTCGATTCCGGCATCGGCGGCTTGAGCATCCACCGCGCGCTGGCGACGCGTTTCCCACAGGCGGACCTGATCTATTTCGCCGACCAGGCCAACTGTCCGATCGGGGGTCTCTCGGGCGAGCAGATCGTGGAGCTGACGCGCCGGGGCTGCATCCGCCTGTTCGAGGCGGGCGCCAACATCGTGATCCTCGGCTGCAACACCGCCTGCGCTATCGCGCTGCGCCGCCTGCAACAGACCTGGCTGCCGGCCTACGCCCGCGAGCTGGGGCGCCCCATCAATGTCATCGGCATCATCGTCCCCACGATCGAGGCCGCCACGGGGCTGCCGTGGGAGCATGAGGCCGAACGGCGGGGCGAAAAGGTCGAGCAGCTCGATGTAATCGGCGTTTTCGCCACCGCGGCGACGGCGGCGTCGCGCGTCTATGAGATCGAGATCGACAAGCGCAGGCAGGACGTCGCGGTGTTCTGCGAACCCTGCACCGATCTCGCCCGCCTGATCGAAGCTGGCGCGTCGCGCGAGACCCTGGCCCCCCGAATCGCCGCCCATGTTCAGGCCCTGACGACCCGCATCGGCCGGGCGCCCGATCGCGCAATCCTTGGCTGTACCCACTATGAGATCGTGGCGGACCTGTTCGAAGCCGCGCTCAAACCCGGCACGCCGGTTATACATCAGCCCGACGCCGTGGCGGACGCTATGGACCGCTATCTCCAGCGCCATCCGGAGTTTTCGCCGGGAGACCGAGGCCTGCGCCGTTTCCTCACCACGGGCGAGCCGCGCGATCAGAACGGGCTCGCCGCCAGCTTCTGGGGCTCGGCCCTGCGCTTTGAGGCCGCCGCATGACGAGACGATGGCCCTTTTACAGCACTGCAACGCTTTGACGGGGATTGCCGCAACGGCGGCGGCGCATTAATGCCGCATCGAGGAGCGGCGAACGTGCCCGCGATCCCAGTCCTTAGGAGCGTGAGCATGATTCGTGCGGCGGTTTCAGCGGCGGCGTTGATCGTGGGCCTTGGGTTGGCTGCGCCAGCCTTCGCCGACGACGTTTTCATCGGTGGCTTCGCCCATGACTCAAGCTTCGGCGTGTCGGGCACGCCCCATGAAGGGGGGACCTACGACGTCCAACTCGGCTACCGCACCGCCCCATTTCACGTCTGGTGGCTGCTGAACCCAATGGCCTACGCCAAGGCTCAAATCAACACGGCCGGCAAAACGAATTTTTTCACCGTCGGCGCCGAGTGGCGTAAGTACCTGTTTCATAGCAAATTCTACGGCGACTTCGGTGTCGGCGGCGCCTATAACGACGGCTACAATACCTATCCGAACGACTTCAACGCCAGCAGTACGCCCGTGCCGCCGCCGACCTCTCCCGAAGCGGAGCAGCAACTTTATCTGAAAGATCTGGCGATCTTCCGGTCGAGAAAAGCATTCGGGTCGGACTTCCTGTTCAACCCCAACTTTACGCTCGGCTACGACATCACGCGCCGCATCGCCTTGGAAGGCGCCTGGGAGCACTACAGCAACGCTGGCCTCGGCAAGCGCAACCCGGGCATCGACAACTGGGGGGCTCGGCTGGTCTATCACTTCGGCAGGCAGCACTAGTGGGCAACGTTGCGGTCGTCGGCGCCCAGTGGGGCGATGAAGGTAAGGGTAAGATCGTCGATTGGCTCTCCAACCGAGCCGATCTGGTGGTGCGGTTCCAGGGCGGTCATAACGCCGGCCACACGCTGGTCGTCGGCGATGTGACCTACAAGCTGTCGCTGCTGCCGTCAGGGGTGGTGCAGGGCAAGCCTTCGGTGATCGGCAATGGCGTAGTGGTCGATCCCACCGCTTTGCTGGCCGAGATCGAAAAGCTCGGCTCCCAAGGCGTCGCGATTACGCCGGACGTTCTGATTCTCGCCGACAACGCCTGCCTGATTCTGCCCCTGCATCGCGATCTCGATCTGGCCAGGGAGCAGGAGGCCGGGACCGCCAAGATCGGCACCACCGGGCGCGGGATCGGTCCGGCCTACGAAGACAAGGTGGGCCGGCGCGCCATCCGCGTGGCCGATCTGGCGGATCCTGCCGCGCTCGACCTCAAGATTCCCCGCCTCCTGGCGCACCACCAGGCGCTCCGGCGCGGCCTGCATCTGGACGAGATCGACCCCGCGGCCCTGAAGGCTGAGTTGCTCGCCATCGCGCCCAAGATCCTGCCCTACGCCCAGCCGGCGTGGCGGCTGTTGGACGAGGCCGTGCGCCAGGGCCGGCGCATCCTGTTCGAGGGCGCGCAAGGGGCGCTGCTGGACGTCGACCACGGCACGTACCCGTTCGTGACATCTTCCAATACGGCGGCCGGCCAGGCGGCGGCGGGCGCGGGCGTTGGGCCGTCGGCGGTCGGCTATGTACTGGGGATCGTCAAGGCCTACACCACCCGCGTCGGCTCAGGCCCCTTCCCCACCGAACTCGAAGACGACGTCGGCCAGCACCTGGGCGTCGTCGGCAAGGAGTTCGGCGTCGTCACCGGGCGCAAGCGCCGCTGCGGCTGGTTCGACGCGGTGCTGGTGCGCCAGACCATCGCCATCAACGGCATCCACGGCATGGCTCTGACCAAGCTCGACGTGCTGGACGGCCTTCCCGAACTGAAAATCTGCATCGGCTATCGGATCGGCGACCGCGAGGTCGATCACCTCCCCGCCGGCATGACCGATCAGGCCGCCGCCACGCCCATCTATGAAACCCTGGAGGGCTGGTCGGACAGCACCCACGGCGCCCGCTCCTGGCGCGACCTGCCGGCGGCGGCGATCAAATACGTGCGTCGCATCGAAGAATTGGTCGGCGCCCCGGTCGCTCTGCTCTCAACAAGCCCGGAGCGGGACGACACTATTTTGATGCGCGATCCGTTTCAGGGGTAGCGGCGGGCAAGCTCGCCCCCCCCCCTCAGAACACAAAGGCAGGCGGCGCGACGAAGCCCGGTAGCATGGGCGAGTTGGCGTCGAAAATTTCGCGCGTGGCGGCCAAGCGATCGACGCCACGCAAATAAAGACGCGCCTTACCCACCGGCCCATGTCGCTCAACCACGCCCAAACGACCCCCGACCGCAATCGCGGCGGTCCACGACGGCGGTGTCGCCGGCACGGCGCCCTCGCAGACGATGACGTCGAAGCTCGCCCCTTCCCCGAGCTCGGTCAGGGCGCCGCTGCGGACGACCACGCCCGTTCCCTCCAAGGCGGCAGCCACCGCGTCCGACGGCGCCCCGTCAGGCTGGAGCAAGGTCACGTGCAGCCCGATCCGATCTAGAACGGCCGCAGCATAGGGGGCGGCGATGCACAAAGCCCGCTCGCCCGCGCGTGGCCCAATCGCCTGGAGCAGTTTGGAGATGTCTCGCGGCTCCATCAGGAACCAGCCCGGCGCATATTCCACCGCCGCTTCCGCATAGGCGAGGTAGCTCTTTCCCGGAGGACAGAACCGCTCGCGGGCGACGGCGCGCATTGCGTCCTGAACGGCGAGATCGGTCACATCGTTGGTGCGAACCTGGTTCTCCACCATGTTGTCGCGCGCCGTCGCGAAATCGAGCGCCATGGCCGCCCCTCTTACTTTGCAGGTTATGAATCTTCGCCGACGAACCCGGTTCGCCGATACGGCGCCGTTATAGGTCGGCGCTTGACCCGAACGCAATGCGCTGTCGCTCGCTCTTGAAGCCACGCTATCTTGCAGCCACCTAGTCTTGCAGCAACGATGGGGTTCTGTTAGCGCAGAGCCTCTTCGGACGTCCGCGTTCGACGGCCTGGTGGCGGAGTGGCTACGCAGCGGATTGCAAATCCGTGTACCCGAGTTCGAATCTCGGCCAGGCCTCCAAATTTTTCAATGCGATAGCTCTTTCCCTGGTGTGGGTTTCGGGTCCGATGTCCAGCTCGGTTTCCAAACGCGGGTCACCGCACTGGGCCTAACGCCCACGACCCATGCGGGCTTGACGCATCCCTCTATCCGCCTCGGCGCGGATACGTCGCCAGAGTTCATCGACCGTCCGTTAGGTCGCCCTTACATAAGCAGCCTTCAGCTTGGCGACGGCCAACTCGATTGGGCGAGGTCCGGAAAACAAGCCGGCAGGACGTTTTAACGGCTATAAATATTGCACATCTCTTTTACCCTTTTTCTAAATTAAAACTTATAGAGTGCCGCTATAATTTGCCGTCAATCCCGTTTATGCGAGATGGCAAATGACAACTTATACGAATATTGATGGATTGATTCTGGGACAAAGTAACCCGGGTATAAATCATATTCTCGCGACGTCTGTAAATGCCACATTAACCGGCACTCTACAGGACGATGTGATGCGGTCTATAGGAGGTGTAGACACCTTCATAGGCGGCATGGCGAGCAACATCTATTATGTCGACTCGAGCAGCGATCAAATAATCCAGTCAGCATCGGCAGGTATTGGTACAGTTTATGCGGCCATTAGCTATACGCTGCCGAACAACGTGGAAAATATCACACTTACTGTGTCGAACACCTTTGGGGACGGCAATAGCCTCAACAATATCCTCCAAGCCCAAAGCACCGGCCAGACGCTCAACGGCGAGGGCGGCAATGACGTATTAGTCGGCGGCCCGGGAAACGATACTTATATCCAGTCGGCTGGCATGGGATCGGACGTCATCTACAATTTTCAAACGAGCGATAAAATCGAACTGCCTGGATATGGCATAACGTCATTCAGTCAAATTCAAAGCGATATCAAGCAGGTCGGCGCCGACACGCTTATTACCCTGTCGAGTTCTCAGTCGCTGCTCTTGAAGGGCGTAACGTCGTCGAGCTTATCAAGCAGCAATTTTGAGCTCAGTCTCGACATGAGCCATTTGAAAGTGTCGTTCTCGGATAATTTCACGACTCTCAATCAGTGGCAGCAGAAGGCTGGGTATTGGCTGAACGACGAGTCGGAAATCTATGTAAACTCCAGTTACACGGGGACGACAGGCGCCACACCGCTCGGCCTCAACCCTTATACGTTGACCTCTAACGGCTTGACCATCACAGCAACGCCCATTACCTCGGCTGCGCTGGCCGCCGAGTTAGACAATCAGCAATATTACTCCGGAACACTTGTCACCAAGTCGTCGTTCTCCCAAGAATACGGCTACTTCGATGTTCGCGCAAAGCTGCCGAGCGGCCAGGGTTTCTGGCCAGCTTTCTGGCTATTACCGGAAAATGGCACGTGGCCGCCGGAAATCGATGTCTTCGAACAACTGAGCGGAAACCCAAACACGATCTACGGCTCCATCCACACGGACGTGACCGGGACACCGACCTCGACGACCAACACGATTCAGGTGGCGAACGCCACGACGCAATATCACGACTACGGCGTACTTTGGACAGCCTCGACGATTTCCTGGTATGTCGACGGGGTCGAGGTCGCTAGCGAAGCGACGCCGGTGGACATGCATCAGCCCATGTACATGGTGCTCAACCTCGCGACGGGCGGCTCATGGGGCGGCGCGGCGACGGGGCAGACCGGGCAGCTGCAGGTCTCCTATGTAAAGGCTTATGCGTTGTCGGATGCTCCCGTCACGGGAAATTCGCTACCTGGCGCCGGCGCGGCGGACAACGGCCCGGTCAGCACGGCATCGACGACCTCCACGTCTTCTAAGTCGTCGACGTCGTCCGCCCCGGCCACGGTGACAGCTTCCGCCCCCGTCTACACCGCGCCCGTGGCGAAGGCGGACACCTTGACCGACACCTATGGCGCTCCGCTGGCGCTCGCGTCCAGCACTTTGCTCGCCGGCGACACGGTATCGTCCGGCTTGAGTTTGACGATCAGCAACGTGTCGGCGGCCGCTCATGGGACCGTCAGCCTTGCCAGCGGCAAGGTGACCTTCACCCCGTTCGAGGGCTATGACGGGCAAGCCAGCTTCTCCTATACGGTAAGCGACGGCGCGGGGGGCGCCTCCAACGCGGCTGTCACCGTCAACATCAACGGCGCGGCGCCGACCTACATCAACGACTCAAGTAGCGCCTCGGCGCACACGGTCGATTTCACCGGCGACACCGCGCATCACGACTACGTCGCGGGATCGGGACAAACGACGATTTACACCGGCGCTGGCGGCTCGTCGCTCAATCTGGGAAGCGGCGCCGATACGGTGATCGGCGGGCGTGGAAAGGACTTCGTGACGCTGGGATCGGGCGTCGATACCGTTACCGGCGGCGTCGGGGGCCTGGACACCTTTGTCTTCATCAAGGGTCAGATCGAAAATCCCAACGCCCACGGTGGGCAATTCGACGTCGTCACCGATTTTAACGGAGCCAACGCGGCGACGGCTGCGACCCATGATATCTTGGAATTCTCAGGCTTTTCAAAGACGGCAAGCCTCATCTATCTTGGCGACAGCTCAACTAACGCGGCGATGCACATCTACGAACTCGTAGATGGATCGTATACGGCGGAGTTTGTTTTAGAATATGCTGGCCACGGCGGCCAATTAAGTCCGTCCCTGTACAGCTTCATCTAGGGTGGGCGGGCATTTATTGGCTTCCCTAGTCGTCCATTAAGACGGTAAAGGCTGCCGATGCTCAGCTCACCGTCTGAATTTGGAAAGATATGGGGACAGTCTGCGAAGACGGTACGTGCGACCATCGATCCGGCCGATCTTGCTGGGCAGGGATCGGTGGCTTCGGTGCTCCAGGCGGCGGGGCTGAAAGGCGCAACGGCGCCCTGGCTCACCTATTTTTCCGCCCCCTCCCCCCCAGACCTCTTGCGGGCGCGTAAAATCCGAACGCCGCAGGGGCGGGAGGTAGGCGATGCCCACGCCATATGCATCATCAGCCGCCAAAGGCTGACAGGCAGGATTACCGGCAGTTCGACCTATCTGATAGATTTGGCGTCGGCGCTGAACGGGGCTGGATTCGCAGTCCATTTGCTCCACCCGTCGCCTCTGATCTTCGGTCGAACGCCGATCTTTCGTTTGACCGCCGACATGGATGTCTTCGACAGCGTAAACGTCCGCGCGGGGTTGAAATTCGGATCCTGGTTCGTCGCAATCAATCCCAAGGTGTGGACCGAAGCCGTTCGCGGCGCGATCTCGCTTGCGCTTCAGCGATTTCGCCTGCCTCACCGGTGGCTCGGCGCAAGGCCGGCGCCCTATTCGATCGCCGCCCCCTGGACGGAACAAGACAAGCTTTATGTGGCGCGGAAAGCGCCGGCGATGTCGAGCGCCGGCGTCTTGCTTGACTATCTCTTCCAGACGGAAGCCTTGCCCTATCTGTCGAACCGGCCCCCTTCGGCGATCGTCATGCATGACCTCCTGCACGCTCGCGCCAGAGATTTCTCCGCGCAGGGTTTGAGCGACACGGTGGGGACGTTGGACGCCGAAGCGGAGGCCGACCGCCTTTCACGATCTGACGCCGTCATCGCGATCCAGCCGGAAGACGCCGCCTGGGTTCGACGGCATGTCCCCGGCGTGGTCGTCCTTGAGGCTCCGTTCGCGACCGCGATCTCGGTAAGCGCTCAGCCTGGACGGGACGACACCCTGCTGTTCGTCGGCAGCAACACAGCGCCGAACATCATCGGGTTGACGTGGTTTCTGGACGCGGTATGGCCGATGATATTGTCGCAGCGCCCAACCCTGTCTTTGAAGGTCGCCGGCGCCGTGAAACGGAGCTTTGGAGGTCACATCTACCCGAGCGTTGAGTTCTTAGGCATCGTTCCGAGCCTTGAGTCCGTCTACGCTGAAAGTGGCGTCGTTATCTCTCCCCTCACCCTTGGATCCGGCCTCAAGGTCAAGCTTGTTGAGGCGTTGGGCGCCGGAAAAGCCTGCGTTGTCACATCCGTCACCCTGCAGGGCGTGGAAGAGGTGACTCAAGGCGCGGTGCGCCTTGCCGATACGGCCAAGGATTTCGCCGAGGCGACCTTGAGTCTCGTCGCCGATCGTTTGGCCCGAATAGAGTTGGGCGATCGGGCGCTCCGATGCGCCAAAGATCACTTCTCAACGAAGGGTTACGCCGACCTCATTACATGGTTGGGCGGCGGACCAGGATCAGGCGATAATAACCCGAAGACGTCGGTCGGACGGAATCTTATTTAGGTTCGTCATAGCGCCGGACTCCAGACTTATCATTTATCCAAAGCCCTGACGATTTATCGAATGTCCAGGCCTGACCGCGGACATCTATTAAAGTTATGGGTTTGGGCTGAGCCCGCTTCTGCTGCGATAAGGACGGCGGCGGCGACTGTGGCCTCCCCGCAGACTTATAGAGTTCCGGCGACTTGGTTGGACGCGGACGCGACGCGCCAAGATACCCTGAGGTCGTGTGGACTGAATAGGTCGTCGAATTGGGTGAATAGCCCGAGGTCGCATTAAGGGGCTGCTGCACGCGAGGATGCGGGTCGTAGCCGGTCATGAATCCCGGCGCCGGGGTCGACGGCGCCGGCGACGCCGTCGGCGGCTCCTCCGGCAATGTCTGCTCCTGCGCTTGACTCGACGTCGGCCCAGGCGGCCCAGCCTGACCGTAATTCATAAACGCCAAAATTAACAGCGCCGAAAACATCGTAGGCCCCCAGCAAAATTGAGAATAACGCCTACACAAAGGCGTTTCGGAACGCTACAAAAGTCGTGTACAACAGTTAAAATCTGCGTTATAGACACTCATATAGGCTGATGATGTCAACTTCGAGCCAGAAAATAAGAAAATTAATTTTAGTTTTTGGCTGTTTTGGACTCACATCGCGCCCGTTCTATCTGCACGCGGAAACGTTAGGGGACGCTATTGCGCTCGCCTATCAGAGCAACCCCTCTTTGCAACAGGCGCGGGCGCAGCTTAGGGGTATTGACGAGAATTATGTCGACGCCGTTTCGGGTCTTAGGCCCAGCGTCACCCTTCAGGCCGAAGCCGCATATCAACAGCAACGCTATGGCGCCGCGACGATCGACAGCAGCCGCTCGTTCAGCGCCAATCCGCCAACGACGTTGGAAACCAATACATCGGTCGGCCAGATCGTATTTCAACAGACCTTATATTCGGGTGGCAGAATATCGACACAAGTCCGCACCGCCGAAGCCCAAATCCAGGCCGGGCGACAAGGCTTGCGGGCTACGGAGGGCGACTTATTACTCAACGTCATCAACGCCTATTCGAGCGTACGCAGGGACGAAGCCATCCTGGCGGTATGGAGGGCCAGCGTCGAGCAGTTCATTCACCAACTCGACGAGGCGCAGGCGCGGTTAAATGCAGGCGACGCGACCCAGACCGACGTTGAGCAGGCGCGCGCGCAGCTGGAACTTGAGCGCGCATCGATGGACTCTGCGGCGCAGCAACTCGAAAGTAGCCGCACCGCCTATACCGTCTATGTTGGGCAAAATCCCGGTACCTTGGCGCCAGAACCCGAATTGCCGGGCCTACCTGCGTCGATCGATGCTGCGTTCGATGTGGCGGAAGCGAAAAGTCCAGAGCTGACACAGGCGGTCATCAGTGAAGCCGCGTCCCGAGCCGCGATCGCAACGGCGCGCGCAGCCTATCGTCCATCCATCGCCTTCCAAGCTTCGTATGGATATACTGGCGACGTCACACCGATTGTGGACAAGAATTTGGAGCGCGACCTCAATGCGAGTGCAACGATTACCCAACCGCTGTTTAATGGGGGCCTAATTCAATCCAATATCAGGAAGGCGGTCGAGCAGAACAATTCCGATCGAATCAATATCGAGGTTATACGGCGCCAAGTCATCAGCAATGTCGCCAGTTACTGGAATCAAATGATTACGGGCGAAAAAAACTATAAATTACAGGGGCTCCAGACCGATGCCGCTCGGGCGGCCTATCTCGGTATGGGGCAGGAGTATCGCGCCGGCCAAAGAAGCACCTTCGACGTCTTGTATGCCGAGGAGGTGCTGCGCGACGCCCAGATCGCAGCCCTGACGGCGCGCCAAGCCGCATACCTTGGAGAGGCGGGTGTGCTCCGTTATATTGGAACACTGCAAGTCGAGAGCCTGACGGTAGGCATCCCGACCTACAACCCGGCTGCGAACACCCGGCGGGTTGTTGCATCGGGCGCCCTGCCCCTGGAAGGCCTGCTCCTAAATATCGACGCTCTCGGAGCACCGGGGACGGGTATGAAGCCGATGACCGCGCCGCCTCTCGCCGTAGCTCCGCAGCTCCGCGCCGCGGCAGCGGCGGTTGACGACAGCGCGCCCATGGCGACCCAACTGCCTGTGCAGCCTATACCGGGCAGCTCCGCAAACTACCTACAACCGGAATTGCGTACGCTACCGTCGGCAGACCCGGCGAGCGCGACCGTCAGACCGTCATCTCCAGCGCCGGTCTCCCCCGACAGCCCGACGACTCCGGATGCGACGTCCACCGGAAAGTCATCCCAAGCCGACCCCATCGCAGCGCTCCTGGCCCATATGCAAGCGCAGATGGGCGACGCGTCTGGCGCGAACTCATAAGCGTTGTGCGTATCTGGACGTTACAAATGGCCGATCGGGCTCGTTCCTTTGGCCCTGCACTGTCTCCATGTCCTTTGAATGTCCAATAAATCCAAGGTCCCGCCGCGCCTCGGACTTAGCCCTCCCTCTGTTGGAGATCGGCTGGTCTACGCCGTTGGCGATATCCATGGCCGCTTAGATCTGTTGAACCAGATGATGGCTGAAATTTCGGCGGACATTGAGGCCGCCGAGCCGCAAACGCCCCCGCTGCTGATTTTCCTCGGCGATTATATCGATCGTGGGCCAAACAGTCGCGGCGTACTCACGCGGCTTATATCGCTCCAGCAGAATCCCTTCATCGAGGTAGCCTGCCTTTTGGGCAACCATGAAGAATTGCTCCTTCAGTGCCTTGTTGACCCGGGCGTGGGGCCGGCCTGGTGGCAGGTCGGCGGGGGCGAAACCCTTGGGTCCTATGGATTGGGGCGTCCTGCGGGAGCGTCGAGGCAGGATTGGGCGGAGTTGGGCGAAACCTTTGCTGCAGTGCTGCCCGCAGCGCACCTCCTCTTTCTTAAGGGTCTGGCGCTGACGGTCGTCGTCGGCGACTACGCCTTCGTTCACGCAGGCGTCAGGCCGGGCGTGCCGCTGAAGGACCAGAGCCGGCGCGATATGTTATGGATACGAGACGATTTCCTTTCCGATACGAGGACGCTCGAAAAGGTGATCGTCCACGGACACACGCCCGTGAGCGATGTGCATATCGACGCCCGGCGGATTGGATTGGATACGGGTGCTTACGCCAGCGGCATTCTTTCGGCGATACGTCTTGAGGACGACCTGCAGCGCGTGATCCAAGTGAGCGCGCTTCCCCCTTAGGTTCGTCCTTAATGGGCCTCCGCCTTGACGAGTTGGGCTAACCGCTCAAACATCTGATTGCGCAAATCCTCTCTAACTCTCTGATCGCTCAGCGTCGTCTCTGCGCCGCTAAGACGACACAACGCCTCGGCCGTGCGCGATGGCTGGTAGCCGAGCCCCTGCTGCAACACCGAGGAGCGGCCAACCCATCGTTTCAGTCTGGTCTTTAGGGGCGCGTTGACGACCGCGTGCGACGCTTTCTCGGCGGTTCTGCGCTTGAATTCGTCCAGGGCGTCCGCTTCGTTCGGATGGTGGAGTCCTCCCCATCCCGCGATAGACGGACGGCCGAATCGAAGCGGCCCAATGGCGGTTGGCGGGCGAATGACGTGGACTTTTAAGTTCACGCCGACCGATTTAGTCCAATCCATCCATTTGAACACGGAAAAATTCCCGCTGGTGGCGAAGGCGATCCACGGCACGCCATAGGTGTCAGCAACGATAGCCCCGTGGAGCGATTCTGTAAGGACGAGGGTCGCGGCCGCAATTTCGGGAATCACCTCGTCGGGCGAGCGCATCGGATCGACCAAGGACATTCCAGCCTGACGGCAGGCCTGCGACCAACCGCCCGCCAGCACTGTCTCCCAATGGGGCACGACCACCGTGCCGGAGCGGTGGGAGGGAGTCTTCCATATCGCCGGGGAAAGCACGGCGCCATCTGTCAGCGCCGCCTCGGGGGCTTCACCGAGCAACGCCGCAGTCAGCGGTCCGCGCACACACGAAATGCGGAGCCGGGCCGCCGCGTCGACATCCAGGGCGTTGTAGCCTAGGCCACTTGAGAAGATGTGCAGACGGTCGACGGCCTCAGTCTTCATGCCGATAATTGTGCCGATCCCCAAAAACCCGTCCGACGAGCGCGTGGCGAAAAGTTGCGGCGCCACCCGCGGCCATAGAACCGCATTCATGTCGTCGCCGAAATTGGGCTTTTCGCCCTTAAAATAAATGAGTTGCACGTCTAACCTCGGTTCCTAATGCGCCGACTATCCGGGCAGCGTCATCCTGGCGCCCAGGCGCACGGTCGAAATCGCCCAGAAAACTCAGCCAACCGCGAACCGATCTCAGCACAATTAGCTTTGCTGTTTGTAGTTTAGCTTAGCAATTTTTTTCACGATCTGCTTGATGAAAATCACGTCGCCACGCCTTGACGGCGACCCAGATAAATGGAATTACTGTCTTTTAATCTATATTAATTATAGAATATTTTTTGAAAATAGGGCGCGTGACGTATGATTATAATATTTGCGCTTGCCCTGAACCTTTTCGCTCAGAATGATGTTACAATTACAAGCTATGACGTCAGGCATTGGCGGATCGAAGTGGTTCATGACGGATTTCTGGGCGCGACCACCTGCCATGTTACGAAACAGGGCATGGCGGTGGATCGGAATGCCTTGGTGCTTCGACTGGGGTCGCGGGTGGATACCTCGCACGCATATTTCCGAATTGACGATGGCGTACCCGTCGCCGCGTATTCGGCGACGTCGCCTTGGTCAAGCGCCAGCGCGAACCTCGGCAACCCAAGCGACGGCGCCATCGAAGTGCCATTAAGCCTGTTGCAAGGCCCGAATAAGAAGATCGCAGTTAGGGCCGATCGCCGCGCCCCTGTGCGCAATTTTGATATTAGCGATATTTATGAAGCCTTAGCGATGGCGAAAAAATTATCCTGCTCTTAATTGCCAACTTTATAAATTGAACCAACTCTTTCTCCAGAGCGTTTAGTCGGTAAAATTTGTGCTTTATTCGTACCGGCGCGATGTAACAAGCGCATTGACTTGTAGCTCGGCTTTTATTGCGCTATCGACACGAATGCGGTTGGGGTAAATTTAGGGGTCGGCGCATAGTTCGCACGCTGCAACCGTAAAGCACCGTTTTGGCGATCGCTCAGACGAAGGTTCGCTGCAATTGATCATATCGAACCGACGGGGCTTCGTCCTCGGATCGGCAGCAGGAGCCGCCCTTCTGACAAGTTGCCGACGGGCAAAGGAGGTATCTAAAGCTTCGCGCGAAGACGCCCTGCCCAGAGCGGTCACCCGATGGCCGCGCAATATCTCGGCCGATGTCGTCGTCTATGGCGCCACGCCCGCCGGCATAGCGGCCGCCGTCCAGGCGGCGAGGATGGGGCGATCGGTCATAATTGTGGGGGGATGGCGCGAGCGCTCTCTCAGCGGCATGATGAGCGGAGGGCTCGGATATACGGACTATATCGACATCGGAGCCTACGGGGGTCTGTCGCGAGAGACGGTCGACGCCATTGCCGACGGCGCGGCGCCCCTTAACCCGTACGCGTTCAAACCCAATGTCGCCCAAAGATATTTCGAGGCGCTCGTTCGCAGATTGGGCATCGGCGTTTATTGGTCTGATGGCGCACAAGACGTCGTCAAAAATCAAAGCGACGCCCGCATCGTCGAATTCACCACCTTAGACGGCCGGCGGGTCCGCGGCCGAGTCTTTATCGACGCCAGCTACGAAGGCGACCTGCTCGCGCGCGCCCAGGTTTCATACCGCACGGGCCGTGAAACGGCCGACCGAAAAAATCCGTTGAACGGCTTTCGAGGACAGTTGCGAACGGGTGGAAGCGACAATCACCAATTCTCATTGCGCGGACGCTACTTCAGGGTAGATCCGTTCAACACGCCAGGCGTTCCCGACAGCGGCTTGCTCAACGGGGTGAACCCTCTAAATCCCTCTCGACCGCTCGGCAGCGGCGACAAGGCCATTCAAGCCTACAACTTTCGTCTCACCATGACGACGGATCCCAAGCTGCGCATCGATCTGCCGGCAGCTCCACCTGACGGATATGACAAGCGCGACTACGAGCTGCTGTTCCGATTTCTACACCAGATACAAGTCAAAGGTCTTCTGCACGGACGGGATTGGACCTTCCAGGACGATATGATCATCGCCAACAATCTCGGTAATGGGATTTTCGATATTAACGCTAAGGGCGGTTTTTCTACAGATCCTTTCGGTTTGAGCTGGGGCTATCCCGATGCGGATTACAGCCAGCGCGAAAAGATTTGGAAGGCGCATGAACGCTTCACCCGGGGCTTTTTCTACGCCCTGGCCTGGGACCCCGACCCCCGGGCGCCGGATAGCCTACGACGGGAGGTCCGGCAGTGGGGACTCGTTCGCGGCGACTATGAGCACCCCTTCCCCAGCGACCAGCCGGGTTGGCCTTCGCAGCTGTATATCCGCGAAGCGCGACGGATGGAGTCGGACTTCATTTGCTCCGGCGCCGATCTCGACCTGGCGGCGGCCCACGCTGCGCCGCCCTCATTGGAAGCCATCGCCACGACCTCCTACCGGGAGGACAGCCACCACGTTCAAAGGCTGGCGGTTCAGGACGTTAGCGGCGCCTGGCGAGTCTGGAACGAGGGCAATATCGAAGCGCGGATAGATCGTTCTGCAGCGCTGGCGCCCCTTTCCTACCGCATGACCACTCCCAACCAGGGCGAGTGCTGCAATTTGCTCACGCCCTTCTGCGTAAGCGCCACTCACCAAGCCTTTTCGGCCGCCAGGGTAGAATTGACGGCAATGGCTCTGGGGCAGGCCTGTGGGGCGGCGGCAGGATTGGTCTGCAGGCGCTCGGAGCCGCTTCCCGTCCAAAAACTGCCGTATGAGCTGTTGCGAACGGCGCTAATGCAGGACAACGCGGTCATTGCAGCGCCGACGGAACTCATGCGGTTCGAGCAGAAACTTCAGGAGAAAATCAAAATCGGAGTCGCCAAGATTAGCCGGTGACGCACAACGAAACGCTGGCGACAGGTGCTAACGGCATAGGTTTAGAGCTGGTTAGAGACGCTCAGGTGGGCCCAACCGCGACGTCGTGCTGCATAGCGTAAACGTTCTGTCGCTGCGGGAATTGTGGCGGCGACGATCCCACCGAAATCCCAAAACGGAAGGCGTATGTCAAAACCGTGGCCTTGGCCTGCTGCACAATAGGCGACGGCCTCCCCACAGATGAGCACCAAGATTAGAGCGAGCGAAAGGTCCACGCGTCGCCGCTTGGGGGCTGCCAAAAAAGTCGAAACGGTCATCGCGTAGAACAACGTGCACCGGTCGAACCCCGCGACTGGGCCAGCCATGCCAGGCGAGCTCGTGAGGACCAGCGCAAACCCAATGGCGAACAGCACAATAGCAACGCCACGCGCGGCCCACATCACATGTCGTCCGGTCATTAGCCTCTCCTTAGAGCAGCCGTCGCGTCGCTTAGAGGCAGAACAACCCTGCGTCTTCAACTTACGATTTGCAGTCAAATGCCTTAATTTTGGGTTTTAGAGCTGGGTAAACGTTTTATTACATCATTAATCGACTGATCGATCAGGGCCACGGATAATAAATGGACTCATCATTTCATTGAGTTCCAATATATGTGGATCGTGCCGAAGACCACCGCATCAGAGCCCAACCCGCTCGGCTAGAGACCGTCACGAACTCCATGTCGCCGAGGGGCGGAACAAACAGCGCGGTGCGCGCGTTGCGAAATCGTGCAGAGCTGGATGAAACGGTGGCGCGCAGGCTCTTTTTTCGGAAAAGAATTCGACATCGAAATTTTGATGTTTAAGATGTAAAGAACAATCGACGGCTTGCTCGCCAGGGCTTATGGTCCAGCTTGATTGAGTTTATTTAACTAAATCGAGTTGGGTTTCGAAATGATCAAAATTATAATGGCGCTTGTTGCGCTGGTCTGCTTTTCGATGGTTAGCCCGTCATGGGCCGATGAGAGACAGGCGACCAACGGGGCCGCCAACGCGAGCGGCCAGAATAGCCCCATCGAGTATCGATTGGGGGCGTCGGATAAGCTGCGCATCATCGTTTATGGCGACGATGCGCTCTCGGGTGAGTTCGGCGTTTCGCCGTCAGGCACGGTCTCGTTTCCCCTCGTGGGAGAGCTCAACGTTGCAGGGCAGACGGTCGCGCAGGTCCGGAGTATGATCCAAGAGCGCCTCAAAAATGGCTATATGAACGATCCACGTGTGAGTATTGAAGTTTTAAGTTATCGCCCGTTTTACATTCTTGGCGAGGTAAATAAGCCAGGAGAATATCCATTCACCCCTAATCTGACCATTGAAGGGGCTGTGGCGACAGCCCAGGGCTTTACTTACAGGGCCAATGTGAAGCGCATCTACATCCGGCATTCGGGCGAAAAGACCGAAGAAAGAGTCAGCGCGCAGGACGTGCGCCCCATCTTGCCCGGAGATGTCATCCGCGTGGCGGAACGCTTCTTCTGATGGGGGAGACGAGGTGGATCGGTCTCGCTCCATAGCTCTGCAATGCCGAAAGGATGCTAAAGCAGAATGACGTCAGCTAGAGCATCGTCCGTAAAAGCGGCCTCGGTTTTGCGGTCAGAAAATGCTCTAAGTATCGGAGTTAGAGCCCTTTTTATCCGCGCCAGAGAATTGGGCCGGCGCGGAAAAGGATCGAGACCAAGGCGTCGCCCTGTGGTTGCACTGGCCATGTCGCTGGCGACCGCCGCCGTCGCCGTCGGTTATTGCCATGCCCAAACTCTAGTGGACGATGTGCCCAACCTGGGCGTCGATTTCGTTCGCGATCAAAGTGTCAGCGTGCTGGAGCGCAAACAGCCGGGCTATGAGTCCCCGTCTATCAAGCTCGGCGGCTTCGATTTGGATCCCAGTATCGGCCTTGGATACAATTTCGATGACAATATATACGCCAGCGCCAAAGGGCAAAATAGCGACTCATTCGGTACACTGCGGACGCAGGATATCCTTACGTCCGACTGGGCGCGCAACTCTCTCCTTGTCGACGCGCACGGCGCCTACAACGCCTATGAGAATTACGTAAACGAGGACAACCTAACGGGCGGCGTGTTGGTGTTAGGACGGCTCGACATCAACAGCAATAACGCGTTGGTCGCCACAGGCTCTGCGGATCGTCAGGTCGAACCCCGCACGGCGACGGGGGCCCCGACGTTTACGAAGCACCCGGTCGAATACGACCGAGAGTATGGAAGATTGACCGCAGCGACCGTGCTGAACCGGTTCAAGGTCGAAGCCGGCTTCAGCTATGAGGCGTTAGACTACGCCAACGCGAGTACACCCGCCGGGGCGGTCGTCGACCAGCATTATCGCAACAGGGATCTATCCACAGAGCAGATCCAAGGGTCCTACGCCTTGACGCCGTCCAGCTCGGTGTTCGTCAGAGCGGCCGGAAATCAACATGATTTCCCAATCAACGCCGATTCCGGGACAACCTACCTAAGGTCTTCGACCGGTTTCGAAGTCACAGGCGGACTTAGCCTCGACTTCCGCGATCTTGTCCGCGGCGAAGCCTCGATGGGCTACCTTGAGCAGTCCTTTAGCGATCGCCGGGTCGCCACGGTGGCAGGCCCAGGGGCGAGTGGAAAGATCGATTGGTTCCCGACGGGCCTGACGACGGTCACCGTCCGCTTCCAACGCATCCTTGCAGACTCGGCTCTGGCCCAGAGCCCCATTCTGGTGAGCTCTAGCGGAGGGGTGGAACTCGATCACGAACTGTTGCGCGATCTAATTGTGAGCGGCCGAATCGATTACGAGGTTGACAGCTATCAGGGATTTAACCGAAACGACACGCGTCCATCTGCCAGCTTAAGCGTTAAATATAAGATGAATAGGTATTTCGACTTTTTGATATCATATAATTATCTAGATCAAATGTCGTCCGGCTTTGAGCATGGCACCGGATTTACTGACGACCGAGTGTCCGTGACGGCGGTTGCGCGGTACTGAGAACGGAGTCCAGATGTCGAACTACGAACCGCCTGCGTCGCGCGCCTGGAGGCCAGAGCCAGATTCCGGATCGGGCTGGTATGGCTTCTCGCTGCCCGATCCTCATCGGGTTCTTTCAGTCTTGCTGCGTCGGTGGAGATCGGCCGCCCTTTCCGCGGTTGTCGTCTTCGTTATGATTTTGGTTACGGTGTCCAGCCAGAGGGCGGTTTTCGACGGCACAGCGAGCGTCTTGGCCGACCCCCATACGCAACAGGACGTGACAACCCCGCCGACCTCGACCCCCATTCCGACGGTCGTCGACTCTAACGCTGTCGATACAGACGTGCAGATCTTGACCAGCCATTCGCTGGCTGCCGAGGTGGTACGTGAACTGGGCCTTGAGTCAGATCCTGAGTACTTGCCATCCTTGAAGCCGAAATCAGGAGTCGCCGAAGTTCTTCACCAGCTGAAGTCGCTATTTATAAAGCCGCCGACCTTCACATCGGCGACGGAAACGGCGATCGCGAACTTGCTCAAGCATGTCACAGTCCGTCGCGCCGGCCTGACCTACGTCATCAACATAACCGCGCGCTCGAACAGCCCCGGCAAGGCCGCCATCATCGCCAACGCCTTCGCGAAAGACTTTATCTCCAATCAAATGAGGGACCGCTCCAGTGAGGCGCGGGACGTCAATATGGCGATCAACCCGCGCCTTCAGGCGCTTGCGGACGACGTCCAACGGGGGGATGCGGCCGTTCAGCAATTTAAGAACGATAATGGCCTGTTGAGCGCCAACGGGGCGACGATGGCCGAGCAGGAGACGTCGTCGCTGAATGAACAGATCGCCGCCGCAAAGGCCGAATATGCCGAAAAGACGGCGCTCCTGAACGCCGCGCGGGCGCAGGTCGTTAAGGGCGGCGGCGGCGCGGACGTCGGCGCGGCGATCAATTCCGATACCATTCGTCAGCTTCGAGCTCAGCAAGCCGACACCAGCCGCCAATTGGCGCAGCTTACGGCCCAATTTGGCAATCAATATCCCGATGTCGTCAACGCTCGTAGCCAACTGCGCGACATCGATCGGCAAATCCAATTGGAAATCAACCGCATCCTGTCAAGCGTGGCGGCCGACGCACAGGCGGCCGGCCAGCGGGTCGCATCGTTGGAGGCGAGCCTAAACCAGGCGCATGGATCGTTGGCGTCCAATAACGCAGCACAGGTCGGGCTGCTGGAACTCCAGCGCAGGGCTGACGCCTCCCACGCGATCTACGACGCATACCTCAGCGCCTCCAAGACCACGTCCGCTCAAGAGGGCGTATTACAGCCAGATGCGCGGATCGTCTCGATGGCTCAAGCCAACGGGGTTCCCGCCTGGCCCAACCTGCCGATTGTACTCGTCATGGCGACGGCCGCCGCTATAGCGGCCGCGCTCGCCACCATCGGCGCGCTGGAGATGTTCAGCGATGGGCTCGAAACGGAAAACGACGTTCAAAGCCGTTTAGGATTGCCTTCAGCGGGCACAATTCCAATTTTAGCCTCGACCGTCGCCCGCAGTCCTGCGGCGAAGACGCCGCAGGTATACATTCCGGACCATCCTTTCTCGGCGTTTGCAGAAGCTTTCAGAAGCTTGAAAACCTTCATCATGTTGCCGGCGGGCGGTGTCGCCCCGCCTCGGGTGATCCTCATCACGTCCGCCCTGCCCCACGAAGGCAAAAGCACGACCGCGCTATGCCTGGCCCAGACCTATCATCTCGCGGGCGCGCGCGTGCTCCTCATAGATTGCGATCTACGCCGTCGCGGCGTCAGCCAGTTGGTGAGCTCAACCGGATCGGGCCTCGTGGAGGTCATGAAAGGCAAGGTCGCCCTGCGGGACGCGATCGTCAAGGAGCCTAAATCTGGGGCCTCGGTGCTTCCGGCGGGATCGACCCGCGGCGCAAACCCCGACTTATTCAACGCGGAGTCCGTTCAAGAGCTCATCGACTCGGTCAAGGACCACTTCGACGTCATTCTCCTGGACACCGCCCCCGTGCTGGCCATAGCCGACACTCGGTTGTTGGCCTCGAAGGCGGATACGACGCTATTGGTGACGCAATGGCGCAAGACGCCCTTGCCCGCGGTCGAGCAGGCGGTGCAGCTCCTGCGAGAGGCGGGGGCCCAGCTCACGGGCGTGGCCCTGGCGCGTGTGAATCTTAGGCAGCAAGTCCGCTCAGGGTACGGCGATCGCGACTACTATTTTAATTCCGTGAAACCATACTACTCGGAGTGAGCTCAGCAAGGCCGCCTTAAAAGCTGAAGCTTTTACGGACCCAGCTAAGCTTGAATTATATTGTATAATCTGCACCTTTGGCGCGCGGCTAGCTCGCGGCGTGCTGGCGGACTGACAGCATATGCTACACGTTCCCAGAGGTGTTGTGATGAGCGAAGCCAAATCTCCTTTCCGATCTCCGCTCCAGAACGCCGTGAGGGCGTGCCGTTCACACTTTATCGGTGCTGCGCTCTTCAGCGCTTTGCTCAACATTCTTTATCTGGCCCCCACCATCTACATGTTGCAGGTGTACGACCGTGTCGTGCCCACGCGTGGCGTGGTCACCCTGTTATTTTTGACGCTCATTTTCACGTTCGCTGTGATCACGCTTTCGGGCTTGGACCACATTCGGTCGCGCCTCCTGGTTCGCGCGAGCTTGCGCCTGGACCGCTTGGTGTCCCCGCGGATTTTGAACGCCCTCATCGCGAGGACGGATGGCGTCCGGACATCCCAAGCGTTGCGAGACTTCGACTCCGTGCGCGTTACCCTGACTGGACAAGGGGTGCTCGCGCTGTTCGACGCACCCTGGACGCCGATCTATATCGCCGTATGCTTCCTTATAAGTCCCTGGCTGGGCCTTCTCGCGACGGGAGGTTCGGTGCTGCTGATCGGGCTAGCTCTCCTGAACGAGCGCAGCATAAAACAGCCCCTTAAGCGCGCCGGAGACTCAAGCGGTCGCTCCTATCTATCCTTAGACCAGTCCACCTCCGTTGGCGGCGTTGTCAGGGCGCTCGGTATGCGGCGCGCGCTGGTGGCGCGCCATCTCGTAGAACGCCAGTCCGCTCAACAATTGACGGCGGCGGCGAACTACGCGTCCGGCGACTTCCTCACCGCCACAAAGGGTATCCGCCTTCTGCTGCAGTCCCTGTCCCTGGGGCTAGGCGCGTACTTGGCGGTGGAGCAGAAAATTTCGGCGGGCTCAATCTTCGCCGCTTCGCTTCTGGTCAATCGCGCGCTCAGCCCGGTCGAGCAGGTGGTGGGGACCTTGCGCAGTGCTGTACAGGCCAATACGGCCTGGCGCGCAATCCGCGAACTCCTCACAACCAGCCCTGAGCTCGGCGCTCAAACCCTATTGCCCGCGCCGCTCGGCGCTCTTGAAGCCGAACACCTGACCGTGCTGACGCCTGAGCGGGATCGTCTCCTCGTTCGCGACGTGACCTTTCAGCTCGAACCGGGCCTGTCGCTCGGGATTATCGGGCCGAGCGGAGCCGGCAAATCCACCTTGCTGCGCGCGCTGGTTGGGGCGGTGAACGTCGCTAACGGTGCGGTTCGCTTCGACGGCGCCAACGCTCAGGACTGGAACATGGATCAGCTGGCGAAGTTCGTCGGCTACGCGCCTCAAGAGCCGACGTTGTTCACCGGTACGGTCAAGGAAAACATAGCTCGTTTCGATAGCTATATCGAAGATGACCAGGTGAAGGTCGACGAAGCCGTGGTGAGCGCAGCCATCGCCTGCGGCGCCCACGATTTTATTCTTCGCCTGCCACAAGCCTACGAAACGCCGATCGGCTTCGGCGGCCAAGGCCTTTCCGCCGGCCAAGGCCAGCGCATCTCGCTCGCCCGCGCCTTATACGGCGCACCGAGATTCATCTTTATGGACGAACCCAACGCTCACTTAGATACCGTCGGCGAAGCCGATCTGGTGTCGGCGATGAACAGACTTAGCGCGAGCGGCGTCACGATGGTGATTGTCGCCCACCGGCTCGGCATATTGGCCAATGTCGACAAGCTTATGGTCATGCGCGACGGCCGCATGGAGATGATCGGACCCCGAGACGAGATCATGAAGCGCCTCACGCCGCGTCGCGCTCCGGACCCGGCCGAGTCAATGGCCCCGACACCCGTACTGGAGTAGATCGATGACCAACGTTCCGGCGCAACGGTCGGCCGCCCCCCAGGACCTGATATCCGCGACCGCCATCGAGCCGCGGCTACCCGATCAGGCGGGCCCCGACCTCATCGTCGGCGCCGTGATCGGCGCCCTATTCTTCGTCGGCTTCCTGGGCTGGGCCACCTTTGCACGGCTCGATTCTGCCGCGTTCGGCCAGGGCCAGATCACCGTCGAAGGGCACCGCCAGACGATTCAGCACAAAGATGGCGGCATCATCACGGCGCTAAACGTGCATGAGGGCTCCCACGTTAAGGCGGGCGAAATCCTGCTCAGCCTCGCCCCCGCGGAAGTCGAGGCCGCGGAACGCTCCATGGAGGCGCAGGTCATCGACCTTCAGGCGCTTCATGCGCGGCTTCTCGCCGAGCAATCGGGCCAGCGCACGATCGCGGAGCCCGCCGACTTCGTGGGTCTCACCGGCGCAGACCGCGACGAGGCTGAGCGCGCGATCCGAATGCAATTGCAGGAAATGCGCGCCCGTGCTGGCTCGCTCTCGACGCAGGAGTCCGTTATGCGCGAGCGTCAGGCCCAGATCGAACGCGCGATTGAAGGTTACCAAAACCAGATCGCCACCACAGAAACCCAGAGCCGGCTGATCAACGAGGAGCTGACGGGCACCAAAAGTCTGGCGGCCCACGGTTACGCGTCGGAAAATCGCGTCCGATCGCTGGAGCGCGACGACGCCGGCCTGTCGGGCCAAAGGGCCGACCTTTCAGCCAACGCCGCGCGATCCCAGGCCCAGATCGCCGAAACCAGGATGCAGGCTCTAAGCCTCAGGAGCGACCGCGACGAAAGCATCGCCAAGGATATGCGAGACGCAGAATTCCAGCTGGACGACCTGCTGCCGAAGCTGCGGGAGATGAAAGAACAGGTGGCCCGGCTGCAGATTCGCTCGCCGGTAACGGGCGAGGTCGTGGGCTTGTCGGTCTTTACCGTAGGGGGCGTGATCGCGCCCGGCGCCAAGCTGATGGACATCGTCCCCGATCATGCGCCGTTGGTCGTAGAAGCCCGTATGCCGCCCAATAATGCGGACCAGTTTTACGTCGGCCAGAAGGCGGACGTGAAGATGACCTCAATGAGCGATCGCCAACTCCAGCCCCTGACCGGCGCTGTCACCCGAGTCTCGGCTGACAGCTTCGTCGACGATAAAACCGGCGCCCGCTACTTCACCATCGAGGTGACGGTGCCCGAAGCCGAAGTCAACAAGATCGACAGCCAACGTGGCCCCAACGGCGGCATTCGTCCCGGCCTTCCGGTAACGGTCGAAATCCCGCTCAGGAAGCGCACTGCCTTCCAGTTCCTTGTCGAGCCTCTGTCTCAGGCCGTAATCCGGTCAGGCCACGAATAAATATCACATAGAATACGACTGTCGGCTTGAAGAGAGGTCCGTCGCACGTCGTTCCATCGATGCATAGAATTGGCTCTGCAAACGCACGCTTCTCTTGTTTTATTTAGAGCTACGAATTTTTCATCGGCGGCGGGTTCCAGCTCTCACTTTGATGAGCCCGGGTGGAATTATACTTGGGTGCATAGACGCGACCATGGCGAACAAAATGATCGATGAGTAAGCGAAAGGCCACATGCCGATGCTCTCAATGGGCATCCGTTGCAGTTCGTAGAAATAGATTACAGCCCACACCAGCGGAACCGCCTGGGGCTTTACGCATAGTAAAATCAAGAATTTGGCAAAACGACACAATATAATGCCCAAAAATATTACCAACCCTATAGAGCCAAGCGAAACCAGGATTTCAATAATGGTGTTGTGGAAATTGAATCCGGCGCGAGCGTCGATGCCAGCATAGCGCCAGAGGCCCTCTGCGTCGATATTGCCCTGAATCCAGAAGCTCCTATACCCGTCGCCGAGCAGCGGGTGTTCCCGGATCAGCTCATCGGCGCGGTACCAGAGATAGGTGCGCCCGGTAAGGCTCGAGTCCTTGTGGAACACGTTGTAGGTCAACCAGTCAATGACGCCGAGGAGCTGTTCCTGAAACACCAAACCCACCGCCAGCATCATCACGCCGAACACCATGGCGATCACCCGAACGGTGGGGGGCAGGCCCTTGAGCGCAAGCACGAAGATCGCCGCAAAAACGGCGATCGCCAAGCCCAGCACCGCGCCTGCCGAATGCGAGAGTTCGACGGTCAGGAGGGAGACGGGGATGGTGGCGATCGCCGCAAGGGTCCAGAGCCGCGTTCGCGACCGGGCGCCGTGGGCGATAACGGCCATGGCGGAGATGATGGTCAACACAGCCGTGTCGCCCGCCACGTTCTTGGACTGCGCCAACCCCTCGAAGGCGGTAGCTCCGTCGGCGCCCCAGGCGACATGACGGCCAAGCACAACCGAAGACAGGCTGTATAGCGCCAGAGCGGCGAAGGCGCCCAACAATACACCGGCGCGATCTTCGCTGTCGCCGATCAGGATCGCCATGGCGATGGTCAGCCAGAGCTCGACGGCGTAATAGGCGCTGACGCCGGGCAAGATCGACCAGGCCACCGACAACGTCGCCCAGATGGGAAACAGCAGGATCGGCCACTGGCGGCGGACGGCGCGCATCAGCGTGCCCGGTGTCGCCACGCAATAGATCGACGTCATCGCGAGCAGGATCAAAGGTTGAATAGGCCCGAGCTGGTTCACGAACAGCGTCGCGGCGAACACGACGAACGCCAAGGTCGCAGCGGGACCTGGGACCCGGACGAAGATCCGGCGCCGTGTCACCCGCGCTGCAGCGTGGCGTTGAGGCAATGGCATGTGCAAGGTTGACAAAGGCTGCTCCAACACTCTGGCCGATCCGCCTGACGATCGCTTTATGCCTCTGACGGAGGACGGCGACGGTTCGGGGCCGCAAAGCCGAGCCGGCGCGCAAAGAGCACCTCGCGCCAGAAGCCCGCCGACCAGCCCAAATGCATTGTTAGTGCTGCGATGCCGGAAAGGACGACACAGAGATCCCGCGCTCGAAGGCTGAGCACGCATCCATAGCCAAGACAAACGAGAACCCAGACCAACATCGGAACAGCCAGCACCGGTTCGATCGGCGCGGCGAAGGCGAGCGCCACCGCCGGCAGGGTCATCAGGGGCAGAATCTGGCGGAACTTCAGTCGGGTGCGGTGCTTGTGCACGGTGCGCGCCCGCCCGCCGCCGTAGGCCAGATACTGCCGGAACAGCGGCCAGATCGCCCGGCGAGGATAGTAGACAATAGCCAGCGACGGCTCGAGCCAGATACGGCCGCCAGATGCGCCGATCCGCAGATCCAACTCCGCGTCTTCGTTGTGGCTGAAGGCCTCGTCGTAGCCGCCGACCGACAGAAAGGTCGCCATGTCGAATAGGGCATGATGCCCATGATCCACATAGGCTCCCTTCCCCACGGTGCGGTGGGCGGAGCCGCCTGCACCCAGCTTTGAGTTCTGGGCGCAGGCGACGGCTTTCTGGAAGCAGGCGTCGCCGTGCGTGGTCATCGGCACGACCACAGACTGGGCATTGCGCCGTTGAGCTGCTGCGATCAGGCCGTCGATATATCCCGGTGGGTAGGTGCAATGAGCGTCGATCCGGATGAGCCAGCATCGCCCATCGCCAAACATCTTCGCCGCCAGATTGACGGCGACGCTCTGGAGACATTTTACATTGTTCAGAAGGCGTACATTGGCGTGCACCAGGGCCACCTCGGTTACAATCGCCGGGCTAGAATCCCAGCTGCCGCCATCGACGACGACGACGAGCGCTTCGCCGGCTTCTGCAACGAGGAGCATAAGGATAGCCGGCAGGTGCGCTTCCTCGTTCAGACAGGGCACCACGATCAGCACGTCGGACTTGGAGTTCGAGATTTCCGGCGTCATCGCAGGCTCTCGACCAGAGCGACGCACTCCTCAGGGTCGACCGTCAGTAAGCGGATCGGAATCGTATCGACACCGGCCTTCAATCGCGCATAGGTCTCAACGGTCATAGTCGACAGTCGTGTCGGCAATTCACGCATCGGGTCCTCCAAGCAGAGACCGACCCCGCGCCGCGCTAGCCAAAGCCCGGCCTGGACCGATTTGAGCGCGATCGGCACGGCGCCGTGGCGCGGCCCCTCATAGAGTCGGTTCGGCAAGAGCCAAGCGGAGTTGAGCCCTTCTTCGAAATAGTCGATGGCCCAGGCGAAATGTACGTCGCGGTAGATCGCCCCAAGGTCTTCCGCGGTGTAGGGGCCGAGGTAGCTAACGCCCTGCGCCGCCGCCACTTGAGCATCGAAGTCGTCGAATTCGTGCCGCGCCGGTCGTCCACGGATCACCACCTCGATCCCGCCGGAGGACTGCGCCGCCAGGGCGCACAGCATATCGAGGCTTTTGCGGCACCGGATCACGCCGAACCAGCCGATCCGCCAGGGCGGCCCCACGGCGCGCACCGATGCGGCTTGGGCAAGCTTTACACCCGCATCGGGACCTTCCAGCGCCAGAACCTTATTCTCCACGAGCTTCACGGAGCCGCGCCAGCCCTGGCGTGGCGCGAAATATTCGCGGACGAAGGCGGGTGAACTGACGATCAGGTGGCGCACGCCCGTCAGCAGCGTCCGCTCGAAGAGGCGCAGCGCCCGGCTTGATAGGCCAGACCCCAGCAGCACCCTGTGGATATCCAAAGCCTCGTACACGAGCGAGGCCCGCGATCTCGCCGCCGGACGGGCCGCTAGAGCGAGCATTTCCAGGTTGCGCGCCAGGACCACATCGACGTCTGCGACCTTGGCGCTCCAGCTCTTTTGAGCAATCGCCGCTCGCAGGACTGAAACGATACGCTTGGCGAGCCTTGCGTCTTCTGTCCGCCCGAAATCTATGACGGGCGCACCGTGGATTTCATCAATCGCAGCCTCAGCGCGACGAAAGCCTAGAACCGTGACTTCGGCGCCGCCGGCTGTCAACATCCGGACTCTGCGCGACACCGCAGCGTCACCCGTGTCGTGGACGAAATACGCCAACTTCATAAGACACGCCTAATCGAAAGATTTACAGCAAGTTTCCGCCCCAATTCGAAATCTACTTTTTTATTACGCAATATATTAATCGTGGTGAAAACAGGTCTAGGTCGAATAACAACCTACGCCTCAGACTCTAATGAACCAGAGGCGCAGGTTATCCAGCGCAATTTGAGATCGACGACTACAGGAATCGGTAATCCGAAGTGCCGGAAAGCGTATGGTAAGTACCGTCGGCATCCTGGTTGACGGCGATAGAGAATAGACCGACATCAACACCGGCGCCGTTCACGATGTAATAGGATTGATGTCCAGCGCCATCGTTTGCATGGAGCTGGAGCGTTGCGCCAGCGCCATAGCCAGAGAACACGAGGAAGTCATGAGGAGACGTCGGGGTCGTCCAGGCGTCGCCCGCGCCCTTGAAATAGATGATATTATCCATCAGACCCGTCGATGCGGTCTGGCCTGCGCCGAGAGCGCCTTCGAAATCGATTGTTGAATTGCCTGTGCCGATCGCGATCTGCGATTGACCGCCACCCAAAGTGACGTAGTCGACGCCGGCGCCGAGGTGAATCTTGTCGCTATTGTTGCCGATGTTGATTGAGTCATTGTTGTTGTCGGCATTGATGACGCTGTTGCCGGAGCCGGCAAGGTAATCTACACCCGATCCCATATCATAACTTGCTAGGTTCACGACGGCCGGATCCGTCGTTCCCGAAACATTTACATAGCTAGCCATCTTAAAAACCCTATTTATTGCTCAAGTTAATGGTTTTTAACGACATCAACCCCGTGCGTCAATAGAGCTTTATTGTTATTTTACGATATTATACTATACAACTTCTATTAGTATTGATGAGCTTTGCAGTAAAACGCTTCAGGTAAAATCTGAGTATCCATTTGCGCGCATACGACAATGTCCGCAGATTGGCGTCGCACCCAGATATACAAAGTCGCATAACGGCTGTTTTTTGACATATTATTGCAATTTAGATAGTTTAGATAGAGATTCCGCACCGCAATGGACAGTTTGAGCGGAAAATGGCGATCGGTTGTCTTACAGGCGCCCAGGCTGGTCGACGTCTGCTCCTAGGCTACGGCGGGGATTGGACCTTGCCCGTATTGGTCCGCCAACAGACAGGCGATCGCCCTTTTGACGCCGTTCGGATTTGCGATCGTCACGCAGACATTCGGGAAACTTGTGGTATCTCCCATATCCCGGCTTCGTACTCGCAGACGCCACCGCAATAAGCTGCAAGCAGGACGGGCATGACCCCCGCTAAATTGGACTCGCTTAAACAGAACAATATCCCCGTCCAGATACGGTACAACCGTACGCTGGCGTCCTGACATGGCGGTGCATGGCAGGGGAATTTTAGGATCGATCACATGGTCGGCGGTTTCGACGATCGGGGCACAGTTTATTTCTTTCTTGGTATTTGCGATTTTGGCCCGCATTCTAGGAAGCCGAGAGTTTGGCCTTGTCGCCCTGGCCGCCTTGGTTGTCGATCTGATGCAGGTCGTCAGCGCGGGCGGCTTGGCGGAAGCCGTCATCCAGCGCCCCAACTTGCAAGATGAAGAGGCGGACACGGCGTTCTGGTTGAATGTTCTAAGCGGATTGATTTTTTTCGCGGTGGGCTTGGCGGTGGTGCACCCTATCGCAAACGCCTTTCATCAGCCCGCGTTGAGCAAGGTTCTCAACGTGCTGTGTCTGCTCTTTTTGATAACCCCCATAGGCGGCGTGCATCAGGCGATCATGATGCGCAATCTCGACTTCAAGGGCTTGGCGTACCGCAACATCCTCGCCAACACCTGCAGCGGGGTCGTCGGTGTCGGTATGGCCTTCGCCGGGTTTGGCGTTTGGGCCCTTGTGGCTCAGCGCCTTTGCGCGGCGGTGGCGCTTGTCGTTCTGGTGTGGTTCTTCAGCGGCTGGAAGCCCCGAAGGCGATTTGAGATCGGGGCTGTGCGAAAGCTTCTGAGTTTCGGGCTCAACTTGATGTTTTCGCAACTCCTCGTGCAGTTAAACGCTCGCACCGTGGAAATTATAACGGGCGCCTCGGTCGGCCCGTCAGCCGTCGCCTTCATTCGAGCAGGCTCGCGCTGTGTGGATACCTTGAGCCAAGTGACCTTCACGCCCTTCCATCAGGTGGTTTTACCCCTGCAAGCTCGCGTCGCCGGAGATGTCGCCGCCACCCGGGCAACCTACGGTCAGCTCAGCAGAACCTCCTCCATCATTATGTTTCCGGCCTTTTTCGGTCTCATGGCGGTGGCGGCCCCCCTGGTTCTGATCGTTTTCGGCGCATCTTGGGCTCCCAGCGCCGACGCTATTCAGATCGTCGCCATCACCGTCCTGCCGCTGCAATTCAACGTCTTGATGCTTTCCAGTCTGGCTGCGGCAGGCAGGCCGCGCGTCGTGCTAGCCTGGTCGATCGTCCAGGTTTTGGTGGGTGTTTCCGCGATCGTCGCATCGGCCCACCTGGGCTGGCGCTGGATGCTGGTGGCGAACGTAGCCAGGTCTTATGCGCTTTTGCCGATCGGATTTTTTGTCCTGTTTAGGGCGACGGGCATAGGACCGTGGCTTGTCCTGCGCAGTATGGGACCGGCGGCCGTTTCGGCATCGTCGATGGGCGCCGCGCTCATTGCGTTCGACCGCCTGGCTCTGACGTCCATGTCTGCGATCCCGCGTCTGGCGATCCTCGTGGGCCTGGGCGCCGCGCTGTACGTGACGCTTGGGCTGTTGCTGGACCGCAAACTGATCACCGAGGCCAAGGCGTTTGTCAGACTACGATCCGTCGCCAGAGCATGATGCGCAGCAGAACACGGCTTGGAGTCAAAAATGCCCCTAAGACCGCGCGTGACTGTTGGGGTCGCCAGCTACAATTGTGCTGGATTTCTCTCAGAGGCGCTCAATTGCATTCTGAACCAGACGCTCGTCGATCTGGAAGTGATCGTTGTGGACGATGCGTCTACAGATAACAGCGTCGAGGTCGCTCAGGCGGTCGCCAGGCGAGATCGGCGGGTTCACGTCGACGTTCTGCCCGAAAACGGTGGACCGGGCGCCGCCCGAAACCGAATTTTAGAGCTGGCGCGTGGCGATTGGTACGCCGTCGTGGACAGCGACGATCTCATCCATCCGCGGCGCCTTGAAACATTGGTGGCGGTCGCGGAACAGGAAAAGTTAGATATCGTCGCGGATAATTTGCTGCTGTTCTCTTCGGGCGCTGAAACCTTCGCCCACCCCCACTTCGTTGGGGCCCGCGCACGCAGGCCCACCGATCTGACACTCCAGAACTATTTGGCGGAAACGCTTATCCTGGTGAGTCCGGCGCATCTGGGCTTCATCAAGCCGATCGTGCGATTGGACGCGCTGCGCGCCACCGGGCTCTCGTATGACGCCGCGATGCGGATCGGAGAAGACGACGACCTCCTCGTGCGGCTCCTCGCAGCCGGGCTGAAGGGACGAACCTTTCCCCAACTGACCTATTTCTACCGCAAACATACAGCCTCGGTGTCTCATAATCTTTCAGACGGCGCGATGACCCGCATCGTCGAACAGGAACGGCGGTTCCGCGCAGATTTGGGCGAGGCGCCGGCGGCGACACGCAGGGCGCTCGATCGCCGACGCCGCACCAATGCGGACGCCGATAGCTTCGTGAAGCTGATTGCAGCGCTTAAGGCGCGCAGACTGGACACAGCGCTTGCCCTTGTTTTGGCCCGCCCCTCCTCGGCGCGCCTCCTGCACCTGCCCATCGCGGCGAATTACCGTCGCGCAATCGCGCGCGCCGTTTCGGCTATCGCCCCTCCCCTTCTGATTGAGTCTTCGTCTATCTGTATCGTCAGTTGTAGACACAGCGTAACCTGGCTGCGCCGTGCGTTCCCGGAACTTATCGATCTCGCCAACACATTGAAAGTAAATGGTTTTTTACCTCACATGCTGGTCGCGCCAGCGCTGACCGCCTTGCCGGCCGAAAAGCCTGCGGCGCTCAACAAAGCCGCCATCTTCTTGAGTCGCCATGCGCCGCCACGCGCGCGCCTGGCGGCCGTTCTGGACGGCTTTGACGCCTTGGAGGCTGCGGCGCCCTACCTCCTCGGCGCTGCGCGTTTGCGCCTGATCGCTTTGGCGAACGACCCAGGCGAAACGGGCGTCGAAACGCGTCTCGACCTTCTCAGGACGTCGGCCGTCGATGCAATCCTGGCGTTCGACGAGGCGAGCGCGGCGTGGGCGTCACGTCATGCGCCCGAACTCGCCTGCCTGCGGATGGTCGCTGGCGATGACGCAACGGCGCTGACGACCTGGCTTCGCCGCCCACCGTCCGGACACTCGACCGTCGCTCAGCGACCGTGAGATACATAGTCCCGCGCAATGCGCGCCAAAGGTCCAAATGGCTTGGTCGCTCGCCTCCAGGCGCTGCGCCCAGACTGATGTTGAAGCAGCTCCAGCAGGCGCAATCCCTGGTGGACTGCGGGAATTCGGTTATGAGGTCGCTCGCTGAAGCGCCCTAGAGCCTCCCGTTGCGAGCGTCCCTTCAACGCTTGTTCGACGGTCCGGCGGGTCTGCTGTTTCATACCGGCCCACCAAGCGATCAGGTCCGATTGTAGCGCGGTGAGTTGCGCACGATCCTTCAGAGACCGATTCACATAAAGCCGAGCTTGGCCCCAAGTGGTAAAGGTCGGGATAGGATGAGCGCCGAAAACATGCCTGAAATAGTCCAGAGTGCGTCTGCGTTCGATCAAGGGAATGCAACCGCGCTCCAGACTTTCGTACAGCCGCCAGCTCTCCAGCATCACATTGCCCATGGGGCAAGGCGAAAAAATACTATCCTCAAGTAACGTATCGAATTGCGCCTTCGTCAACTTCGGTCCATCGCCTGTGGCTGCCGTTTTAACGAACCGATTGGGCTCGGCCGTCTTCAATGCGGTGGCCATCTCGATGCGCGACGCCTTCATAGCCCCGACGAAAGACCAGACATAATGTCTGGCGGTCGTAGGCGTGGCGACCGCGCCAAGTCGAGTGCCGTTCGGATACCCGAGAGGGATTGTTATAATCCCCGGCGACACCGCCAGCCGGGTCCAGTGGGTGCGAATGACAAGATCGAAATGGCGGTAGAGCGCATAGCCGCCCGAGAACCACTCATCGCTGGCGTGAAGCAACACCATGCGCCGCGACCGAAGGCGACACGCCTCGAAATAGGGATTCAGAGACGCCAGAGGCGTTACGTTTCCGCTCACGACGTGAATGCAATCATCTTCAAGGCAAGTAAATTCTAGATCCGTCAGTTCCTCCCCAATGAAATCATGCAAAATATATCGGAACCAATCCGACTCTTCTAAATGACTTACATGCCATACTAATTTCATTTTACAACGCCGACCTAAAAGCGTAAGAAAATATGATAAAAAAATGCCCTGAACAAGAGCGAATTCAACAATAACGCGACTGAACGTCGGATTTCACAACAACAGGTCCGTGATCATGTTTGGATTTTGTATCGGTCCGACCTCGCCATGCAGGGACCCAATCTCCCGTAGCCGATCGGCCCAACGGCGCGCATGGGCGGCGGCGGCGATCTCATCCGCCCTTTTCGCATGGCCGCACGTGGGGAGCGCCGAGACATGCGCGGGGTCGCCGACAAGCCCTGTACCGGCGCTGCGTCTGACGCTAGACGAACCGTTTAACAGTCTCAGACTCGATACGGGGCGAGGCGGCGGACTGTGGCGCAGTTACGGACGGGACGATGCGGCGAGCGTCAGTTTTCGGACCCCGCCCTCAGAACAGGAGGTCTATGTCGACCGCGACTTCAAGGGAGGCGCCGACCACGCCCTGGGCCTGCAGCCTTTCGAGGTCGAACATGGCGTTTTGAACATCAAGGCAAGTCGAACGCCCGTATCGTTGCAGCCGTTTCTTGACAACAAGCCTTATATTTCCGGGGACCTAACCACCCGGCGGACTTTCGAGCAAGAGTACGGCTATTTTGAAGCGCGTATGAAGCTACCCCGAGGCAAGGGCCTGCTGCCGGCATTCTGGCTTCTACCGGCCGACGATTCATGGCCCCCCGAAATCGATATCGTGGAAAGCCTCGGCGATCCATCTATGGTCTACGCGACGCCCCATACCAAAGCGAAGGGCCATAATACTTACGACACGACGTCGATCCGGATTGAGCAGAATCCAGACGGCTTCCATTTGTTTGGGGTGCTGTGGACACCGGAGCAGCTGACCTGGTTCGTCGATGGGGTCGAGGTCAAGCATTATCCGACACCGCCCGACATGCACAAACCCATGTTCATGATCGTCAATCTCGCCGTGGGAAATCCCTGGCCTGGACAACCCGGCCCCGATTTCCATCCCGCCACGCTGGCCATCGACTATATCCGTGTATGGGCTTTGGCCGCGTCGGATACCGCCGTCGGCCCGCAGCCGGCGCTTCGTGGCCCATGTTCCGCAATTGCCCGTCCTACGAAGTAGGCTGAGCGCCGACCGGGTGGGGTGCGCGCAGCGACCAAGCTAGTAGGCCCCTCGGCGTAGGAGGACCGCCGGAAAGGTGGCCGCCAGAATCTTCAGGTTCAACAGGGTGCTCTGGCGGCGCGCGTAGGCGACGTCAAAGGCGACCCGTTTCGAGTAACTGACATCGTTTCGGCCGTTGACCTGCCATAGACCCGTCATGCCGGGTCGGACACTGCAATAGAACCGGAAGTGCCGGCCATAGCGGCTTATTTCCGCGGCGACGATCGGGCGCGGTCCGACCAAACTCATCTCGCCTATCAAAACGTTCCAGAGTTGGGGAAGCTCATCCAGGCTCGACTTACGGAGAAAGACGCCGAGGCCGGTAATCCGCGGGTCGTCTCGGAGCTTATGCTCCGTCTCCCATTGTAGACGGGCGCTGGTGTTGACGGCCAGCAGATGCTGCAGTTGCGCCTCCGCATCGCATTTCATGGTGCGGAACTTAAGGCAGGTAAAGGTCCTGCCGTCGCGACCGATCCGAAGCGGCCTGAACAGGACTGGACCGGGATCGTCCAGCACAATCAGAAGCGCCACGCAAAGAAAAAGAGGCAGTAAAAAGAGCAGGCCGATCAGAGATAGACAGATGTCGATGGCTCGACTGAGTCTATTGTCCACGGACTGACGATCGTCAAGGCGCCCTATTAGCAAGATACGCATGCTAAGTCCCCAACTCGTGACCATATTGACACGATTGACATCGATGCGTGCAAGAAACAAGCCTAAATCAAGCTTAGCATTTCATACTGGTTACGAAATGGGCTTTTATCCAGGATCATGCCCGAATTGTGACACTTAAAATGCAAAGCTTGACGCCGTTAAGGCCTAGATGTCAGCGCTCGCCAACATCGGGGCTCGCACTCGCCAAACGCAGCGCTATCTGCTCAGCTTGACGGCGGATGCGGTGGCGTCCCTTAGGACGCGGTGTAGCTCGCCGCCGGTGGGATCGAACCGGCGTCGGAGACGGTTGTAGGCGAACCCGTAGCCGAAAGACGCCCCCATGATCCGCTCCTTCCTGATTGGCCTTGTCGCCGGCGCCCGCGCGTTGACGCCGCTGGCGACGGTCAGCGACGCCGCCCGGCGCGGCGCGTTGCCGAACGACAACGGCGCGCCGTCCTGGCTTGGCCATCCCATCGTCGCTGCGGGATCGAAGGCCTTCGCCGCGGGCGAGCTCTGGGGCGACAAGCTTCACTCCGCGCCCGACCGCATCGTCCTGGCCGGTGTCGCCGCACGGATCGTGAGCGGCGGTCTGGCGGGTGCGGCGCTGGCGCCGCGGCGGCGCGCGCTGACGGGCGCCGTTCTGGGCGCAGCGGCCGCTGTTGGCGCCGCCTACGTCACGTTCGGCGTCCGCATGTGGGCCATGCGCCGGTTCGGTCAGACGCCGACCGGGCTCGTGGAGGACGCGCTCACCGTCGCCGCGGCGCAGCTTGTGGTGGCTGGAGAACTTGAGGGCCGCCGCCCCCTATTGCAGCAGTGAGATCGCCACGGCCGTCATAGACTTCACGCCAGCCGCCAGCGTCGGCGCGGCGTCAGGTTCGAAGCGGCTGTTGTGGGGGCCGGGCAGTTCCTTGCCTTCCGCCTTAGCCTCTTTGAACTTTTCCGGATTGGCCGCGCCCAGCCAGTAATAGACCAGCGGAATCTGATGGCCCGGCAGACCGAAATTGCCGACGTCTTCGCTGGGCGTGACCGGCTTTTCGATGATGACGTGATCGGGGCCGAGCGCGCCGACCAGCGCGGTCTTCACCCGGGCGGCCAGGGCGGGATCGTTGTAGAGCGGCGGAGCGGATTCGTTTTCCAGGATCGTCACGACCGGCGCACGGTCCGGCGGCAGGCCGGCGGATAGAGCCACGCCCGCGGCCATGTTCTTGATGCCGTTCAGGATGGTCTCGCGCCCCTTATCGGTGAAATAGCGCGTCGTCAGCTCCAGCTTCACCTCGTCGGGGATGATGTTGCGGCGCGTGCCGCCGTGAATCGAGCCGACCGTGACGATGGCCGGGTCCTGCGGGTCCTGCTCGCGGCTGACGATGGTTTGCAGCTCTGTGATGAAGAGGGCCGAGAGCACGATGGGGTCGCGACCCATTTGGGGCGCCGCGCCGTGGCTGCCGATGCCGCGGATCGTGACGTCGACCGAGGTGACGCCAGACTGGGCCGGACCGATAGCCAGCCCCACCGTTCCGGCGGGATCGCTGGAGCCATCGTGCAGGCCCACCACCATATCCGGCCGGCCGAACCGCTCATAAAGACGATCCGCCAGCATGGCCTTGGCCCCGTCCACCGTCTCCTCCGACGGCTGGCCGATTAGCATGGCTGTGCCATGCCAGCGGCCGCGGGCGGCGGCGAGTGCGCGGGCGACGCCGATCAGGATGGTGGAGTGGATGTCATGGCCGCAGGCGTGCATCACCCCAACCTCTTTACCCGACAGGTCCTTGGCGCGGACGTGGCTGGCGAAGGGTAGGCCCGTCTCCTCCACGATCGGCAGAGCGTCCATGTCGGCGCGAATCAGAAGCGTCGGGCCCGGGCCGTTCTTCAGGATCGCGACCACGCCGTGCGCCCGGCTGCCGTCGGGATAGACGCCGACGCCTTCGGTCACAGAATAGCCGGCGGCGCGGAGCTGCTCCGCCACGATGGCGCTGGTGCGCACCTCGAAGTGCGATAGTTCGGGATGGGCGTGGATCGACTTGTAGATCTCGAGCAAGGGCGCTGAGGGCGGAGGTCCAGGGATAGGCGTCATCTGAGCGAGCGCGCCGCCTGCTACGCCCAAAGGAGCGAGCGCACAGAGAAGCGGCAGAAGGAGCGGTCTGAACATCGAATTTGACCCTGGAAAGCACGGAGGCGGACCCTAATCGTCGATCCGGCGGCGCATAGAGAGCGTGATAGCCTAGACTTGTAAGTGAATCGCAGGCGCCCAGCGAGTGGGCAGACGGAGCCCATGAAGTCGATCGCCGCCGCACTCGCCGCCCTCCTGATGGCGTCCCCTGGCCTCGCCGCGCCGCGATCTAACGAAGCCCAAGTCGCGGCCTTCATGGAGCGGCTGAAGGCCAATCCGGCGGCGCTGCGGGTGTTTCTGACCGAGATGCCCAAGGGCGGCGATCTGCACAACCACCTCGATGGCTCGGTCTGGGCTGAGGACTATCTGAAGTGGGCTGACCAGGACGGCGATTGCCTGGATGCGGCCAGCCACGCCCTATCGCCGCCGCCCTGCGCCGCGGGCCAGGTCGCCGCGCGAGGCCTGATGCTGCGCGACCCGAAATTCTATCAGCAGAGCATCGACGCCCTCTCCATCCGAAACTTCGTGCCCGGCCTGGGAACGGGGGAAATCTCCGGTCACGACCGAACCTTCGCGGCCTTCCCACGCTTTGGCGCCCTGGTCAGCCCCCACCTGGGCGACGCCCTGGCGGTGACGCGGACCCAAGCGGCGACGGACCACGTCGAGTATGTGGAGCAGATCGCCGATCCCGCCGACGCCTTCTCCCCGACCTTGCTCGGCGCCGTCGCCGCCTTCAAGCCGGACGACTTCGACGCCGACCTGGCGCAGGTCGCGCCCCGTCTGCCGGCCTTAGTCGCTGGCGCACGGACGGAATACGACGCGGCGGAAGCCAAGATGCGCGCCGAACTGGGCTGCGACAGCGCCAAGCCGCAGCCCGGTTGCAAGGTGCAGACCCGCTATCTGTTCTTCGTGCTCCGAACCCTGCCGCCCGCCCAAGTCTTCGCCCAGATCGCGCTTGGCTACGCCCTTGTCCGCGCCGACCCGCGCTTCGTCGGCGTCAATCTGGTGGCGCCCGAAGACGATCCCCTGGCCTTGCGCGACTTCGAGCTACAGATGCGAATGTTCGGCTTCTTGCGGCGTCGCTATCCCGGCGTGAAGCTGTCGCTGCACGCCGGCGAACTGGCGCTGGGCCTCGTAGCCCCGTCCGAGCTCGGCTTCCACATCCGCGACACGGTCGAGATCGCCGGCGCCGATCGGATTGGCCATGGCTATGAGATCGTCTACGAGCGCGACGCGAAAGGCCTCTTGAAGGAGATGGCGAAGCGCGCCGTAGCGGTGGAGATCAACCTCACCAGCAACGACATCTCACCCGGCGTCCGCGGGGCCGACCATCCCTTAAGCCTCTATCGCCAAGCCGGCGTCCCCTGGACGCTGGCCGCCGACGACGAAGGCGTGTTCCGCATCGACCTCACCCACGAATACGTCCGCGCCGCGCTGGAGCAGCACCTGACCTATCTGGATCTGAAACAGTCGGCGCGAAATGGGCTCACCTACAGCTTTCTGCCGGGGGCCAGCTTGTGGCGGGCCGATGGTGGGCGCGTCGCGGCTTGTGCTGCGCCGGGAGCGGCTTGCGACGCCTTTCTGAGCAGTAGCGAAAAGGCGCAGGCGCAATGGCGCTTGGAGCAGGACTTTGAGCAGTTTGAAGCTAAGGCGCTAGCGGGGCATTAAGGACCCCTTCGCCGGCCAGCCCGATGCTAAGGTGGAGGGATGAGTGTCACCGGCGACGCCTCCACCCCTGACGCCGGCCAAACCTTCCGCGCGCGGCGGGCGGCCTAGAGTCCATCGATAAAATCCCTTCGCCCCTATATGAAGGGCAAGGGGTTCGTGGCGTCTGTCGGCACGACGATAGAGGGCTGGCGGCTTAACTGTGCAGGTCGACAGCAAGTCGCGCGTGATATATATAAAGTGACGGTATTTATATATGGACGTGTCCCTTGGCCCTCAGCTTAAAAGACCCAGAAACCGACAGCCTCGCTCGGCAAGTCGCGAGCCTGACGGGCGAGACCTTGACTGAGGCGGTTCGCACGTCTCTTCGCGAGCGGCTGCGAAACGAGCAGCTCAGACGCGGAGAGCGGCCGTGGGACGAGGCGGCGATTAAAGCCATTATCGATCATTGCGCCGCCTTGCCGGTGCTCGACACGCGCAGCGATGACGAAATCCTCGGCTACGACGAGAACGGACTGCCGTCCTGATGGTGATCGACCGTTCGGCGCTGATCGCGGTGGTCCGACGAGAACCGGAGTGGGAGCGCTTTCTTCGAATTATGCGCGAAGCCTTTCCTCTTCGGGTCGCTGCATCGACCCTTGTGGAGGCCTCGGTCGTGATGTTGTCCCGTTTTGGGGAGGCTGGCCTGTCCGACCTTGAAAGCCTTCTAACAGACACATCAGTAGAGATTATGCCGTTCACTGGCGTCCAAGCAAAGCTCGCCATCGACGCCTTTCGCCGTTACGGCAAGGGACGCCACCCGGCCGGCTTGAACTTTGGCGACTGCTTTTCCTACGCCCTGGCCAAGGCGACAGGGGAGCCCCTGCTGTTCAAGGGCGACGACTTTTCCCAAACCGATATCAAGCGCGCCGCCTGATCTGACGCGGCGATCACCTCTGGCCAAAATCCATGCGCCGGACCTCAAATCCTCCCTCCCCTTCGGTTTCCGGTTGAAATCCGCGCAGCGCTAACGCTTGAGGTAAGCTGCCGGCTCAGGAGGGGGTGATGCGCGTGCTTGTCGTCGACCCGGATCCTGCGCGCGCCGCTCTGGTGGTCGCGGGCCTCGACGATATCGATCCTTTGGAGGTCCGCAGCGTCTTGACGTTTGAGGCGGCGCACGGGGACATCCCTGGCTTTGCGCCCGACGTGATCGTGATCGCGTGCGATAGCCCCGATCGCGACACGCTGGAGAACCTGCGCGTCGCCAATGTGCATAATCCGCGCCCCGTGGTGATGTTCGTCGATCGCTCGACGCCGGGCCTGGCGGAGGCGGCGATTGGGGCGGGGGTGGCGGCCTATGTGGTGGACGGGCTGTCGCCCAAGCGGGTGCGGCCCGTGCTGGACGTGGCCATGAGCCGATTTCAGGTGATGCAGCAGCTTCGCACCGACCTCGCCAAGGCCCAGGCCGATCTCGCCGCCCGCAAGTCTATCGACCGCGCCAAGGGGCTTTTGATGCGAGAGCGTAAGCTGGATGAGGAGGCCGCCTATCAGCTTCTCCGCAAGCTGGCGATGGACTCAGGCCGGCCCATCGGCGCGGTGGCCGACGACCTGGTCGCCTATGCCGAAGTGTTGAAGGGCAAGCGGGTATGAGGGCATCGGTCGTCCGTTTGGGATTCATCCCGCTTTTGGACTGCGCCGTCCTGGCGGTCGCGCAGACCCAGGGATTCTTCGTTGAGGAGGGCTTGGGTGTCGAGCTGCGGCCCGAGCCATCGTGGGCCAATATTCGCGACAAGCTGTCGGCGGGGCTGATCGATGGGGCTCATGCTTTGGCGCCCCTGGTGTTGGCCAGCCGGCTGGGCCTGGGCGCGCCCGCCGCAGACCTGATCGCGCCCATGGCCCTGAACCGCGGCGGGGCGGCGATCACGATTTCGACCGCGCTGACGTCTGAGATCGAGCGGACGGCCGGCGGGCTGAAGGCGGTGGCGGCGGCGCGACCGGCCGGCCAGCCCGTCACCTTCGGCGTGGTGTTTCCCTTCTCCCTGCACAGCCATCTGCTGCGGCATTGGCTGTGCAGCCAGGGCGTAGAGGCCGGCCATGACGTGCGCGTGATCGTCGCCCCGCCGCCTCAGATGGCGGCGCGCCTCATCGCCGGAGAGCTGGACGGGATCAGCGTCGGCGCGCCTTGGAACCGCGCCGCGATTGAGGCCGGCGCCGGCGTCGAGGCGGCGACCGCCGCCCAAACCTTCCCCCGCGCGATCGACAAGGTCTTCGCCGTACGATCGGACTGGGCGGACACGAACCCAGAAGTGCTGCAAGCCCTGCTGCGCGCGCTGATCCGCGCGGCGCGCTGGGCGGACGCCCCCGAACATCGCGAAGACTTGGCCGCGCTCTTGGCCGACCCGGCCTATCTGGGCCAGCCCCAGGCCCTGATCCACCGCGCGCTTGAGGGAGACGGCGTGAGCTTCACCGCGGCGCAAGCGGACGGACCTAGCGCCCGCTGGATGCTGGCCGACATGATCGACGCGCGCCAGGTCGAAGCGAGCGAGGCGGCGTCAAGCTTGGCAGATGCGATGATGCGGCCCGATCTCTACACCCAAGCCCGCGCCAGCCTGGACATGTCGTGATCTGCTGCAGAGCGGCGCCTGGCGTGCTTCTAATTTAGGCGGAATAGATAATTAACCTTTCCGCATATCGACCAAGCTTGTTGGCCGTTGAGACCTAGGAGACGATGAAATCGACGCGAAACAACGACGTTTCGCTTTGGCCTAGAGGCCGACTTTGGCGATGAAGCTGAAGATTCGATCTGGACACCGACGTCCGAGTGGAAGCCGCCGCTTCCGCCGGGCGTCTTTTTTTTTGGCCATAGGCTCTGGAGAAAGCCATGTCGCTCAAATCGTTCATTAAAGCCGGCGATCCGCCGACGCTGTTTTCCGCCTTCCTGTACTTCGATCTCAGCTTCATGACCTGGGTGCTGCTCGCGCCCCTGGCGGTCTTGGTGGGCAAGGATCTGCATCTGGACGCAGCCCACAAAGGCCTGATGGTGGCGACGCCGGTGCTGGCCGGCGCTTTCCTCCGGGTCGTGGTGGGCGTGCTGGTCGATTATGTGAAGCCGCGCACGGCGGGCCTGATCTGCCAGGCGATCGTGATCGCCGGGCTTGCAGCCGCATGGTTTCTGGGCGTGCATAATTTCGGCGAAACCCTGCTGCTTGGCTGCGTGCTCGGCATGGCGGGCGCCTCGTTCGCGGTCGCCCTGCCCCTGGCGTCCCGATGGTATCCGCCGGAGCAGCAAGGGCTGGCGCTTGGCATCGCCGGGGCGGGCAATTCGGGCACCGTCTTGGCCTCGCTCTTTGCGCCGGCGCTGGCGGTCAAGTTCGGCTGGATCAACGTGATCGGCATGGCCGCCCTGCCGCTCAGCATCGCGCTTCTGGTCTATATCTTCCTGGCCAAGGACGGCCCGGTGCAGCCCAAGCCCAAGACCTGGGCGCAGTATTTCAATGTGCTTCGCGTACCTCAAGCCTGGCTCTACATGGGTCTTTACAGCGTCACCTTCGGCGGCTTTGTGGGCCTCACCTCGTCGCTGCCAACCTTCTTCCATGCCGAATATGGCCTGAGCCCTGTGATCGCCGGCTTCGCGACATCGGCCTGCGTGTTCGCCGGCTCGATGGTGCGGCCGGTCGGGGGCGCGGTGGCGGATCGGTTTGGCGGGGTGAAGACCCTGACGGTCGTGTTCATGGTCGCCGCAGCGGCTTTGGCCCTGGTCAGCCTGGCGCCAGGGGCGGTGGCCATCGCCGTGACGCTTTTGATCGCCGGGATGCTGGCGCTCGGCATGGGCAATGGCGCAGTATTCCAACTGGTGCCCCAGCGGTTCGGCGACGAGATGGGGGTGATGACGGGCCTAGTCGGCATGACCGGCGGCGTCGGCGGCTTTTATCTGGCGTCGAGCCTTGGCTTCTCCAAGCAGCTTACCGGCAGCTATCAAGCGGGCCTCCTGATCTTCGCCGCCCTCGCGCTCATCGCGCTGGCGGTGCTGACGCTAGCCAGCCGGCGTCAAGCTGTTCCCGTGGCTGTCGGCGCCGAAGCGTAAAGAGGTCATCCTTATGAACACTACACCCAAGCGCGAGCGCCTCATCGTCATCGGCAACGGCATGGCCGGCTGTCGGGCGGTCGAGGAGGTGCTCGCCCGCGATCCGAACCGGTACGAGATCGCGGTGTTCGGGGCCGAGCCGCGGGTGAACTACAACCGCATCATGCTGTCGCCGGTGCTCGCGGGCGAGAAGCGGTTTGAGGACATCGTCATCAACGACGAGGCCTGGTATCGCGACCACGGCATCACCCTGCACGTCGGCCGCGCGGTGACCGCGGTCGATGCAGAGGCGAAGACCGTGACGGCGGAGGGCGGCCTGACCGTACCCTACGACAAGCTGCTGCTGGCCACCGGCTCCGACCCGATCCGCCTGCCCTTGCCGGGCGCGGGCCTGACGGGCGTCGTCACCTTCCGCGACCTGGACGATGTGGAAAAGATGGTGGCGGCCGCCAACCGCCCCGGCGCCAAGGCCGTAGTGATCGGCGGCGGCCTACTGGGCCTGGAAGCGGCCTACGGTCTCGCCCGCCGCGGCATGGGCGCGACCGTCGTGCACCTGATGAATGTGCTGATGGAGCGACAGCTCGACGAGGCGGCGGGCTATCTCCTGACGCAGGCGCTCCGGGAGCGGGGCGTGGAGACGGTGCTGGGAGCCAATTCCGAGGAGATTCTCGGCGAAGACGGCAAGGTTACGGGGCTGAAGCTCAAAGACGGCCGGGTGTTGCCGTGCGACCTGTTGGTCATGGCGGTCGGCATCCGGCCGCACACCGCCCTGGCCCGTGGCGCCGGCCTCGCCGTCAATCGGGGCGTCGTGGTCGACGATCAGATGCGCACGTCGGACCCAGCGATCTTCGCGATTGGCGAGTGCGCCGAGCATCGCGGCGTCGCCTATGGCCTCGTCGCGCCGATCTGGGACATGTGCCGCACCTTGGCCGACGTCCTGACCGACAGCCACGCAGCTTACGAGGGGTCGCTGCTCTCGACCCGCCTGAAGGTTTCAGGGGTGGACGTCTTTTCCGCCGGGAAGTTCGGCGGCGGCGAGGGCTGCGAGGACATCGTCTTCCGAGACGCCGCACGGGGCGTCTACAAGCGCTTGGTGATCGAGGACGGCAAGGTCGCCGGCGCGGTGCTGTTCGGCGATGCGGCGGACGGCGGCTGGTACTTCGACCTGATGAAGGCTGGATCGCCCGTGGCCGACATCCGCGAAACGCTCATCTTCGGTCGCGCGATTACGGAAGGGTTGGCCGGCCTGGACCCTAGTTCGGCCGTTGCGGCCATGGCGGACTCGCAAGAGATCTGCGGCTGCAACGGCGTCTGCAAGGGCGCGATCACGGGCGCCATCGTCGCCAAGGGGCTGACCACGCTGGACGATGTGCGGGCCGTCACCAAGGCGTCGGCCTCCTGCGGCTCCTGCACGCCGCTGGTCGAGCAGCTGCTGAAGCTGACGCTGGGCGATGGGTTTGTCGCGGCCGATGGGCCAAAGCCCATGTGCAAATGCACCCACCATGGCCATGCCGAGGTGCGTCGCCGCATCCTGGCCGACCACCTGCCCTCGATCCCGGCCGTGATGCAGGCGATGGAGTGGACGACGCCAGACGGTTGCTCGTCCTGCCGCCCGGCCCTGAACTACTATCTCGTCTGCGCCTGGCCGGGCGTTTACAAGGACGACCCCCAGTCCCGCTTCATCAACGAGCGCGCCCACGCCAATATCCAGAAGGACGGCACGTTCAGCGTCGTGCCGCGCATGTGGGGCGGCCTGACCAGCGCAAAGGAGCTGCGCGCCATCGCCGATGTGGTGGAGAAGTTCGACATTCCCACCGTCAAATGCACCGGCGGCCAGCGCATCGACCTTCTGGGCGTGAAGAAGGAAGACCTGGTCGGCGTCTGGGCGGACTTGAACGCGGCCGGCATGGTCTCGGGCCACGCCTACGCCAAGGGCTTGCGCACGGTGAAGACCTGCGTCGGGACCGACTGGTGCCGTTTCGGCACCCAGGACTCGACCGGCCTTGGCGTGAAACTTGAGAAACTTTTATGGTCGTCCTGGACGCCGGCCAAGGTGAAGCTGGCGGTGTCGGGCTGCCCCCGCAACTGCGCCGAGGCGACCTGCAAGGATATCGGCGTGATCTGCGTCGACAGCGGCTATGAGATTCACGTCGGCGGCGCGGCGGGCATTCACATCCGCGGCACGGAGGTGCTGACCAAGGTCGAGACCGAGGACGAGGCCATGACGCTGATCGCGGCCATCGTGCAGTACTATCGCGAAGACGCCTGGTACCTGGAGCGGATCTACAAATGGATGGCCCGCATCGGGCTGGACGCGATCCACGCCGCGACCGTCGCCGATCCGGACAACCGCCAGGCCCTCTACCAGCGCTTCGTCGACTCCCAAGGCGAGCAGCTCGATCCGTGGGCGGAGCGGGTGAAGGGCGCCGAACCGCAGGAGTTCTCGGCGCTGGCCCCCTCGGCGCCCGTGCAGGCGGCGATGGAGCCGGCGCAATGACGGCCCTGGCGGAGATCGAGGCGCAAGGGTGGGTCGATGTCGGCGCCGTCGAAGACGTGCCTCTGCGCGGCGCCCGCCAAGTGTTCGCCGCCGATGGGCCGGTCGCGGTGTTTCGCACCGGCGATGGCCGCATCTTCGCGCTGCGGGACCGCTGTCCTCACAAGCAGGGACCGTTGAGCCAGGGCATCGTGCACGGCCACGCGGTGGCCTGTCCGCTACACAATTGGTCGATCGATCTGGCGACCGGCGAGGCCCTGGGCGCGGACGCCGGCAAGGGCTGTACGCCCGTCGTGCCGGTGCTGGTCCAAGACGGCCGGCTGTTCCTGCCCGCTGCAGCTTGAACCCATGGCGGACGGCGCCGGCGCACGGGGCGTAAAGACCGCCTGCCCCTATTGCGGCGTCGGCTGCGGGGTGACGGGCCTGGCCGGTGAAGGCCGGGCGCTCTCAGTTTCAGGTGACCAGGCCCACCCCGCGAACGCCGGACGACTGTGCTCCAAAGGCTCGGCGCTGGGCGCGACCGTGGGCCTGGAGGGCCGCCTGCTCCATCCGCAGATCGGACCGCCAGGTGAGCTGGCCCACCGCCATCGCCCATGTCGCCAAGGCCTTTCAGCGCACGATCGCGCGGCACGGACCGGATTCGGTGGCCTTCTACGTCTCGGGCCAACTGCTGACCGAGGACTATTACGTCGCCAACAAGCTGATGAAGGGCTTCATCGGCTCGGGCAATATCGACACTAATTCAAGGCTTTGCATGGCGTCGGCGGTCGCGGCGCATAAGCAGGCCTTCGGCGCAGATCTCGTGCCCGGCTGCTACGAGGACCTCAGCCTAGCCGACCTGATCGTCTTCTCCGGCCACAACGCCGCCTGGACCCACCCGGTGCTGTTCCGCCGGATGGAGGCCGCCAAGGCGCGCGGACAGAAACACATCGTGATCGACCCGCGCCGCACAGATACGGCCGAGACGGCGGACGTGCACCTGGCGTTGGCGCCCCAAAGCGATGTGCGGCTGTGGAACGGGCTCCTGGCCGACCTACTGCGCCGGGGCATGGTGGACCGAGCCTATGTGGCCGCCCATGTTTCAGGCTTCGACGCGGCGGTCGCGGCGCTCGCGGACGCCGACCAGTCGATCGGCGCGATAGCGGCGGATTGCGGCCTCGCCACGGCAGACGTCGAAACCTTCTACCGCCTGTTCGCCGAGCACGACCGCACCGTCACCCTCTTTTCCCAGGGATCCAACCAATCCGTCCAGGGGGTGGCCAAGGCGCTCGCCGTGATCAACGCGCACCTAGCGACAGCGCGGATCGGCAAACCCGGCGCCTGCCCCTTTTCCATCACCGGCCAGCCCAACGCCATGGGGGGGCGCGAAGCCGGCGGCATGGCCAACACCTTAGCCGCGCATATGGAGTTCAACCCGACGGACCTGGACCGGGTGCGCCGGTTCTGGTCGGCGCCCCATATGGCCGCCCGGCCAGGCCTGAAGGCTGTCGATATGTTCGAGGCAGTGCATGACGGGCGGATCAGGGCGATCTGGATCATGGCCACCAACCCCGCCGTCTCCATGCCCAACGCCGCGTGGGTGCGCGAGGCTCTGAGCAAATGTCCGATGGTCGTCGTCTCAGACTGTATGGCGACGAGCGACACCCTCGCCTACGCAGATGTGAAATTGCCGGCGCTGGCCTGGGGCGAGAAGGACGGCACGGTCACCAATTCCGAGCGCTGCATCTCCCGCCAGCGTCCGCTGTTTGCGGCCCCAGGCGAAGCGCGCGCGGACTGGCGCATCGTCGCCGACGTGGCCCAGGCTATGGGTTTTGCCGACGACTTCAACTGGCGCCGGCCGGCTGAAGTCTTTCGCGAGCACGCCCGGCTAACGCGGTTCGAAAACACCATGCGCCCGCTCGACCTCGGTCCACTGTCCGGGCTAAGCGCGGAGGCCTACGACCGGCTCCAACCCGTACAATGGCCGGTCCAGGCCGACGGCCAAGGCCAAGCTCGCCTCTTCGGGAACGGCGTCTACGCCACGCCCGATGGCCGCGCCCGCATGATCCCGGTCCAGGCGAAGGCCGCAGCGCCGACCGATCCCGGCTTTCCCCTGTCGCTGAACACCGGGCGGGTGCGCGACCACTGGCACACGCTGACCCGCACAGGCTTGGCGCCCGATCTCTGCCGGCACGCGCCAGAGCCCTATGTCGAAATCCATCCCGACGACGCCGCACCTCTAAATATCGGCGACGACACCCTGACGCGGGTGATCACCCGCCACGGCGAGGCGGTCGCTATCGCCAAGCTGAGCGCCCGCCAGCGGCGGGGCTCGGTCTTCATGCCGATGCATTGGACCGACGCCTATGCGCCGAGCGGCCGCGCCAATCCGCTGGTCGGGTCCGCCGTCGATCCCCAGTCCGGGCAGCCTGAGTTCAAGCACACCCCGGCGCGCGTCCACGCCTACCGCGAGACCTGGCGCGGCTTCTTCGTTGCGCGACAGCCGCAAACCGCGCCGGTCGGAACGGCGCTGGTCTGGCGGCGTATTCCCTCCGACGCCTGCCATCTGCACGAATTCGCCGGCCGGGGCGATACAGCTGAGCGAGAGAGCGTCGCGCGCGCGCTCAGCGGATCGCCCCACCCGGCCCGAGAGCTGATCGATTTCGAGGATCGCGGGACGGGCGCCCTTCGCCGCGCCGCCATCGTCGACGGGCGGCTGGAGTGGGTGCTGTTCCTGACCACAGCTGCGCGCCTGCCCGCCCGGGACTGGCTGCTGGGGCTATTCGAGGCGGAGCTCTTGAGCGATGATGCGCGGCTGTCGCTTCTGGCAGGTCGGCCGCTAGGGGCGCTTCAGGCCGAGACGGGGCCGATGGTCTGCGCCTGCCTGAAGGTCGGCGCCCTCACCATCAGCCGCGCCATTGCTGCGGGCGCAGGCAGCGTCGAGGCGGTGGGTCAGGTCACGGGCGCTGGCGCCAACTGCGGGTCATGCCGGCCAGAGATTTTGGCGTTGATTGGGCGGAAATCGTTAGAGATTCCGCTCCTCCCGGCCTTCGCCGGGAGGAGCGGAAATAAAGAGCTCAGCCTTAGCTAAACCCTCAAAACGTCAGCGTGCGCACTTCCTTCACGTGCGGCAGCGCCTGGACCTTGGCCAACATGGCCTCGTCCAGGGGCTGATCCACCCCCACGAGCGCGATGGCGTCTTCGCCTGCGGCGCGGCGCCCCAAGTTGAAGGTCGCGATGTTGACGCCTTCCTGGCCCAAGAGCACGCCGAGTGCGCCGATGAAGCCGGGCTTATCCAGGTTGTTGACGTAGAGCATGGCCGGGGCGAAGGGGGCATCCAGCTCCATCCCCTTGACTTCGACCACCCGGGGCGCGCCGGCCACGATGGCGCCGGCGAAGGCGCGCTTGCCCATGCCTGTGGTCACCGTCACACGGATCAGGCTGTCATAAGTTGGGCTGTGCTCCTGGCGGGACTCCGACACCACCACGCCGCGCTCCTTCGCCACGGCGGGGGCGGAGACCATGTTCACCTCGGCCAGCATCGGCCGCATGATCCCGGCGAGAACCGTCGCCGTCATTGGCTTGACGTTCAGGGTGGCGACGTCGCCCTCATAGGCGATGTCGATACCCTTCAGGTTGACGTCGACCATCTGGCCCGCGAATGCGCCGAGCTTTTCGGCCAGCGCCACGAAGGGCTTCAGACGCGGCGCTTCTTCGGCCGTGACAGAAGGACTGTTCAAGGCGTTGCTGACCGCGCCGGTCAGAAGGAAGTCCGACATCTGCTCGGCGACCTGTAGCGCCACGTTCTCCTGGGCTTCGGAGGTCGAGGCGCCGAGGTGCGGCGTGGCGATGAAGTTAGGCGCGCCAAACAGGGAGTTTTCGGTCGCGGGCTCGGTGGTGAAGACGTCGAACGCCGCGCCGCCGACCTGACCGCTATCCAGCGCCGCCCTGAGCGCCGCCTCATCCACCAGGCCGCCCCGGGCGCAGTTGACGATCATCACGCCCTTCTTGGTCTTGGCGAGCGCTTCGGCCGACAAGATGTTGCGGGTCTTGTCGGTCAGGGGCGTGTGCAGAGTGATGGCGTCGGCGCGGGCCAGAAGCTCGTCCAACTCCACCTTCTCCACGCCGATTTCCACAGCGCGTTCCGGCGAGAGGAAGGGATCGTAGGCGATCACCTTCATCTTCAAACCGTTGGCGCGGTCGGCGACGATGGAGCCGATGTTGCCGGCGCCGATCAGGCCGAGCGTCTTGGCGTAGAGCTCCACGCCCATGAACCGGTTCTTCTCCCACTTGCCGGCCTGGGTCGAGACGTCGGCCGCGGGGAGCTGGCGGGCGAGCGCGAACAGCATGGCGATGGCGTGTTCGGCGGTGGTGATCGAATTGCCGAACGGCGTGTTCATCACCACCACGCCGGCGGCGGTTGCGGCGGGGATATCGACATTGTCGACCCCGATGCCGGCGCGGCCGATCACCTTCAGGCGTTTAGCCGCGGCTAAAACGTCCTTGTCAGCCTTGGTGGCGGAGCGCACGGCCAGACCGTCGTAATCGCCGATGATGGCGAGGAGTTCGTCCTTCTTCAGGCCGGTCTTCACGTCGGCCTCGACGCCGCGTTCCTTGAAGATGGCGACAGCGGCGGAGGAGAGTTTATCGGCGATCAATACGCGGGGCATGGAAGGTCTCCTGTCCCTCCCCCGTCGATGCGGCGGGAGGGCTTGATAGGGTGCGATAAGGGAGGTCGCCGGCGGCGAAGCCGGCTTGAAGGGGGGCTTAAACCGAAGCCAGTTCGGCGCTGAGCGTGGCGAAGGCCCAGTCGAGCCAAGGCGTCAGGGCCTGGACGTCGGCGGTCTCGACGGTCGCGCCGCACCAGATGCGCAGACCTGGCGGCGCGTCGCGATAGCCCCCGACATCCAGCGCCACGCCCTCTTTTTCCAGCAAGGACGCTAGCTTCTTGGCGAACTCGGCTTGCGCCTTTTCGGGCAATGCGACCACGGCGGGATCGACCACCTTCAGGCAAACCGACGTGTTGGAGCGCTCGCTTTCCTTTTCCGCCAGGAAATCGATCCAGGGGGTTTTCGCGACCCAATCCTCCAGCGCCTTCAAGTTGGCGTTGGAGCGCGCCTGCAAGGCCGGCAGACCGCCGAGCGAGGCCGCCCAATCCAGGGCGTCGATATAATCTTCGACGCAGAGCATGGACGGCGTATTGATTGTGGCGCCTTCGAAAATCTCGGCGTTCAGCTTGCCGCCTTTGGTCATGCGGAAGATTTTCGGCAGCGGCCAGGGTGGGCTGTAGCTTTCAAGCCGCGCGACGGCGCGCGGGCCCAAGATCAGAACACCGTGCGCGGCCTCGCCGCCCAGCACCTTCTGCCAGGAGAAGGTGACGACATCGAGCTTGGACCAGTCCAGCGCCTGGGCGAAAGCGGCGGAGGTCGCGTCGCATATCACGATGCCCTCGCGATCCGCGGCGATGAAGTCGCCGTTGGGAACGCGCACGCCAGACGTGGTGCCATTCCAGGGGAAGATCAGGTCGGCGTCGGGGCGGACCTTCGTCAGGTCGGGAAGCTGGCCGTAAGGAGCGTCGAGCACCTCTGTATCGGGCAGCTTAAGCTGCTTCACCACATCGGTCGCCCAGTCCTTGCCGAAGCTTTCGAAGGCCAGGAGCTGAACGGGGCGGGCGCCCAGCATCGACCACATGGCCATCTCGACGGCGCCTGTGTCGGACGCCGGCACGATACCGATCACATAGTCGGCGGGAACCTGCAGCACCTCACGAGTACGCGAGATCGCCAGTTGCAGGCGCATCTTGCCAAGTTTGGAACGGTGGGATCGGCCAAGCACCGCCCCCTTCAACTTCTCTGGCTCCCATCCAGGGCGCTTCGCGCATGGGCCGGAAGAGAACTCAGGACGCGCCGGTTTCATCGCCGGCGGCGGGGGGGTATTGCTCATCGATGTCTCCCATCCTCACAGATGGACTGCGCTCCGTTGGGGGAGCGTGGCCCGCCGGCGAAGAACTCCAGTTCGGGAAAAAACGCAAGACGGAAAGCGCGCCCTCCCTCGGGCGGCGTAATCCTCAGCGCTCGGGGTCTGGACGAAGATCGAGCCACGCTCATTGGAGCCCGGCTCCCGCGACGTTGGCTGCGAGACGGCCTCGCGACCGCTATCGCGTGATGGGAACCCTCGAGGCCCTCGCCACGTTAGGAACAAAAGCTTCCTTGTCGCGCTAACGGTTGGCGCCACGGGGGGCCGGAGAGATCGTCATGAAAGTCCTTACCGCCGCCCTGGTCGCCGTCGTCGCCCTGACCGCTGTCGCCGGGTCCGCTTCAGCCCACCCCTGGCGCCGCCACTGGCATCACCACCATTGGCGTCACCATCGTTAGCGCCAGGCGCGAAAGTCGGGCTCTTGATCTCCCCATGCCGCAGGCGTGGGGAGATATAAGCTCGTCGTGATCCTGAATGCGTTCTATGTTAGTCTGTACAGACTCTAATCCAGACCGACAGGACGGCCCGGCTATGACGATCAGCGAAACGTTAGACGCCCCCGTTCGGAGCCATGGCATCAAGCTGCATACGGCCGCGGATTTCGAAGGTATGCGCGCGGCGGGCAAGCTGGCCGCGGCCTGCCTGGACATGCTGATCCCCTACGTTCAGCCCGGCGTGATCACCGACGATTTGGACCGGCTGGCGCGGGAGTTCATCCTGGACCACGGCGCCCTGCCCGCCTGCCTCGGCTACCGCGGCTTTACCAAAACGCTCTGCATCTCCGCCAACCACGTGGTGTGCCACGGCATCCCGGGGCCAAAGCCCCTGCGGGACGGAGACATCATCAATATAGATGTCACCGTGATCGTCGATGGCTGGCACGGCGACACCAGCCGCATGTACGGTGTGGGCCAGGTGACGGCGCGCGCGCGCCGTCTGGTCGATATCACCTATGAGGCGTTGGAGCGGGGCTTGGCCGTCGTGCGGCCCGGCGCGACGCTGGGCGATATCGGCTACGCCATCCAATCCTATGTGGAGGCCCAGCGCTGTTCGGTGGTGCGCGACTTCTGCGGCCACGGGGTGGGGCGCATCTTCCACGACAGCCCCAACATCTTGCACTATGGCCGACGCGGCGAAGGCGCGGTGCTCAAGCCCGGCATGTTCTTCACCATCGAGCCCATGGTGAACCTCGGCAAGCCAGCCGTGAAGGTGTTGAGCGACGGCTGGACGGCGGTGACCCGGGACAAGTCCCTGTCGGCCCAGGCGGAACACTCCGTCGGCGTCACCGAGACTGGAGTCGAGATCTTCACCGCCTCGCCGGCCGGCCTGTTCAAGCCGCCGATCGTGGGCGGCGGAGACTCGGCCGCCTGAGCCGACCGACCACGCCCTGACCGACCCGCCGTCCAGCCCCCATCAAGGCCACCGCGACCGCCTGCGCACGCGGGCTGCGGCGGGCGGCTTGCACGTCCTTCCAGACTATGAGGCGCTGGAACTCTACCTCTTCCGAACCTTCCGTCAGGGCGATACCAAGGCCCTGGCCAAGGCGCTCCTAACCCGGTTCGGCTCGCTGTCCGGCGTGCTGTCGGCGACGGTTGAAGAGCTGAAGTCCGTCAAGGGCGTCGGCGAGGCGGTCGCGCTGGACTTGAAGCTGGTACAAGAGCTGGCGCTTCGGATCGGCCGCGACACGGTGCAAAAGCGCCCCGTGATCTCATCGTGGACGGCGCTTTTAGCCTACGTCCGTGTGGCTTTGCAGCACGAGGCGCGGGAGCAGTTTCGGGTCATTTTCCTCGATAAGAAGAACCAACTGATCGCCGACGAGATCATGGCCCGCGGCACCGTCGATCATGCGCCGGTCTATCCGCGCGAGGTAATGCGCCGGGCGCTGGAGCTGTCGGCCTGCGCCGTCATCCTGGTCCACAACCACCCCTCCGGCGACCCCTCCCCCTCCCGCGCCGACATCGATATCACGCGCCAAGTGGTCGAGGCCGGCAAGCCACTGGGCGTGCTGGTGCACGACCATTTGGTGGTGGGGCGCGATGGGGTGGCGAGCTTTAAGGCGCTGGGGTTGTTTTGAGGGGGGCGCGTAATACCAGCCGCCCCAAGTCCTGACCTGCATGTGTTCCACACGGCTGACGCCGCGCGGCCCCCTCCCCCCTCCGGGGTACTCCCCCATCGCTACGCGATAGGGGAGATGAAACGCGGCGTCCTTCATCCTCCCCAAGCGAAGCTTGGGGAGGTGGCGCAGAGCGCCGGAGGGGCCGCGCGGGAGCGCGGAAACCACCCCAACGACGCCAGCAGACCTGATCTTACGCCTCCCCCATACGAGTCCGGGCAAGACGGACGAGAGAAGTTTCAGCTCGCATACCCCGGCAGCGCCCGATCCAGCTTGCGTAGGAACCCCGGCCACGCGAGACCCGCGACATAGGCCTGGCCTGCGCGTACCGCCTGGCCCGCTACCACGAGATGGGCGGCCTCCGGCGCGATCAGGATGTTCTCGCGGCCGGCGGACAGCGCGGCGACCTGTTGGGCGCAGGCGCGCTCCAGGAAGTACATGCTGTTCCAGGCTTCAGCCGCGGTCGCGCCCACGGCCAGTGTTCCGTGGTTACGCAGCAGCATCACGACCTTATCGCCGAGGTCGGCGACCAGCCGCTCGCGCTCCTCCAGATTGAGCGCGATGCCCTCATAGTCATGGTAGGCGAGGTTCGGGATCGCGATCAGCGAATTCTGGCTGATGGGCAGCAAGCCTTCCGCCTGGGCGGAGACACCGACGCCGGCGTCGGTATGCAGATGCAGCACGCAATTCGCATCTTCCCGCGCGGCGTGGATGGCGGAATGGATGGTGAAACCCGCCGGATTGATCCGGTAGGGCGTCTCCATGACGATATTGCCGTCGAGATCGACCTTGACCAGGGACGAAGCCGTCATCTCCTCGAAATGCAGCCCGTAAGGGTTGATCAGGAAGTGATGCTCCGGCCCCGGAACGCGCAAGGACACGTGGGTGAAGATGGCGTCGTCCCAGCCATACAGCGCGACCAGGCGATAGACCGCAG
>Ga0116231_10000068_pt1 | contig 110886 bp, 84 predicted proteins | sample S1TSphgellanicum_2_FD_89695 | JGI IMG/M metagenome (GOLD analysis project Ga0116231, IMG submission 89695) | Host-associated microbial communities from peat moss isolated from Minnesota, USA - S1T2_Fd - Sphagnum magellanicum MG | ecosystem: Host-associated > Plants > Peat moss > Unclassified...
AATTAAAGACTCTTTTTTTATGTTTAAAAAGTTAAAGGATATTTTGAAAAAAAAAAAGACATTTGTTTTTTTGGTTTTTCAATTTTTCAACTTGTTTGGGTTTTTTTTTTTTTTTTTTTCATGTGATACTACCCAACATGTATCAGATCTGGATTCAACCCTAAAACCTAAACTCTGGATCATGTCCACACTCGTCCACACTTTCTCCCTCTTATTTGTTAACCTCCCATTTTGCTTGGAATAGAGTTTGTGCAGGTTCACATCCTTTACTCACTTTCTCTCTCTTTTTTCCACTTCCTTACTTTCACCATGTTCTCTCTTGTGTGCGCACGCTTCTTGTCCTCTCTATTATGTAACTAACCATAAAATGAAGAGGCTATTTACAATTGCTATGGGACTAGGCAATTGTCATCCATTCTCTCTCCCACAATTTTAAAATATATTGTGCCATAAATTGGTAAACATTATTTTATGTGGGATTTATTTTTTTTAAATTCCACTTATCTACAAGTGTCGTGCAATAATTTTTTTAATTTTTTTTTTCTCTCTAGTTATCTTTTTTTATGTGTCCAATACTATTATCTTGACTTTGTCATTTTTCCTGAAAGTTTTGTAACTTCTGCATCCTCCCTTTCAACTCTGTGCCAAGAATTTGTACAAGTGGCAAAAGACAAACAAGTGGTTCTAGCCTCTCATCATGTCATGGACCATAAAAGGCATGTCCATTGGACGTGTAAGTGTAAATGATTTACACTTACATGCATAACATTGGTTTATACAAATTCATAAGAGATGACTCAATGGTGTAACATAGTAAAGGTCATTTGAATGCCATTGGAATTTAACTGGAAAGAGAACAACCAGGTCTTTTAATTGTTACTCACAAATTGGTTCCCACTTCAAGCCAAAATTGTATCACAAATCCTACACTGATGCAAAGACAACAATCAATCAAGCAAGAAATCATATTGAACACAACAAGTAGTGATCTTGTTTTTGAGTTAACAAAATATTCTGACATACACTACATCACTAATCACCACCACCACCCTATATTGCCACTCATACCATAACCATTGCTCAAAAGAAGACTAAATAGAAAATTTTAGTGTGTATGATAATATTTTTTAAAATGAAGTTCATTTTGGTGAATCCAAACGACAATTAGGGCAATGCCATCTTTATGCTTGCTTTATGCAAGCGCAGATGCCGCTTGTCATTTGAAGGATTGAAATGTTATGCCATTTGTGGTTCCAAAAGTTTCTCACTAGGTATGTCAATTTAGTGGTGAGGAGTGCACCATGAATTTATGAGGTTTCCATACATACAACATGAATCACTTTTATAGTGTTTGGTGAGCCAAAGGCCATGTCAAAAGTTCATATCCTTGCCGACCTTTTTTCTTCTAATGTGCCATCCTCAATCCTTGCCGCCTTCAAAAAGCAAAAGCAAAACTAACTTTGTTTGGAAGAACTCAAACATTCTTTGACATTGTGGCATTGGAGGACATCATCAAATACCTACAACATAATAGCAACTCCCTTATTTTAAAGGTCAGATGTCATTTGTTGCTTGGGCACCCATTTGTACCCTTGCTTGGTGGACTTTTAGTGAAGGTTTTATTTATTCCATCACACATTCTCCACATAAAAACATTTGGGTAGTCATTTAGAAAAAGGTTTAATAATTCCATATAAAAGTGCTCCTCAATACAATTTTGTGTTCCTTTTCTTAATAGCCTTTTAAGATGATAAATGTCTCGAATGCATTTGAATTTGAATTGACATGCACACATGCTAATTGAAGATCTTAACATATCTACATATCAACTTTTTTTTTAAAAATGAAGTTATTATAATATGCAAGTTGCAACAAAGCCCATTATCCCTAAAAGTGCCTAAACATATAGACCAATTTACAACTTATTGTTGGCCATTTTGCTCTAGCTAAGTGAACATGTTAAAATAAGCTAAAGAATGTTTTTCATATTGGATATGTTGAATTTCACACCTCATTTCAACCCGCATTCATATCTTTATTTGACAAACCAAGCCATGCTTTGGCGGTGGATTTTATTGGCACCTTAAAAATTAATAATAATAAAATTTAAAAACTAATGTCATTTGCCATTACAGTTTACCTAACCCAACCACACTACAAAGGGAAATGGAATGTGCACTTTGTCACTTAACAATAATAACTACAATGTTTTATGGGCACCTTTGTTAAGTCACTTCTTTGTAGAAAGTAGTCTTTGTGTGGATAGGTGCCAACATTTATCCGACCATTATGTTTTAGCCCTTCAATTGGCCTTGATGATGGTGTTAAAAAAACAAATGCAACACCCTATCCCAAACACATTATTTTCACTCAACATAATATATTTATTTATTTATTTATTTATTTTTATTTATATTCGTGCCATCACACAAATATGTCTCAAAATATAGGATACCCACTTGGGGGAGCGGGGGTGGGGGAATTAGGCTTGTGCACAGAATAAACTTGCCAAGTGGAATGGGAAAAGGGCACAGCAAGAATGTGGTGAAAACATGCACACTTTGGCCGTTTCCGTAATCCACTGAATAAAGTTCAATGCATGTTGAAAGGGGATAAAGCACAAACAAGATCAAATAGAATGTAAGATTCTCAACAACCGATATACTTCATGTCGTCTCTCATAAAACTGTAGACCACATGGTTAATGTGTTGTCAAGTTAGGGGCCATCCTACCTAGAGAGAGTTCAAACTGTGCAGTGTGAGCTCTTGAGCTTCACACCTCCTCAATGGGATTTGGACACTGCAGATGACTTCATTGGGAAGCATTCCTCATCACCTGTTGCCCCGTAGGTGAGGGTTCTTCTAGGCTAGGCTAGGCTTCTTTGAGGCTAGGCGTTTTTTCAGGAGTTCCTCCCCTTTCCTTATTTGATATGCTTCTCACAACATGTTGAGGTCGTTAGCAAACTTGATGTTCCCCTTGTGGTTTGTCCCTTTTGGTGGTTCTTTTGTCTTCTTGGATGTGGGTCCTTCCATTTTGTTCCTTGTATTCTCCCCTTTTTGGGATGCTGTGGTTTATTTATGATTGGCAAGGTTTCATCATTCCTCATCTCTTCCACACATCACAACTAGTGCACTTGGTCACTAGCCAATTAAAGACAGACAATGTCTTTTTAGTTTACAGTCTTCTATTTTATTTGTATATTAGTGATACCTTGATTGCTATGTTCTTTAATGGCTTGTGTTTTGGTGCTTTTCTTTAATTTTTACTTCTTGTGGAAGGGCTCCTATCCCTGCTTTTTTAAAAATAGGGTTTTTCTTCTACCTTACTTGATTATTTGGAATTGTGTTATGACTCAACCGTGGATGAATCAGAACTGGGTTATATCAAAGGTTAGATAACAACCTTCATGATTTAGAGCATCTCCACCCACACCCTCAATCCCCAATTCGGATTCTGAAAGAACTCAGAAGAACCTGGTTGCAGTTCAGTTCCAATTCTTCTTTTTTTTAAACTTAGAACCCGGCCCAGTTCCAGAAAGTTGGAACTGGTTCCAGTTTGAAATTTACTAACCAGAACTGGAGCCGATGGTTCTAACCCGCCAAACCCGGGTACCTGTCCAACACTGGCTTTAATGTCCTGCATAACCTGTGGGTGTCTCCATGATTGATTATGCACATTGATGAATAATTCAACATATAGGATGTTTTGCGGAGTTGTATTATCTCTTGCTGTTCATCTGAAGCAACATTCCTAAATACCATTTCACCCAACCTTGTTCAGTAGCAAGGTGTCTTATTTACTTGTTTATTTATTAAAATGCATTTACATTTGGCAGTATTAATATATTAAATTGAAATTTTGGCATAATACTAAATTATGAAGCTAGTGTGTTCAAATTTCTTTCCAAATTTTGACATGCCAAGCAAGTATATTTCAAAAACTTCAGCAAAAAGAAAGTAATTAATTTTTGTCTAACCAGGATCCAAATGGGAATTGGTGTAGCACATCATCTCTGTCTTTCATTTTCTGGTACCCTTGAGTCAGGAGCCTACTTAGAGTATCCCCAGCTGTGCTTTAGAGCATCTCCAATGGTGCTCAGTATGCAACCCTGCAAAAATATTTCTCACATCCAAGTTTCATTATTTACTTTTTGGCAACCCCACCCATAAAACTGTAACTGGGACAGCAAATAGGTGGGGAACTACTAATTGAGAACCATTTGGACCAATCATTATGATGGGCCAATCAGAAACACTGAGCAGCTAGTCAGATTACACTGTTTTCTGGTGGAAAGTGTTTCTGTGCCCTTTAGGCACTGCAAATTGTGCAATTATGCTGAGCCAAAACCATTGTCTTGAGCCAAATCGGCATATTTTAACTTTTCTTCATCCATTTTACTGTGCAGGATCCTGTAGTGAGCACCACTGGATATGCTCTTAGTCTGTGACCCTCCATATTAAAATTAGACAAATGAAAGTCAAAACATGCCCCTTTAGCTCAGCAAAATGATTTTGGCCCAGCATTTTATTCAATTTTTTGGACAGTTTGTTGAGGCCGGTATAACAAACTTGTACACCTGCCAGAGAAGAGTGCAATAAATATGATCTAACTATTAGTCCCTGTTTCTGAATGGCTAATCATAATAATTGGTCCAGGTGGTTTGCTATTAGCAGTCTCTCACCTATTTGCAGTCCCAATTTGAGTTGTATGGCTGAGGATGGGAAAACAAAAACTAAACTTGGATGTGAAAGAACATTTATTGCAGCTCACATACTGAGCACCCTTGGAGCTGCTCAGGGGTGATTCTCGTAAAGCATCCCCAACGGTGCTCAGTATGGGAACCTGCACAATAAATTGGATGAAGAAAAGTCAACATGCCGGTTTGGCTCAGGAAAACGGTTTGCCCCAGCATTTTTGCTCAGTTTCCTGAGGCTGGTGAAAAAGTGCAGCAAACCTGCGCACTTGCTAGAGAAGCGTGTAATAAATGTGATCTGGCTATCCCTGTTTTTGAATGGCCAATCATAATGATTTGTCTAGGTGGTTTCCTATAAGTAGTTACTAGTTACCACCTATTTGCAGTTTCAACTTTATGGGTGGGGTTGCAAAAAAGGAAATAACTAAACTTGGATGTGAGAAATAGTTATTTACTTTTTGGCAACCCCACCAATAAAACTGAAACTGAGACAGCAAATAGGTGGGGGATTACTAATCACAAACCACCTGAACCAATCATTATGATGGACCAATCGAAAACAATGAGCCTCAATCAGATCGTATTTATTACACTCTTTTCTGCACGTGCACAGGACTGCTGCGGCTTTTGCAGCCACCGCTAGCAAACTGTAATGCTTTTCCAAAACTATTTTCCTGAGCCAAACCGGCATACTTTGATTTTTCTTCATCCAGCTTCACTCTGCAGGATCAACACCCCGAGCACCATTGGAGATGTTCTTACTGCATATTTGCTATTATCTTGTTCACAAAGTGCAATAATTCTCAACTTGCCTTGAAGCCAGCAGTCATGCATGTGTTTGTTTTGGCTCCTCAGATTCGACTGATAAAACTCGACTTTGATATCAAAATTCTTTCCTTAACTTTATGTGGAGTATGCGTTAAGACAAACGTGTCAATTAAAATTTGGTTGCAATTTGGACAACAAGGTTCGGCCCTCTTCAAGGAGGGACCAAATTTCTCCTAGCCATGACCTCACTGCTTGAGTCACTTATTTGATTACTTCCTGACATCAGTGCTTAGCTCAATTTGCCGGCCCACTTTTGGGTCCACTCCCTCAATTGTCCCCAAGGCCAGTTTATCTACAATCATAAGAGCATCTCCAGCAGTGCTCGGTATGTGATCCTGGACGCTAAAATCGGAGGAAGAAAATCCAACATATGGCGGTTCGGATCAGGAAAATGGTTTTGTCTCTGCATAATTGCTCACGTTGCCATGACTGGTAAAATGCGCCGCAGGTCTGTGCACCTGCAGAAAAAAGTGTAATAAATATGATCTAACTGCTACTCAGTGCTTCTGATCGGCCCATCATAATGATTGGTCCAGGTGGTTTTGCTATTAGTAGTCCCCCACCAATCTGCTGTCCCACTTTCAGTCTTATAGGTGGGGTTGCAAACGAGTACATAACTAAACTTGGATGTGAAAAATATTTTAGCAGGGTCACATAGTGAGCACCACTGGAGATGCTCTAATAATTCCTCAACACACTAACAAGAGGGACGGTGAGTACCCATGCAGGGTGGGTATTTTATTTAGTTAATTAACCTCATGTTCAGGTCTTTCACGTATTTCCATAATCAGAGAACCGGAACCAACACTTCCAGTTTTTTGAGCAAGAATCAAAGAACCACCAGTTATAAAACCAGCGGTTATTTCAAAATCCTCAAAGAAACCAGCCAATTGGCACAGGCCATAAATCGTCACTATGATGATTCAACTCAAATGGCATATGAGTCTAGTATATAACTGGAATTGGGGATTGAGCATGTAATTGTTGCTTTTGGAACATGCTTGAAATATGTGTTTTTTTTTTTTTGGGGGTGGGTTTAGACTTAGTTATCTAGTTCTTAATTTCAAAAGGAACCTTTTGTCCCAATTCTAACTCTCTATTTTTATTTTTATTTTATGGAACCTCCAGTATGGTCTTGAAATTGGTTTTTTGGATTTGTAAAGCCTTCGGTTCCGGTAATTTTCATAAATAATTTAGAGCCAGTATGATTTAAGATCAAGTTTAGTTCCATTTTCATTATAGATAATTAAACATTAAATTTTTGGTACTAGTTTGGTCAACTAGTTCACATACTTCAGAATAGAGATTATGTAATATTAATTATATACAACCAATCAAAAATAATAACTTGCCTACAATGTAAGGTCAAGCTTATACTTTTTCTAAAATAAATAAAAATTATATTTATCCACTTAGAGAACCGAAACTTGTTTAAAATGAGGCAACATCTTCAATTAAAATTTTAATTCAGTTTTGAAAAGAGGTAAGTTGCTCATTTAGGTTCCAGCGGTGGTTGGAACAAAACTTGGAACCTTTGATCCATATACCTTAAAACTTGGACATGAACCTACCTAATTCCTAAAACTTGCCGACACTACTTTAGACATGTAATTGGCATGAGTACTTTAGACATGTAAGTGGTCACTTTTAATTGGTTTTGCAATATTAGTTAATTTTAAACTTTAGTTTTGGGCTGTGTGTAGGTAAGTAGAACTGGATCTGGTTTGGAACCACACCTAGCTATGAAATTTATTTCAAGAACTAAGAATTGGGAGTCTTGAAATGTGAAGAACTCGGTCTCAAATTGGATTGGAGGTTCTACCAAAACTTTCAAAAATCCTTGTACTGGAACCCAAGGTTCATTCAAATTTTTTGAAAAGTTTAAAACTGGGTCTCGAGGTTATCTTGAAAAGTAAGAACTGATAACCCTACTTTAAACATATAGTTGATATGGGTGATCATTTTCGATTTATAGAAATGGATTGACAACACTTCACTATCCTATAATTTGGTGGAACACTATGTCTTCCCCACTTTTGCAAAAAGACATAGTAGAAAATGTTGTAAAAAGTCTCATTAGCCTATGTTCGAGGTTCAAAGTCTTAAAGAACTTGTCAAAGAAGCTGTTATTGCCAAATTTTCTCCTCTTTTTTTAATAAAAAAAAAATTTACTGCTAAATTGCATTTTTGAAAAACTAAATAATTGTTTGGCTCCCAAGTGCCAAACCTGAAAAGGTTCTACAGTATTTAATTGTCATCACCTTAGTGAATCATTATGATTGACCAATCAAAAACCATCATTTCATTTCTGCTGGCCCTCTTGGAGGTCATTGTTTCCTGGGAAAGTTTACAGGCCCAAACTCAGTTGCAGGCTATGGTTCATCCAAAACCTTGTGTACAAGCTCTTGTACTGCTGAGGATAGAGATGCTCCAAATCTGGGAAAAGCTGTCCATGTATGGCCACAAGTTTGTGGGGTTATGAGCAACAAATATGAGGGAATGACATGCATGTCATGACCAGTGTTGGGAGGTTCAGACACTCATCAGTTATCAACTCAAGTATATACCCACTTACCCATTCCCTTCTCAAAATTCAATGAATAGGTTTTGGTATATAACCACAATTCTCAAAAATATATAAAATCAAAAAGCCAGGCAGAGAACCATTAGTTGTTTGCTGGTTCCTTTCATGAAAACTGCCGGTTCTTTAAGGTTTCTAAATAATCAAAACCATATGAAGTTTTTAAAAGTTGTTGACATCCTCATTTTTAAATACATTCAATACATTTGTGACATGCCTAGGCAACAACCCCAAAAAAAAAGTGCATGAGCGATATAAGAGGTGACAAAATTTTGTTTCTTTTGTTTTTTTGGCAATACACACACATATTTAGCTACCAACTGAAACTAGCATGAAATATCAAACTTTTTCCTAACATGGTGAGTTTGTGATGAAAAATTAGAAGATGATACCCTATATGGATGGAGTAGTACCATCAACCACGAAAAGCGAAATACGACAGGTCTTTCAGTGATTGATGATTAAGGGAAGAAGGATATGGATTGTTGTTGTTGTTTTTGTTCCTTGTTTGTTTTCTTGCATGTTATGAGTGCGATAGATTTTTTATTGTTGATGGTGCTCATTATGGTTGTGGTTCTTCTTTGGGTAAGCTTTCTATGGTGTGTTGTTTTTATGCTATGATTTTGTTGGACATCAATCAAGGAGGGAGCTAAAGTGAAGGATAAGTGTTACGAACTTTTGAAATGGATGAACTAAGTATTTTTCAAAGCTTTCAATGGTGGTGTGCACAAGTTTTGTGGAGTTGGTTTTTTTTTTCTTTAGGAGGTTGTGTGTGATGAATGGGATGAAAGTCTTGCTATGAGAACCTCATTCTTCTTGTGGAGGCTATGCAAGTTCCGTTGTGCCATGAGCTTCTTTAGGAGATATGCAATTTAGAAGTAAAATTAAAGTTTAGTGATCACAATGTGATGAGGTGTTTTAGGGATTTTCAAGAGCGACCACTTTGGTAAATCAATTGTGTTGTATGGGGATTGTCTTGTGATTTAATTTCGACCAGTGGTGTTTAGGAAGAGAGTACCAATTTTGTTGGGACCTCCAAATTCATATCTTGTTCTTGTAATTTGAATTGTTGGGGAAACAATGTGTTGTTTTTGTCAAACTTATTAAATTTAAATTGTGTGAAGAGTTGAATTTTGCATTCCTAGGTTTGGGAGTCATTATCATTGTTCAAAATAGTTAGTGCTATGGTATTTTTGGGATCTATGCAATCAACAAAGTTTGGGACTCTTGGTGTCGGTGTTTGTAAAAATTGAGAATGCCAAAGGTAGTCAATTGAACTCATGAAAAGGTATTTGGATCAATCTAATCCCCAAAGACCCATAAATAGGGTTACATAATCGGTTGGTAGACTTTCATATAAAAGCTTTGTGTATTTCATTTTGTTTCCAAGGAATTACTATTGTGAAATTTTTGTAGTTCTTTTTCATCATTGATAACTCATGTTTACAGGGTACAAATTAATAACTTACAGTTCTCACGACCTTCTTGTTAATGTTTCTTTTTAAAACTAGGTTTCAAGAAATGAATGCATAACTAGAATGCCATTTTATATGATAGCTTTTATAAGATGTGATTAGATGGCAATGGATTTTAGCACCAATGTAAAATAGATTTTAAAATTTCAAGCAAAATTTCAATGCCAAACACTAAACAATAACAACAAATTAAATATGGCATGATCTACAACACACCCTAACAGTCATGGTCATGGACCCTAATGAACCGAACATCACCATTTGCTTGGTTTATCAAACTTGGTTGGACCCTTTCCCCACCCCTCGGAACCCACCTACCACTTCCTCTAATTCACATGCCAAAACCCAGCCTTGCCCTTGCTCCTCCAAAAATAATCTGTTTCCTACCTACCTATCGTTCTGAATCTTTTTCCCCAATTCTCAAATATCATTTTCTCCTTGGGGCTAGATTATTTCCCCCCGAGTTCATCATCTCCTCAACCTCATCTCCTCCAAGGAACCATTCCCAGGCCCATCCTCTCCCCAGCTCCATTTCTTCCCCAAGGAACCATCTTTGAACCCATCTTCACCCTTAGGCCACATCTTCTCCTTGGCCCCATTTTCTCCTAGAACCCATTTTCCCCGGCCATTATCCATCCACGAAGGCACATCTTCTCCCAAGCCCTATCATTTCCTCAAGCCCACCTTTTCCCTAAAGATTGTCTTATCCCGGAGCCCATCTCCTCCCTAAGCCCACCTTCTCCTTAGGGAACATCTTTTCCATGACCCCATCTCCTCCTCCATCCCTAGGGATACATGTTTTTCCCTAGATAACATTTTTCCCCTAAGCCACGTCTTCTCCCTAGCCCCATCTCCTTCCCAACCACTATCCACCCTTGGGAACACATCTTTTACCCAAGCCCACCTTTTCCCTAAGGAATGTCTTCTCCTCATGCCCCATCATTTCCATGGGTTCACCTTGTCCATTACCATTGTCCATCCGAGGGGACACATTTTCTCCTTAGCCACATCCCTCCCTTTTCAACAGTACTATTAATTAGGATTTTCATGAATTTTGAACTTGTTAAAAAAGTTAATGTTTGTGATCAATAGGGATTTAGGGTTATCATTCCTCGTCAATGATCTAAATCAAATTAACGATGGTTACAAAAAAAGCTATCATTCGAGGCGTAATTATGAAATTCAACGCCACATTGCTTGAATAATGACAACAACAACATGATGATGACATAGGTAGAATTTGCCCAACTCTTTTTTGTGCCCTTTTGGGTTAAGGTTTTATGATCCACAACCAATGTTCACCTTCCATGGTTGATATCTTTCTAATGTTGCCCAAGGATTTAAACTATTTGAGTTTGCCAAAAGCACAACTATTTGGACCATGTCAAATGTTCAAGGAGGTTTTGTCTTCCCATGCCTCCATGCCTCGGATGCCAAGTTATTGATGCATGAGGACACGTCCTATTATATCCCTAGTGGAAAGCATTTGCATTTGCATTCTTTGTGTTTCAATTACATTATCTATCGTTTCAATTGTTCACTCTACTTGTTATAATTATTTTCGGCATAAATTGAATTTTCATCTTTTCTACAATTTAATATTTGGATTATGTGTTTTTTTATTACGTCTTCTTCACAACATAATATTTTGATTATGTGTTTTGTTGTTTTTCTGATTTTCAATGTGTATTTTTTTCTCCTTTTTCTTGGTTTACAGAATGTGTTATTTCATTTTGTTCAATTTCAACATCATTTTCCATCATTGGCAGCCATGCCTAATGAAGAACTCACTTTGGAGACACACGATAGTGATGGGGTGAATCATCAATGGCCTGCAACCCATGACCTTTGAGAATTGACTCCACCACCACCAGAGGAAGGAATGTTATGATGGTGCCATGAGGTGTGTGAGAAGGAGAAAAGAAAAATAATGTTGACGTTTACATGGCTTTTGTTCTAGTATTCTTCAAAGTAGTGGGCATAGAAAATTGTTGAGATCGACGAGCCATTGAAGGTGCAATTTACATTGGTAATGGGCAAGTGCCAACCCAAGTACAAACACCCATGTTGTGAAAATTTGTGGGGAAGCACATTTAAATTAAATCGACACTTCTTAGCAACACCATGTTTAGGCACAAGGGCTATCAATAAGCATAAGTTATGGTTTGTTGTTGTGAATGAATTATAAATTATAAGTGCGTTTGGGGCAACAAGCAGTTGGGCACTTATACCCCCCAAGCCTCAGGGAAATGTGCAATTTACATCTTCAAATGGGAACAAGGTGTGTCCCCGTCAACTACAATTGTTCAAGGTTCACTCAAGGCTCGCATGTAATGTGAGAAAATCAATTTTGACTTCAACATTGCAACCCATCCCACCGCATGTAAAACCCCGCTTCATCCCAACATTGTTCAATTATCAAAAGAGAATGCACAAGTTGTAAAATCATTTGCATGTGTAACAATGTCATAAATCCATTAATTGAGTTGTTGTTATAGTGTCAAGCACCTTGCCAACAGAAACAAGGCGATTATAACACACTTTTGACATTGAGAATTCCAAAGATTTGGACCTCAATTATCGTCCACAATGTTTGTGGAAAATTGAGGACATCATCCATAGACCCTTTCTAAGTTTTATATGAAAGGAGGAGTTATAGTACAATCCATCTTTAGTTTAGTCTTATTGGCATGGGAGGAAAAGAATACAACCTGTGACTCTCTTTATGATGGTAGATGTGAAATATGATTGGAAATAATTGCAATAATATCTAGTGCATTCAAACATTAGTGGGTGTAAACATTCTGGAACTTGCCCATTAGAAAAACCAATCATGATGAATTCAAACTTGTTGCCCATAATTGGTTGGTAAGTTTTTATTTCTTAATTTTAAATTGGATTCTGAAGAACTTTCGAAAAAAACCAGCATTACCCCCAAGAAGCTTGTGTTATTAAGATTTCCAAGGATATTTGGGTTGTTATGTTGGGTTGCCATGGGTTTTAAACATTTAGGGGTATTGGGGTTTCTTTTCTCGAAGAGAAAATGCTACAACTATAAAGTTATCCATGTTATTCCTCCTAGGTTGCAAGGAATTGTTGTCCTCCCAACAACTACTTTGGGGAGGAAAACAATTCCTCAAGAAGACATTTGTTATAAAGCCACGGGGAATTGTTTCCTCCCTAGAACTACCTCGAGGAGGAAAACAATTCCTCAGGGAAACATGGGTGCAACCAAAATAACATGAGTTGAACTTGATTGTTTTTGGGACTATTTTTGGGAAAATATTTTAAAGAATATTCTTTTAAAAGTTTTCAAAAAAATCTTAATTTTTTAAAAAATTCTTTTATTATTATGTCAAGGTTTATGTAAAAGATTTCAAAAGATTTGTAATTTTCAAAAGTTTTGAAATCTATTCATAAGTCTTTTTAGTGTTAAAAAACACGTTATAATGTTTAATGAGTATTTTTTAGATTTTTTTATGCATTGGATATTTTTCAAATTAATTCACGTCTTCCAATGATATATTATGAACCTTACTATATTTTTAAAAAAAACTTTCAACACCAAATTAAATTATCACTTCCAAATGTGAAAAACTAAGCATGCCTTACACTTGATGTGGCTCTTATTAATGTGATTGCACCCGCATTTGTTCTAATGCTCCAAGGAACTATTTTCTCCCTATAACTAATTTAGGGAGAAAAAAAATTCCCCACAAAGACATCTATTGTGATGCCTTAAAAAATTATTTCCTTTGTGAAGTTACCATAAGAAGGAAATTGGTTCCCCATGGGAGGCCTAAGATGATTTTGGGGGAATCAAATGCCTAGATTAAATATATTTGTTTATATTGAATGTGATCTTGTTCGTTTTCACAATACCAAGTGCAAGAATTCCACCACGTTGTTGAAAATATTGCATATGTCTATGAAATATGGCATACTTTCGTTGGATTACGAGAAGAGATAGATAGATGTCTAATTTGGTTAAAGTTACATTGGTCAAGGAACTACTTGAATGAGACATTCATGATACTCCCTGATGCCCCACCTCCTCCAATTTTGAAAATACGAAGGATGCCATTTCACACCATACAAGCTGAAGAGGATGAATGGGTGAACTTGTTTTATTCCATGGGTCGAATTTTTTGGGATTCTTAAGAAATCATGAAGACTTTCATAGGTGACTTCGCATACTATTATCTTTTTGAATTGTTCCTCACAATGTCTCCATTAAAAATTCAACCTATAATGGCAAAAATTCTAAAACAATTGGGTCTTGAATTACTCATGAACCCTTAGGATATATTCAACAATTTGGGCGTACAATGTTTTGGTAAAATGGTTTCAATTATATTCCAATTGTTACAATCCAAATTCCCTTGCAACTTTGGTGGGTGGAGAGATAATGCGGACTTCATCATTGACTTGTGACAATTTTTCACAACCATCAAATTGAACACATATGTGAGGAGACAATAATTGGAATGAATGGAATTGTTTTTCCATTCAATCCAACTACGAATGCTTTGGCAATGGGCATGACAACACAAGGAGATGTCACACATTTTGTGGTCAAGGAAACCATTTGAGGATTAAGTTATGGCTACAAAATCCTTGAGGGAGGTCATGGTTGTGAGAAAGAATCTAAATTTGTGCCATGTGTTTATAGTCTACAATAAGATGTCCACCTTCATTGTTCAAACAATTTGACTTTTTAAATATATTTGCATTGTAATAACTCAAGGATTTGTATTGTGCTAATAGAGTTTGATGCAACTCACAACGTTATGTTGTGGGACGAAATGAATGTTCTTGTTCCTACTACAATGACCATGATTTCCAATTGTCTTATGGAAATGGACAAGAATTTGTATGAATCAAAAACCCCACTGCAATCACCATACCTTCAACTACAAGATTCGCATCTTGCATTGTCTCACCCCCAAATAAGCCCATACACTACCTTATTCCAAGAATTAAATTGAGGTGAATGGTCCATTCCTAAGCAATGACATTTTGGGTTACTTGGCCAATGTTTGGATGGGCATGATGTTGAAAATGGCAATGATGCGATGGTAATTGATATGCAAGGTTAGGAAACTAAGGATTTTACGTCTCATTGTTAATAGACAAAATATACACTTAAAAAAAAACATGTGTGCAAGAATCTGATTGTTCCTATGCATGCATTTTCAAACTAAACACAATTTATAGATTCAAATTCAAAAGATAACAAAACAACAAGACAACTTTATGAATGTAAATGAACAAAAATACACAAAGATTCAAATTGATCTCTTTAGTCATATTTTGGTTTGGATGTGGTGTACAATTTAAGGTATTTCTATGTTATGTGTTGTAAGTGTGGTGACAGTGATAATTGTAGGCGCCAACTTAGGAGTGCACAACAAAATGTGTATCTCTTTATTAGCCTACTATCTACTAGTATGGAAGTAGGAGGTAGGGAACTTGTACCTATCCTTGTATCACCTAGTAGGTACCAATTTCAACTACGTACCTATTACCTACTATAACTATTAAATATGTACCTATTACCAACCGAGTAGATTGGTACATACCTATTAAATAAATACATACATGAAGATTTGTCAACATCCTAATGGATAAAAACCCCTTTTGCCATAAATTGCTTAAAAATTCATTGACATGCCCTCACAAAAGCAAATCACATTCTCCAAGCTATCTCAATTCATTACAAAAGAATGTGATTTTCTCCCACAAAAGTCATGACTCATGACAAATGTGTGACACATACTTTGTGGTTTCATACATTACAACGTACAATATGTAATGTTTATTCTAACATATATATTACATTAAAATGGCAATTTGACATAAGGTAATGGCACATTAGGTTTCTACCATCAGGATGTTGTGACATTAGGTAATGGAACTAACTAAACAACACTAGTGACAGCCGTATCTTCCATCTCCCATACTTATCCACATATATCCCATACTTGTGAGTAATTTTCATCCAATGGTTGCTATGGGGAACCTTTTTGACAAACAAAAAATGCATGAGAAACAAAGGAAGGGACATGAGAAATGATTTTTTAAAGGCCTATTTTTCACATAATTTTTGGGAAATTTCAACATTTCTGAAAATAGAATAATTAGTGTTGAACTGGCCCAAGTACTATGGCAAATATTTGGATTATGTATTCGGTATGACAAACACTAAACAAGAGCAATGAATTAATGGAGGAGGAATTAATGGAGAAGGAATAGAATGACAACTTGTGTGCATGGTCAGTGGTGGCTCGGAAGAGAATATGATGATTAGCTGAGGATTCATGGGATAAATGTTTAGTTCCCAGTTCACTCACCTAGGTATCTTTGAACCAGATATACTCACCGGGTATGGATAGAATATATCTTTTACCTTAACCTATTTTCCTAAAATAATATACCCTAATGAAGGGCATACTTGGAATATATACATCTGATAATAATAATAATAATAATAAATGAAATCTATAGAAATCATTGGGTATATGTAAGATATACTCATGCACAATTAGGGTTTTTTTTTAATTTAAAAATTCCATTGTATTTGAAAACTATCCTAATAATTTCAAAGTGTGAACATTTAAAAAAATTCTTACTAAAAAAATAAAAAAATTACACACCCTTTTCTTACCCCAGCCCTGGGTATGTCTACCCATCTACCAAAAATTATAATATTTTATGCCCTAAAACCTCTAACCTGATGGGGGGGGGGGGAAGTCCTAATATACTACCCCTTGACCTAGGATATATCAAAAAAGTAATATACCCGCATGACACCCATTGCAACGCATGATTCATAAGGTGCTAAAATTTGCCTTTTGTGCTGGAACACGTGAGTGCTATGAACACAAGTGTTGTGGGATTTTAGAATTTAGTGTGTAAAAGGGGTTGTTGTTGGTTGTTGTTGAGATCTCTAATTTTGGGGGGTGATTTTCACTCAAAGAAAATCATATATTTAGAGGGGACCATTATTTCCATTAATATCCCTCCTCTTTTATTCTTGGAGGGGTATTTCATGCCTACACCTTAGGAGTGTGAGAGGGAACTTATGCCTACTTATAGGTGTAAGATCCTTCTCCCTATTAGGGAGTAGGTGTAAGAGCCCCTCCCCCTCCTACTACACCTTGTGATCCACCTATGTTTTAGGTGTAGGGTAAGTCCGTGCTCCACAAAACCCCCCCCCCCACACAAGTTGTTGTAAATTCAAAAATAATCCACCCTACAAATTAACTACCAATTTTCTCAGAGTTATGTTCAAAGTGAAAGGGTTTTACAAATAATACTGGGGTTTTTTTTTCTTGGTTAAATTTAGCCAGGTGGTGAAATATTTTTTTCTAAATGGCTAAAAATTTGTGTGTGTGTGTGTGTGTGTTTTTTTTTATAGTTTACTGAATTTTCAAACCTTTTTTTAAATTGGAAAATCGTCAAAAAAAAAAATTGGTTCTAGCATGCATAGCCAAAAATGTGAAGATGCTTAAACTTTTTTACTTTAAAACCTGTTTATAGCCAAATTTATCTTTTATGGATGATCACCACTTCATCTATATCCAACCCACAGTGCCCCCATGAGCTCATGCTACAATGAAGAATATATATTATACACATATGTTCTCTTTAAAAAAATTCAATTTCTATTCCAATTTTTATATTAAAAAATTAGCCAAAATCTCCCCTAAAGTACCAAAATTAGTCAAATTTACACTACCGAGAAAAATAAAAATCCCAGTATTTTTTGGTTGAAAAAATGACAATATTTTACCAAAGCAAAGCAGAACAATCTGAAGGGTTTAAAACCAACAAACGCTGATATGGAATTACCAAGCACACATCTGTTTATATTTCCATATGAACTGGACAAGCAAATACATTTGACATGTTGGGTGGTTGATACATCATCCAGAAGGTTAGATCTTCATATGCTTCTGAATGCTGCAGTTGAAGTTGGTACAATAAAATGGTCACTTTGTTGGCTGTTCAAAGGGAAAGACACTTTGTGTCGGTGTGGGATTTGGAATACAATTTTGGCTTGAACTTGTTGAACCAATCTGTCAGCCATAGCCGAAGAAATGGTTGGCAACTCTCTATGCTGCAGTTTTTATCCAATTCATTTTTGCATACAAATTAGGTAACCATGTCGCCTGTTCTATATACTCTCTGATATAGAATTTTGTTTGAACCTGCCATGTCCAAATTTGCTATGTCCATCTTTGTCTTGGTGGAAGCAAGCACTAATTCTACTATGAAATTTGGATCTTGATTATGGATGTTAAATAAACTCATTTACCATGTATCGCAATTGTAGATCGTTCCTGCAAGTCTATTATGAAATGTACCGAATTTGCTTCCCAATGCTAAATTTTGTGATCACCACACGTCAGGAAAATTGTCATGGCACTATGTAACCATTTTCATGTGACAAAATGGTCTCTCTTTTTTTTTTTTTTTGACAATCTGATGAATCCATTTGTTCAATAATTTATTTTTTGATTAAATTCCCAAGATTACACATTAATTCAATTTTCCAAGACAATAAAATGTGACCCAAAGAAAGAAAACAAACAAATTATTTCTTCAGAAAAATAATTAACTATCTTCAGTTTTGATTGCTTCTTCAAATTGAAGCAATCAAAACATCTTCAAATTGCTTCTTGCATTTTGTAATGTTTCTTGAACACTTAAGGAGGGAAGGAAGACACAGGGAAGCAAGAAAAAGAGGTTGAAAGTCCACACAATCATGTTGGTCTGCCAAAGTGCGACTGAATAGGATCCATTGGGGAGCTGAGATAGACCTGCAAATGCAACAAGATCTCCAGGGTCTGAATCTTAAGCAAAAGACTGACACCCATCAAAACCCTCTCTTCATTCTTAGCTCTAGAATAATTGCTTCAGATGCCAAAACTTTTAAATGCGCAGCAAAGCATAAAACCTGCCAGAGAAGACTTGCCAGAGAAGAGAGTGTCGTAAATATGTTCTGATTGATGCTCCCTGTTTCTGATTGGCCAATCATCATTTTCATCAAGTTGTTGAGGTAAGGTTTATAAGTGATGATGTACCATGTTTGAATTTGACACACCAATACATCTTCCATAACTACATTCAAGAACCAAGGCCCAATATTTAGAACAATCTCTAATGGTGCCTAAACCTCGCGGTTACATGCTCATCTAAGAATTGTGCCACCTCTTATTTTACAAAAGACTTCAAAGCTTGAATTTCTACAAGTTTTGTTAGGTACTTGGTGGCAACAACATTGAATTTGATGCCTTTATTGTTATGAGTAAATGCCAGCATCACATCTACTCCCTATTTCCCAAAGGTCCCAGAGGTGGTATGGGATCCTATTTGGAGGAATTCTTGTAGGTTCATTTGCAGAGGCTTGACATGTGTCACCATTTTAACAATATAGTCATGGGCTTTCTTGAAAAATATTTTCTGATGTGATTCATTTGGCAAAATGGCATCAACAAGTCCATTGTGGAACTCATGTAATAGTTATGAAACTTTATCTCACCCAACCATCTATTGTAGAACAGTGAACACCATCCCTCCCTTGATTGTATATAATTGGTCATTTCCAACGTTTGAGTAGCTTTAAATATAATAATGTGCAATTTTGTTCCTGACCTGAGTTCTTCTTAGTTTGAGATTCTCTGGAATTTGATCCTGCATTTGGAGGAAAACATACCTCACCTCTTGTGAACTTGTGCCAAGGCTTTAGGCCACTCCTCCTGAGCTTCGTCCTGAGCTTTACAGATGGAGTACCACAGCCTGGAAAAGATGGAAACTCAGTCAATGATCACATTCAGGAACACATTCGGGAACTGACAATTCCCTGCCACCTCCTTCCATAAGACATCTACACATCATTCGCATTTATCTCAGGAAGTTGTGTTCCATAGATGTGAAGTGTTCTTGATCTATGTGCATCAATTTGTGATGAAAGATGTGCCATTGCACAACAATTCGGAAAACTAGACACTGAATCAGTCAAATCCCAACAGACTTTGTCAAATATTATTGAAAGAAACAGAGGCAGCCAGGAAAATTGTAAACCTGTAATACTGTTGGTATCAGCTCAATGATCAATAGAGAAAACAACAGTCTGCACCGTATGTGAGGCGTTCCAAACAACATTGTACACACACACTTTTTGCACACTCCTTAAGATGCAATTTGTGGTCGACTTTGCTGTCCCCTTGATTACTGTGCCAGAATCCAAAACACTCACAGACTGCAACAGTTCACTCTCTTTGAGATATCTTACTTTGAAAATGTCAGTGTTTTCAGGTCTGCTTTCAAAGCATAAGAGAAGCAACACAATCATAGAGCAAAGTCATATGCATAACATGAAAAGACCAAGAGAGTGACCAAAATTGCAACAGATTTGACAAATTGCTTGCACATTATTATGAAGGGAAGAAGAAGTCCTCCAAAACAGTGAGAAAAATTGTCCAGATAAACCATCAAAGACAAGGTATTTGTAATGTAGTTCCAGTCTGCTCCTTCATGAGGCAATCATGAGGCAAGAAAAAGCAACTGCTTAAAAACAACATTGGAGCTTCAAAGATGTATCTATCGTGTGTCAAATCTTCATGACCTCTAAAGGGATGCCATGATTCTCAACTCTGGATTTTAACACCTTTGTTGTCTCTCATGACCAAACTTGTTGCTGCTCTCAGTGAGGTTGAAGTCTATGATGTTATTCAGTTCCTCTGCAATGACTGCTGTTCTAAGGAGTTTCCTGGTCAAAATTTGCTGTTGGATCCCCTGGTACAGGAGAAGTCACCAAGGGGTAGCCTGTTGCAGGGAAGAACTGCCTGTCACCTGTGGAAATTTGAGCTGTTGAATCATCCTTCATCTGCTTGGTGACATTACTACCATTGCTATCCACATCCTGGCCAACAAAATTGCCCATGCCAAAAGCTCATCAAAAGAACAAAACAGCAAAAGAGAACCATGGAGACAATGCAAAGCAGACATTTTCTCAACAATACAACAACTAATGCCAGGTTTACTGCCATCCAAGTCTGGTTCAGACTCACAGAGCAAACAGAACAGGAACACCAAAAGAGCATCAGTGAAGAATACAGACGTCAAGAAAAGCAACAGGACAGAGAAGGTGACAGCCGCATAGGAAGGCAAAGAGGAAGTATGAAGAAGTCTAGATTCCTTGATGTGTCTACCATGATCTTGAAGGCCTGAGAGCAAGACAACCTTAGAGGATGAAAGAGAGGCCCAATTATTCCTTCCAATTGTTAGATCTGTGGAAAATGAGCAAGCTACTCAGATCTTTTGATCTTTGAACTTCATCTCAAGGAAAGAACAGATTCTGATAACCAGTAACATAACTGACTGGGTTGAATGCTCTTACTGTCAATGGACAATTCTGAGAAGGAGACACTGGAGGAGATTTTGAAATCTGCTCGGGCACATTTTCCTCCTTGCTCTCAGCTTGCTTCAAGGCCTTTGTTCTTCGCCTCTCCTCCATAACTACCTTGTAGCGCAAAAAGTCAGGTTGATTTGTCCCAGATAGAAGACGAGCCCACATGCGGTCAGCCACATTCACATGCCGTTGTGTGCTTACAACTCTCTGCAAAATGTACCAGGCCATCAGACAACCAATAAGATGGAGATGGAGATGGAGACAAAATGCATGTTCTCCTTGATTGTAATATATCAAATACCTGCCTGGAAGGTCACAGGAAGCTTTTTGGTAACACAATTAGATCAGCTTGCTGAGAACAAAACATTGAAGGCTTTTGCTTGAAGATACAAGTGTTACTGTATTGAACACATACCGGGATAGGAATGTAGCAGTGGCGGTTATTCACAGGGCCCACAGTGAAACCACAGTAGCCCGCCATTGCACCATGAATGGCACTATGAGCCAATAGAGTGCAGTAGACATTGTCAGATGCGTTGCTAGGAATGGCTCTCACCATGTATGTTGGATCTGTATGTATTAGAAGAATCTGTCATTCTACAGCATGTCACAAGCTTTTACTTACTACCCACAGAAGCAAAATAGGTAACAGTATGAACATTGCTGATACCTATGTATTTCAAAGTGAGAGGCTCCTTGAAAGTGGGATGAGCCTTGGCAAAGTAACTCTGCAGTACAACAAAAGAGTGCCCCTAGCCAGTTAGTTGTTCTTGGCAGTAACTATATCAAGTGAAAGAGAGGACAGTTAACTGGTTCACAGTCTCACACAATTTTATTGCATCATATTTCTGACACTTACAAATTTCCCTCTTGAAACAGTCCAGAGTGGTCAACAACAGAATGATTCCAGCAAATCAAGCATGCTAAAGAATTCGTGTGTGAGCTCCCCTTGCACAACTGGTTCCACACGGAATGCATGCTTGGACAACAGTCTTCCAAACTGGCCACATATTGTAGCGATCTAGTGAGTCTGGATGGCACAAGCAGAGACTTCATAAATGAAGCTTGCACCAATAGGTGGAATGGAAATCAAAAGCAGGCACACCTTCAAGTTTTGAGAGAGCCACAGACCAACGTCCAGAAGTAAGGGGTTTCCAGACGGATCAACAAGGTTCTCATGAGAACCCATGCTCTCTGCGATTAACTCCTGGCCAGCACCCTCAGCCACAACAATTACCATGTGCCCACTCTCATGTAGTCTCTGATCTACAAACTCGTACAGCCCACCTGGTCCCTCCAAGTAGAAAGGCACTTCTGGGATCAAACATAAGTCCTGCATCCTCACCACCCATCCCCAAGAACATCTAATCAGTATCTAGTCAGTAACTATTCCTTGCGCTATTTTAGCAGAAGGGTGAGAACTGTAACATCCAGTCAAAGCCCAGGAAAACCCTGAAAGAAAAAACAGCAAGAGCATGTTCCAGTATCCCGTTGGGGGAACAGGTAGGTACTAACTACATTATGTCCACTCTCTGAGATCTGGGGACAATCTTGGAGGTAAACTGCTAAATATCATAGAAGGAGAAGGGGGTGACAAAGAAGAAAAAGTAGTTGGGTATATCCAGAAGAAACCAAATAAGAAATGTCTTACCACATCGCGGCTTGCCAGCGTGGCGTACATTGCAATATATCCTGGAACAAAACACTCCTCAGATATTAGTTTTGTATCACAAAGAACCATTCAGTTTCACTTGAAGAAGAGCCAAGGGGATTTTCTGAGAAGTCTAAAGACGCCTCAGCAGGCACCCATAACAGAGGAATGGAACAGAAAGGAACAAGAGGTTCACATACCACTGTAGCGACCCATAAGCTTGACCAGACCAATACCATTCTGGGCACTGCCAGCTTCAACATGAGCTGCATTGATTGCACGTTGAGCCTCCTCCACTGCTGTGTCAAACCCAAATGACTTGTCTATGATCTGTTTACCCACAGCCCATTGACATGGACAGCAGAGAAATTTGGAAATGGCACACCAACAATCCCCCAAAAACATAGGGGGGTCCACAGAAAATGGTCAACAAGGCTTACACCCAAAAAGCATCACATGCACAGACCTCCCTTGGTTGTGCTAGAAAGACAAGTCTAATGTTGGATTCTGGCAGTTCTAGGTTCCAACACTTTTCACATAAAAAGATTAGAAGACATCAGTCTGGTAGGGAAGCTAATGTGGCACCAGTGTGGCTCAATACTGCAATCAAGGCACCCCACCATTCAGCACAAATGGTTTATCAGGAATTTGTAAGAGTAGGACGGGTGGAGCTGCTCTAAAGGTTAGCGAGAGCAATCAAGATGACAAATGGAGTGTGGTTCACAGTGTGAACTTACATCAATGTCATTATCAATTGTTTTTGGAATGCCTGCAACAACCACCTCCAAACTTCGCTTTACACATTCCTACAGTTCAAAAATGACCCCAACATCTCATCAGCAACCAAAACTGGCTCAATCATAAGTTGACATGAAGTTCTTTACCTCAGATGACTCAGACAGCTCAGCCTACATCCATTGAAAGGTCGATGACTGCAACCTGGCTACAACTGTGCATTAGCAGGAATCAAGCATGGAGAAATTATGACCTCTGCCTGTCAGTACCCAGAGCTCCAATCATCTCTCCCATAACATACAGGGACAAGCCTTGATCTATTAAGGAAGAGGGAGGGGATCATCTCAAGAGACATATAGAGTATACCTTATGAATGGCCCAAGCTCCCTTCTGAGTACCATCCCCACCTATGATGTACACCTTCACAGTTGTCACATTCCACTTCATCTGAGTTCTGGACACTCAGTGAGCAATCAACATGGTGATAACTTCCTAACAGAGCACTTCAAAGCCAAGTCCCTCTTGAGAATTTCAGTGTTGTAAGTTGAGCAACTACTTCTCTGGTGAAGTGAAACATAGTGTGTTTCTTGACCAGTTCATTCAGTGCTGTCTGAAGACCAATAATCTCCCCTAACGTTTGATCACTTGTGAATGCAGAAAACATATTGCACACAGTTTTTATGAGAGATATTGACTGTGTAGCACTACTAAAAGATAAATGCTTTGGTCTTTCAATGGGATCAATAATTCAAGCAAGTCCCTAATGGGTATAACTTTCTCATCAATGAAAGTTCACTCATCTCAAATCAATGAAGGAGACACTTTGCATACAAGAGAAAACACAGTGCCAACAAAGCTCTTGGAGAATTTAACCCAGTGTGTCAGCAAAGCAAGGAATTGTGAAACCACTGGATAACCCATTGACAGTAGGGCAGGTATTGTCCTATGATTAGATACTAATCTTTTTCAGATCTCCAGAAGTTAGTACAAGAAGTAGGAATTGAAACTGTGTCACTCACCTGATTGATCCCACGATCTTCAATAGAGTCAACAATTTTTGAAGTCTCATGACCACCACGTGAGGTACGCAGAATGGTGCCTCCCCGCTTGTGGATGTCATTCACAACTTTTGGATTAAGATCTATGGTATTTCGGCAGTAAAATCCTCTGTAGCCTCCCTGCACCCACAAGCTTAACTTTAATGGCAGCACACTTACGTATTCACCTAACTTTAAACTAGTCCTCATAGGTCCAATAAATCTCCCACAGTAAGCAACCTCTAAAGACCATGGGAATTCCTCACCAGCTGTCATGCATTACCCCAATTCAGGAACTTGTTAGGATGCATGCAACACAAGACCTAATGCTGGACAATTCTCCACGGTGCAGCTTGTCATCATGAAATTTGAAGAGCATTAGCTAGAAATGTCATACAATTATGCCAAAGATCTCACGGACACCATACTGGGTCCAAAGCCCACACACTATCTCCCGAATCACAGTGTTCAAACCAGGACACAGGCCCCCACATGTAACAATGCAGGCTTTCACATCCTCTGGTTTGAAGTAGATCTGCAAAATTGGAAAAGAAACAAAGCAAAGCAGCGTTTAATATGAAACCAAAAAAACTTATATAAGCATGGACTGTATGTACTCTGCAATAGGCAGTCAAGCTTGTACACCCTGGAAAAGGAATTACAACAGCATTGCTCATGATGGGGCAGAAACTCCCATTAACAGATGTGATCCAATATTCTCCCATGTTCTAAATGTAGCTTCCAGGAGAGAGAGACAGAGAGAGAACCTTATCTCGAGGTCCAGCTCGCCGAAAGTAAATAGCACCTGAAGTGCGGTTCACATTGACCACCACCTGTTACACATACATGGCTGTCCTTAGTCTAGACTGAAAGTTAGTACCAAATCAGTTCAACCTTGTCTACTTTCATGCACAATGTTGGTGTCTCAGACATCAAGTGATGTAACCTTGTGCATGATGAGATGAACTGAACTCTCTCTTCAATGTTCAAGCAGACAATGGGAGTGCCCAACAGAGAAGCACAATATATGACCAGGCCCAGCAAATCCAGTTCTCATGTTGGGATTTCAAGGAGAGTGTGTAATCAAACTTACATCCTTTGCAACAACATCATTTTCTTCCACAAAGTATTGCCTGCATCACAAAAGCCAGCCCAAAGGTATACAATCAAATGGCAATCTCAATTTTTATCACCTAAAATTTCCCCCACTTGCCCTGTGCACCAAACCTGATATTTATAACAACAGGTGCTTGACAGGTTTTGAGAAATTCCAAATTTGAAGGTTTTCAGCTTGGGTAGTTGAAACAGCAACAGCATGCAGAAAGTCCTCAATGAGCCTTGCTGAAGGTTATTATCATTTTCACATTTGTTCCTTTTAGTGAAAGCAAGAAAATTTCTGCCATACCAGCCATTTTGTAATATATCCATACAGAGTATCTTTCTGACCATGTCAATCCCTTCTCACAATGTTGAATAAAACTGGATAAGCTCACCTTACAGCAGCATAAGCAGGATGGTACTTCAAAGGATTTGCATAGGTCTGCAAACAATATGTACAGATCAAACAAGTTCAGGCTAATTGTCAAGCAAATCAAAGAAACAAAACAAAATCCTTCAGAGCCACAGCAGTATAGGCAACTTCCATCTGCTACAAGAAACTGCAGCATTTCGACATAGCACATGGACTGTTTCAATAATGGATTAGCAAGATGTCATGCACAAGATCAGGATCCGCACAAGGACTTCCGGCTCCGGATTGAACCCTGTGCTAATACTATGGAGCGCTAATACTTGAGCTTTTGGCTTCGATCTGCTGCGAATCTATCTCCTCCTTCAAAGTTCAACTTTGCAAATTGACTATCGACAAAGCATCCATAATGCCAATCCTCACAATGCGGAAAGCCAATTCAGATGGGAGCGATACGAAACTGAAGGATGCGTCTCCTAAGCATGAATGAGGAACGAAAAAAAAAGGCGTGTGTTCTCGTTTCCTCTTTAGTCATAGAAGCCAACGATGGCCGTCTCGCACATTGAGAGAGCTTGAAGCAATGACTCACCGGAAGGTCAGGAAGCCAATCTGTGATGTGCGGAACATCTTCCAGAATAGCACCACCTGCACCTTTCACAATTTTGCCGGGTTCTAAATCGATAGACATGATCGCTATCTCTTTCCTCTCACGTTTCTTCAATATTGTCCTCAACGACGCGATCGATTACCTCGCCTCCTTCTTCTTCTTCTCCTCCTCCTCCTCCTCCTCTTTGCAGCTGAAATGCGAGAGAAGAACCAGACCGGATCTACCAAGAACTGAGCTTCCGACGTTAGCACGCTTTCTTCTTCTTCTTCTTCTTCTTCCTCCTCCTCTTCTTGCTTGACCAAACGAAACCGACGCTCACAAGAAGAAATTGTTTTCTCAGTACAAACTACAGATCTTCTTCCGTGCTGTGTCAGCAGTGCAAGAAACAGCTCCACATCATCGACAGAAAGTCCCGGAAATGATGGGTGGAGTTGGAAAATAAATAACTAAACTTGGATGTGAGAAATATTTTTTTTTTGTAGGGTCACATACTGTGACCACTGCTGAGTGAGGGATGCTCTAACGGCGCTGCTGTCGCAGCGGGAGCTTCGCAATACGCCAGTACCTTCCCCGTAGTAGTGTACGACTCGACGATGCACTTCTTTTTTTCGTCTCTCCTCTTCTCCGAAGTACCTACCTCCTTCCACGGCACGACGGTGACGCGACGATACAACAACTTGCGTGAAGCTGACTTGCCATGCATTCACTGGACGAAACAGACACGCGGAAAGTAGGTGTAACACGACTACCATAAACGCCCCACTAAGGCCTAGGGCCCTCGCTCGGTGCGGTGAGGCATAAGGACAATATGAAGACAGTAAAGTAACGAAATTTTATTAAATCTCAGTATGAAATGCTAAAACTCAACATTTGATGCACAAGGTTCAAAAGGAATTATAAGTAACTGTACAGGTAGGCTGTACAGGTAGGAGCAGTGAAAATATATGTAGCAGCAGTGGAGGCACTCAGGAAAAAAGAAAGACAGGGTGAATAAATCATTGATTTCCATTTGAAAGTTGAGATAAACAAAGTAATGAGATGTAAAATGGGAAATGTGGCATGAAGTTTTTCAATAGAAAACACATATTAAAAAGAAATGCACATACATGAAGTGGTGGTGGCAAGAAGTAAAGGAAATAAAACAAAATTGAGAGGTAATGAAGGAACTCTGCATGCTTTTAATAATTGCAAGGTCATTGGCCAATTTAGATTTAGCAACACTAGTTGTAAATATTTCCATGAAAAATAGTAGAATTGCTTCGATATTATACTTTGGATGAAGTTGTAATAGATTTTGGAGCTTTTTGTTTTTTTGGTCTTGTAAAAACATGTAATATGTGGAGATTAAGGAAATTTTGATATTAGTTGCAATTGGCTTATTACAAATGGACCTTTTCCTAAATACGTGCAAGCAAAAAGCCATGAGTTGAATAAGACATTTGTGTAAACTATTGTTTAGAATGAATCTACTAGCTAGAAATAGGGAGGAATGGTGATGTGAATATGATGTATCTATGGTTTTAGTGGTAGGTAAAATGTTGACTTTGATTTTTGATGGATATTTGGAATCGTTGATGTGAATCTTTATTCTCCATATTGCATAAGCCTTCCCATGTAAATTGTAAAACTGAAGTTTTTGGTTAATCCAAGAGTTGTGCAAAAATTAATTTCTTGGTTAATTTAATCAAAGTGTTTAAAAGTTAACGCAATGTTTATTGAAGCAATTGTGATCGTTTTTCAATTTCTAAGAGGTTTCTATGTGCTTATTTCATCAAAAATGTTCGAATAGTGTTTGATTTTTATAAGGCTGTGAATGTGACATTTTTGTACATAGCTATTTTTTTAATTTGATGTGGATAATAGTTTAGTTTCATTTTTAAATGTTATTTTTTGTAATAACATGTAAAAAAATGTTTTATTGTTATGTGTGGGATGGAAATTTGTGAATCTTGTTAATTTGTTGGTTGTGTAAATGTAATTTCCTAAGTAATCTTGATCATGGCAATGTTGTGAAGATGGATGTTGCATTTTGTTATATTCAAATTCTAAATGAAAGTCATGTTTTCAAAATGTGAAAGTTGATTTTTTTTTACATCAATGGGATGAAACCCTAAAATTCTCAACTTTGTGATTAGTTTTTTACACATTTCAAGAGGTTTTGAATCAATAAATCTTACAACTTTACTTTTTTTAAACCACAAGTATTTGTGGACATGTGAATGTAGCTTCTGCTGGAAAAATAGGTTTGTTAATAATAAGAAAAGAAATGAATTATAATTATGTGTTCAATACATCTTTTAAACCTAAATGTTTTGCATTTTTTTTTGTTCAAATTAATTGCTCCATGTTGTTCACATTTCATGGCATATTTGAAAAGATAATATGACCAATAGGAGGAAGTGATGCATTGAATGTTCAAACAAACACCCCATAAAAGAAGTAAAGATGCATGGTATGGCATAACATTACAGTCTTCATGTTGTGGTTGGTAATACTCCCAATTATTTGTGTAGTTATTGAATTTTGAATGGTGCTCTAAATGTGCATTGAAGGAAATCCATACTTGCATTGATTTTGAGAGGTTTTATGACTACATTTGTTTCCACATGGGTGAAGTTATTTCCTCAATACCATTTTGTAAAGTGTCACTTGTGTGGGGTCTATGGGTTTTTGAAACATGTATGTTTTCGTTTAATGTTGCAAGAATGAACACAATGATTTCATATGTGACTTATTGAACATCATTTTTTGCGACCCAAAGGATAATGTGTGCATGTAACGATCCACAATATTGAACTTCATAGCATATCATTTTTTTATAAAATGGCCAGGTAGTTGATGTGGTGATAATAATAGTTCTTACATGATTTTTTTGACTTTTGTGTGAAAAATAATAATATGTTAGAGGGGAAATTGTATTTGACAAGTTGTTTCAAAGCATTTTCTTGGTTCATATGTGGATTTTGAAATTCTTTTTTAAGGTCATTCTGTAGGCATGTTGTTGAGGTTTGTTTGATTAATTGTAGAGATTATCGAAGATCATACATATAAAGCAAATATGGTTTGTATAATGTAAAGGGTGATAATAATGCACTCATTCAATATTTTATAAATTCTTTGAAGGGTATTTTGCCATCATAAGCTCCATGTCCATGTGGGAATAAAAATGGGAACATGGTTATTTCCAAGGAAATGACTTGTGCTGTGAAGTTGAATGTGGTTTTTCACACAATCATGGTTTAAGATGTTTGTGGTTTTCCATCAATTCCATGTTGTTCCACACAACCAATTATGTAATAATCTTTTTAATTGTTTGTTTTTTTTGTACATGCATGTCAAACAAAAAAATCAAGTTGTATATTGCTTCTAGTACGTCCATGGTTGTGAATGTTGTGTTGTGTGTAGCATGTTTTTCAATGATATCTTGTACCATGTCCGGTGTGAGAATGCACATGCTTTTGCTTTTTTTGAGTTGTTAAAAAATGGACATATATGTTTGGAACCAAGGATTTGTGTGTACATTCTATGATAGTATTGGGCCTAATGATCTAGCTATTTCATTTCTGCTCTAATTGCATTCTAAGATTGTCTTGATTCAGAAAAGGGTTGTTTATAAAACTTATTTCCACAATTTGGCCTATGGTGAAGCCCTAGTTCTTGGATTCCATGTGCATCTTAATGTCAAGAAAAGAAAAAAGTTGGATGTGGAGTGGGTGTGTTGAAAGCAATGCTGCCATGTATGAAGGTGATTAATACACAACATAAGATGTGTTTTGATGTTTTTTTTATTGGCATGGCAATTGATGCAAAGGTGCACCATGTCTACATTATTGGAAATTGTGTAAGGTGTCATTCCAAGATTTGCCATGTCATAGGGGTTGTTGTTTTTTTCATTTGGGACATTGTTGTACATATTACGAAAGGTTTTGTAATGTTTAATTTTGTCAAGAAGTTTCACAACTTTGTACAATGGCACAATATTGCATTTTGTGAAAGAAAGAAGAGATTTTTGTTGTCCGTTTTTCATTTAATTAATTTCTTGAACTCCATGTTTGATCATATGGTTAAAAACATTCCAAGCACTATTTCCTAATTTTGTCACACATGTTGGTCTTGAATCGCATGCTCAATTCTAGACTTTATTTTTTGGGTTATGAAGAAGTGAAGACAAATTGAAAGTCAAGTTTTCAACTTAAGTACAACACAAACCAAAAACAAGTGTGAGCAAGGTGTTTTATGAAGGAAAAACAGAAATTTAGCTTGTCCCCATGTGCAAGTAAACATCTAAGCATAAGGCATAAAGAATCCCACATATAGAAAATGGATTGCAATTTCTTGCACATTGAACATTTCTTTTCGGTGCATCACTTCATCATTTTAACAAATATCTACAATTACACGTTTGAAAAGGAAAAAATGTTTACAACAACAATTTCACCAGTAGCAATGTGGTAATGATACAAAGTTTGAAACCCTAAATCTAGGGAATAATATTTTTTTCCTTCTAGAATTTTTTGTAATAATTTCCTTTCTCACAAACCTTAAACACACCAAGAAATTGACACAAAAGGAAAAAAAAATGTTTTTTATTATTTGAAATGCATGCAAACAACCATGTTGTAATGCAACAAAGATTATGGAATTCTACCCAAGTTCATAAAACCAAAATTATCATGTGTTATTTATTTGTAATGAAGTTGACATTGAAATTGGTTGTTGATCACATGATCATGCAAAGCACAAATTATGTAAGAAATATTGAGATGTTAAAATTCAACATTTAATGCACAAGGTTTGAGAGTAATTATAATAATTATATAGGTAGGAGTAATGAAAATATATGTAGTAGCAATGGAGGTACTTAGGAAAAAAGAAAAATAAAATGAAATTTAGTTAATCACCAATTCAGGGTTTTAGTGATGTGTTTCCTTTACTTTATGGATAATTGCATTGAATTCATATATTGTTACGACCAATTAACTACTATCATTTGAAAGCTAGACAAATACAACCTTATTGTGGCTTAAAATTATTGAAATGATTGGCATAAGGCTCACCCCTAACTAGGGGTAGTAGGCTTTTGATGAAAAGGGTTTTTATTTGTGAATGTTGAGTAATGCATTTGTCTTTTCTTTCTTGAGAATTTTTTCGTTAATTTCTTATTTTGCAAAGAAAAAATTGGTAAAACATTCTTTTTCTAACGTGAAATTTGTTTTCCAAGAAAAATTTCCCACTTTTATGAAATCAAAAAATTTGTGGCAAACATTTTTTATTTAGCAAAATTTGAAAAGAAAAGTTGGAGAACTGTGTGTCGGCAATATAAAATATTATTTTCCAACAAAAAATTTGTTATTTTTGTGAAGTGAAAAAAACATTTGTGATGATTTTTGTAAAAAAAAATCACAATTTTTTTGCAATTTGTTTTTAATCATGTTTTTTAACATTAAAAAGTCATCACTTTTGCAAATTCAAAAAATGAAAAAAAAATCATTAAATTTGCCATTATAAAGTTAATGCCATATGTTGTTATGAAACGTAAACATATGTGGTGCCTATGGCATCTAGGATCTCAAGGACAATATCCAATGGCAAAGAAAGCAAAAAAGGTGTGAAGAAATAGTAATGATTCGAACTTTGTTGACAAGTTCAAACATCAACATTTTCATACATATAAAACTTGGTGTTTACAATGATTTTGAAACTAATGCATTTTTTTCCTAACTTTATTTACTTTGGAACAAGTTTTATACCAAATTATATCATCTTAATCATGTTTGAACATTTTTTTAATAAGCAATTTGACTTGAATACTCATTGATACTAAAGATTTTACAAAGATCCATCAGCCAAAAAAGTTCTATTTTGGTTAAAGTATTTTTCTCAACATGTAGTGCAATTATTTTTTTTGGATATGCCTTCATGTTGCAATCTATGAAACTTTTTATTAATCATTCCATCTTTTTTTTTGGTTGTTTTGAACTTGAATTTTATTTTGTAACCTTTGAATCTTCATGTGCACATAATAACCATCAATATTTTTTTCATGCATGAATGTTTTCTCAAACATGTTGAAAATCAAACTTCATAAAAAATGAAAGAAGTTGAGTGAAATATAATGCATACCATGCCAATGATGTGTAGTTGCCAACCAAAATCACATGCATTGTTTAATTACACCCAATCTTGACAAATACATATGCATGATGCATCAATTTACATTTCTTGTGAACTTTCAAGAAAAAATATAACATATTTTGTTTCACAAGGTAGGGGTCGTATAATCTTTTCAACCCACCAACAATTGAACTCATAGACTTCAAGTACATCATTATTGACCCATGACTTATTGTTTATATTTGGCAAAATTGGTTGAAGTTGTGAAATTTGTACCATTTCATGTGAATGTTTTGAGTTTTCATTATCATTGACAAATTCATCATATATCACGAAACATTTCTCTAAAAATCTTTTCAAAAATGTTGTAGGAAACCAAACACCATAAAATCCATCTTCCACTCCTTGGACTTCAATTTTTTGTCCCTCTTCGATCCACATGTTTCTACAATAAAGAATTGTTCATAATATTAAAATTTGATTCATTCCCATGTCAAAAAACACAACAAATAATGGAACATTATACAATCATTCAATGTTGGTGTGTCCTCATGTATTAAAACCAAACCAAAAAATTCATCACTATAGTACTTCAAGTTTAAATCTTGACATGCATATATTTCAAACCAATGTTAATTAACATTGTTAATGATTCAAACCTTCAATCATATATACCTTCAATGAGTTGCACATAGTTCAAACCATTGTTTAATAGTAATATTGAAATTGGAAAAATGTTCTTACATTAAGTTTCATGTTTGTGTAATAAATTGAATGTGGTGTGGGCAATGGTTGTTTTTATAGTCGCAGGAAATGATGAATTGTTTACTTTAATAATCCATACCTCCCATACCTACTCCCTACATGCCACCCATGCCAACCATTTCTTTCTCTTCCTTTGGGAAATTAGCTAACTGACGCACTCCCAACTCCTTGAAGGATTCAAATGTGAGTCCAAATAGAAGACAGCGGAAGGAGGAGTCGAGGCCCTAGCTCACAACACTTTGAGGGGTATAGGGGCATGTTAGAACTCTGGGATGGGACTAGGAAGAGTTGACAAGCTTCACTCACTCACACAGGCCTACACACAACCCACACAAAATGGTTAGTGCATAGTTGGAGCACCTTTGGTGCTAGGACGAGCCACGAGCAACACGGACACACAAGACTCATCATAGCCTGGACTTGGGGGAAGTTACCACCTTCCCCCTTATAGTATATTCTGTGGCTGGCCACGGAGCCTACATCCAAATGGCTTTTCTCTCCCGGGACTCCCGAAATCGCGCCAAATGGGACTCCCACAACTTTGGAGCCCCATAACTTTGCAAGCAGACCTCGGATTACAATGTGGTCTAAAGCAAAGTTGTAGCCCTCATTGAGAGCTTTCTAACGATATGTCGCACGCCTTCTACAGCTAAGTAAATCGGGTCGATTCTGGACTTTTTCTGGTCGGGAGTCAAATTGGCAATTTGACTCCCAACCCTTTTTTTGGCCATAACTTGTGTTTTAGATGTCTAAATGAGCAATGTGAGGCCATTTTAGACATCTACATTCCAAGAGCTTTCCAATGATGTAAAAAACGCCACAAGCCATTAAATTTTGACCCATGAAATTGCTCTCTGAAGTTTTGGGAGTCCACCAGGACTCCATCTCCCAAAGTGGGAGTTGCCTTCGGAATGTGAGGGTTCACTCCCTCATACTCCCTCGCACTTTCTTACACTCCCGAGAGTATGTGATGTGACTCCCAGGTTTCTTTTTGGCCCGCACCCTTGCGACCTCTTTGCCTTGACCCTCGGGTTTCCTCTTGGCTCGCATCCTTGCAAGCCCTTTGCTTTGGTCGCGAGCCCAAGGCTAGGGTTACAACACCAACACTACTTCGATAATTGTTATCAAGGATGACACACTATAATAACCCAAATACAAGTACATTATTATAATTGTTTAAACATCTATAGACCATTGGAATTTCCAAATCATAATTCTCACAAATAGAGGATAAATGTTTTTTGACATAATTTATTTAGTTGCATTTGTAAAAGCAATTCTAATAATCTTCATTAGGTCAATAAACCCAACCTTCACCATATCCACATACTCATTTACATTGTTACCAAACAACATCGGTTCTTAACTTCCAAAAATTTGGAGGTGTTTACAACACAAAGCTCCATCCAGATGCTTTAGGTTAACACTTTGGTAGAACAAATGTTTGATAGAATCATTATTTAAAAACATGTCAATATATAGTATTGCAAAGAGATATTAGACCCTAATCTATGGTAAGATGTAAAAAAAGACTAGAAGACAAGAATAATGGATGCAATGAACATGTAAAGAGGAATAGTAAACCTTTGGTATCATTATAGCCAATATCTAGGTTATTCTGCTCCAAAAAGTTGCCTACTATAATTGCACCTTCCATGCCTGGATCTATTTTTAAATTTGCAAAGTTAGGGAGATTCCCAATGAATCATGCACTTAATGCACAAAGACGAAAACATGGCCTTAGAACAAAAATCAACAGTTACTTCCAAATTGTACCTATTTCCAAGTCTTACCAGAAATATGTGACTTTCATAATTAAGTTTATACATAACAATAAATGTTATGGAGGTGTCAAATGTTACCTTAAGTGCATTTTTTTATTTAGGAAATTTGCAACATAGTTCCTTTTGTTAACATGCACATACATGCAATAATTTGAATGAAACCAAATATTTGATTAATAATATAAGTTTAATCAAGTAAAGCTCTTGTACATTAATTTAAAAATTGATAGGTGTAAAAATGTTTTTAAATACATTACATTGCAATAATTGAACAACTTGTTGTCACCTTAGATTTTAGTCAATTGATACATGTTATAAAAGGTCTAAAAGGCAACTATAAGAACTTGGTTGCTTGTCAAAGAAAACAAAAGAACACCACAACTAACCTTTCCCTAAATTGTAGTGTAAAGTTTATCCACACATGTCCTCTCACATGCGACTATCAAATAGAAAGTTTAGATTTTTGGTTGTTGAAAAAACCAAATTAACAAGCTTGCATCTAAACTTTCCATTTTCTATTGATGACATGTTGATAAATGCCATGTGTAATATAACATACTATTGTTGTATTTTTTACTATTCACAGAAAAATTTAGAAAAGTTGAAACAATCATCACAAGAATAAATCTTGTCCTTTTCCACCTTCACACATTGTAATTACTATCCAATTTTATTCGATTTCAATTCCATTTGCCATTTTAAATTTGCAAATGGCTTGTTGCACTAATTAATGGTCAATATTGTTCATAATTGTTATGTTTACTATGTTGTTCACTTATGAGTATAATTTGAACCATTTTTTATTTTATAATAATTTCAAATTATTGATATGGAAATTGATGTAGCCTTTAACTTTATTTACATAATGCATTACAATGGGTTAGTGATTTTTTTGACATCTCCTCAATTATCAACATTGTACATGAATAGAACCATCAACTTTTAATATGTTGAAACCATTATTCATGAATTGCATTTTATACTTACCATAAATTATTAAAACACATGTAACAATTTAAAACTTCACATTTATATTAAAATGAATTAGTGATTTTTTCCACATCTCTTCAATTATTAACATATGTACATGAGTTAAACCATTCACTTTTAATATGTTAAAACCATTAGTCACAAATTGCATCTTGCACTTATTAATATATATATTGAAACATACACAACAATTTAATGCTTCATATTTATATTTGAACATGTTAGTAAATTTTTTGCATCTTTTAAATTATCAACCTTTGCACATGAATTGAATCATTCATTTTGAATGTGTTAAATCTATTATTCACAAATTGCATTTTGCATTCACCATGATTTTTTGAAATAAATGTATAAAAGTTAGGCAAGTCTCACATTTATATTTGAATGGGTTAACAATTAGATCAAATGTTCATGCATGTTAAGTTTAGGATGCATGTAAACCTCTAAATTACAATTATTTCATATATTAAATTCTTATATATTTATATAAATTAAAATATATGACTTTCCCTAGTGTTTTAGGCATCATGGACAATTTCATTATTACGAATGTTCATGATGCCACACCAAAAACCTCCAAAAATGACCCTAATTTTTTTCCCATTTTTATTTCTTGGGGTATGAAAAATAATAATACATGTTATTAATTTTTTTTTAAAATTTTAATTAAATTTTTAAATATATATTATTATAAATATTTCAAAAATAATAATATCACAAATCATCAATATTTATTATATATTATTTATATTTTAGACATGATTTATCATTTTAGGGTTTTTTTGTTACAAGTTTATGTTTAAATATTTAAAAGTGAATTAAAGATTAAATAAATGTATGAATAAAAAAATTATTTCAAATTTTTGGTGTTTTTCAAAATCATCAATAAAAATATTTTAAAATGTTTTGGCTATAAGTCTTAAAAGCCAAAATTTGTGATTTCAACATTTTGGTAATCTTTTTGTTGTTTATAATTTTTCTTGAATTTGCACATTTTTTTCCCAACGAGAATTACCAAGTTAGGAAAATTATTTTTAAAAAAAAAATTATATATATATATATATATATAAATTTTTAAAAAAACATGTTGGTTGGGGAAGGGGGTTAATCCAACTATTTAATGCCTTCACCAAATTATGTTACTTTTACTTCTCCAATGGAAATGAAATTTTTTTTTTTTACATCATAAAAAAATAATAATATTTGCAATTGTTTTCAAGTTGTATAATTAATCATTTGTATTAGTGTATGGTTCATGTTGTTAAACAAATATGGTATTGAAAATTAAATGGATATTTTGATTACTTAATTATTTATAATTGTTACCATTTTTGCCAATTTAAAAAGTAACAACATTAACAAAGGACTTTTTTGAAAGAAAAAATCAAATTTGGTCAAATTTAAAATATATATCATTAATGTTTTACAATAAATTACAATAGGTGGCCATAATATTGAAGGATTTAAACAAGTTTATAACTTTGCAACTTGTCTATAACCAAATGTGACTAAATTTTTTTATGGATCTTTTCCATTTTAGTAACATTGCAAAAATAAATTAAGAACTTTGTACTTAATCATATTGGGGAAACTAAGAACATACAAATTTTCAAATAATGGAAATATTTTACATAATGGAAATAACATTGTTAAAGACTTAATGATAATGTTTTTGAATTCACATTGAATTCACAAAGATTGTAGGTCATTTTAAACAAAAAAATAATTGTAAATTTATTCATGACATGATATTTTGAGTGTTGTTTTACATTTAATATTCAATATTTTAAAATATAATAATTTTTTTGAACACATTATTGAATAAGGTTCATGATCATGTTTTCATTTGTAGCATTTGAATGAATTTTGAATAAGAAAATGTATGTTAAAGTTTGAGTTTCCTAAACAATTCCATGCAAAACATAATAAAGTTTTAAAATTTTCTTTACTATCAATGTCTTGATGTGGTTTGGTGGTTAAGATTATGATATGCTTCCATGAGGTCTTGGGTTCAAACCTTGATGAATGTGTCAATGTGTTTTGTATAAATGCAATATATGAACATGTACATCATGGCTAATGATATCAAAAACCTTTCTTTAACAAAATCAAAAAGTTGAAAAAAAAAAATGATGATGTGGCGTTTTATTCCACTTCATATTAATTTAGGACGTCATATATCCATGTAATAATTCTAAAATTAAAAATTATGTAGTGCAACATGTGACTATCCAAAATTACTTGAAACCATTTTACTAAAAATGTTTTAATCAACTAATTTTTTTTACCAAACCATACAAGTTGCATAGTAGTCAATTTTGTCCCATTTCACTAAAAATCCAATGAATTTGGATAGTGAAAAAGGATAAGATTTCTTTTTTTGAATCTTGAACTTCATATATGTGCGATAAAAAACATGCATAATACATATGAAATTGTGTTAGAAACATGAAAATAACAATACTTTATTTTCAATTTAGATCATTTTCATCTTGATGAACATGTCATTATAGGGAAGATTTACATTGTTTAATCCAAGGACTTCAAGTCATAGTTTACGTTCATGTGTTAATATTAAGAAAAACATTAACATAAATTTCATGAATGGTGGCAAAAAATGGTAAAACAAAAGTGAATTATGGAGCATTGTTTTCAAAATTGTTCAAAAATCAAGTTAACCCAAAATGTGGCAAGTGAACCCAAAAAACCAAAGGTTGAAAAGAAGTACCAACTAATTGAAGTGCAACAAAAACTACTTCATGTTTGTAGAATTAAGGATTGTAAAACTTTGCGAACATTCAAATTTGTGTCTAAAGTAAACCAATTTGTAATAAAATATGTTGATAAAAAAACAACTTTTTTACAAAAAATCTAATGCATTTCCTTGCCCAAGTCAATGTAAAGTTCATTTATGAATTGTTGGTCAAGTACATGTGATGAATTATGGAAAATTGGTGTAATCAATTTTTACAAATAATGCATGCAACATGTAAAATTTTGTGTAGGATACTTGAAAAATATATTGGAGGTTTTTGGGATTGAATATGAGGATATTGAAGACAATTTGACGCAACCCTAAACTCCTTGATAGATTCAATTGCGAGTCTAAATGTGAAAACAATGGAAGAATAAGGAGTTGGGGCATGCTCCTTAGCTCACAGCACTTTGGGGGTAGAAGGATGTGCTGGAGCTCCGGAATGGGGACTAGAAAGAGTGACAAACAATTCAATTACTCACATGCACTTGCACAAACTAAACAATAAGTTGGTTAGTGCATAATTGGAACGCTTTTAGTGCATAGATGAACCACAAATAAACACGAACTCACAAAACTCATCACAATCCGGACTTGGGGGAAGCCACCACCTTCCCCCTTTATAGTATACTTTGTGCCTAGCCACGATACTAGCATCCAAATGTCATTTTTGTTCTGGGACTCCCAAGTGGGAATCTCAAAATTCCCAAAATTAAGACTCCCACAACTCTGGAGGCCCATAACTTTATGTGCAGACCTCTTATTGAGGTGAGGTCTAGAGCAAAGTTGTAGCCCTCATTGAGAGCTTTCCAACGGTGTGTGGCACGTCACTCGCACATAAGGAAATCGGGGTGATTATTGACTTTTAGTGGTTGGGAGTCAAATTGGCAATTTGACTCCCGACCCTTCTTTTGGCCATAACTTGGGTTTTAAGTACTCAAATTGATCATGCAAGCCCATTTTAGACATTTAAGTTCCAAAAGATTTTCAATGATATAAAGAACTTTTCAATCCAATGAGGTTTGACCCCTACAATCCCCCTTTGAAAATTCGGGAGCCCATTGGGTCTTCAACTTCCAAAGTGAGAGCTCATTTGGGAGTGTGGGGGTTCATTCCTTCACACTTTCTTGCATTTTCAGGAGCATGAAATGTGACTCCCGGGCTCTCTCTTGGCCCCCACCTTTGCAAGCCCTTGTTTTGGTCATGAGCCCAAGGTTAGGGTTGCGACACAATTTCACCAATTGGAAGGGGGAAAATGAGTTAAATTAAGTGGTTACAAAAGACCTTGCACCATTTCAAATGTATAAGTTTTACTCAAACTTTGAAATTGTGGACTCGAGTGTTTAGTCATGTTTGTCATTTGAACAAGCCTCCAATTTGATAAAACACATGGTGATCAACAATACACAAAATGAAAAACCTTCAACTATAAACCCAACAAATGTAGCATTTGCATCATGAACAAAAAATGGAAAAAAGTAAGTCCACATATTAGTGTGTATACAATTACTTGCAAGCAAGTTTTTAAATTGAATTTACATCAATTATGTATTTATTGTTATGCATGTAACTTGAAATGTTGATGCACAAACATGGTGTTAGTAATTATTGATGTGCAACGAAGTGTTATATGCAGGGACACATGTCAAATGTATGTTGGACAATCAACTAATTGAAAAAAAACTATTTCAACAACATGCACATTGTCCTCCAAACAAGATGAAAGATGATGTTTTGAAATTCAAAGCATTCCACATGCACTTCAGTCTTCAAATTGAATATACCACTACAAGAGAGTATTTGGCTAATAGAAAAGAAAAACAATTCATAAATTTTTTAAAGGTGAATACTAAATTAGGACATAATGTACGTAAAGGATGCCTTTTGTTTGATCCAATTTATTGGAAATAATGAAAATAATTATATATATATAGTATTCTAGTTTGATACCTTTTTGTTCATTGCTGCAATAAAGGACATAACAAACTTTGTTTTGCACATCACATACCAAGTTTATGCCACCATACATAGACTTGTTAAAACACACATGCACCTTATAGGAATTGTGTTTGAGAACAAACGTGCATCTATTGAATCCAATTCACTAGTACAAAATGTGGGCACAATTCACTAACCTAAATCACTATGGGCCTTTAATAGTGAGATAACTTTACCTAGCCTTAAATTTCAATCCACCATAGGTGAAATGGATCATTATGTAGTAAACCTTATTTACAATATAGTTCATTGAATTTATTGTAGTAGAATTGGAACACTATGTAGTGGACCCAATTCACTATGTAGTGTATATAATCCACTCATAGTTGAATTGGGACCCTATGTTTTGGACCCAATTTGTTATATATTGAACCTAATTAACTTGAGACATTTTATAATTATTAAAAAAATGGGCTTGCTTTTGTTGCAACCCAAAATGGTGTTCCAATGCCATTAATTGATTTGTCACATAAAAGTTAACCCCCCATGAATTTTTGGTCACAATATTACATTAATGTTGGCCAGTGCACTAGTAAAAATGTGATTAGGAAAAAAACCTAATATATATATTAAAACATAAGGTTGAATAACTAATAATAACCTATTTAAAATAACTTATAATAATAAGGGTGGAAGCTTATAATAACTAAAAGTAACCTAGGGTATAATGGTTTAAAATAACCAAAAGCAAACTATTTAAAATAACATGGAATAACCAAAAGTAGCCTAGGATGGATGGCCTAGATAGCCAAATTAACTTAGAACAACCGAACATAATTTAACATGGAATAGCCTAAAATAGCTTTAAAAAACCAAAAATTACCAAAAGTAGGATAAAGTAAAATAATTTAAAATAGCCAAAAATTATAGATAATAACCAAAAATTGCCAAAAATACCCTATGGTGAAATAATTTACAATATCCAAAAGTAGTTGAAAATAGCCTACAATAATTAAAAATAACCTAGGGTGAAATAATTTAAAATAGTTAAAAACAACTTAGAATGGCCAAATAGTTCAAAATAACCCGAAAAACTTTGAATACATAAAAATAGCTTAAAGTGAAATAGCCCAAAGTTGCCAAATTTTTTTAAAGATGAAATAACTTGCTATAGCAAAATAATAATAATAATAATTTAGAATTTTTAGAAGTACCCTAGGATGAAATAGCCTACAGTAGCTAAAAATAAAGAAAAATAATTTTAGTTGTTGTAAGCTAATTGATAATTCAACTTCTTGCATTGTTAAAACCCAAACAACCACAATTTAATTTTTTTCCTCTATTAACACACTTGTTGGTTCAAGTTTCCTAAATGTTGTTTTGCCATACAAGTGATCAAACAATGAGGTAAGAGGTATGTTATAGTGCTTACTTGCTTTCTTTAATGAAGTTATCCCACTTTCAACTACATCCATGGCTTCCTCCAATGTTTTGTTAAGCCATTTGCCTTTAATTTTATATATCAACAATACTACATCTATTAAGTCTTATTTGTTTCCTCGTTGGTTTTGTGCAAAGATGGTGGGACATTTTTTTTTCTCTTGTGTTGGTTGTTGTTATAATCCATTTCACCTCCTCTAAGGCACATTCAATATCATGATTTAAATTACCTTGGCCCCAATTTCCAACAAGTTAGGGGTGTGCATTTTGGCCCTATAAGAAGTACATATTTGAATATTTTGTGTTTGTCCCAACTTTCAAGAAAATATGCAAGGTCAAGGTACGTGGAAATGCATATGTTTGTAGTTATTAGGAGGAAATAACAAGTGCATAAAATTGCTCAAAGTCATTCCAAAGTTGATTTTGGTTTATTGTTTTTGTGCAAGTTGTAGGTGTATAAACTAAATTACGATTTCTTGGAGCTTGAACAAATTTACCTCTCTTGTGACTAATTGTATTATAGCTAAGAACTACAAATCTCTGCACTCAATGGTAATATAGAAACTTCATGAACTTTTTATTGTAAAGCCCATCTATTGTAATCTTTCCTATCTATCCCTTTACATTCACCCATGAATCTTGGCTTTCTATCTTTGCTTTGATTATTGTAAAATTTGATTCTTGATGTTCAAGCTCTTATTCTTCCTTTCTAATTACCATAATTTATGTTTTTTGTTCTTCTACCTCTTATGGTTCATGTTTGACTATTCCAAGGTTTATTCCTTGCTCTTCAAGATCTTTTAAGACAACTATAGTTTTTGATCCATGCTTTTTTAGTTATACTTTGTTGCATGTTTGTTGTTGATCAAGCTCATATGCTTTCAAAATTTTGATGAAGGATTTGAAGCTACCATCATTACTTGGAAGCTTTGACATGCTGAAAATGTTGCAATGTTGTTTGATAAAATGATTTGTGCATCCATATTTGCAACATAACCTTGTGAACCTTGTGATTGTGCTAATGTTATTTTGGCGGGAATGGGGTTTTCACAAAATTGGGGGGAAATTATAAATTCGTCCCCAATTAATGTGTTGATTTGAGTATCCATTGGATTTTCGTGATGTTTTGATCCTTGTTGTGTGCTATATAGCATGACCTACACACCCCCATCACCAAACAAGTGTTCTAGATTTCTAGATTTCGATTTTTGTAAAGGTGTTCCAATTCATTTTCTAAACCAAACATTGAAGGTACATCATGTTATGCCTTTTGTGTATTGGTGTTATGTTTTTGCCATTTTAATGTTCAATTTGATGCCTAACCCCAATTGTTTTTTCCATCCCAAACATTGAATCCTTGTAAAATTGGTCTAATTATCTCCCTTCACCAAACACTACTAATACCCCCCATGTTCCCCCCTTGCACATTGAAGTTCAACTCACTGACCATCATTAAACATTATTACACCCAAAAACCCCCATAAATTATTTAAATATGTGCGGTTAAAGCCTCATGGCCAAACCATCAAATTTATGGCGAGTCAGAATGGTGAAAAACTTTGAACACAAATTTTCACCATGAGCATTTGGTGATAGGTTAACTTAGTGACAATGCCCATAAGATTTTTTATGATCCAACATTGCCCAATTCTTGCAATATAAGGTGCTTAGTAATCAACCTATGTTTGGTGATGGGCATGTTTACCTTATCTATAAATTATTTCAAATTGAAGTATTGCGTCCCAGTTTGGCACACTTGGCAATATTGCATCCCAATTTGGCTATGTCAAATTGAAGATGAAATGAGAAGTATGTCAAAATGAAAATAATACACAAGGGAAAAAAATAACAAATTAGTTTTCCCACCTACATTGATCCTTAAAATAGTTTCACCCTTAGTTTTGGATTTGTATTACTTGCACCTTCATTATGGTTCATATTCTTCATTAAATTTGGCATTTTTAGTATAAGACACCACAACATTTGGCATTCTCAAAATATGACACTACAATAATGTCTTGTTGATCAATATCTAGTTTCATGAAAGGGCACCCAATTTTTGTTCACTTTATAGATACACTAAAATTAAGATGGTTTAAAGGGTCATACTAGGACCCAAACACAAGGTAAGTTTTACAAAACTCTTTGGTCCCCACAACTAACATAACATAACAAAGTCAATTGAGATACTTTGATATTTTGCTCATGGGTTCATTTGGCTTAGCTTTAAGGCATTTGAATTAGTACAATTTAAATGCTTCAAGAAATTGTTAGTTCATTTAGATAATAGGTGGCAAGGCCAAGAGAGAAAAGGACAAAAGACCTATGTATGATTCATGTACACTTCATCACTCATAGACTTTGCCAGGAGTAAATCATTTCTAAGGATGTGGTCACAATTGTTTTTGGACTTATCACTAATATTGTAAAGTTGTGAATCCCATTTTTTGCATGACTTGTCCATTTTATGTGTTTTTTCATACAAGTACAGAATGTGTGGCAAGAAAAACAATTTTGAATTTGCAAGGCATAACATGTGAAACAACAATTTTTTTTTGGTGGCTAAAAATCGCCAAATGGCTATTCAGATTCGACCTTGCTACTTGTAAGCTTAAAAAAAATCTTTTAAAAAAGAAAATCATCAACTAAGGATTTCAAACAACAACATAATAACATTGTCCCTCATTCACCATTCCTATTTTAGCTTTCCTCACCAAGGAGCTTTTTGCCTCCTTTGTTTTTATTCACATCAAGTTGTCACCAATGCAACAAGTCCATTTCACTTTTTAGTTATTTTGTGTAAGGGTTGAGAGGCTTTGTAACTAGGTCATTATGGATGCTAGCATGCCTTGATGGTGGTTAGGGGCTTGGAACTTGGGGTGGGTTGTGGGTAGCACATTGTTATTGCATATGTGCAAATTTTTTTTTGAGACTTGGGTTCAAATCCTTAAGTAGTGCTTGAGCTTTCCAATTTGCATGTTTGTGTAACTAGTTATTGGGCAATTTGTTCAACGTTAAATTTAAAGAATTTTTTGTGAGATTGTGAAATTTGAATGTTTCAAAACTTTTTTGGTTTTGCATTGGGTGTTTAGTATGCACATTTAGAATTCAATTTTGCACCTTTAATGGTACATTGATTACCAAACTACACAATTTGCATGTGTTTGAAGTCACCAAAAATTTGCTCTTACATCAAGCATGATACTTAATTCCATGAGCACATAAAAATCTTATTAGCCAATTTTTCATCTCCATAATGGTTGCTCTAGCCATATAATAAACTCTACCCATGTGATTGGAACCAATCTCACAACTTTCAAAATTTGAAAAATCAAATGAAAATACTAATGTGAAACGTTTTCCATATGTGAATTTGGTTTTTGAAACATGTAGACAATTTTGATGGATATAATTTGATGATATTAGAGCTAAAATTTTCTTTTTGGGCAAAGGGAAGTGTCAAGTTGTGACCCATGATCTCTTACATTTCAAAAGTCACATAAGGACAAAACAAGTTATTTAAATAATTAATCATTGAATGTCACAATTGTCAAAAATATATGCACCTATTTGGTAGATGTTAACTTTATGATTGCATGACAAGTCATATGTTCGAATCAAAATAATCCTCTCTAAATTAGACATTGTAAATATGTTACCATTGTTATTATATTACTTACATCTTTTATCATCATTGCTTAAACACAAATTTTCAAAAAAATAAAATGTCAAATTGTAAAATAATAGTACTTTTATGGCCAAACATAAATGACAAAAAGAATTTCATTATTGGACACCTCACTAGCAAACTAGGCTAAATAATTTCTCATATTATGTAACCCTTTTTTTTATGCTTTTGGGTAAGTGTGAGGGAATATTTGACAATACATGTTGAATGTGATAAATACCAATAAATGCCCAAATAAAGGGGGTGTCACTTTAGAAGTTCCTTACATGCTTGAATTGTAAAATAATATTACTTTTATGATCAAACATAAATGAGGAAAATCCAATTATTGGGCACCATACTACCAAACTAGGCTAAGGGCCACTTTAAACAAGGGTCCAAGGATAAAAAGCCTAGAGATTGATTTGAAACAAATTGAACCTTGAATTGGACCCTTCTTTACATTAAAAAAACATTTTTTCCTATTATATAATGAATATGTTTAAGGACTTTGGGTTCAATTCAAGGGTCCAATGTCAAAAATGCGTGATTGACATGTGAGAGGATTGTGTTAACATTGGGTCTTTTCTCTCTCTTTTCCTTTTTTTTCATGGTTTTTTTAATTTTTTGTTTTTTGTTTTTTTAAACTCTTACTGCACAATGGATTTTCTTTCTAACTTTTTCACCTTTCTCTTTCATCACAACCACCTTCTTCCTTGGTGCTCTCTTGTTTGAAATGGGAATCAATTTAAAGTTGTTTTATAAATTCAAATCCCCTTCCACTTATGAAAATTGGCACTTCAATTTTTCACTTTTTGCCTCATCTTTCAATTCAACTCCATTTCATGCACTTGAAAAAGCTAAAAATGCACTCCTCACAACCACCTTGTGAAGATTCACAAACCCAACCATGTCAACTCTAAAATTGGTCAAAAATGAGAGAGCTAGTGTGCTCTCAACAATGTCTTCAATCCACGACATGTTTTTCATTTTCACCAAAATTTGAGCAACAAGGATTAAAAGAACAATGTAAAAAGCAAAAAAACAAAACAATGAGCAAATTTGGACCTCAGTTTACACTTTGGTTCTCTAAACTACGAGCTCTCCTTTAAGCTCCTTTTTTTTGGGTCCAAACCAATTGGTTTTCCCTCCAAAATGATGCCATGGAAGCTAAATCACAATTTGATTTATCTTCGTGTTGGACCCTTGTGTAAAGGCCTTGAAACCAATTTAAAGCTCTTGACCGATAGGAATGCTTGATTTCATTGGACCCTGCTCTTTGGACCCTTGTCTCAAAACATGAGGGCAGACTTGCTATTAGTCAATGGCATCTACAGCCTATCTATCTATGTCTACTCTTGTAATAAAATCTTCCCTTTGCAGTCCCTAAACAAGCAACCTCATCAGTTTGCCCCTTATTGCAAGTTCAAATCAGCAACAGTTAAAAATTGGAAGTGGTGCATGAAGTTCGCAACAAAGAAACTCACAGTTGACAGTAACAGGTAGCTTCAGCAGCATACTTCAGATCTGAAGAAAAGCTTCTGATTACACCCAAGTTTCACTTAAGTTCTTGCTTGACAATATTAGATGGTGCACCTTTGGACTTGAAGAAATGTCTTGCCAAAGTGCCCAAAACATTGCAACTTTACCTCCTTCGAAATTTGGAGAGTCATCTGGGCAAGGAACATTGAAGGTGCATGCTACCCACCTGTACTCCACTTCTGAGTTCCACCTTGGTAAGAAGTAAGAACCAGTGTTAGGCAGTTCTTTACTTTTATGAAGAACCTATGGTTCCAGTTCTAATAGAAATTAGAATTATCTCACTTCTGGTTTGATACATAAATGGAACTGCGAATCTAGTTCCAAATCCCCTTCTTTGAAAAAAAATTTGTTTTCAGTTCCAGTCCAGTTCTTACTAACCCAGACCAGAACTTAGCTGGTTCTAATCACTTTTATTTTCAAAAACCTCAGTTCCAGTTCTGGGTCTGGTTCTTGACGAAAATAAAACTTGGTTCCCATCCCTGCTCCAGTTCAAAAAATCAGACCTGGTTCTGGTCTGGCTCTTACTAACCAGAACTTGCCCTGCAAAGCAGGTGCCTGCCCAACATTGTCAACAACCTACGTAGTACAATACAGTAAGAGATTTCCATTCATACAAGCTTTCAGTAATGACAGACTCTCAAATTCAAAGACAGCATATCACCAATGTGGGGCAACATTTTTACATCAAGGTCAACAAGGCAGAAAAATCCTTTCACACAATCAAGAGACAGCTGCCATAGCCTTTATACAGTAGGCAGATAACAGAAGTGAACTCACCAATGTGTCTGGTGTTTCATGTCCAATGACCAACAAATACTTGAGTTTCAGTTAGAAAGAGTATGTAGTAATTTGAGGAAGACAGTGAGATCCATAGACTCTTCAAGACGGTGGTGAGCTGCCATACGTGAGTCCCAAAGTTTAGATAGAGCAAGGGGAGTCATTGATGTGTCATTAGAATGAAGTCATTGAAGAACATCAGGTACATGATATGATCTTACAAACCACAGAAGACTTTTAGCAGTCAAACAGAAGATAAACGAATGGCAATGTGAGCATAAAGGAAAGGGAATCGATGGGTGGAGTTCAATGCCATACTCTACAAAATGAAGAGGCTTACCCAGGGGATTTCCTGAATTTCTATGGGGCACAAGCAATACACTCATGTACATTTACTGCACCAGCCCAATCATTCAAACATTAGTGCATGCATTGCATCAGCTACCAAAAGAGTACTACTGACCTCAAAATCTGGATCCATGCCCAACCATAAGCTTCTGCTTGTAAGAAGTCCTCTCCACATGTGAGGGTTCAAACAAGAGCAACAATTTCAAGTTTACTGCAGCCAGAAAACTTGGGGGTCATTGAATGACCATATAAGAGGGTCTGGGATATTCAGCTCATTGAGAGAAGTGAAGGGAAACTAGTCATCTAGGGAACTGCTCACACTGTTGATGGAAATTGAGAGCAACACCAATATACCACTGATTAAGCATTATATATTTGCCAAATATCAAAGAGCAGCGGAACACACATTTGCACTACCAATGTGCCCACTCATCCATATTTTTTTGTCAACATTCTCTTAACCAGTTGCTTTCTAACATCATTAAGTTTATCTACACATAGTTTAGAGAAATCAGCTGCCAAGTACCTCATAGATGAATCACAAATATTCAATTGCAGAGGCGAACTCCAGAGAAACATGTAAGGTAACCAAACTACTGTTACTTCAGTTCCAGCAAACCATAAACAACGTGACAAGAATGAGTGAGGTCACAGCCTTGTGTATTATGAAGTATCAGGCCATCACTTTTGTCATGATTGGTAGTGTCTAGCTGCCTTTCCTTCCCCACTGACTTCCTCAGCTTCCGCCAATGTGTATAGATTATATGTAATCTGCTGAAATTTTATTTGAAAAAATTATGCCTGAACCTGCGTCCTGATTTTCTGTTGCATTTCTGGAAGCGATGGTAGTCATGATGTCAGCCAGCACGAGGCAAAGCATAATGGGCAACTCTAGCTTTTGGAGAGGGGACAATCTGCAATTATGGAATGGATAAGAAATGTACTGAACTTGAGACAAAAGGGTGACCACCTTTCTTTGCAACTCCTGTTCTAGATATTATGAGGCAAGTGACAAGACAGAGATACACTGTTTCAATTTGGAGCACATCCAAACCCAAGGTCACATTGAACAGTGTCCTAGGTCTTATTGTTGATTTATTTTCACATAAAGACCTGGAAAGATGGGAATACAAAGTATAAAGTTCAGGCATGCTCAAAGTATGTGCATAAAGCTGAAGACAGACCTTCCAAAACTGAAGGATGCATCCCACTGGTACTAACCAGAGCTGCAGATCCTGCATCCAGAAACACTGCATTCAACCACCAAACAGAACCTACACATCATTCCTCAACAGAGTCTGTGTTAATCCTACACACTCATACACTTTTCGATTGTGAAGTGTATCACAATCTTCACGACTAATTTAATCCTCAAATTTGCTAACCACTACCAGAGTGAGAAGCTTTATTCATAAGAAAATCCAACTAGCATCTTCACTCTCCTAGCACACCAATTGGGTGATTGGAAAGCTGCCTGAAACTTGCCAAGGCTTCAAGTGGTTGTATGACAGCTCCAGGAGGAGTCTGAGTGCAGCAATTGTCTGCTTGAGAACTCATGATTCAGCTCGTCCACATGAGTGCTGTTTGGAAAACTGTGAAGAAGAAGAGAAATAGAGGCACCTTCCAAGAAACTCAAGTTGGTCCATTAAACACTACAGTCTAATTATTCTGTGACAAGGAAAGCAGCTTACAAACCTTGGAAATGGAGATGAAAGCATTCACACTCAGTGTACCCATTCTCGTGCATCTTCCACCATCCAGTTGTGCTCCTCTTGATCCTAAGTGGCAAGATTAATGTCAGCAAAACTATTTGTGTCAACAATACTAAGTTGAAAGGGTGGGGAAGCAAGCCTTGGCCTAAGAATGCATATCCTGGACCAAGCCTGAAGGAAAGAACTGGTGACAAGAGTGGCAGGACAAACAAACAAAATAGTCACAGCCACCCCAGGCAACAAAGTTCTTTTTTGTTGGGTACTGCCCTCATCTCTTTCCTCTTTTTCTTCTGGAGCTGCACCATCTACAATTCTGAACATCATTCTGAACAGCAGGCCTATTACTGCTGCTTAGGAATGACAAACATAGTTTTGCTAGGTCTCTTCATTATTTGGTAATACAATTCCACTATGTTTAATATCATGAAATACTTGATTCTTATACCTCAGATATCACATATAATCTGGTCAATTATGCTCACCGTCCAAAATTGGCTAGAAGCCTCAGAGTATGTATTCTACCATACTTGGACACCAGGAGCTGAATCTTTCCATGTGGAAACCTGCAAATGTACATCCACTGTGTTGTGATTTCCAAAAACAGATCGCAAATGAAGTCTCATAAAAGCATAGGAAAGTGCAAAAGAGAACAGTACCTGCCCAAACCACAACATGGGCTGCACAGCCTTCAGCAATAACTGTGCACTATCTGCACTGCCAAATTGCACCCCTATGTTTGCATCATTGAGGCTCCAAGAGTTGTCAGCAGATGGAAAATCCTATGGAATTGATCCAAGCTCTGAGCATTTGTGACTTCCAAAGACAAAACCTAAATTACATAGAACTACCTGAGGACAGAAGTCTTGAGAGTAGGGCACTCATGTGCCCTGCACACACCACACATAACATGGAAGGTTTCCTCCTCAGGTGATTCCTACTTGAATTATTTGCCATGAAAAAATCTTCCTCAAGCCTAACATGGACAAATTCTCCAGACTCAGAATAACAAAAACAAGAATACTGGTGACAGTTTCTCTTTAAATCTCACAAGGACATGCAGTCTTGCAACCTCGCTTCTTTAAAGTGCCAATGGTTGGCCTTTACACATTAAAAATCTGTTGTCACCACACCACTTGTATGTATCTGCACTACTATCAACACTAATGCAGAGTGACCTCTGCTGGATGAGGAGCCAAGAAAAAAAAACAGCAGCCAACTGGATGTACAAGAAATCAGCTTTACAAGTAGCCTGGTTCATTTAAAGCAATCACACAAAGTGTCTATGATCAGTCAGAAAGCAAAATTTAGGTCTTATGTGCAAGTAGTATTAGTTGTGCCCCAACTGAGATTGGCGGCTGGTTAAGGGAACATATCGGACAGAGGTGGCACCCCATTGCTTCAGAGAACCATCAGGGGCTTTGTCTATCACTGTAAGCTCTTGGAAAATATCTCCAACAGGTATCACCATCCGGCCCCCAGGCTTCAATTGATCAACAAGGGCTTGAGGAACTTCAGAAGCAGCAGCTCCAACATGAATAGCATCATACGGTGCACCTGCTGGATATCCTTCTCGTCCATCTGCATACCACATTATGACAATCAGGATCTCTAGGCAAATCTTTTCTACAATTTTCTATAATCAGAGGCTTGATATTCCTCCCTATTTCCATAGACAGTGGTGTCACAACATGTCAGTATCACATTCATCAACATTACAAAAGATGACTTTAAATTCAAGTAGAAAAAAAAATCATAGATGCAGAGCTTTCCAGTCTCCAGAATCTTAACATGAATGTGCCTTAACAATTTCATGGTCAAAACTACACACAGTTCAGTTGCTATTGATGAGGTGTAATACTAACCTCCAGTGTGCAAGGAAAGACTGCCAGATGCAAGCAAATGACCAGCTCTGCTTCTCTGCACATTCTCAATTGCCTGGTGTGTGAGCTCAGGTATATGTTCAATGCCAACTGCACGGCCTTCTTTCCCAACCATCATACCAAATGCTGCTGTCAAATAACCTGTGCCTGCAGACACACACAATCAACAGAAGCCAGCATCAACTGCACTGGTCAAGCATAATGGCATACAACCACATAATGCTATCCTCCCCACAATACAACATAAAAGTTGCATCTTTGCATCAATCACGAGGCTTGACCTACAACTACAGAATAGAGAGGAAATCAATCTGATTGGAGAAACATAATGACTTTCAGGCAACAGATCAACCAACTAATAGATTCTTTTAAGTATTTGATTCCCTGGACAGAAAATCCACACCAAAAAGGGAGCTCGGATCATAAGTGCAATAAAGGCTCTACCTCCAACTAATAGAGTATACAAGTCTGCTGGTACATAGAAGGCATTCTCACCTGCACCTACATCAAGGGCACACATCCCAGGTTGCAAGTGTCCTGAGAGCAGCTCAAGGCAGGCAGCATGCATGTGAGGAGCAGAAATGGTAGCATTGTAACCAATAGGCATGGGGTTATCAATGTAAGGAAGCTCATTAGGTGGCACAAAAAGCCCTCTGTCCACTTGTTCCATGACATCTGCAACCCTCTTGGTCCGGAGGCTTCCATTCTGCTTCAGGCTTTCTACCAGCTCTCTGTTATTCTGTGTTCGGCCTCTCCAGAAATACTGGAAAAGTTGCAGGTAGCAGGCAATGTAGTATTAGCTCCACAATCCCACAACCGTATCAGGCTTCAAGCATAACACTGACATATCAATTCTCCTAGTTTCAATTGTCAAACCTATCACAAACTGGAGACTAGTCAAACTCCTTCAACACCGCAAGGTATCTTAACTGCCTATGCATTGCATCCACAATCCCACCAGTGCTACAAAGATTTCTGAAAGCCACCTACACAGGTTCACCATGCCATACCACTGCATAGGATGCATTCAGATTTCTGCAGACAATGTTCTTGAAAATGTATCCACATAATTCTACAGGCTATTCAATTTCCATGAACTTCCTGACATCCTAGAAAAGATAGAGAAATCCCAACAGCATAGAAAGTGGAAAAGACAAACCCTAACCTAAACCCTAATACAGTAGCAACAATACACAGAATAAGACCCATAGATTCACATCCAAATTACCAAGCTCGTCGTCATTGGATTTCATAACCACAAACTGCGAACCCTAATAGCCCCCAGGTTCATGCCTGGGCGTGAATTGTTGTCACTGCGTGTACTGCCGACCATGCAACAGACCACCGAATTGACAGATTTTCTTTTCCGTTGCTGATTTGTCTGAATATCGGTAATAAGCGATGACCATTTCAGTAGCGAATACCACCGAAAGTGGAAACAAAAAAGCAAAAAAAAGAAGAAGATACATTCCCCAAATTGTAAAACCTAAAGGAAATGAATGAAGAGAGGAAGAAGAACACAAGAAAGGAAGAAAGCCCATACATACCTCCATGTTGCGGAAGACGCTAACACGAAGAGGAGCGCAACCTGATTGACGAAAGACAGTGGCACCACAAGGGTTGTGCGGGGGCGGTTGACAAGAGCAACGACAACAGACAGCCAATCGTTGCAAACTCAGTCCCGACATATGTAGGCAGAAAGAACAAAGGAAAAAAATGGACAAAGGCAGAACCAAAACACAATCTCGTGACCTTCACCTTACCCACTCAGCAGAATCTTCAGAAACATCTCAACACACACATGGGCCATGGCGAAAATCAAGTCAGCGTGAGTCAGTCATCACAACAAACAACACCAAAGCACAACGCTGAGCAAGGTGCGGCTTCTTCTGTGAGTTTCTTCATGGCGTATTTCATACGTGTGAGTTCGTAATGCATGTACACGCGCGTATGGCGCCTGACTGCATGTGCATCAAAATGGGCGAATTCAGTACACTTGGATTTTTTTGCTCTCAACACTTGTGTTTTCGGTATAGGAGAAGGTTCTCCTTTAGGCCCTTCCGGATTTTTCGACGCATACCGAGGCCGAGGGTACACGTCGAAAAATCCGGAAGGGCCTAAAGGAGAAACCTTCTCCTGCGTAAAGAACCGATCCTATTTGTTCGCTTTCTTTCTGTCACTTTTATCTCTTTTCTTTCTCGACTCCTTTCTTCTTTCCGTTTTCTTTTTCCCCTTAAAGCTGTCCGTCTTCGTACTTTTTGCCCTAAAACATTTCATCCTTCTTTTCTATGTCATCTGGGCTTTTGCATTTGCCCTTCTTAGTTTAGTTCCCATCAATTTTTGGTTTTTGGTCTTTAGTAGTCTTGTATTTCTTATTAAAAAAATCTCTGAATTTCAGTTTAAAAAAATTTGATGGAATTTATTGAATAGTTGACATTTAATTTGTAAAAACATATTTCGTTTAATTTCTTTATGATAAAGAATTTTGTGTAAATAAAAAACATATGTTAAAGAAATCTAGGGGTTTGGAAAGAAATCTGGGTCTTAAGAAAAAGAAATTGGGCACTAAAGAAAAGAAGTTGTATCCTTAAAGAAGGATTAAGCTTGGTTCCGTTCCAAAATTTGGAAGCCACCAGTGACAGCCTTGTGGGTTCTTCCACTTTGTGGAAGGGACCAGTGACCAGGGACCTGGCGCGTTTGGAAGGAGCATTTGAAATCTTCCGCCCCAGAAACTATCGAATAATACACTAAAAGAATAGGATCGGTTCTTTACGTAGGACTTCTTGCTCTTGTAGGGTAACGGCCGAGGCCGCTGGCATTACCGGAATTGGGTCCGCCAGCGGATGCCACTGGGATTATCGGAATCAGTTCCGCTTCACACGGGCCCTCATTCCGGCGACCTGGGCCGTTACATGGTGTACAATTTTTATTTTTAAAAATTTCGTGATACTCCATGTAAAAAATTATATTAAAAGACAAGGGACATTTTGGAAAATGAAATGCCCTCAGGTTTCATTTAGGGTTTGAAACGCCCCATGGTTTCTTTACTTAAAATACACTAGGAATTTGGGTGAAGGTTTTTAGGTTAGAGTGAACTCACATGCTTCTTTGCTCCAAATACACTAGGAATTTGGTGGAGGTTTTTAGTTAGGGTGAACTCACATGTTTCTTTGCTCCAAATACACTAGGAATTTGGGTGTAGGTTTTTAAGTTAGGGTGAACTGACATGCTTCTTTGCTCCATATACACTAGGAATTTGGGTGGAGGTTTTTAGGTTACGATGAACTCACATGTTTTTTTGCTCCAAATACACTAGGAATTTGGGTGGAGGTTTTTAGGTTAGGATGAACTCACATGTTTCTTTGCTCCAAATACATTAAGAATTTGGGTGGAGGTTTTAGGTTAGGGTGAACTGACATGTTTCTTTGCTCCAAATACACTAGGAATTTGGGTGGAGGTTTTTAGGTTAGGATGAACTCACATGTTTCTTTGCTCCAAATACACTAGGAATTTGGGTGGAGGTTTTTAGGTTAGGGTGAACTGACATGCTTCTTTGCTCCAAATACACTAGGAATTTGGGTGGAGGTTTTTAGGTTAGGGTGAATTGACATGCTTCTTTGCTCCAAATACACTAGGAATGTGAGTGGAGGTTTTTAGGTTAAGGTGAACTCACATGCTTCTGTGCTCCAAATACACTAAGAATTTGGGTGTAGGTTTTTAGGTTACGGTGAACTCACATGCATCTTCAAGTATATTCATGATTGGATGGTGTTCTCAAGCCAGTTATTCAATGTAAAGAATTTTCAGTTGAAATTTTTTATGATTTTCAATGGGGGCATGATAAATAAGCAAGTGTCCAAGTACTTAATTCTTTGAAGAGCTTAAAATCTTTTGACATAGTTTGGTTTGTTTTGGAGTTGAAAAAGTGTATTGTGAACTTCCACTTGGCACACATGTTGTGATGAGCATTGTTTCAAATCGACAAAAACTGAGGAAAATATGGGGTTTGGAAATAATGTTTGATTTGGCAAGGTAAGTAAGCAGAATTAAGATCCTTAGTATAGTTTGAGGATTTTTGAAATTCAAAAAGGGACACATTGTAATGTCCATTTGAACAATTAAAAAATAATGGGTGCACCAACTTGAGCGTCCATTTCAACATGTCCAATTTGACTTAATTTTTTTGGCTAGGTTTTTTTAATGGGCTTTTAAATCAAGTTTTTTTAATTAACCAAATGAAACTAAATAGCAAAAAAATCTATAATGTGTTATTATTATCTTTAAATTAATGCTAAAAATAAATTTATTCATTCATTTATGTATCTACTTATTTACCTAAATAATTAGTCACTATTAATGGTCTTGAATTGACTAATGTTGATTTTGGACTATGCCCATACCACATTTTGACATCAATGGATGGTTCAAAGACAATTTAAGAATTAATTAAACAAAAGATTGTGATCCAAGTTAATCTCACCAAACTAATAGACTACACTACAATGTTAATTGAAGGAGTGATCACACATGTTATCACATATTGGTTGGAGGTGCAATTTTGTATCCTTTGGGGATTACCATTGATTTTTGGAAAAAAATTGTATATTATCACCTAAGATGGCAAAGAATTAATTGCAAGGTTTCATTGTTAGTGACGATCATTAAGTGGCAAGCTTAGAAAATCCAACAAATTTATTATGTTGGATGGAGTTTTAGGCCTTCCACATGGGTTTGAAGTATTGGAAGGTAACATCCATGATTGGGATGAACTCCCAATAGGGAATTGGTAATGTCATGATAACAAGAGATGTCATTCATTTAGGCTTTCACAATGGATTGTAATTCCCATCATGAGGTGCATTGACCAAACTACTTGCATTGGTTAGTCATTAGGCTCAACACATTCTTTCATCACCAAGCCCATAAACACTTGTGAATGTTGGTAATGGGCTATTAAGATTGGGCCCATTAGACATTAAGGTTGTTCAATGGGATATTCCCAAGGATGGGATATGCCTATTGAAGCTATTTAAAGGCATAAATCATATTCTAGTCATAATGTTACAATCAAGGATTTAAATATGATGATACCATTATATAAAACAAAATCCACAAGTTAATCGAGCTTCTAGATGTCATGTTAGGATGTTGCAACAACAACATCCCACTTTATTACCAACATCAATTGTTCAAGATTTCTTGCAATTAAACAATAACACATTATTAAGGTGCAAGATTTCAATAAGATTGAGCTAATAGATTAGTCATTATAGGATGGAGGTGTAACAATTTTTCATAAATTAACATAGGTCAAAAAAAATTTGATCCTAAATTATGATTTTTTTGGGAATTGCCTCATGTGTTGTAACATTTGCAAATCACGCAAAAGTGGCCATGTGCATACATGTTGGAAAATGTCCACCATTGGGAGACTTTTGGCCAATTGTTTTAGCTGGATGACATTAGATCAAAGCTTGGATTATTGAGTTAATGGAAGTGGATTGACGCACTCTGAACTCCCAATTCCTTGAAGGACTCAAATGTGAGTCCAAGTAAAAGACAACGGAAGAGGGAAGAGTGGAAGCACGCTCCCTAGCTCACAACACTTTGAGGGGTAGAGGGGCGTGTTAGAGTTCCGGGATGGGACTAGGAAGAGTTGACAAGCTTCACTCATTCACATGGGCCTGCACACAACCCATACAAAGTGGTTAGTGCATAGTTGGAGCACCTTTGGTGCTAGAACGAGCCACGAGCAACACAGACACACAAGATTCACCATGGCCCGAACTTGGGGGAATCCATCACCTTCCCCCTTATAGTATACTCATGGCTGGCCACGGAGCCTACATCCAAATGATTTTCCTTTCCCAGGACTCCCGAATGGGAGTCCCGAAATCGTGCCAGTTGGGATTCCCGCGACTTTGGACCCCCATAACTTTGCAAGGAGACTTCGGATTGAGATGCGATCTAAAGAAAAGTTGTAGCTCTTATCGAGATCTTTCCAACAGTATGTCACATGCCTTCTGCAGCTAAGTAAATCGGGTCGATTCTTGACTTTTTCTAGTCGGGAGTCAAATTGACAATTTGACTCCTGACCCTTCTTTTGGCCATAACTTGTGTTTCAGATGTCCAAATGAGCAATGCGACCCCATTTTAGATATCTACGTTCCAAGAGCTTTCCAATGATATAAAAAAACGTCACAAGCCATTGGGCTTTGACCCCTGAAATTGCTCTTTAAAATTTCGAGAATCCATTGGGACTCCATTTCCCAAAGTGGGAGTTGCCTTGGGAGTGTGAGGGTTCACTCCCTCATACTCCCTCACACTTCTTACACTCTCGGGAGTATGTGATGTGACTCTCGGGCTTCTTGTTGCCTTGACTTGCGGGCTTCCTTTTGCCTTGATTCCTGGGTTTCCTCTTAGCCTGCAACCTTGTAACCCCTTTGCTTTGGTCGCGAGCCCAAAGCTAGGGTTGCGACATGGATGTTGTGGCAATTGGCTTGTAAACACATTAATTCCATTGGTTGTGGATTTACCTAGCACCACTAAAGGTGATTTAATGAACATATCAACTCATCTTTAAGTCACCAAATGGGTAGTGGATATTATATTGGATTTAGGACACCACATATGCATGATTTTGTTATGATGATTCTTCACCTTTGATAATGGTCAACAGGGTTGGCTTTCCACAAGCATCCTTACCAACATTTTTGAATTTTCCACATTTTTGTGCATTTAAGAATGGAAGCCCTATATGATTGAGGATGAGCCATGGCGCTTGCACATTGGCATCACAACCAAGTTCAACATTTCTAAAGGAGTTCATAGGTCGATTTTGGGGTAAGTTATGAACTTTAATTACTCTCACATGATTTTTTAATGTAATATTAGTTAAACAAACATGTTTGGCACAATGTTTTCCATTCATCCACCCTATGTTCCACTTGTTGCATAGCCAATTGGGATAGCCATGTTGGTGCAAGGGGGGTGATGTTGTAACAACATAAATTGCAAATCTTAAACATATGTGGGACTAAAAATGCCAAGAGAAATTCATGGGTGTTGGGAAGGAGGTTGGTGATATGAAAGCACCAAAATAATGTGGTACCTCTTAGTATTCTGCATAGTAACCACAAGTTACGTTTTTAGCCTTGGGTAATGGGGATAATTCATCATCCTAGCCCAAGGTACTGTTGATTATGACCACATGGGAACTAGATATTGGTCCAATGGTTATAAGGGAGGAGATGTGCACAACACAATGGTTATTGCAAGATTATGTTGGACATGGTTTGTTTTCAATTTGAAAGAATTGGGTCAATTAAAGGAGCAAGATATCAACTCATATGGGAGAATGATAGTTTAATTTTTAGGAGACTTTACAAGCTTAGTGAGGTGGAGAGGCCTTTAGTTTAGGCTTGGATAGTAAAGTTGTTGAATGAAGGTTTAATAAAATTATTTAGGGGTGAATATGCTTTGACAATATTGATGTTAACTAATAAGGACATTTTTGACAATTGGATTGTGTGTTGCATTTGTGGGGATTATTGTCCAATGAATAAAAATACCCATTCAAACAATATGCCATGTCTTTATTGGAGGATATTTTTCATGCTTAAAGAAAAGCTAAAGTTTTTAGTACTTTGTACTTGTGATTTGGTTATCATGAATTACCATTGTAGGACAACAAAATCAAAATAACATTTTGTGGAATTAATTTTCATGAGAAACGTTTTGATACAAATGAAGGTTTTTGCCATTTGGTTTGAAGAACACCTTGATAAAATTTCAAAGGATCATGAATCGAATGTTATCAAGTTTTAGTTTTGCCAAATGTTATATCAACAATATCATTATTTTTAGCTTGACCCAAGGAAATCACATGCATTGTTTATAAGAGGCATTTAGAAAACTTAAAGAATATAACCTCAACCTTCAACTAAACAAGTGCTAGTTCTTTCATACTCCAAAAGTTTTATTGGTTGATCCTTGGTGAATTTCCTTTCCAAAGGGTTAGAAAGGGTCTTAAGAGAAAGACCTTTGAAAAGGTTTGAAAGGTCAAAATGGTATCAAGATAAAGACCTTTGAAAAGGACCAAAGGATCAAATGGGTCTCAAGTAGGAAAGGGCTTGAAAGTAAAGATCTTCAAAAGGGTCCAAATGGTCAAAAAGGTCTCAAGATAAGGACTTTTGAAAAGGTTCAAAGAGTCAAAAAGGTTCTAAGATTGGGAAGGGTGTGAAGGAGACCCTTGGTAGGGTCTGAAGGGTCTCAAGATAGAGACCTTCAGAAGGGTTGGAGGGGTCTTAAGATAAAAGACCCTCGGAAGGGTACGAACGGTCTCAAGATAGAATAAGGTTTCCAGAGGGTCTCAAGATAGGGACCCTTCTCATGTAAAAAGAGTTTGAATTTGTTGGCGTTTGTGGCCTCCGGAAATGGCCAAGGGACAAAAACTCCGAGACTTGGCTGTTCGCTGCATACACAAAGGGCAAAGGCCATAAACAAGTCACTAGCGTTCTGCTGCTCTAGGGTTTGCACAAGCTCTTCTTCCGCTCTCAAAGGAGTTTGGATTTCGCGTTGTCTTTGGATTTTGCCCACTCTTTATGGTTTTGCATCGGATCGCACAAGAGGGGAAAGAAGTAGGAGGAGGTTGGAGTGGTTGCTGCTGTTGCCGTTGCTGTTTCTGTGGGCAAGATGTCGGGGTCGGGGCAGCGGCTGAATGTGGTGCCAACCATCACCACCATGGGGGTGGTGAAGGCACGGCTTGTAGGTGCCACCAAGGGCCACCAGTTGCTGAAGAAGAAGAGCGATGCGCTCACCATGCAGTTCCGGCAAATTCTGAAGAAGATTGTGCAGGCGAAGGAAGAGATGGGGGAGATTATGAAAGCGTCGGCTTTCGCATTGACGGAAGCTAAGTATACTGCTGGGGATAATATTAAGTACATCGTGTTCGAGAACGTGGACACCGCCGTCATTAAGGTGCGAGCCAGGCAGGAGAATGTGGCCGGCGTCAAGTTGCCCAAGTTTGAGCACTTCAGTGAGGCTGGAGAGACCAAGAACGACTTGACAGGGTTGGCTAGAGGCGGACAACAGATCCAGCTCTGTAAATCGGCTTTCGTCAAGGCGGTTGAGATTCTGGTGGAGTTAGCGTCTTTGCAGACGTCTTTTCTAACGCTGGATGAGGCCATCAAAACCACCAACCGGAGAGTGAATGCTCTGGAGAACGTGGTGAAACCGCGGCTTGAGAATACTATTCAGTACATTAAAGGCGAACTTGATGAGTTGGAGAGGGAAGAGTTTTTCAGGTTGAAGAAGGTCCAGGCTTACAAGAAGAAAGAAGTAAGACCTCTATCATAATGTGCTGACAAGAATGAGTAGGAGTCTTTCGATAGTTGCTTGATCTCCTGCTGCAATGTAGTGGCGCATGTGTATCTGATACTGACAATTTGAGGAAGGAGAACGACCAGAATAGTTGGAACTTGGACCATGACTCTTCCAACCATTAGGGTTTCCTGCATCTTTGAAGCAGGCCATCCTAAGGCTTCATTTGGAACTTGGACCATGACTCTTCCAACCATTAGGGTTTCCTGCATCTTTGAGCCAGGACATCCTGATGGTTTCATTATTACAAAGCTTGTGCTCTGATTGTGAATCCACTTCTTTCTTGAGCTCAAGCTTTTCTGCAAGTACTTCTGGGTTCTTAATCTGCAGTAATGGATTGTGGAGTGGCAAATTGTGAGCATGCTTCTAGCTCAATCTCACATATGTTTAAACCAAGATTATCTGATTTGTTAGGGTTTAGTCATTTGGTTGGAACTGATACCAAAAACAACTAATGTAGTTTGCCCCCTTTATTTCTCCTTATTCAGCCTAACTGTACCATGCAGATGCCACCAGTCTTGATGACTTGTACAAATGCTAGAGGCTATATATGGAATGTACCCTAGTGTTTGTTCCTTCAGACTTTCTCCAATTACTTTGTCAATTGATGAGGTTGGACACTGATTCCTTGGAAACTATAAGAGATATTTTTCTCTTCTGCATCTGTCTCACGCATTTGGGATAGGAAAGTACAGCTCTCTATGTGAAAGCAGATAGGCTTATCTGCTGGTTTCAGTTTATAGGAGATGAATATTCATATGAACATTGGAGCAGGTTAGGCCAATAAAATAGCTAAGGGATCTCACTCCGACATCCTGAGCTTGAGAATTTTATTCACAAGCCAGGATGCATGCTCTGTTGGTAGGAGTACTGGTAGATCATTGATCAACAGATTTAGTGTTGAATTTATAAGGAAATCTTATGGTGATATGCATTCATGGCTTATCATTTGGCTGACCAAAGTGAACTTCTACATGGATGCTGAGGATATCATTCTAGGACATCAAACATCTTGCTGTATGTGCTGTTTTTTTTCAGTGGTGTCTAATCCACCATCTCATAATATTTGTCCAGCAGACACTTAAGATGAAGAAATAGATTTTGGAATGCTATGCTGGTTGTGTTGTTCCTTACAATTATGTGGCTGAAGCACTGGTTCATGTGGAGATTGTGGTTTGATCATGACAGTCAGCAACAGGCTGGATCTTTTTATTTAACTAAAATTTCTTCTTTTTGATTGTAGGTTGAAAAACAGATTGCAAGAAACAAGTTGTTGTTGGAGGAGGAGAGCAGAAAAGATGCTGGTCACAAGGTTGATCAAGATGGTATTATTGGTGAAGGGGAAGATGAAGACATCTTGTTCTAAATGGTAATCTTTTTCTCTTGGTCAGATGTGTCTCCTGACTGTGCAATTGGTCATACAAATGATGGGAATTGTAACTGTGAGTGTTTGTTCGTTTTGGTATTAACATAACTAATGAATTCCGGCACAGTAGGGTTCAGACTATTGCCTTGGTGTTTGTGTCCCAATTTTGTTCATCTGTAGTTCTTTACTAAAGTTTCTCCTTCTCTATGGTAGCCATCCCACATTCTCTCTTGCTCCCTTGTGCCCCAATCTTTGTAGGATATTCATGCATCTCTTGCAGCATTGCCAGTGGTGCTCAGTATATGACCCTGGAAAAATATTTCTCACATCCAAGTTGTAGTTACTTACTTTTTTTTCAACCCCATAAAACTGAAAGTGGGACTGCAAATAGGTGGGAGACTACTAATAGCAACCCACCTGAACCAATCAAACAGCCAATCAGGAACAGGGAGCAGTCAATAAATACAGTTTGACTGTGTTTATTAGACTGTTCCAAGGCTCCTCCAGGGCTCTGAAAGCTGTGCTTTTTTCCAGGGTCAAAGCAGTCTTTCAGTGATTCACTGGACTGCTGTACCTCATCCAGGATTTCCAGTTCAGGGTCACATACTGAGCACCCTAGAGATGCTCTTACCAATCCTCTTTCTCTGTGTATGTTGTGCCTGGTTACACCCATTAGACAATCAACACAGAAGCTGTGATATTGCAAGCTTGACACATTGCCACTTGTGCTGTCTGCCTGAAAGTAATGGAAATTCTAATGTCATGATGTTTGCTATTTTTGCTTGCAGGAGTCCCTCAGGTTCTGCGAGAATAAGATTAAATTGGCATTAGACAATCCTACTGTCATTTCTAGCCAGCAAGCAACTCTTAAACGGAAAGTTTTCAGCCATTCATCTTCTCTAATTAGTATCGCAAATGTTGTTGTTTCTATGGTGTTGCTCAACATGTAAACCTGGCTGAACAGGAACTGCATGCTATGGGCAGCAATTTCCCTTAGCAGCAGACATGCAGCACACAAAAGGAGAGCATAGAATGCCAGAGACAAATGAAAAATTGGGAATTGAATGATTTCTGTCCACAGTGTGAAAGTACATCATGCTGTTCATATGTAATAATGTTGATAAATTATCAGGACCTCCTGTTTGTGCATGTGCAGTTTACACCTCTGTGGGTAGCTTCATCTCTTTTATAAATCAGCCTGTCTTGAACTTGGTGGGTGCAAGTAAATGACACATACCAATGCTCCATTTTCAGCAGTGTGTAAAAATCAGCTTTGAAAAGTCTAATTCAAAGATGAAACAGAGACTTGTTTTCCATTTCTCTTTGTTTGAAGTAAAATCTGTTGGTAATCTACCATCTCCTTGTGGTAATTTTGAATGTTCAGTCTCCCAGTTGATAATCTGTTTATTGCCTGCCTTTTTCTTGGCTGCAGGGTGTTATCTTACAATATGTGTTGAATCTTTTGAGTCAATGTGGAAATTTCTCAATATAGAGTAAGTCAAAGCTTGCAGTGCTGAAAATTTGTTCAGGAGTCTGCACTGCAATTCTAAATTTTGGTTGACAGTTTAGTCTTTGAGACTTCCAGAGTCATCGTGGTACCAATTTCTGTTGTCAAATACTATCACTGACAGACTTGGGGTGGTGGTGGATTCTTTGACTTATAACAATTTCAGCAAGGAGTGCTCTGGCTGTGAAAGAAGCATCTGTTGACTTCATTCAGATCTTCAATGCATTTAAAAAAGGTTTTGGGAAAGCTTTAGACTCACCCAACCACTTCTCATGTTACAGTGCAACAATCTCCAGCTTAGACACAATTTGCAAAGCTGTCTAAGCAATGAACTAGTTTTACATGTTCTAGCAGCTACTCTCATTCTGAGCTGCATGCAAGCTTGTGAAGGGAAATGGAATGAACAAGCAAGCTTTCCATCCATCATTCTGAGTTTGGCATCATAGGGCAGTTTTGGCAACTGCTGGGTCACAATATTTTCATGCACAGGCTGCAGGGGATTCCTTCTGCAGACAACATGCTACACCACCTCGTTGCCTAAGGTGCATATCTTTAGTCTAAAAGTACCCACAACATCTGAATGTGATATGCAATGTTGTCTATGACAGAAACCCATTTGAGGCCAAGATTGAAGCAGAGAGAGTTGGTGGTGGCAGTTTTGGTAAGCAGCTGAAGAAATATATCATCACCACTAATCCAAGAGCATTTGTTATGAGTAAGAGCAACAAGATGAACATTGTTGGCTACTGTGAAGCAACACCTGCACTAGTGCACAGGTTCTCTTCTTTGGAAAACTGGAAGAAGAGAATAGAATTCAGACTTGGAATCAGTTTTCTATTTGGACCAATATCAGAAGACCCAAACCCTGGAACAAGCCTCTTTCTGGATTATGAATCATAACCAATTGTAGGGAGCATCTCGCTAATGAAGATTAGACAGAAAATGGAAAGTGTGAGGCCAATGTTTCTCTTCATGGATCATGGAAATATGACTGCTTGGGACGCCATTGGACAAGAGCTCCTCAGTTATACCACATATCCAGCTGCCTTCTCACATTCTTATACTTCCCTAATACCTTTTGCATATTGCTGGTTGTTGCTTGGTTCAACCTCATAACTCACCCTCTTCTGTGTATCCCATAGCCCGGAAGCAAGCTTGGTGCTCCCATACAAACAGTTATGTTCAATGATGGTAATTGGCTTGAGCATGCAGGTTAGCGCGAATAGTTTGGATGCTCACATGCGCATGTGATGTAGTCCATAATTGGAACTTGGATGTAGTTACTCTATGCAACTTTCGGTTTTTAAAGGAGGTATGTATTTTCCTTGTTGTCATGATATTACAATTTCAAAAAAGTTGCACATAGGTTGTACTTCTAGTCAGGTGGCCACTTCTAATTGGTTGTACAATGTGGTATGTACACAACTCCAATCTTTGGTTATGTACAGGTTGGTGGAACTATACATTTTTAAACAAACCAGGAATTTGAAGATCTGAGCTGAAAATCTCACCAAAGGTTCCATCAAAGGAAAATTATTACCAGTCAGAACTGGAGTTTCTATCAAATTAAAATTAAACCAAAATTGAAACAGGAGGTTTCCTTCAAATCTTGGAAGTTGGATCAAGCAAGCAACCACTAGAAAGTAAGGTAGTCAAACTTTAAATGGACAGTTTCATGGCAATGCATTGTAAATAAATCAAGGCAGGAAGGAAAAAGGCCTCTGATTAGTAAATGGATGTGTACTCAGACAGAATTGAAACCTTAATTTTCTGTCCATCCTCCATTTAAATATAAAATTTCAAAGTTTTGATATTTAGACACCTGTTATGGGCACTTAGGGGGCTCACATATAATTTGTTGGGTTTCTACTTTTAATCTTGGCCCTCCCACACTGACTTGTAGTAATCCCTTTATTAAGTTCTTTGAGAAATTGTGAATAACCAGGCTATCACTTAAAATCCATTACCACAGGTGCCCCAAAACAAACACTCCTTGCCAAGGGAAAAAAACATTTTATGGCTTCAAAACAAATACTATATGACCACTAAAAATACATTTCTTGCTCCCAAAATAAAATGTTCCTAGTCCCAAAAAATAGTTCCTAGCTCCATAAATAACAAAAATTGATTATTGAGGTGCATCACCTCATTGCATGAAAATGGCAATTAGGTGTCATTAAATTGAAGAAGTGCTAGGTGTAAACAAACTAGTGTTACACCTTAAACCATGTGTTCGGAGTCTAACGATCACCATCAAAGCTATTTCAATAGTCATTCGATAGGAACATAATGAGGATTGGGTTTGTGGACCCATGTTGGTTCAATCAGAACAATATGTGAATGATCTTGACCTTCCTTCCTAGCTTTTCATTTCTCCATGGCCACCTTCATGTTGAATTTGTAGATTTGAGGTTTGGTCATGTAGAATGAAGCTTGATAACTAGTGTTTGGTAGAGGTGCATTAGTTCAAATGGCAATGTATAGTGTTTCATTAATGTTTGCACATTGCTTTGCAAACCAAACTTCATTCATTTTTTTTTTAATGACCTTTTCATCAAAGCGATAATGTTTGATAATTTCTCTTCCAACCTTTTCATTTGTTTTTGCCCCTCTCAATTCAATCATCATTTGCTTGCAACGTTCTCTTTCTATGGTTGTAGTTGTCAAGGACATAAAAAACCATGAAAACAAAGGCTATAGAAAGGTCTAAGTCCAACTTCCAAATGAGGAACAAGATAAGATTATGTGATCCAAAAACAAGAACACAAGATGTGTAAAACAAATATGAAAGCAAATTTTTATTATCCTAACGTATACAAACATGAACATAAAAAGAACAAGACAAGGTTATGATGCAAGATTGTGTGCTTAAGACTGGTGTTGAACATATTGAAGGAAACGAGGGGTCCTATTCCTATTTATATCCCTTTGGGGACGTTGTTCAAAAAAAATTTCAAGGAGGCTTTTATGTGTGCATCAAATAAGGAAACTTTTTGAGAACCTTCCTAACTAGGAATCGACTATGAGTTAATTAAAATTTAATTGAAAGTTAATTTGGATTTAACTAGGAGTCAACTAAGAGTTAACTAAACTTAATTAAAATTTAATTAAAATTTAATTATGAATTAATTAAGACTTAACTAGGACTTAATTAATAGTTAACTGGGACTTAACTCGAAGTTAATTCGGATTTAACTAAAAGTTAATTAAGATTTAACTAAGACTTAATTAAAAATTAATTGAGACCCAACTGAAAATTAACTGGAATTTAATGGAAAGTTAACTGAGATTTAACTAGGAGTTATGGATGAACATTATGGACGAATTCCATTTATTGGAAGATGATGTCTAATGTTCACATTCGTCATGATAGTTTATTTGAAATTGCAATTTTTGCTTAAGTCTGATCACATAATGATTAGATGTCATCATTATGCTCACACTGTAATCAATGAGTGGTTCTTTAGTTGGAACCTGTCATGTGGATCAATTGGAACTTCAGGTAGAATCAATAATTGGTGTATGTTGTTATAGGGGGTAATGAATTCATTAATGCACACACAATGTGTTTTTCATTGTTTGTCTATGTAAAGTTAGGTAGAAACAATGATCATGGTCCCACTGCGTTGGTGCCTATAAGTTCATGCAAATCTATGTGCATTTAATTGACGGTAGTTGCGCTTGCAAGTTCGAATGAATCCATGCACATTTGATCGGTAGTACTTACATTTGCACATTTGTGTGAATCCATCTACATCAATTTGTTCGTATTTATGAATGGTTCATCATTGGGCCCTTGGGTGTTAGTGCTATTTTCTTACATTTCAACATAATATTGACAAGCATTAGGGTCAATGGTAAGATCACACTCACCCAATACCTCTTTGATTTGCAAGTTGACTAATTGAAAATCTATTTCAGTTTACACAAACTTTTCATTGGGTTGCATTTTGCTTTCCATAGGACTTGGATCAAGTGGCCATATTCCAATTGTCTTGAATCCTTCACATATGTTTTGTGGACTCAAGGTTTTCTTAAGAGCTAGAGACACCCAATGTGCTAGATTTTCCTTGCTAACACCCTTTGCCTTATTAACAAAAATCCAGACGCCTTTGTAAGCTCTAAATGCAGTTTTAAAAGGCTTAAAGCATGTAACATCAAGAGGTTGCAACACATGACTTGTGTGTGATGGCAAAGTGATTAGATTAAACCTCACTCTTTTAACTTTGTGCACAATGTCAATAATCACATGCAAATTATGGCCATCTAAAATTAATAAATGTCAATTAATTAGGGCCAAGTTTCCTCCACGAGCTTGAATGGAAGTTATAAAGTGTGAAATCCATATGTCAAATAGAATTGAATTCATTAATGCTTTTGGTTGCATAAACATAGTAGCCCTAGATTCACATTGCTCAACATAATTTCGACAAAATTATTTACCTTTGAAAATGTAAAATTTTGGTAGGTATTACTTACTACATTCATGTAAGACAATACTGACAACCATTCACATTCATCTAGTGTTATAGAATGCATAAACCTGGAGCTAGTTTTGGCCAAAACTAGGGCTTTTCTATTTCAACCAACATACACACCACTTTCAACACAATTCCATATTTGACTTGGGTGGTAGCTATGCAAATTGTATGTTTATGCTAGGTTTGTGTAGAAAGTTTCAACATTTAATGGGCATAAGCCTTTTGTGTGCCCGACCTCCAAACCCTATGACACACGTATTGACAAGTTTAGGTTGTGACTCTTGAACCACATGAACCATCCCCACCTTGGAATTCCATTTTTGAAAGGCGTGGTTGTCTTTTGTGTAATCTTTACCACCTTTAACCTAAGTTGGGTCGATGTGATTGAATGGCCAATGCTTGCATCTTCTTCACATATTGAACAACTTCTTCTTTCTGTAGTATTCTAGCTTTGCTTCATTTATGTAATTGTCACATGTTATTCCATACAAGTGGTTTTTTAGTGATGTAATAGGCACACCAAACATTTTGCTAGCAGTTTGAATTTTTGAACCACCTTCAATAGCATCCATTGCATAAACTAAGGATCCATCATCACAATTTCCATTATTTTTCAGATTTTTTTGTTGCCTTCCAATTTGAGTTGTAGGTTTGTGTGCAGATGGAGTGCCATGGATTTGAGTTGCAAGATCGTTTGTGCTTGTGTTTGGGATATCACCAACTTGAATTGCAAGTTCATGTGCACTTGTAGCAACACAAATTGACATCGGACCATGTGCGCTTGTAGTAATGCAAATTGGTGTTAGACCATGTGTGCTTGTTGATTATTTGACCTTGCCTGGCCTACCTGATTGATTGAATATTTGTTGGGTGGTTTTGAATGCATGCACATTTTCATTATGCTCATGATTGTTGTCACCATTACCTTGGGTCCATCGCTACTGGTTGTCAATGATTGGAGTTGGGATGCTCATTCAAAATTGCATTGCGTCACCTCGACATGTAAACAAATTTGTTTGTAGTGCACTTGGTAGTGCATTGTGAATGTTCAACCTCCAAGAACCAAGTGGTACAATAGATAGAGGCGAATGTAGCAGTGGTTCAATTGATGGATTTGAATCCACTCATTATGCACATTTGAATTGGGACCCTATGCATTCTAATGAATTGCACTCTAAATCCTTAGAATTGGGTTCAATACCTTGTGTTTAGCCAAGTCTATGTCGAACAATAATTAAAACATTTGGTTTGATCTACTGCTACAACTCACATTGTTATGCATCATTGTAGCATGCAATGTTCACACAAAACAAAGATGGAATTACTATGGACCTAAAGTGGATAATATGTATTACAAAATAAGTCGCTTGCAGCAAGTAATTCTGATCACTTGTAACATGTAATTATGACAATGAGTGTTCATGCTTGCATCTACGCAAGAAGCAAAATGTCACTCGAATCACCCTTTACTGGCACCCAGTAAATATATAAATGATTTATAATAATCATAATGGTAATTATGAATTGTCTCAAACCTAGCATTAAACTATTGCCATTTCACGTCTTACGCAGCTAAGTTCAAGTTTGCATGTGGCTTCTAGACTAAACCTTTAATAACACTGTAGTAGCAACAAATGAACACCCAAGAATATGTTAATGAGCCCATGAAATGAGAACAGGTGGCTGGGATTTGTTTAGTTAGATTTAATACAAGCCCAGCTAAGGCTTAATGAGCGTCACATTTAGGCACAAAAGTAGATGCCCAAAAAAGAGCACTGTTTATTTTAGGTTGAGTTACCTTACCTACTGAAGGGTTTAATTTTATAATCTACTACTTACTATAGTTCTGCTAAACCCTAGAAGAACTCCAAAAACTATAATGGCTTATAGATAGCTAATGGCTTCTCTGGCAGGACAACCCAAAGTTGGCCTCCAAGTGTAAATTTGAGACCACTCAATGCACAGTTCCATTATACTACTTGGGTGAACCTATTACTCACCTCTTGGTTAAGTCCATGAAAGACTATAATACCATAAATACTGTACCAGTAGTTATAGTAGTAGTAGTAGTAGTAGTAGTACCACCAAGGCATGATCTACTTGTAGTATAGAACCATACTCAGATATTCAACTGGTATTAGAAAGTTACCTCAACGTATACGGAGGCATTTCTGGGGCTGAATACTCCTGTTTGATGAGTACATTCCCATGAGCTTTCAAAAGGGTAGGTCATGGATAATTGCATCTCAGTGGGAACTGATGGGATTATGTGACCCAGCACCCACCAGTGCACCATCCATCAGAGACCCATTATGATTCAGTTGTGATTCATCTAATGTTTCACCTTGGTAACATATTGTGCATAAACCCTCTTACTTTCATTTTAGAGTACCTATGTACATGGCAAAGTATCATAGATAAGTAAGGAATGTAATTGGTTGCTGTGTAGATAGGTAAGTAGGTAAGGCACTTGGTGACTACCAGGTAGCGTGGTACATGTGGATGGTTAGTATATAGCTAACCACTCTGGATAGCTATGGGACAATGAAAACTTGTTTGCTGTCCACATATCATCCATCCTTCATAGTGAGTTAGCGGGTGCTGGTTCACTGTGGGCAAATGATGAATCTTCAAATGGCTTCCAATACCTCCAACATGTATTGAAGGATTGTATTATACTTGTGTTTTCACCTGCTTGAGAAAAAACATGTTACACACAACATGGTTGTTGCTTGGCATGTAAGTGATGTTGAAGCTTGTGAAAGGTTTGAGTACACAGGAATCGACAATCTCCTAACTTCTAAGGTGGGCTGGGCATGAACCCATATTCCCAGCTGTTTGAGTACTTAATGGTTTGGGTATGTTGTTGTTGAAACTACCAACTCAATTACAAAGGCATAGTTATGCAGAGGTATGAAGAATGCCAGGTTTATGCACTATGAAGAACTTTGTTGCAAGGTCAAGGGAACTTCAGATTGAATGATTATGGGTTCCATTGTACTACTCTGATTGTTTTCCTGAAACCATTCAAATGAAATATAACATTCTGCCAGCAACATTATCCATGTATTCACTCACTACCTATTTGCTGACGTCTAAGTAGGAGTGCAAGTTTTAATTTTCCTGGATGGACATCAATATTGGGCTCAGACGTCCATCATCAAATCAGCTGACATCATTGGCTTGCTTGTCAGTCTTTACATGGTTGTGGGTCTAGGTTTCCTAACTTACTACTAGAAGAAAAGGGAAACAAGCGCCAGACAGAGCTCGATTGGGGCGGGGAGGGGGAGGGGACGACGCTAGATATCGTCTCCCCTACAACAGGTCCATTTGGCTCTGGTGACTGCCTTGTAAGAACTGTACTCTTGGCCAAAACACATCCCCATGTTCACTTTACCTCATTTGCTTCCATTGTCATCTGATGTATATAGTAAGGGAGAAGCACCCAACAGCAGTAAGTGATCCTCGACAAGCTTTCCTATGGGCCTTTGTGATTGTTTAATTTGTTTTGGAATGTGTGATTGCAGTACCTGTCAATTTACTGTCATTTTAAATTTAACTCATTAAGTATGTGATTACAATCCATTTGTTTAAGATGCCTAAGTAAGTGGTACTTAAAGTGTAGAAGGCTCTTAAATGTTTAAAGGTTGCTTTTTTCTCTGTCAGGAATGCTTTTCGAATCCAAACCATTTAACATCCCAATTTGAGCCCATGTGGTGTCCATGCTAGAATATTTGTTTGACCATATCAATCTAGTAACATCTCAAAATACGTTTGAGGATTTGAGGTGTTACATCTACGATTCATAGAGAAGCCTATTCAGAATACAAGAAGCCTATAACATAATTCTTCACAAATTCATAACGAATTGAAGAGAAGTTGGAGAGTGCTGATCCCTTTATGACCCATAGCTTAGACTGCATTGGATAGTCAACAAAGATTCTAGACATTGCATTATTGTCATCTTCTTAAGGTTCTTATTCGTGCTATAGTTCTACACACCCTGATTAGGGCAATGGACATTGTCAGTTTTGGGAATAGTTGTTTGCTGCTCTTTTTTTGGTTATAGCTCCTCAATACCATATTTGTCAAATGGTCACTTTTCATATTTCTTTTGTTTGATTTTGTCAAATATTTACAAGAGTATAAAGGGTTCACATGGGCATTAGGTGTTAATGAACAATGTCCTTTAATATGGGTGGCATAATTCCTCTTCATGTACTTTAGATTGGATTGTTGTTTGTTGCTCGTAATTTGCTCGGTAATTTAGTTACATTTCATGGAAAAAAACATGAAAAATTATTCTACTAATTAAAACAGTCAATTCCAAGATCCAAGTTCATATTTGGCCATCTAGTATGCAAATTCACATAGAGGAGCATTGGAACCAAAAAATTGTGATTTTGGACATTCAAAAAGCTTACTTGACATCAAATAACTTCTTTGACTACCAAGAACTTTCTAGTATTTTAAAAACAGCATATTAGATCAACACTTGTATAAACACGCCTTGAACAACTTGGATCTTTATAAAACACCATACCGGACCAGCATTTGTGTGGACATGCCTTGAAGAAGTGGGATCTTTGGAAAACACCATATTAGACCAACACTGCAATACATATGGCTTGAAGAAGTCGGACAACATCCTTCATTCTGTACATGCTTTGAAGAAGTTACATAAGGTCCTTTATTAGTCCTTTTTTGACACAATATACTAAGAGGTAATCAAAGCAACCTCAAACAGGTGGGAAAAAAATTGACATTTAAACACACCAAGCTGCATTGATATCAAAGTAATGTGCAATATAAAACACTAATCACATGCCAAAAAGGCCATGGAAAATATGGCACCAAATCTTTGGGCAACATCTCATACATTATCAATAATTGCAAAATTTCAGTTAAGTGCATGGAAAAGACATTCATCACATGATCATGCAAAACAATGTTTTTCCTTTTTTTCCAATGTTGTAATGTAGCCTTTTCAATTTGGTGTGGTAATCATCAATCAGGAGATTTCACTAAATTTGGCTACAAACAAGAAAAGAGAGTTTTAAAAATGAAGCGTTTTCTATTGTTGGCTACATACTAGAATCTAATATAGAAATCTGTCAATTTCTAATCTTCTTTCTTTTTCCCCCAAAATTTGGCAACTAACTACTACCAAAACCATTTATCATTCTCATTTTCTCTTTTAAATCTGCCAGAGAAAAAGGCACCAATGCAAACTACATCAAATGCAACATCAACAAAATTCCACAACCCTATAGGTTATCTTAGTTCTATATCAGGGTCCAAATTTCTATTGTTTTCATTTAATTTATCAACTCCAAATGAAGCAAGTGATACAAATCTGTTGAAACAATTTGCAATTCAACCACATTCACCTACCTAATCTCTACTCAAGCTATTTTACACTAGGGAAGGGGTGTAGGTTCCACTTTGTGGCTTGCCTTATTGGGTTCACCCCCAGGCTCATAGGTTGGCCTGTAAAGGGCAGCCATGTCCCCTAACTTTAGTGCACAATGGTCTACACCTCCCATGTATAGTTTAAGAAGGCATGATGAAGAGTTCATGGCACCTAGAGAAGGCTTGGGTCCTAAAGAATAATGACTCCAAAAATAAGTGTTGCTGCCATATAGATGTGAAGTTTCAAGAAAGTAAACACCTGCAGTTGGGCAGGTGGTTAGCTCTTCTCCAGAAACATTACATGGGAAGAACAACCAACTACAACTAAGCTTCCTGACCCTCTTTAAATAAATGCAACTAGCTCTTAAATGAACTTGCATTCTGTGCAGGGGATCAGAATAAACCGATCTCCAGCTTTACTGGTGTGGTGCTATCCATGGTAATGCTTGACAGCTATGGACAAGCAAACACACTAAAATTCATATCATCAGGACTTGACAACCTCCAACCCTACCAAACCTGACCAGAGGAAGAGTCTTACTGGGAGAGAACGTTTGTTGTATCCTCCTCCAGTCAGCCTGTCTGAACTGCCATTCTTTGGACAATTCCTGATCAGATCCATCTGGTTAGATCCATGGCCTCTAGTATCTGTGGTTTGGCATAAACAAAAAAGTACAACCCTCCAAGGCATATTAGTTGCATATCTCACAAATATATGTGTGACCCTCCAAGGCATCTGACATAATAAGGACCCTATATAACTGACCACCACCCAGTTGCATACACTTGCAAACCACTCTTCTACATGACCTGTCTGCATTTGTCAAAACCAAGAAACATGGCATGGTTGCAAGGTACAACAATAAGCATATCGGACTAACCTTTTATCACAGAGCTGAGAGTGATTAAGCTCACCAAGCTCCAATAATGAAGCTCTGCTTGATTCATTGCTGTGACATCTGGCCATCTTGCTAGATAGACTTGTTATCAGCTTGAAAAATTGTTGGTTGGCATGTGCCCCGAAGACAACTATCTCATTCCAAGTCAACCTGCAGGAGCTCTAAAGTGTCTTGTTACAATATTGCTCACCAGTTTCTCTGCCTCCTTACTCTCAGAAGCTTCAGTCCTATTTGACTCCTCTTGCAAATATGGAATGGAATTAGTCAGACTTTCTGCCTCATCATGTCTACCCGCAAACCGAAGCCCTTTTGCTAGAATTTTGACAGAGACTCGTGAGGGTGTAAGAGCTTCCTCCCGCATGCGCTCATAGAGTTCCATTGCCTTGTCAATATCTCTTTCCTTCAGAAAAGCTTGTATGAGCACTGTGTAGGTCACTGCAGTTGGTGGGAACCCTAGGGAAGGCAATTTTTCAAAGAGGGTGTTTGCTGCATTTACTTTTCCAGACCGTGCTAGACTGTGCATTATGACAGTATAAGTATTCACAGTTGGTTTACAATTTGCATGTATCATTTGCCCATAAAATTTCATAGCCTCATGATGGTTTTTAGTTCTTGACACCAAGTCAATGAGCATGGTGTATGTATATTCATTGGGTTCACACCCAATTTCCTTCATCCGGTTGAACACCTGTGACACATTAGCACAACAAAATTACTCATGTAAGCATGTTCCTCAAACAGCCCAATGCAGGCCCCTGATGTAGACCAAGTTGGGGCTTACCACCAGCCCAAGTAATTTGATTCAAAACCCAAGTTCCAGTTTCTCCTCTCAAAACCACTTGTAGATTTGACAGAACTGAAACAAATGCACATGAAAAAACATGAAAGGAGAAAAAGCTTTTGGCTAGAAGTTTAAGGCTGTTTTCAAGAACATTGACTATAAAAGTAGGGGTGGGGGGGAAGTGAAAAAGACCCACCTGGAGAGCTGCATCCATATGCTTGTTTTGACTATAGCACTGGATAAGTGTATTATATGCAACTGTGTTGGCCTTTCCTTCACGTTCAACTTCTGAAAGTACTGTCTTCAGCAGCTCAATATTCTGATGCTTTGCAATAATGTCCAGCATTTTTGTATATGCATACTTTGTGTGCTTGTAACCTTCTTGAGCTCTGAGCCATTCAAAAAACCACCATGCAGCATCTGGTTCCTTACTCAGGAGTGTCAACACATTCAAAACATAAGGATGTCTGAGCTTGAGCTTCACAACCTCCAGGGCTTTAGCTGTATCTGTGTTCCACTTGCAGATCAAAGCTGCAAGCTTCTCAGGTTTTGGCAAACCAACTTTTAGAGGAACTGAAGAACCAGAACGTGCCTTTGATTTCTTAGGCTGTTGACCCACACTTGCACTTGAAGAAGTTGTGCTTGATGTTTCCAATTCTGCCATTAACTGCTGAGCTTCTACTTCCTTCCCACCTTCTCTCAAGGCTGTTAACAACAAATTCCGAACTGCAGGAGGTAAAGCCATACCTGCCTCCACCATGCTTTTGTAGAAGAACATTGCCTTCTCCAAGCTCCCAGCTTTCGCATGAGCTCTGATGAGCAGGGAATATGTGACATGACTTGGACGACACCGAATTGACTTCAACTTGGCAAAAAGCTCACAGGCACCATCGAGCTTCCCTGTCTCTGTGAGACTATGGATCAGTACAGTCATTGTGAAGATGTTTGGCTTGCACCCTGCCTCTATCATCTCTTTATATGCATCAAGAGCTTCCAGATGGCAGCCTGCTTTCACAAGAGCATCGATATACGTCGTGTAGGTAATTTCATTAGGTCTGCAATTCTGCTCTTGCATCTGTTGCCACGTTTTGCGGACAAATTTGATGTTCTTTGCTTTGTTATACCAGTGCATGAGAGCTGTAAACGTGACAACACTCATCTTGCAGCCTTCTTCCCGCATGTCAGCCACAACAGTCTCAATGGCTGCATAGTTTTTGGCCTTCCCAAACTGCTCTATCATGGCAGTGTATGTGTACACATCGTGTTGAAAACCTTCTTGTGCTTTCGCCCATATGAAGAATTTCCATGCAGCAGCAGACTTAATGCTCTTCCTCAAAACTCTGCACACAATGGACGGATTCAGTCTAACCTGCAAACGCTCAAGAAGCTGCGGCGTATTGGAGCTCCATTTCTGGAGCAGTTTCTCAAATCTGTCAGCAATCTCGTCGTAGCGTTTGCCATTGCTGCCATCCTGAATCACGTCTTCGACTTCACCATCAGAGATATCATCACTATCGTTTTCCATCGCTTTAGTGCCATAACTTCTTGTGCCATGGTCGACAGAAGAACCACTATGTTCTTCTGAGGCAGGCAATATAAAACGATCAAAACCCACTTCCCACGTGTGCCTTCTTCCTGCGCTACATGGCTGGAGTTCAAAGCAATCAGAAACATCAATTCTCTTGTGCTCAAGTGCCACGGTTCTAAGTTGAATCCAACAATGACTAAAGCTACGAAGATAGAACAAGCTTCTCTGCCGCAACGCCGCCATTCCCAACTCTCAACTTCTGATTTCTGCTCCTCCTCCTCCTCCTCCTCCAACTCCTCCCGCAAATCCTAGAGATGGCTGTCGCTCATTCTTCTCCCTCATCTCCCTTCCTCTCCACCTTCCCCCAACCCTAACCCTAACCCTAACCCTAAATGGAAAAACCCTAAAGCTGAATCAAATAGATTTAGTATAATTATAGTAACAGTAATTATTATTGTAGTAAAAAGTAAGTTAAAACACAGTGAATTTCTTTCACTCAAGCGAAACCCTCCATCTTTCTTTGTCACTATGGTAAGGGCTAGAGTGAATATTCACCCAGGTAACCCGACAACACTAGTATCAACGTTCTAACCATCCCTAAACCCTAAACCATCCCTAAACCCACCTAACCCATTTGTACAAGAAAGGATAAATTACCAAGGTGACACCTCCTATCAACTTACTCATGGTTGACTCACACTTGAGTTGTATAACCCTTGCGAGAAATCTCCTGATGTGTTTGGAAAGCACCTTATCTATCTATGAAGCAAGGAAGTTTGTTTGTTTGTTTTGTTTTGTACTTATGAGATCCACTGAACTGGGATGTTTCAAACGGTGTTCTTGGTATCTTTGGAAAGCTCTGGAGGAGGAGGAGGAGGGGTGTATCGACTTGGTTTCATGGTGTTTGGACTTGCAGTGTAGAAGTTATTGAATATTGAATGATTTCTTCACTGAAAATTAAATTAAATCGTAGCTGAAATTTTTGGAGGAGTTGGAATGTGCCTTTGGTGTTGTTGGAAAGATCTTGATGAGCAGGATTTAATGGAATTTATTTGATAAGATTTGGAATCAGAATGTGGGAGATATTTAATTTTAAATGATTTTTTCTGCTGAAAATTCAAAAAAATTCCAAAAAATCAGGTTTTGGAAGGAAAAATTAGTTGGGGATGTGGTAACACTTGGGCCAATGGCACAGGCCACACTAGTATTTGTGAATATTTGAAGATGGAAATTATCATTGTTGTGTGGGCATTGCAAGGTGTGTTGGGTATCACTTGGGTATCATACAAACATCGAACTTAGAACACCATAGAATATCAAATTTAGTGATACTCTGTTTGCTATCCAAGCATGGAGAATTGCATTTGGTCCATGCCCTTTCGAAATGGTGAGACCCTAGAAAGATAAAAGGTTATTACCTATGTCAAGTTCTCAAGGTAAGTTTTAGGTTAACTATGGGTCTAGGAGGTCTATTTACTTAAGATACTTGAAGTATAATGTCTAGTTGCTACATGATAAAAAGGATTTTTTAGAAGCATCCAAAGCTTGGCATTATTGTTGGCATCTTGTCAATTTCATTGAATTTTTTTTTGACAATGATTTTGTGAGTTAATAAATAAATAAATTTCATAATTAGGTTTTGGGAATCGACTTAGATAATTGATTGTTCTCCAATTTATAAAGAATCGAAACATAGAAAATTGGCATATGTTCACCCATGTGCACTGATGTACACCCATGTGTGAATTATGAATGAATCAAAATTTAACTAAAAGTGAGTTTAAATTTAACTAAGAGTGAATTAAAAGTTAATTAAGAATTAATTGGAAATGAATTAATAGTTAATTGGAGTGAATTGAAAGTGAATTATGAATTAACTAAAAATGTATTAATAGTTAACTAAAAATGACCTAAAACTTAATTAAAAGTCAATTAAAAATCAACTAAAAGTCAAGTTTATTATAAGTCATGGATGAACATTCAAAAAAATGAACCCCATGGCATTGCTATCCATGACAACTACATTTATAATTTTAATTTTTTTGGCATATGTGTAATATATGTAATAAAATTTATTAACATTTTAAAGATATTTTATTACATTAATAGTTAGATGGATGTAAAGTAATTAATTTGGTTAGACAAGTCCCTGGTTCAAAACTAGTCAGTAGCTTGAATGTGTTTTTGAAAATTTCAGTAGAAAGGGTTAAATTTTTTTTGAAAATTTCAACAAAGTTGAAAATAATTTAATTTATGTTAAAACTACCAAGGTACTATGGTAGCTAAAATAGTGAGCATCCATAAGATGATTTAACTATATTGGGTTATGTATTAGACATGAAAATAAACACAAACTAAAATATTTTTATATTTTTGGTTATTGATTGGAATTTATCATAAAAATACAGTGATTAAGATTTTTTTTCTTTGAAAAATTTCAAATTTGGGTTAATATTTTCATGAAAAATCATTTGTATAAGTCAAAATCATTATTTTAAAGTTGATATTTGGTAAAAATTTCATTAATTTTTGTTTGGTCCATGAAACAATGTTCAAATGAACTTTAAATTAAACATGTAATATAGCCTTGGAAAGGTTTTTTCAAAAGCTCTTCAATTGAAGCTCATATGTGGGAATTATGAGCATATAAAATTGTGGAATTTATAATTTAACAAAATAAAAATATTTTAATATTTCATCACAAGAATTTAAAGAGGTTTAACCACTTTGATCTAGCCTCCACTATTTGTAATAGAATATATTATATGAAAAGAGATGGTGGTTCATTTCCAAATTTGGGCTATGGTGAGTCTTGTTAGTTTGGTCACTTATTATTCACATGTGCACCATTTGGTTCCCCCTTTGTAGTCAAATTACAAACCATGACATATGCACATTTGTTGACATCAAGAAATGTGAATGTGATCTTACCATACATTGTCACTGGCAACATGACCAAGTATTTTGTTCCATGCATAATTTGGTCTCCTTGATTATGTACATTCTTCAAGGTCAAAGTTTACAAAGCTTTAGCAAGGGCAAAACACAATTACTTCTAAGAACTACATATGATACTAACCATTTCATGCATATGACCATGTCTTGCAAAATGGGTTAGATGATTTATTTTGTTGTTTTTTTAGATTTGATGGTGTGAATTGTGAATGCTTGAAAAATGGAACAACATATAATTTTAGGTGTTTTTGATCCATGATTGAAAGTTTTATCATGTTGGTTGCTATCCTATGTTGTAGTTAGGTATGCAAAGATTTTGATACAATAGCTTTGTAAGATAAGCATGGCAAGGATATTCAAGGTATTCCATGGGACAAGATGCAATTCACTAGGGAGAAGTACTGATAAACTAAGTTGTAGAACTATGACAACTTATGCCAATCACATGATGAGCAAGTGTTCTCCTTTCTTGTGCTTCTCCCTAGTTTTATTCTTTTTACTTTTTGAGGTTGGTTTCAAGCTCAATCTAACGCCATTTTGGGGCTGTTTGAATCTTGTTTTGCATGCCTTTGTTTGTTTCATAGGATCCTTTGAACCATCCAAGACAAGGTTAGACATGTTTTCGCTTATTGGTTGATTGAATTGCTTGAGACTTGAAGGATGAGTTGGCATGTTTCTTTTTTTTCTTGTTACCATGTTAGTGTTTGCATTATTTTCACGGAGGTTGTTTAGGTCAATGAGAGGTTTCTATTCGCTTCAAGAGGTTTATGGCGGGCAACTGATCTTCTTTTAAATAGGAATTTTCATGTGTTTCATGTGCGCCCTATTTTCATCACCCTTGGGAAGATTTTTTGACCATTTTTTTTCATTGATGTCTAATTTTAGGGAGAGTCAATGAGTACAATTGCATTGCCAGAGTTTTCCAGCCCATGACGATAGCTATTCCTTCGGAGGACATTGTTGCTACCATATGCTAGTTGCACCCCCTCCTTTAGACCTTGTCCCTCCACTTATTTTTTATTATTAACCTCAGCACATTTTTGTCATGGGTAGGATTATGTTTGCCCAAGCCTTAGCCATTACTCCCCATTTGTTTTCATGTCAGTTTTCTAGGATGGTATATGAGATCTCATAGGATATTTCATACTAGAGGACCGATCCTTAGGGTTTTCAAAATTATTGCAGGTTGTTGTTCTTGTTGTTTGTGGGGATATCCCTAGGTTGGTGGCTTTAGTGTTGGGGTTAACATATTGTTGGCAATGGCAAAAAACATTAGTGGGCTTCGTCCTATTGTCGTAGTTGAAGTGTTTTTTTGACTTATTAATCGTTCCATTGTCCTATAACTTCAAGGGCCAATTTAGGAGCACCTATCCCCCCATTAATTTGGAGTATTAACCTTTGGAAGCTGTGAGGCCATCCCTTTTGGCATTCGAGCCTTTTTCAACCTACACCTTAATTGGGCCGTGATGTAGGTTGATGTATAAACGCTTTTAATAAAGTTTTTTGAGTTTCTATTTTTAGAGAGTTGTGTGATGCTAAGGGGCATTTGGTGAACATGATACCTTTTATTAGGTTGTTTTATGGTGCTCATTCTTTTCTTTATTACTTTCATGGACGACATGTGGAAGGGGTCACCATTATTGAATCATCTTCAAACACGAGGTAGGGTGACCCCCTAGGAGGTCTTTTATTTGTTTTGGCTCATTATTGAACTTTTTTAGAGACCATTGCGTGAGCCCCCAACTGCGTTTTTCCATCCCTAACAAAAGATACCCACATTGTGAAGCCTATGAATGAATTTTCCCATGCCTTTGACCACCTTTCGACCCAATCAACCTTACTTGGGCTTAGGGTCAAGGTGTCAAAGTGTAAGCTTTGGAGTCCATCCAAGATTTTTCCAGACGTAAAGATTCCTCAAGGATACACTTTGGTCATAGATGGTTTACACATTTTGGGTGTGCTAATGGGCTCTCAGGACTTTGCCACACATTTTTTGGATGAGGCTTTATCTTAGGATGTGGCACATATAGATGATCTTCCTCTTTTGGGAGGCACCTAAATTGTTGTCGCAACCCTACTTTGAGAAAGTGTGAAGATGAAACTCACATTCCCGAAATTTCAAAGTTTGATTACAGGGGTCAAAACACCTCGCATTGGGGTGTTCTTTATATCATTGGAAAACTATATAAATGTAAATGTCGAAAATGGGCTCGCATGGGCCATTTGGACATTTGTAGCACAAGTTATGGCAAAAAGAAAGGCCGGGAGTCAAACTGGTAGTTTGACTCCCAACCACTAAAAGTCAGGAATCAACCCGATCCTAGTGCATGTAGGTGGAGTGTAATACACCGTTGGAAAGCTCTCAAAGAGAACTACAAGTTACTTGAGACCTCATCCCAATCGGAGGTCTAAGCAAAGAGTTATGACCTTGTAAAGTCCTGGGAGTCCAAGCTGAGAGAACTTCGAGACTCCTCCTTGGGAGTCCTGGGACAAAAAGCCATTTGAATGTAGGTGCCGTGAAGAGACATAGAGAATACTATATGGGAGAAGGTGGTGGCTTCCCCCGAGTTTGGGCCGTGGTGAGTTTTGTGAGTCCAGAGTTGCCAACGGCTTGTCCTAGCACCAAAGGTGCTCCAAAAGGTGAATTAACCAACTTGTTGGTTGGTTTGATGCAGGTTCAAGTAAGTAACTAAAGCTTGTCACTTTTCGTAGTCCCATCCCGGAGCTTTAGCACGCCCTTCTACCCTTTTTAGTGCTGAGAGCTGGGAGCGTGCCTTCGAGTTCCTCACAATTCTGCTGTTTGAGTAACTTAGACCCACCTCAGGTCTAGCTAGGAACTTGGGAGCGCGTCAATTGCTTTGGGCATTTTGTTTTCATGTGTAGTTCATTAACTTTTTTATCTCACATGTACAATATTTCTTTTTTTTTCCTTCTTGTGTCTTTTGGCGGGTTTTGATAATAAAAATATATAAGTAATATGTGGAGACATTATGGGTCTAAGATTGTGGGAGTCTTTTTAAGGCCCTTTAACGAGACATTAAGTTCGACTATTGATATCTATGGTATAGGTTTTCTTTTTATGGAAGATTGTGCTCCATTTATTTTTTTAGGGAGTTGAGTTTTGGTGGCTCCATATTTGTGCTCTAAGTTTTGTATTTTTGATAGACCCATTTTGTAGGAGTATGTTTTTTTAGCTTGAGGGGGGCCCACACTTGTTTTAATCATGCTTACATGTAGTGCAAGATGACCTTCTTCCTATGGCTAGGGAGATGCACCTTTCTTTTGAGAGTATGGTAATTACTAGCACCCTAGGTTTATAAGCATTTTTGATGGACATCCACCATGACACATCCCTTAAGATTATTTTAGAGGATGACTCCATTTCTTCAACATCCAAAGACACACATTCATTCTTATTTGGGCAAGGGTGCAGGGTTATGGTTGGTTATTAGGCCATTTATTTGTTCATTTCACATCGCACATTCTATTTTTACTTTTAGCATTGCATTTTTATTTCGGTTTATTCAACTTTTAACATATAATCTTTTTATGTGTGAGTGTGGACATATATTGAATGCATCTGGTGCACACTTAATTCATTGCCCATTTGGAGGTTAATGGATAGCCACACAAGACACCATCTAAGACGTCATGTATGCTTTCACGAGAAAGAGTGGGCATGTTGTACGGAAAGAGCAGTGGTATGCCTTTACATCAAGAGTTTCATCATGAGCTGATTTTTACATGATTCGAAAGGACCAGGTCTTTGTTGCTGATGTAAAAATCATGACCCAAAAGGACAAGGTCTTTGTCACTGATGTGGTAGTTATTGATTTGATGCGAGAGACAATGGTTTCAAGTGTCATTAGTTGACCAATAGGTGTAGTTGCGGAACTTAGCGTCATTACTAAAATTCATAAGTATAGAGGGCTTCATGGAAGGCACCACTTTATTTCGATGACCATGGAGGTGCACGATGCACCCATGTGTGATATGGATCGTTTCATGAAGGAATGTACTTACCTTTCCACGATAGATGATCAAGATCATTTATCCTTTTTTTTTGCATTCAATTTTTTAGGTAACATGTTAATATTGCTCTTCAACATGTTTTAGCCTTTGTTACAGAGAAAAAGATTGTGTTGGGGGGTGATGCTTGTTCTAGACCTCCCATTACTATTAAATCTCACGATGTGAGATTTGCATGCAGGCAACATTGGAAGGGCCATGGTTTAGATAGTTTCCTATTGTGAGAAGGACTAGTTTTCTCCCTTTTTTTGGTTCTTGCGAGCTATATGTCTTTTGGCCTTTCTTCGACCTTCCCTTTTTGTTTCCCCTTTGATGGTTCCAACCACTGATCTTTTATTGGATTTTTGTGCCCCATCCTTTCATCTTAAGACTAACATTTTGTTAATCATCTTGAGAGTTATTCGTGTATCGAAGTTAGGGTTATGATAAAGATGCATAAATGGCATGTAGGTGAGCAAAGGGAAAGTAAGGCAGGCAAGGGAAAAGGCAAACATAATTCCCAGATGGCAAAAATGTAGTTAATATCTTGATCAAAGTGAAATCTCATTTCAATGAACTTGAAGGGAAAACATGGTTTGCAAAGCTGTAAAATGCAATATCAATCTACATTACAAAAATAAATCCCAGACCTTTCACAATGAGGCATACTTAAGCTTGCTCCTTAAGAGTGGAAGGATTTTACAGTGGTATCTACCATCTCATCTCAGGCCCATTCATTCTTTTGGGGACGTCCTGGCACATCCAGACTCTAGCCTACACATAGTAGGCTTCGAAGGGATGGTGCAGTGGTGGCCGTGGTGGCCATGGTGGCTGTTGGTTCAGTCTGGCCTCTATCATAAGGTAAACTCCATTTAGGACAAGATGGTGGTGATGAGCTCTGGTACAAATTGGCCAAGTTTAGGAAGATGGTGATGAGTTTTGGTACAAGCGTGTTGTGTTGCGCAAGGTGTTGATGGATTTTGGTACTAGCCGGCCGTGGGGTGTAAGGTGGTGATGGGTTGTACCAGATGAACAACAACCTTTGAGGAAAGAAGAGAGAAAAACTTAATAGTTTTAACTAGTCTTTAGTTTCTAATACAAGTCCTAAATTTGTGCTTTTGAGATGATCCCCTCCCCTGAAACACCAAGAAACCAAAACAAAAACTCCACCTTGGGCAGACCAGCACATACATTGGTACCGTGCTAAAGACCCCAAATCCCTTTCAGTTTCTTTTAAACATTATAAATATTAGTGTGGCGTGTGCCATTGGCCCAAGTGTTACCTCGTCCTCAACTGATCTTTCCTTCCAAAACCTGGTTTGTTTGAATTTATTTGAATTTTCAGCGGCAGAAATCACTTAAAAATCAATATCTCCCACATTCTGAATCCAAATCTTACCAAATAAATTCCATTAAATCCTGTTCATCAAGATCTTTCCAGCAACACCAAAGGCACATTCCAATTCCTCCAAAATTTTCAGCTATGATTTAATTAAATTTTCAGTGAAGAAATCATTTTTATATTCAAAAACTTTTGCACCGCAAGTCCAAATGTCATGGAACCAAGCCCATGCACCCCTCCTCTTCCAGAGCTTTCCAAAGACACCAAGAACACGAAATGAAACATCCCAATTCAGTGGATCTCATACCTGCAAAACAAAACAAAACAAATTGCCTTCCTTCATAGATAGATTTAACACTACAACAAGGTCTCTAAGTCCAGATTTAACATTTCTCTGGTTGAGAAATAGCCATTTTGAGGCCTTATGCAAAGAAGGAAAATGTATCTACCAGTCTAGAGTGCTGGCTCATCCTGGCTAAAATATGGGGGGCATGTTACTGTAGCTTGTTATTGTTGGGCATTTAGTGTATAATCACCAAAGAGTTAGGTACATAAAATGAACTAAAAAAATCACATTTAACGCACCTGAAAGAACCCACCTTCATGATTTTGAACTTACAACCTCCTGTCACAACTTCATGTTTATGTGTTTGTTTGTTTGTTGCAGAAGCTAAGTTTTCATACCATTTATTATTAAAAGACATTTCTACACATGGGTTCTAAACTGATTATAAAATTGTCAAATTTTGAGATACCTATTCCTTTCTGGGGCTAACTGGGCCCCATTTCTTTCAATGTTAAAAATGATTTCTGCCAAAAGTTATTGCATTATAAGTATTCAGAGAGAGGTATAGTACTCTATTACATGATGTGCAAGAACTGAATGAATGTTGTTGGGCTGTAATATTGTGCTCAGATTAAGAAGAGTATATGATAAGATTGTCAGAGAACATTGTGGAACTTCATTATGTCCCTGACAAAGAAGAAGAGCAGACTTCAATCCTTTTTTGACAACAAAGAAATGAAGCCATGGGTCCATCAATCCCATCCCTTACAAAAATCAGGCAGATCCAATCCCAATCTGCTCCGAACAACATGAAAGCCCTAGGAAAACTCAATCAGGAAGTTCGAGTACTACTTCACTTCAAGGCAAATAAGCCATGATTCCTTCTTCGATTCCTTAAGGATGATCTTAAAGGAACTGGTTATTCAGTTTCTGAAAAGTTCCAGCACAAATCAAGGGAACTCTTTATTCTTTTTGAAGTTCTTGCTTGTGGGGCATTACAAAAAGATACATAATTACATGTGAGTATTACAAATTATTCATGGAAAAAAAAGAAAATAAATTGGAGGCATTTCAGAAAACAGAATGCCCACCAAATTAACTAATACACTAGGTGATGTGGTCTCCTCTGTATAGATCACAGAAATCCCCACAAGGTTTTACAACATGCTAAAATTAATGCTTGCACATTATATTATAGAAAACCAACTTAAATTCCCAACAGCAACTATTCCATGTGCAACTATGTCTGAATTGATTGGATTTCTGGACTAAATTTTATGGTTGAAAAGGTTGGAGCAATAGAAGCACTTTCTGAGAACAACATGGATGTCACTAGTGGTGAGTGGCTAGGGTAGAACTGCCCATCATCAAATATGTACTTATCACCAAAAAAGTACCTATCATCAAATATTTTCCTCATCGCTGAACCAAATTGAGCCATTTTTGTGTCATTGGATGCGTAAACTGGAGGGCTACAAATGTTCCTTGAGTGTCAGAAGTGAAGGAGCAAAGGAGAAAACACATGTTCCTCAAGTGTCAGAAGTGAAGGAGTGAAGGAGAAAACACATGATGAGGATGAGTGATAGTTTGCTTCAATTTTTTTGAAAAATGGCTCTAGACCTCTCTCTAGTTCCAGCCCCATATCTTCCTCATGTTTAGTACTTTATTTGAGTGATTGAAAACCTGATGGGTGTGCAAAACTAGGGCTTTACAAAACTTCTTTGTATTTCAGAGGCAAAGATGCACATGCCAATCTAAGATTTTAAGTTCAAATTCCTAATTTGTTTTAGTTCACTCATCACTGAACACTAAACCCCCCTTACACCAAACACTTCCCCCTTCATTTACTGAATTCAGCAATTGTTTTGGCGGTGCAAGGTGGAGGGCTACAAAAGGGCTACAAATCTTTTTGGAGGAAGAAGGTGGTAGGACTCGAGCTCCCTTGAGTTCTTAAGTGTTCGCTCACCAGCGGCCTACTATTTGGAGTTGTAAAAGTTTACAATTTTATTTACTTTTTCATTTTTGGTCTGTAATGTGGCCCCCCTCAATTGCTCACCATGTAACAGTCTTACTAGTGAGGATGGAAGCTTTATTATGTATACATTCTACAACGGCGGAACCGTCATGGACGTTTTTAAATTTGCGGAACGGTCACCGTCAACACAGAATGTTACATTCGTTCGATTTTCACAACTCACGATGAACACTAGTACATTGAGAAACTTCACACCATTTTGAGAAATGAAGATAAAGACGGCGGGGGTTGAGTAAAAGATCGAAACTTCGAAACTCTTGGGGTTTTAAAGTTTGAATTTCGAACTATTTGAAGATAGAGGGAAAAGACGACGGTTTGAGTAAAAGACAAAAGTGACGCCGTTTTATGGACAACGGTCAAAGAAGAAATTGCGAAAGATGCGGAGGATTTACGTAAAAGAAGCGCAGTGCAAGAGTGTGTGCGATTGCGGCTGGGAAGGATAAAGAGACGAAGGCGATGCCTCACAGCGCCATGGCCATTGTTTCTTCCCGGGGGCGTCTTCGTACACGCCTCGCTCGAAGCTCTTCTTCTTCTTCTTCGTCTTCTTTTCCATCTCTCTTGTGCGCAACTTGCCTGCATCTCTTAATACACTTATTTCCAATTTCTGCAAGGCAGTTTTTGGTTGTCTATTGTCTGACTCTCTGTGTCATTGTTTCTTTGGGGAAATTTCGCGACCATGAGGGAGTGTATCTCTGTTCATATTGGTCAGGCCGGTATTCAGGTCGGCAATGCTTGCTGGGAGCTCTACTGCCTCGAGCATGGTATCCAGGTATGAACTGCTTTTGCATCAGTTGGCTTTCATTGTCGCGCTTTTTCTTGTTTCTGCGGTTTGATGTGCTTTTCCAATCGTGACACTTGTGCCTGTCCTCGGGTTGTTCGTTTTTTGCATCTTTGAAGTGTTCGTGTTTTAGGATCGTGCGGTAAGAAAAAGCGGTCTGGTTTATTGGATCGAGGCTGTGTTTTGCATTGCTGTTGTCTTACTGTCTGTTTCTGCGGAGTGCTTTTTTTTTCCTTCTTTTCTCCTTGTTTTTGCGTTTCTGTTTCTCTAATGTGTTGTGATGTTCTTGTTCTTATTGCAGCCTGATGGCCAAATGCCCAGCGATAAGGCGGTGGGAGGCGGTGATGATGCCTTCAATACCTTCTTCTCTGAGACCGGAGCTGGAAAGCATGTTCCTCGTGCTGTCTTTCTGGATCTAGAGCCGACTGTGATTGATGAAGTTCGCACAGGCGCTTATCGCCAGTTGTTCCATCCGGAGCAGCTCATCAATGGAAAGGAGGACGCTGCGAACAATTTCGCCCGTGGTCACTACACCAGTGAGTGACGATCTTTCAATCAAGTGCCGATCTGCCGATAGGGCGATCCAGTTCGTGGTGTATGCTTTTGTTGTAAAAGAGCTGTCGATCTCTTCTGCTTGCTGTGGTCACTGAAGGTTCTTTGGTTGGTTGCAGTTGGTAAGGAGATTGTTGATCTGTGTCTCGATCGCATCCGCAAGCTAGCAGATAACTGCACCGGTCTCCAGGGCTTCCTCGTCTTCAATGCCGTCGGCGGAGGAACTGGTTCCGGTCTGGGAAGCTTGCTGCTGGAGCGGCTCTCTGTGGACTACGGAAAGAAATCGAAGCTCGGTTTCACTGTCTATCCGTCTCCCCAGGTCTCCACCTCTGTCGTGGAGCCTTACAACAGCGTCTTGTCCACTCATTCACTTCTGGAGCATACTGATGTAGCTGTCCTCCTGGACAACGAGGCCATCTACGACATATGTCGTCGCTCCCTCGATATCGAGCGTCCTACTTACACCAACCTCAACAGGCTTGTCTCACAGGTGAACGATCCGCTTGATCTCTTCCATTATCCGCTCCACGGGATTTGTCTCCTTTCTTCAGGTGTCTGAGCCCAGACCAAACTGCTCGTCTCACGATTGTTTCATGGGTCTGGCAGGTCATTTCTTCGCTGACAGCTTCTCTTCGCTTTGACGGAGCTCTCAACGTTGACGTGACAGAGTTCCAGACAAACTTGGTGCCATATCCAAGAATCCACTTCATGCTTTCATCCTACGCGCCTGTTATCTCTGCTGAAAAAGCTTACCATGAACAGCTATCTGTGGCAGAGATCACAAACTCTGCATTTGAGCCGTCTTCCATGATGGCCAAGTGCGATCCTCGCCATGGCAAGTACATGGCCTGCTGCTTGATGTACAGAGGAGACGTTGTCCCTAAGGATGTCAACGCTGCTGTTGCAACCATCAAGACCAAAAGGACGATCCAGTTCGTAGACTGGTGTCCTACCGGCTTCAAGTGCGGCATCAACTACCAACCTCCTACGGTAGTGCCAGGAGGCGATCTCGCCAAAGTGCAGAGAGCAGTGTGCATGATCTCGAACAGCACCAGTGTTGCCGAGGTCTTCTCAAGGATTGATCACAAGTTTGATCTCATGTACGCCAAGCGGGCCTTCGTGCACTGGTATGTGGGTGAGGGCATGGAGGAGGGAGAATTCTCAGAGGCTCGTGAAGATCTTGCCGCTTTGGAGAAGGACTATGAAGAAGTGGGTGCAGAGTCTGCAGAAGATGGTATTGAAGATGATGGTGAGGAGTACTGAAACACCATTTGCAATTGTTACTCTGTTTTTGTTATGGCAGTCAGACTATATGCAAAGAGAACCACATCTTGTATCTGGAGGTTGGAGAAGCTCATTTGAAAGTTTCTGAGCAGAAGATCTCCTCCTACTACCTGTGAACTAATTCTCGTATCTTACGACGGAACAGAAAATATAATTACAGTGCTTGGCACTTCATAGCTACCATGAGTTTTGCTTTTTTGGTGGATTAATCTTTCTATGAAATGGAAGAAGCTTCATTTTGAGTGAGACGAAATGATGAGTCATTACTGTTGCTGTCAAACCTTTCCTATCTGGTTTTGAAGAAGCATGAAGTGTGGTGAAGAAGCATGAAGTGAACAACAACAACCATCTGATGGGTGTCTTGCCAATTCAATTAACCGTGCACCAATCTCATCTTTCACAGTAAAAAGCCTATTCAAAACCATGCACCGAGCTAATCTTCCAATGTAGCATAAAAAAACCAAGAAACTCCTGTGTGAGTATAGATGAAGCACATTATGCAACTCACTTGCTTTCTCTACATGTATCTGACAATGCCCATAACAATTGAGTGGTACTTTGCATACTTATCAAATTAACAAATAGATCAAACATAAATAAGCATTTTCCCAGCAAAGGGAACAAGAGAAGAAAAAAGAAATCCCAAGAGGAGAAAACACGAAACCTCAGATGTAAACCCAGCACCAGTAGCATGTGGAAGGACACCGAGCCTAGAAAAGGCGTCTCCTGCTGTCAGAACTGCTTAATGCAAGATAGTGATGCCCAGAACTCTCTGAAGAGCTATAAGTACAAAATGCCTAGTGATACCACTTCCTAATTGCTAACAATAGCCATCTGGGAGTACCATCATGGATTTGCCAACAAACTGCCTAATAATTAAATAAAACTTATCTCTGAACTTCTGGACTAAGAACTTTAATTCTGAAGTTTTCGTCATGTAAGGAAAACACGTTTCGTACAAAACGTTTCGACGAACACGGTTCGTATACATGAGACAGGCTAGTGTGTGTCTAGAATGTAGTTTTTTCTGCATGGGAAGTGTGTATCAAAGTTCTGTCCACTGTGCTTCTGGTCCACAATGAATGGACAAAGAAAACTGGAGACACCGTCTCCAAAGAAAATAATTCTAGAGCGAAATTCAGCAACTACCTTACATAAAAACAAGGGAATTGCAGTTTATGAATAAAAAAATAAGCTCAATCCTAAATCTCTGTTCAGTAAAAGCAGGAGAGTAGCAAGGAAAAAGTTTGTAAGACTGATTTATTGTAATTCAAATCTTGATGCAGTTTTGTGACATACTCTGCAATTGCAATGTCATTTTTCTTAATTATATAAATCATTGGTATGAACATGTAATTTGATTTTTAAGCTTATGATATGAAAAATTACATCTTTTAAATAATATGATTGAATTTGAATTTTCAAAAATTATGTTTATTTCTTTTCCGGGAAAATAATTTTCAAGTGAAAAATATTTCACTCAATAAATTTTAGACATTAAAAAAGTGTTTGTATCTTTTCAACTTTTGCATGTTAATATTGTCATAGTATATGAAATTGATGTAAAACCAGGTTTGAAAACAATATTCACCAATAAATTTCAAAACATATTGTTGTTTATGTTAATCATATTAAATTAATTAATTTTTTAATTAACATAAATTCAAAGTTTTCAAAATCTTGTTTTCAAGTGAACTTAAATTTGGCAAAAAACAAAAAAATTTATTTCCAAAAATCAGTCTTACAATGTGGAAAAGATACAACTTTCCTTTCACCCTAAAGAAAGTTTATTAATAATATGGAAAAAAATTTAAAAATGCTTCAATAAAAAGAGCAATCCTTTAGTTAAACAATAGTGATTTGATTCAAAGTTTAGGTCATTTAGAGGTTTTGGTTCCTTTTAAAAAGAACCCACACCTTAGGAAGAGGTTGAAACCCTAATTTAAAACAAATAATTAACTTAAATAAGGTTAATTAGGGTGTAAACCTCTTCCCTAATGTGTGGTTCAATTTAAAATTAATGATTTCATCACTTTCACACTAAGATTGGTTGAAGGTATCATTAAACTTGTAATGTGTCATGCTAAAGCATTTCAAGTGCTAAGGTGGTGTGAAACCATGTAACAAGAATGAAACCTAGCATCTTGCACCAGGTAGGAAACTGATTTAAACTATTACTAAATGAATGTGTAAAAGTTACAACTTGTGTTGATGGCATTATTGCCACATTCATGGCATGATTTGGTTATTTCAAACTTGTACATGAGTGCATTCTTATGAAATATATGTGCACTTGTATCAAAGTATAAGAAAATACATTCATAATTGGGGTACACACAAATAATGTTTAGCTTCAAAATCATGTTAAACTTTAATTTTGATTGATTGTTGTGATTAATATAATTTAAAAATTATATCATTTTTATTGTTTCATTAGATAGAATTGTACATTAGGATTGATATGGTAAAAAATAATGATAATTTTGATGTTTAAAAATGTTTTAAAACATGATTAAAAATCTTGTTCACTTGTGCAATTTTATTGACATCTAAAAATAAAAATAAAAAATAATTTTTTTATTTCATATTTAAACCACAAATAAAATAAAATATGTTTTACATGATGACATAAAAATTTAGTATTATATAACATCAAATTTTGTGGAATTAAATTTATAATTAACTTTTAAAATAAAAAGGTTACATTAATAAGGACAACCATGTTATTATTTTTAATAATTAATTTACAATTCAAAGGTTTAGAAAGAAATTGGGGAGATGTGAATGAAAAAAAAGGACATTATTTTAATAAAATTTTGTCACTTCAAATAAGAAATTACCTATATTATAATAATTTGTTCATCTTTTTTTTATTAACCATTTTTGCACTTGTTGATTGAAACATTAAACATCTATATCCACCTTTGATTGTTAAAATTTTTAGAACATTCATTTTGCCTCAAAAACACATTAGCATAGAATAAGACTATATGTTTTTTCTTGCAATAGTTCAATTGTGAATGTACCAAAGAGTTTCAAAATAATTATTGTCTTTGCAAGTGAAAAGGCAAATAATGGATAGCCAATTTATATCTTGATGTTCAAATCACCTTAGTTGAATGATGACTTGATTGAAATGATGCTTATTAAATAACCAAAATGTTTATTTAAGCAAGCAAGGATTGCAAATTATTTAAGAGGGGTTCTATGAATTAGAAAAAGCCCCTACCACGATTGTTAACCAAATTTTCAAGTGTTTATATATTAACTGGTTGTTGCCAATTGGTAATTGGTGAAGCAATATAACTTTTAAACTTAGTATAGTTATTATTGGGTAACAAAATCTTAAGTGAATTAGTTTGTTGAAATAATTAGTACTAGGTGTTAGAGTAATCAGGGTTAGGTTAATTGGTAACTAACTTGTATAGTAACTAGTTGTTGACAATAACATGTTAGTTTAAACTTGCGATCAATAATTGTTATAATTTAAACTCAAATTTTATTGGCTAATCATTGTTTAATTTAAAACAATGCTATGTTTGGTATAAATAGAAGGATGTGAGAATTGACAAAAAAGATCTTTTTGGAACTTTTTGAAAACTTTTGATCTTTTGGAATTTTTTTTTTATTGGAGATTATTTTTTGCTTGGTTTATGAATAAGCTCACTTAGAACTTAGATATCTTCATTTCTTCAATTTACTATGAAAAATTAAATTTATTTTTGCTTTTGCATTTAAAAAAATAAAATTATACCTGATTTTCTATAACTATTGATCTGCAGCAACTGGTTGATTATCTTAAAGCAGAATTAGACAGCTTTAAAAATAAGAAATCTTAAACTTAAAAAAAAAATAGAAAAAACCCTTAACAAGGATCCACAAGCTTGGTATATTAAAATCAATGATTGCTTTCAAAATGAAGGATTAATGTAAAACTTGAGAATTTTTTTTGATGTTTACTATTTCAAGAAAGGCTTAGGATAATGTTGGTAAGTTATTTTTTTGGTGAATGATGTTTATTTCAATAGCAAGTACACTTAAAAAATTCCATTGGATTTAGATTGGAATTGGTTTTGAAACAATTGCCTTAAAAGCCTACCTACTAACTTACCTACTTACTACATTGATTTAAGATTTATCTCATATGCATCATGATTTTTTTGTTTTTGCAATATAAATAAATTCGTATTTTATCTTTTAGAGTTACTTTTAAAGATTTAAAAAAAAAAAAGCTTTGAAAGGAAACACTTCAATTATTTACAAACTTGTACAATCTATGCTTGACCATCCATCAAATGTAACAAAATAGGCCCAATGATGTGTTGAATTTTTGCTATTTTGTGCAAGTTTTAATAAAAGAAAAAAAAATGGAAAACCATGTTTCTTGACAGGAGGATGTGTTTTTGAGCAAAAAGTCACCACTTTTGCAAAATATTTCTATAGAAAACCTCAATGTGCTGTGTAAATTCTAATTTATGCAGTAAACCACCAATTTTAGTTTTTGAGAGTAGAGCTGTTTTTTGGTATTTCATATGAATTCACAGTTGCATATTATATCCAGGTCCATAATGAGAAACACTTGATGTTATATTGTGCAAAAATTGAAGATCTTTCAATCTCAAAACCATGACAATCATAGACATATATAGTGTTGAAATCAGGCCAGGGAAAAAAATTAAAAATTCATATAAGCTCCTCAGTTCTCATTAAAGAAAAGGTCCTGAAATTATAATGCAATGTTCAAGCAAGCTCATCTCAAGAGGAAGCAAATCTCAACACAATCAACCTAATCAAGAACAGTCTGTAGAGGAGTCTAGAAAGCACGAAGCCAAAGGTCCGATAAAAGATCGATGGCTGAAACCAGCATAAGGGAGACAAAAAGGGAAGGCCAAAGAAAGGCCAAAAGACGCACAGCCCGCAGGAACCCAAAAAAAAAAGGGAAGAGAGCTAGAAAGCATAACATCATGTGCTCATGCAAATTACTTGGTGATATATATCCCTGCTAATTTGACCGCCAGCCCACATCGAGCTACTTTCAGCACAGTACACATATGCAGGTTGCAAGTTTGCTCAAAGCAACATGGAAATAGCAAAGCACCACAGCTGCATTGAACCCAAGCTGGAGAGGAATAGTTACCAAAATGCAGCTTTAAAGCCTGAATTGAAAGAGTTACAATGCACACCCAAGTGAAAATTTGGCTCAGATTTCAGAGCAAACTAAATTTTCCAAACAAAAATGCACACATGTGCCTGGTAACTACAAGTCTAGCTTATGAAATTGCAGTCTATTCAAATCTGATGATTATACTAATTAGAGCTCTGGGTCAACAGTAATTATCATCTAGATGAGAAAATTAAACTGCAGTAATCAGACACCAAGTTGATCAAATTGCTCTTAACTCATATGCGCTAGATCAACATGAACTCAAATGAACTCAATGCAGCAAGCTCTCGATGATCAGTACATTTTACCATCCAGTTCTAGGTCAGCCCATTACACCTTCATGCAGGATTCTGCAGGTCCAGCCACTATTTCCATGGATCCTAATTCTGCAAAAAAAAGGGAATCAATTATTAGAGTAACAAGTGTATTAAGAAACATTAACTCTGAAGTTTGCTCAACTGAATATATCAGAATCCGAATTTTGTGTTAAGAAGCATAATGAATATTCTAGCTGAAGTTTGCACACTTCTTCTTCATGTTGAAAGCTCTACAGACTCAAAGAATGATTTTTATTTACAATTGCATGTAATAATTATGCTTCATAGGCCATGCAAATGACAGACACATGCAGCACAAATGAGATATGACCAGAATTTACTATTTATTAGAGTTTGCAACCATCATAGTATAGCAAGAATAACTCTCAAAAGCATCCAGAAATCTCCATACTCACAATTAAATTAAGAAAGCCACTAGAACAACATAAATAAAAACTTCTGTTGTAAGTCAAAGAAAGACTTTGGGCCTAGATAAGAACTTTCATAACTGGAGAAAAAGAAAAAAACCAACACAAGGGGAACAAACTAGAAAGAAAAAAGCTCCACTTTTCATGAGGTGCACGCCCTACAATATTGGGTATATCGGCTTTACGAGGTTGTGATGTATGTTCTAGATCATCTGTGTGAAATAAGACGTTCCTGGGTATTGTGAGCCTGAGTAGGTTTGCTGATGAGGTGAATTCCAAACTACATCCTCTTGTAATTGCTCGGTTGCACTACTTATAATTCCAATAGTGCGATCAGCAGCTAATTCTGCTCCCAGCTTTGCAGTAGGCAGCTGCCCATAACTCAAGCGGCTACTTGAAGCTGCAGCCGCAAACGCCGCCATATTATTGCTGTTTTCATCATCACCTAATTCCAACTCAGTTTTCAGCTTCTGCTCGTACTCCGCGTAGTGCCGCACGGACTGGTTGTCAATATTGCCGCCCTGCAACTCGTGAATGGCGAGACCGCCGCGTGCGGTAGTAGCCGTGTTCGTGCCCAGCGTTGGCAGACTTATGATCCGGGCGCGGCCTATCGTCGTCTGATGATCATCGGGCAAGTCTGGTTGCGATGCAGCTGGAAAGAAACCGGACGTGCTTGCCCCGCCGGCGCTGGTACTTCCCAGTTCCTTGCTGATGTATGAACGGCGAGAGACACAAAAAAGAAACCAAAAAAATAATAATCAGATTCCTGGTGACCGATGATGTGCAATACATTGGAGTAATCCCTGATCACATACTCTAGTAAAAGCAATTCGCCATACTCAAGAACTGCTGCTACCTGGACTGCATCTGGGCAAGTAAAATAGACTGATCATGGTCCATGTACTGTTGAAGAGTAGCAGCAGCTGGTTGATCACGCTCTCGCATGATATTCCAATGTAAAAACGAGCTGGGAGCTGCAGCTTGTGTGCCTGCCATTGCTCCTTCTCCATGCTGCATGCCCATCAGCCGCATATTTGTCCCCTGCATGAACTCGCGCTAATCGCAGCACGCTCGTTAGCTTATCTACATCTGCTATAGATCATTGCAGGAGTACTCGCATGTCATGCACGCTGTCAATTACTAGAGGGATAAAAGGTGACGACCAAGAGTTCAAGGGGGACAGAAGATGTAAAGAAGAAGAATGCCATGTCTGGGGAATCAATTATCACAGCGAGTTTTCGTACAACTTCCTGTGCACCTGCAATGTGGGAAAGCTCTTAGTTATACCTTTTAGAAATCCTTCTTAGAACCAATGTCAAAGGGAAAATTGTGTGTCACCTGTCTTTGTATGCCGCTGGCAGATTGACCATATAAGGCGCTGTTCATGACATAGCTCTGCTCAACCCCGAGGAACCCCATGAGACACAATAATGCTTGCTCTTTCAGACAGCTTCATGACAAGACATGTGACTCTCATGTGAGGCGTACTCGAGCTTGAGAATTTGAACACAAAAGCATGAGTAGAAACGAGTAAGCTAAACTACAGCTAGTAGTACTTGAAGATGTATATCGTACCTTACGTTCATGAACTCTTTCAAGAGCCTGTTCTAGTTCTGTTTCCATGTCTTCCAGTTGCTGGACCGATGTTACACGTTGAAGCATTTGTTCATCTGCAAGAATTAATCTGCAGGCACATATAGAAATCATCCCCACTCCCTTCATTTCCTACACTTGCATTGTGTATGCATTGACCTTTCGTAGACTCCAACTTCAGCAGCTTAGTTAATGCTAAAGCAACAAACGACAGAGTTGATGTCCAATGCCGGACATGATCCAAGAGACGATTCAGGTAGATTTGAATGGCACAGTAGTGTGTTGTCAGGGATCAGTACTAATTGCACAGAAGCAAGGAGGTACCGCGACCTTCACGAAGAATTTCCTTACCTTGCTTGTTGTTCCAGCAGTTCTTTCTCTTGTGTTAGCTTCTTCATCTCTTCTTGCAATATCGCAATATCATAATTCTCACTGCAAAAGTTCACATTCCGCACACATATGATTTGCCGAGCCTATCATATAATATTAAAACGTTAATTAGCGTTATAATCTCAGGCTGTTGGAGAAATATTCCTGGCAATACCAGACGTAGCCAGCTGCAGAAGTGATTGTAATTAAGATAAACATCAGAAGATCAATCTTCAAGAGGAGATGGACAGAATTTTGAGATGCAAGTGCGGCAGCTCACGATGCAGCCTTATAACTGATATTATATCTAGGCGTCGGCTCATCACCTTGATCCGGAAGCCACCTGATAGCTGAACACCCGGTCCCCCTCTCCTGCTGCAAGCTTCTTCACGGTCTTGTGCAAATGCTGTCCAAGCAAGGTTGCATCCGTTATATATTTCACATGAGGATTGAATGCGAGCAGCTAAGTAATTATTACTAGATTTCTTGGTGTTCTCATTATAACACCTGATCAGCTTCATCGTGCATCCGTTGAGATTGCATATGTCATAGCTACATGGTTAGTAACACCAGAAGGTTATTTCCAAAGCTTACCTCCAGATTCTCGCTCTTTCTGCAGGTTGATGTCGTGTTGGTTGAGGATGTAGAAATGGCGAGAATCATGCATGCACACATACAATATGCCCAAGATTGATCAGTATCCATGACGGACTACAGTCTGGGTTTTTGATGATGTAAGACAAACTTGTCAAAAACCTGCTGAATTCTGTGAAGCAGTGGTCGTGCAGAAAGCGCTCAATCCAGGAGCTTGTCAAGACTTTTGACAAACACTGTATAGAGATACCCACAAGGAAAAAGTTCTCGAGAGCGTAATGAGCATCTCAATGAATTGGTATCAAAGGCATGTCGAGAGGAGAGCGGCAGGACTACAGCTAGTAGAACGTTGTAATTGAAGTCATGAGAACAGTTGGCCATCTGATGATCTGCCGTATGACCCGCGCGCTACAACCTCGCTGAAAATGAACTAAGCGCTTAAGGCCGAATACATTTAATTTCACTAGCTGGAGCTCAAGAAGGAGAAGAAGAGCTCCGAATCAGCTCGAACAATAGAAGAATAATATCATGGCCACAAGTACCTTTTGTTCCGCTCGTGCAACGGCAGATTGGCGAAACGAGTGATAACATCTTCCATACTGCTCCCCGCGGCATCCCCCCCACCCGAGAATTCAACGACAATATTATGATCATTGACAGGACCACTCTTCCATCTTCTTCATCAAACCCTTAAGCTCTTCTTCAACCTGTTCATCCCTATCCACGAGAGAGAACCTTTTCTTGTACTAGAATCTGAAGCTGTACTGTACAGCAGGATCACCATGTAAGGTTGTTGCAACAGATACCTCAGTACCAAAAAAGCGGACACGACCGAGCACAATATTGTGTTGAAATCCACAAGTGAACTTTCAGGCGGAAGCAGCGAACCTACAATTACAATACTGCGTGAGCTTCCCGGACGGTGAGAACATGATGAGACCAATGTCGATGCCGCAAAGCACCGAGAGCTCGTATGCCTTCTTGATTAACCCATTGCGTCGCTTGGAGTATGTCACCTGCCTGTTGGTCAAATTCTCAATCTTCTTGATCTCGAGCTTCACCCTTCCCATGGCTGGACCAGGACGTTCCTGCACATCGGCTAGACTGAAGTCAACTTCTTGTCTTCGACTCGCCGCCTTCTTCTATCTATATTTTTTTGAACATATGGATGCAGCTCTATGTATACAATCACAGGAAATACAGCGGAGCATGAGACATAGCAAAAATCATGAGAATTAAATTGATGGAGATCGCGCCGACCCACTGTGGTGGTAGTCTGCAAACCAAGAAATACCTTGATGGATCTTGGTTGTTCAAGAGTATATCGACGCCCTGGTCAAATCATGGTCTTATCGTGAGGGATGTCAACAACGCATATATTCTCTGGGCGCCGGCGTCTCTCTATGCCAGTAGCCTAGCTAGCATCGTCGTCTATCGTCTGAGGAAATTGTTTGATCAATATTAAGCTATTGCATCCCATCTGATTCTACTGAGATGGAAAACACTCAACATATTAATTCTGGTTTCAAGAAACCAACTGATAAAAACATCTACAAGCTTCCACTAAAGAAACTGTGCAATTCCTCAATCCGCGAGCTTGAACACACAATATTATACATTCGACAGAAAAGACGAGACTAGTAAGCCGCGTGTTTAGGGATGCAATCGAGGTCCGTGTCACGTGAAGACTATCCCAACTGATCTTTCCCACAGCGGACTCCACAATTTCCTTGCGGCCAAATGCTATGGTTTCAAGTTTCAGCCTTTCATGATGTGGACCACATCATGAGTTGGGTGAAACTTTGCTTCAGAGGCCTGTCAGTTTCGTGACAAACTCCTGGAGATGTGTGAAACTGGGACAACCACCACAAAATGTAGAAGTCTAGAGGTGTATCAGCTTCTAGTGACGTCAAGTCTCTATGCTCTGTGAGATCCAATGCAGTGGTATAATTTCCGCCAGGTCCGACAGCAGGCCCTGCACGAACCTGACAATGATTCCCTGATGTCAAAGTGTATATGACTTTGAAGAAATCACGGACTTGCTGATCAGGTCATCAACATCTATGCTGGCTAGAAACAGCCTCGACCTCGGTGAACAACGTTATTGCAAAGCGGCTGGAGCAAATTTGTGTTTAAAACCCACATATTACTTACAATCCCTGGCCGCGGGCCTTGAAGAGCTTATGCTTTACTCTGCGAGCTGCTGAGAGGAGAAGCATATCATCATCCATCATAGGTACACCAAAAGATGTAGTAAGTCTCTCGAAAATGTACCAAAACATTTTCTAGAATCCGCGATTTATAATGTTCTAAGCCAGCTTTCATTAAAACTTCTAAGTGACATAGGTAGTCCTCAAGCCACACAAAAGGTTAATATGGTCAATCTCGTTCAGGTGCAACGAACCAAAGCTGCTGTATGACACTGGTCGCCACCACCAACGCCGCTGCGCTCCGCTCCTCACCTGCACCACCACCACCACATCCACGAATATCGTCGACCACGGCGGCCACTCTATACTAGTCCGATATAATATGTTCCCTGGCCTGCACGTCGTCTTCGTCGTTGGACAAACATCAGTTCATCAACGCTTATCAAACGCTGCAGCAAGGCGAGACACGGAGGTATCCAAGCCCGGCCTGCCGGGTATAAGTACCAAAGAAGTGTTCAGCGAGCTCTCACCGAGTCGTCGACACGAGAGACTAGTTATGCATCCTCCCATCGTTACCTCTACCACTTAATACAGAGCTCTCCAGCGTTCCTCTCATTTAAGCTGAAAATTTTGTGGGAAGCACCAGCTACAAAACCGAGATGGTCGAGGATCTTTAGGAAGGACGCTTGTGCACATCTGGAAGGAGGAAGAAGAAGGAGAAGAAGACGAATGGAATGACAGCCAAGCTTTTGCGCTAGCGACGAAGTAGCAAGCCAAATCCTGTTGGAAGTAACTTAGTCAATTTCAAACCCACATTTTGAGCTGCTTTTTGGCCTTTCACCACTGGTGCTTCCACAATGGGACTTTTCTCATATTTCACCAGGCTTCCCACAACGGGGACTTTTGTCACCTAATTGTTTTTCACCCGGCTTCTTCTTGCACAGAGATATCCGCATAAGTAAGGAAAGCTTGTTTGGTCCTAAAAGGGGTGAGATTTCTTTTAAAAAAAAACAGTGTTTTTTTTCTTCCAAAAACACAGATCTCGATTGTGGTTCCAAATATAAAACGAACTATGGACCCAATTCTGGGTCCAATTATTTTAAAAAATAATTCAATGCAATTTTGATTTTGAAAATCAGACCTGATTCTTGATCCAAATTTAATATTTTCCATTTCCAATATAGGTTTAGGGTTTAGGGTTTAGGGTCCTCATGCAAGAAGGTGAAGGTACCCCACTAGGCACGTTCACCTTGGCATTCACAATTGGAGACAATTGATTAAAAATCAAGTGAATGACAATATTTTTCAACTGTGTGTCTAGAACACAACAGGCCCCAGACTTTGCTTGATTTTTACTTCCTTCATTGGAAGGGCCAAATCCATATTCTACAATATCACATGCTGTCAACTTCAAAGTTCAACATCAACAATGAAGAACATACTTGTACCTAAGTTTTTCCTCACAAAATGGCCATGTTACTTAAATGAGGTAGTATCAAAATATTCGACCACCAACCAAACCGGTAGGTTTTATCAACCCGAATATTTGTGAAGGAAATGCTACACCAATAAGGTTATATGTTAGGTATCAGCACTATCTAATACCAGACTGGTTTGATACATGGTCATTACTGAGATCATGCTGACACAAGGCTGGTATTGTCAAAGGTTATACAAATTTGTCAAGTGTTGGGTGGTTTTTTGATTTGGTCAATAAATCACCAGTTCTCAATATTTGAAAAAACTCATAATTAAAGAACCACTGGTTCCAGTTATTTCAAAAACCTGAATGAAAATATATTGGAACCAAATGTTTGATTTATTAGAACCATGATTATGAACCACCCGCATACCACCCTAATACCTCGAGGGAGGGAGTTTGGTGCAGTTTTGAATAACGGTCTAGCCCTGGTAAGCTGCTTGCTCACTCATAAGTGCAATATATAATTTTTGGGTGTGAAAGATCTTTTGTAAAAAGTATGATGTGGAACAATTTTATTTATTTTTTGTTAGAGCTTAGTCTCTTAAATGTGAAGAATCAATTGTCTTTGCAATTTGGGGGAGAATATCTAGTTGAAGCATTTGATTTTACACTTATGTTTTCAAATTGTCTCCCCATCCAAAAATTAGTTTTCTAAAAAATATATATTATCAAATTTGGTGGAGACAACAAAAAAATAGTATATTTTGTCAAAATTGGCAAATTGTATTTATGCAATATCAAGTTCTAATTTATGGATGTCTATGGAGGTTCATGATATATTTGTCCTTATCATTAACTTCTTAGGATTTGGTTTGTAGCCTAAATATGTGAATGCTGATTTGTTTGAAAAGATAAAGACAATTGGTCAAGCTTCAGCTAACAATTTGACAAAATTATTTGATCAATTAGTAAATTTTTTTTTAAGGTGTACTACCCAAGATGAAAAGGGCATAATTCTTACTAAAATGTTTTTTTAAAAATTGTTTTGAACCCCATCAAACTAATGAATCAAAAAGTGTCAAATATTTCATAAATATCATATTCTAAACCATTGTAATTTTAGATTCCACCATAATCATCCATAAATGTGTCTTTATATGATAAAAAAAGACTAAATTAAATTTTTTTTAAAAAATGATGCAATGTCGTGGTACACCTTAAAAAAATTGAATCCCAATATGAAATAAGAATTCAAAGAAAAATCATTACCTATGTCAAAAATGAAGAGTCAATTTTGAATACCATGATAATTGTCCTAAAATTTATTGGGAAATGTGGAGCTTTAAGTTTGGACGAAAGTTTTCAGAATGTTTGTTTTGGTTATGTTTTGTAAAAAAACATGTTAATATGTTACAATTAATGAAAAAGTTATAAAATTTTGAGATATGTTTCAATCAAATTTACACAATTAGGTTTACATAAACGTATAACTTGGCCTTAAAATTTGGGAAAAGCAAAGATGAATGGAACAACACTTATGAAAATTCTCATTTTCAACCCCAAAAGTTGAATAGTCTATTGAAAACAAAATAAATTTCTAGTATTTTATTACTTGATTATTTTTGTATTTTAATCTTCTTTGAATTGTACTAGTTGAAAACATTAACATTGTAATTGTAATTTTAATTGTAGGTTTATTATCAAAATCATTATGTTCCAAGAGACTTTGCAATTCAAGGATATCATTATGCTTGTTACAACAAACATAATATTGTCAAAATCATTGAAAGAATGTCACCTCTTCTTACTTTGGACATTTAAAAAATAATTATAGATTTTCTTTCCTATTGTAAATGCTTATGTCTTGAACCAATCTAATAACCACAAGTTACTTTATGATGCATTGTAAACTATTATTACTATGTGCTTAAAATTTAGGGAAGAAAATGACAAACTCACCAACCCAAGTCAATTTGATTAATGATGGTTTTGGGATTGAATTCACTTTGTTTGATTCCAACATTAAAAAAAAATTGTGGTGTTCTGGAATTTATCTTTCTTTTTAAAAAATATGAAAAAAAAAGCTCACAATATGTTGTTTTTGATGTTAGACCCTAAGTTTAAAAGTTTTTTTAGTAGACTGTCAGCACAATTAAGCTTGCAAAAGAACTTGTCATTAAAAAGCTATTGATTTTCAAACATTACGAAGTGGATCCCAAGGAAATCAAATGTTTTTTTTCAATGGTGAGAAAAATATAAAACCATGTTTTCTATTGTTGATTTTTTAACTTGCCAAATCCTAAGCATTATAGGATCACAAATTGAGAGTGAGATGATTTTTTTTCAGTGGGCATACTTATAAACCTAAGGACATGCCATTTGGCTTCATAAAAGAGGGCTAGTTGAAGTGAGAACAGGTGTGTGTCCAGAAGCAATATGATTAAAATAGAGCTACAGTCATACACTGCACCTGTAATGATCCTTCTCAATGAACTCCACTGCATACATGTTGCTCTGGATTCCACTCATTTAGTTATTGACACCCAGCAAATTTTCCAGCTAAGTTAACCCTTACACTTCACTGGACTGAAAAAGTCCCAATTCAAAAGAAGAACCAGCCACAACTAACCAGGCCAAAAGTCGTGTAAACGATAGGAATTTTTATAATCTGACTGGGTAGAGATCTAGGGCACTTCAACCTGAATCTTTTGGTTTAAAAAAGATGAGATTTGGTTTGAGGATTGAAAAATACCCACCATTGAAAGCTTGATCTGTACTAGTTTCAGGCGACATTCAAATTTTCAATTCTTTGGAGAAATTTTACCAAGCCAGCATCCTTCATTGATGGTGAAAATTTTACGGTGTCAAGGTTCCCCAACCTTTGACGACTTCTTTCTCTTATGGAATCTAGGTACACCAATAAACACCTCCTTCAACTAAAGTCCAAGCAATAATGCCATGCTTTGGGTGCAAGATATTGTGGGCCATTTTCTTCCTACCACAAAGTAAACCACAAAGTAAACAGTTGACTCTTGGACACGGAAAAGAAAACCGCATGGCAAATGCACTTTAGATTTGATAAGGGATCTTTCCAGGTATGTAGGCACTTAATAGGGCATTGACAATTGTGAAAGAGAGGACATATGCACTGTTCCAAAAATAAGAGCTTTTCTCCGAAACGGGGAAAATGTGTCCTTAGATTCGTCATAAAATATTAGTGGAAAAACTGCATATTTTCTTAGATATTCAAGAGGAATGAAACAACAACTCATAACAAGTTGACCTGATGACTGCATCAATTATTATCGCTTCTGTTGCAGGCTAGCTCCAAAGGTTAGTAGCATGTGTCACGTAGGGGGAGCTTGGAAACTGGGGTATGGAGTATGGATCTTTGTCACAGGATGCAGCGTGGCATTTATGGAGCTAGTTTCAAAATTGTTGATTGAGCTAAGTAGCCAAATTCTTCACATATTTCCAAGTCATATCACAGATGTCAGAGTAACCAATTCTCTCTCTCTCATTGCAAAGAACCAACAATCACCCAAATAATGATCAATAATACCATTCTGCTATCAGTGATCACTCTAACTTCACAACTTGTTGCATGATTTTGTTGCAATGAACAAGAGGGTTGTTTCAACCAATGGTGTCCAATTCTAGTTTTGGAAGAGAACCTTTGGTCCTAGTTTATTTTGGGTTACTTTTAAAATTTTGATCCAACCTTTGGCTTTTGGTTCTTTACAATTTTGATGGAGCCAAGTTTGATTCAGCTGTTCACATTCCTAAACTTTTGGTTTTTAGTTCTTCAAAACAAATCAAAACCAAATCTAGTTTGGAATTGAGTTCAATTTTACTTACTACAATGTATAGCATTTGCCATAACTTAATGTCAAATTCTAATTTTAATGTAATATGTTATGTTACAATAAACATCACATATTGTACATCATAATGGATGAAACCACAAAAGTGTACCTCACATAGGTGTCATGAGTTACAACATTTTGTGTGAGAAAAACCATATTTTCTTGTACACTATCAAATAACAATATGTTTGAGATTGACCTTTCTCTCAAGAAGGGCAACTGTTCTTGACTCTTGAGGTAGGTGAAAAGAAAGGTATACAAAAGAATCATCCTATAGCTTATATGGATTCTAGTAATGCGATTTGGTTATGATGTTATGGTCATTGACTTTAGCACACATTTTGTTTTTTTCGCTTTATTGAGTCAATGGGCATAATTATATTGAAGAAAAGTTGTTACTTTACACCTTATGAAGGTGAATTTTAGATTGTGCCACCGTTTGCCATTACCACAAGAATCCCTTGTATTGTATTGTGTGTGCATAAAGGTATGTTTTTTTTTTTCTTTCCTAATTTCCTCTCAAGACGATGTTAATGTCAGGTGCTCATGTTTGCACAACTAATTGTTTTTTTTTTTCACTTGCCAATGTGTCATTTCTTACACACATCTCATGCAAATTCTGATTTACCTCGCCTTGCTTACATCACGAGGGTAAATGCTGCTTATGTACCTACTACCAATACCTTTAAAGACAGGGCAAATTTTGGTCATTTACTTTGACCCTCATTTGGATAGGGTAAATTTGCAAAACCTATATACCCTTTGCCTCTACTGAAAAACTTTCAAAGCATGTAAGGCCTTTATTCAGCTGATTATATTCAAGAGGTACAACTAACCCATGGGAGTTCAAACTCATTAGCTTTGATCTTTGAATTTTAGTGTACATATCTTGAATGGATTTGTTCTGGATCCACTGAAGATTTAGTAAAGGTAGAAGAATGTCAGCTCTGGATGATGGGAGATTTCCGTTGCACACATTCTTGGTGTATTTGACATATACAAAAGATGTGTATAATAAAAAAGAAAAAAATCAAATCTAAAGAGTCCAATGGAAGTTACCAGTTCAAAAGGAGAGTTGGTAGAGGAAAAGAGGAGATTTTGATTTTCAGCTCACTGGAAATCGCTTTTGGAAAAGGAAGGAAGTCCAATCATGGCAGTCTTTTGTTTACTAGTCCAAACGTTCACAGTTCACACCAGTGTTAGGCGGTTCTCACTCTTTTGTGAGAACCGTTCGATTGCGGTTCTCTCATGATGTTATGAGAACCTTATCGGTTCTGTAATATAGAATTTTTTGGGGCTGGTGAGAACCAATCAGGTTATCAAAAAAATTTCAAACTCACTTGGTTCTCAGATAAGTCGGTTCTCATATATACTACAACAACAACCGGTTTTCAGATCCGATTTTCACAACCTGATTATAAAATTTTCATTAATTAAAATCAGTTTTATTTTAATTAAATAATTAATAATTTAATTACTTCATCACACGAGAAAAAAATACCCGGTTACCAACTTGGGTATTTATAACCTATAAGCCATTTATTGGTTTCAAAAAACCAGTAGATAACCTACCTACATGGTACAAATTATTCCAAGAACTGGCAAGACCTTCATGGTCTGGGTATAAAAATTCCAAATTTTAAATAACCTACCCAAATTACTAGAATTTCATTTAGGGGGAGTGGACCCTATACAAGTTTATGATAGAAAACAGAAAAACGGGAAAATAAATAAATAAATAAAAATTCTATAACGTAGGTATTATTCAAGGCAGATATAACCAACCTTTATGCATAACCAATATTTTTTTTTATTTTTTTTAAAAGCAATAAATTGATAATTGGGAAAATTATTTTGACAATGGAATTGATAGTTGACCTGTTTAAAATTTTAAATTGTTGATATTGATACCTTGTGTATTATGAGAAATTACAATAACTGGCCAACATGGCCAACAATAGTTCACACATTTGGATCATAAAATTGAATCCCTCATAGACAATTGACCCAAGTTCATGAAGACTATGCTTGTTGCCAAATGGTATGTGCAATGTTTAGCTTAAAGGTCATTCATAGCATCACTTATAATGATGTAAATACCAAGTTTTGTTCAAATTACAATTGGTCTAATTGATAAGTAAGCCTATGTGGCACGTTATCAACATTACTATCAACTTATGGTAACCTAGGAATATTCCAATATTGCATTTAATTGGTATATCTTTGAAATTTGAAGATTTTCACATTTATCACCAATGTAAGTTATCACCACAAACTCCAAGAAAGTAAGATACCAACTCTCAAACCTAAGCTCCAGATCTTTGGCACCAAAACACCTTCAACAACAAACTTGAGTTTCAAGTCCTCTTCTTCAAACATGTCTTTCAAGAGCCTCTCATGTTTCAAAAGATCCTTTAGTCAAATCTAGCTATAGAACAAAACAAAAATAAAGTGCAAATATTTAATCCTTTTATATGTTTGGTTACTACACAATGAAATTCGATGATTTATCTATTTATTTCCCTCACTTCTGGTGATTGAAAACCTCCAAAATTACCTTTGTTTTTTTAATATTTGGATTTTGGCGACATGTTGTTAGCAAAAAAAAAAAAAAGGCTAGTATGGTGTGCTTTGTAGAAGCAATATTGGCTTAAGTAGAAAAATGGTGGCAACCATGTTTAAAAAAAGAATCTACATGCAACCAATGAGATGACTAAACATACACCCAAGGGGGGAACGTGTAAGGATAGGATTTTTTAAAATCTTGTGTTCTCATCATGTTCCTTTATGTTCCCAATGATGTTCCCCAAGGGTGTTCCCAATAGCACCTCACTTTATCCCGTATCCTTTACTTCAAATGGAAGAAGATGTTACCATGGTGGAGGCAACCGGACTAATGGAAGTCATGGAAGCATCCTATGCAAAAAAGTTGATTCAATCCTTTTTGAGCTTTGCCAAGGGAAATGTTTCTAGTAGGCTTTTATCACAATCATTGAAATTTGTTGATTTGAAAGCTAGAATGTTTTCTAAAAGGATTATTTTGCAAGAAAATTTCATATTACCATTCACAACACACAAAATCAACAACTTGTTCCATTTGTTGGGAAATTGTCAAGCATACCAAACAAGGAAAAACACAATGAAATGCACATTGACCTTAAGATTCAAAGGCACATTGAATGGTGATGGCAAGAAGAAACCATGACCAAACCTTAGAAAATGGAAGGCTCACTCAAAACATGCTACAAATCAAGAAAAAAAGGTGATCACAGACAAAAGGCCATTAGTTGTGGCCTTAAGGTTGACATAGAAAGGTTCACAGAAGTTACCAAAACAAGGAATAGGAACACCTCCAAAGATGCTACTAAAGGGAATGGAGCATCACAAACTCAAAAGGAAGTGCAAGGGATTGATAAGAAAGTGTGTGTGGCACATAAGTAGTTGCTTGATTTGGCACATAAGGAAACATGGTCAAAGGATAGGAAAATCAAGTGTCATCCCCTGACAATTAGGCATATGATCTATTTTCAAATTGAGTAAGTAAAAAGATGAGTGCACACTTATCTATACAAATTGCCAAACAATGTTAAATATATATATAAAATGATGTTACTAACTACAGTCACCATCTTTAATATGTTGATCTATTTAATTTTGATTCAAAGTCATCATTATTAACTTTTGTCACCACCATGATTCTTTAATCTAAGGTCATCACAAGGTAAATTTTTTTAATATGCAGTTACCTATTATAATAATTAGAGGTGTCGTATCTTTTGAAAAACATGAGTTGGGTTTTTGTTTTGGATGGAGTTGCATATTAAATTATTATTATTAATGGCTAGGTGTGTTACAACACCCTCCTTCACACCTTACCACCTAAGTATAAGTTCAAGAGTTTATTGTTATTTCTAAAGGATACATTAAAAGAAATTTGAAAATCACTGATTAAATTTGCAATTCATTTGTTGTCGCAACCCCACTTTGGCCAAGTGTGGGGGTGAAGCCCAACACTTGGAAAAGTTGGAGGTTGAGAGTCTTCCGGGACTTCTGAATGTTTAGGGCTCGACAGCAAGGGGCAAAACACCTCGCATTGGGGTGTTCTTGGTGTCATTGGAAAGATCTTGAAACGTAGATATCGAAAATGCCCTCGCATTGGCAATTCGGACATCTGCAGCCC